>Ga0307380_10011207_pt1 | contig 11249 bp, 12 predicted proteins | sample UN3MG_FD_202239 | JGI IMG/M metagenome (GOLD analysis project Ga0307380, IMG submission 202239) | Soil microbial communities from Risofladan, Vaasa, Finland - UN-3 | ecosystem: Environmental > Terrestrial > Soil > Coastal area > Acid sulfate soil | place: Finland: Risofladan, Vaasa | collected... | reverse complement strand
TAATATTATCGTATGGTAAGAAATAATTCTTCAGCTCTGAAAGTCAAACTCAAAATTCAAATTAATAATTTAATAACAATTTATGAACAAAAGGCAGAATGTGGAATATTTTTTAAGCTTAATCCCAAAAAATCGCCCTTAGAGATCTTAGGAGTATTGAATTTCTTAAAAGACCGAATAAAAAAATGGGGAAATACAAATTTATTCAGTTATCATGGTGACTTGTTTAGTAGAGGGGCTGTTCTTGTAGTTGGAGCCAGAAATTTGGAAGAAGCAATAAGCATAATAATATATATGTATTTATCTAATGTTGTGGATAATGAGGATGGAATTAATTACCTAATTGAAAAATTAGGTTCGAATGAGCTTGAAATGTTTTTAAAAAGGCAAATTTCAGATAATATTGAGGAAGGTTACTCTATTAATCCTGATTTAGAATCAAAATTAAGAGATCATATAGATGAAATAATTTATGATCAAAATAGTGAAAATATAGATCTATAGCATCTCTGAATTATTTACTTCCCTTTTAATATTCCTTGATAAAAATATTAGAATTATCAATATCATAGGACCCAGAAATGTTAAAAACCAATGTATTCCGAATAGATATACTTCAAAAACATAACCTGCGACTATAGGGGTCAGTCCAAAGCCCATACCTATTATAATTTCATTGATTGTGGCATATTTTGAAGTGTTCTCAGCTGTTCCATATTCTAACATTATCTTTAAACCAACCCCATGGATTAGCCCTAAGAATAGACCTGCAATAGCAGTTATAATTGAAATATACCAAATATTTCCAAGAAGAACAATTGCGAATGCAATTATGCTAATAAAAATAATACTTATTAATGATGCTATTTTTCTACTATAAATTTTCATTGAATTTATCCAAGTTAATCCAATAAGCTGCATTAATTGCAGCCCACACTGTACAAGATAAGTGAGATAAGAAAATTTCTCAGATAAGAGAGCTTTTACTAAAATAGGATAACCAAATATAAAAATTGATTTTGAGATCGCCAAAAACATTATGCTGAACCATGAAAAAAGAACCGTATATACAATCATAGGTGTTTGTGAATTAACTACTAAATCCTCTTTAATATCTAAGTGAGAAAGAGGATCTTCTGATTGATAGATGACAATCTCTTGTGAAATAAACAATGTTTCCTTCTTTTTTATAAAAAAACTTACAGGGATTAATAGAAATGATAAAGACCAGGAAATAATCATAGCAAAAAAATCACTCCAAGAAAATGCCCAAAGAAAACCTACAATAAGTCCAATAATAAAACCCGCATTCCAAGAAAGATTAAAAAGTCCAAAATTTTTTTTTGATTTTTTAGAACTACTTACTTTTCCCCATCGGCTTAAAAGGGTTAAACAGTTTGGCCAATACAATCCTAATGTCAATCCCAACAAAATCCGACAGATTATTAAGAACCAAGCCTCGGTATAGATAATTTGAAGACCTGTTAATAAAGGTGTCAAGATGGAAGTTAAAATAAGAGCATTTCTTATTCCTAAAAATTTTTTTGTAAGCAATTGTCCTAAAATTGGCGCAAAAATATAAGATATAGCTCCCGCTGATGAAATAAAACCTAAAATACTCTCTCTAATACCAATATCATAATATAGATAATTATATAAGGCTCTTTCAAAAATAGAAACATAAAATAACCGTATAAAGCCAAGTAAAAATAATGGCCATGCTCTATAGTTTACCGAAGTTTGATTTTGGTTTTGAAGAGTCTTATTTGGGGTTTGCACAATAATATCCCTTTCATTGCCAAGTTAAAAAATAAAATTGTGTTTTACTCAAATACTTTCTTATAAATACGTAGAAATAAATAATTGGATTTTCATTTCTTAATAAAAGATTCTATTAGGAGATTTTAGATCATATGAAAAATACAAAGTTTAAGGTAACTTTATTTTTTGGTATGTTGATGATATTAGCCTCAATTCAGCCCGCTTTCGCATTAAACCAATATACTGTTAACCCTGGTGCGCATTTTAGATGGGACGCGTCTAAATACATCTTTATAAGAGATGGCTTGGGTATTGGTATTAATCTTGAATATACACATTCTTACTATTTAGAATTTAATTTTACAAATTGGGCTGGTATGTCAGGGATGGAATATCTAAATGGAACCTATAATAATAATGGTACGGTTTATGATGGAGAAATAAGCCACGAATATTATTATGATAATCCACCTGGACAAGACTGGGCAACAGTAATTCTTAATCTTGGAGTTGCTACATATCCTATACGCGTTTATTTAGTATGTAATACTGAAATAGAACAATCTACAAAACCTGATATGCAAAATCTTGATACGAATTCATGGATAAATTTTACCGAGCCTTCAACAAATAACTTTACACTTTCTGGAACTGATATAAATGGTATTGATAGAGTAACATATACAGGGATTGTCGAGTTTAATTCAGATAAAGTTTTAAAATATGTATTCGATGAATTAGTAGAAGTAACTTCTGATATGGTCATGACTATTACGCGGTATATATGGACTCTCACATATACACCCGGAACAGATACGGGTAATGGTGATACAAACGGTATTCCGGGATATTCATTTTACATAATAATATTCGCTATGGCATTAGGTATTATATTAATCCTTTCAAAAAAGAATCATTTTAAAACTAAAATAAATTAAGTCAATTTTTTTTTATTTTTTAATTTTATTTACTCTTTTCCTCAATTTCGGTAAAAACATTGGCACTTTACTTTTATAGTCCTCATATTCTTTACCAAATTCTTTAATTAACTCCTTTTCTTCTTTCCATGAGATTAGAAAGTTTAATATTATTACAACCGGAGTTGTAATGAGAGAAAGAAAGGAGGATAAAAGAAAAGATATTCCTATATGAGCTACTATGCCACCTAAATATTGAGGATGTCGTATTCTTGAGTAAATTCCAGATGAAATAACTCTTTCGGCTCTATGTGTTTCTGCTACTTTTAATGTTGTTTCTTTTACACTTCTAATTCCCAGCCAGGCGCCAATTATAAAGAAAGGAATAAAAAGTATAAAATGTATCAATGATATTGATAAATTTATAATTGGAAAATTTATGGAAAGATTTTCTAAAATTGGTAATGTAAAACGTGGTTGAGGGGAAAACCACACTCCAAACCAAAATAAAAAGAAGCCCCATCCAGAAACCATGCCAAGTATATCACCAATTTTAGTCCCTTTTTCTTTTCCATATTTTTCTTGCAGTCTTAAGTGCTCAACTGATAAAAAATGAAGCGGAATCATGAAACCCATACCGATAATTGAAGCTAAAAACCAAATACACATTATATTGTTTTTTGATTTAAAAATATCTTTAATATTATGATTCTAATACTTGATATTTAATATAATTTATATTAATGGATTTTCAAACCACACAACCGAGATAAAGACGAATCCCAGTGTATGAAATTCCTCACAATTCGCGACAATATCCATATCCCCATCAAGATCTACATCCTCAAATGAACATTGGTCCCATTTCTCACCATTGTACATACCAATTCCAATGAAGCCATCGCCCCATTTAATTACATGGGTATCCCATTCTGCGGTTAGAGGATCAGAGCCAGAATATTCCATCCAAAAAACTGAAGCTTTAGTAATTGGAAGATCCCCATCTTGATGAATTAACATACCCAGAATATCTGGTTTTGCGTCGTTATTAATATCACCAATCTTTACGGGACGCGCTCGCCAGCGAGTTTCTGGAGCTTTTAATATTCTAATTAGTTCCCAAGAACTAAGATTTTGAGGATTTTTAAAAATATAAATCTCATTTTTAGTATGCGCTACAATTTCTGGAAAATTATCCCCCGTAAAGTCATAAAGTGTGACTTGTTCCTTAGAATAAAATTCAGATCCTTGGTAAATAATATGTTTTGACCATGGATTTTTCTGGGTAAGATTTCCAGTGCCCGGATTTTCATACCAGATGATTTTTTCACCTATATTTGGAGTATCCCAATCAGAATTGCATAGGGTTATGTCATCATCACCATCTTGGTCAATGTCACCAAAAACAAAACCATGACCACTCTCTAAATCGGGATCGATATCATGAATCTCCCATTTTGAAAGGTTACGAGGGTTTCCTAAAGTTGGAGCTTCAATCCATTTTAATCCCGCACGAGGGTTTGTTCCTCTTCCTCCCACAACTATATCTGTAGCATTATCACCATTTATATCATAGCCTTTTACATAATGAAAATGCCCTGCATCTACAGTACCTTCTATATCACCACCCCTAATCCATGCAGATGGACTCATAACATTATCAGGCGTAGGACCCCATATAATAAACAATCCAGAATGGGAAAACAGTTCAGATCCATGAGCAACTACAACATCAAAATTCCCATCACTATCAAAATCTCCAAATGCGGTATTCTCTGCATTATCAATATTACCAATTGTTATCGATGGCCAAGTATTTTTAACATCTTCGATTCCTGGATGGAATGCAACTCGAATTTTTCCATCCCATTCATAATTTGTTAAATAATCGAGAAAGCTATCATTATTCAAATCTGCTGCATCAAGTCCATTTGGAAGTAAAAATCCTGGGTTATCGATCTTATGCATAACCCAAACTTGAGAAGCACTTCTGGGTTCAAAAGTTCCACGAGCAATAAAGCCAAAAGGAACTGTAGTGGAAAATAAAATTAACGCTAGTAGTAAACGTGAGGTACCTTGAAATTTTTTATTAATTTTTGGAGTTAAAAAATAACCTAAAAGATATCCAAGGAGAATAATTGAAATACAAATAGTAAGTCCATACTGTTTTGAATAAATAGTTAAAATGAGAAAAATACTAATAATTACTGGGATAAGACTTAAGGATATCTTTCCTGCTTCTTTGAAAGAACTTAATGTTAAATTACTTTTCCTAATTTTAATATATAAGAATGAAGGAATCCCTATGACTATAAAAATCGCAACGCAAGTAAATATAATAAAATTAAGTAAATTCTGATGTAGAATGAAATCAATCAGTCCAATGATTATAGTAAACACTACTAAAATATTTAAAATAAAAAAGAAAAGATTTAAAGGATCCCTTAAGTTTTGAAAACTAAGTTTTATCCTTTTATACATAAATTTCACAATTTAAAAGAGTTTGTACTAAAAATATTTGAATACTTGTTTAAAATATAAGAACTAAAGGATTATAAAAGCTGTATTATTGTTATTGCATCTATCATTTTAGAAAAATTTTCGGTTAAACTTATATCAACAGAATACTTAAAAAACTTAATTGGTACAATTTTAACCAACTATCACAACTTTAATCAGGTTGTATCAATGGGAAAAGGAACTGTAAAGTGGTTTAACAAAAAAAAAGGCTTTGGATTCATAACCCCAGATGATGGATCTCCTGACATATTTGTTCATTATTCTGCTATAAAAGGTGGAACTGGTGAATTTAAGATAATTTATGAAGGAGATAAAGTAGAATATGAGACTACGGAGGGTCAAAAGGGCCCACAAGCTAGCAACGTCACAATAATTGAAAAAGGTCCTCGAACGAGTTCTCATGGCCGAAAGTCTTTTTATTAATAAGGTAGATTATTAATTACGAAAAAGAGTAAAAGGTTTAAATTTAAGGAATTTTGGAAGATATGAAATACATATTAATGAGTGTTTATACTTCTTTTTAAAATTATTTTGCATCTTACAGATTCCCTTTTTTTTAATTTTATTTTAAAATAAGATTTTTAGTTTCAAGTAAAATTGCTTTGAAATATCCGCCTTGGAAGAAAAGGACTTAATGAAAAAGGTAAAAACATATCGTTTAACCGACTTTTTTTCTTAATAGTGTCCTAATTATATAGTATACTTCTCATTTTCTTTTAAAATAACAGCATTATCGAAATTATCACTAAACCATGTGGGATTATCGGTGTGAACTGGAATTATGACCTCAGGATCGATAGTTTCGATAGTATTGATTAAATCGGATTTTGAAGCATGACCAGAAGCATGGTAACCCTCACTAAATATTGGCTTCTTTCGATCAGCTTCTTCAATAACTTCAAATCCATGAATATTAAATCCTAGATATTTTAACCAATTATTTAATCTGACAAAATCAAATTCAGATTCTTCTTCAAATGCTTCACTTGAAGAATATATATAAGTGCCTTGGTCAGGTTTAATATCTAACAAGTTTTTCATATCAAAAAACGAAAAACATAGTAAATAGTTATCTTGATTTTTTGATATTTTTGTAGGATCTATATAATCTAAATCTCTTTTTTCATTTAGAAATCTTTCCCAGTTGGGTTGCGTTAATTTTAATTCTCCATAAATTAAAAGGTTCTTTAGTCTATCCACCCCATCTGCATTTTCAATAGCATTTAGTAAAAATGCATCTTTGGATGTAATTATAAGATTTCTTCCGATCTGTGAAGCAATTTTCTTGAATGTTTCCAGTCTTTCAAAGTTTCTGGCTGAAAAATCAGCTATAATTAATCCTGATGCATTCTCAGCGGCTTCTAGACAATTTTCATATACTAAATCTTCTGATTCAAATTTCTCTTCGCTTTTAGTTCTTGTTCCTTCAATTATTAGTACAGAAGCGTTTTTAGCTTTTTTGATGAATTCATTGCTCTTCCATCCCCTTTCCCCATGTAAACGAAAATCTCCTGTATAGGCGATAGTATTCTCTCCAGAAAGAAGATAAGCTGTGGCTCCAAAGATAGAATGATCCACTTCAAAAGCTTTCACTTCAATATCAAGGGGTAAATCATTTAGATGAGATATTTTACCCACTTCATATTTTTTTCTTGGTTTTACAGTTGACTCTAAATATTCGTTTAATGAATCTGGAATATCCTCCGTGCATATTAAATTTCGTCCAATATCAGTAGAACTATCCGCCTTGAAAAGCCTTTTATCATCCATTCCGATCCTAGGAGCAAAATAAGCAACATCAGAACCTAATTCTGCTTTGGTACAATCTATAATCCCTTTAATTAGCGCTAAGGTGATTGGAGACGCTACTATGGGGAAATCAGGTTTAAGTAAACCAATGTTGCCAAAATGGTCTAAATGAGCATGACTGAGTAAGATTGCATTTATATTCAAATCGGGAAAGGATGATACATCGTAATCTGAAGGAATTATATCTTTTCGGTAAATATTGAGTTTAGGGATCAAATTCAATTGAAAAAGATCATAGAGCCCTCTTGAACGCCTCCAATTGAGAAATTCTTGAAAATAAATTCCATGTTTCTTGAAATTCATTCCAAAATCAAGAAAAATGCCTTTACTATTTTCTTCAATATATATTTTATTTCCTCCTATGGTGTTACTACCATCAAAAATTTGAATAGAAGTCATTATTCCTGCAATTTTTTTTTATTGAATTTTTATTTTATTCTTAGTTAATTTATTACGGCAAAAATCCTTTTTAATTGATTACTTTTTTTACTTTTTTATGAAGATTTTGAAAAGGAATGAATTAGATTTATTTCTAAAAATAATTATGATTAAGGAATAGCAATTTCATAATTTTAGTTCAAAAAACTGTGCTCCATCAATTGGATTATAGCGATATGGAGTAATTTCTTTAAACCCTAAACTATAGTATAATTTAAGTGCTGCCTTCATAAAGGGAAGAGTATCTAATCGCATATATTTATAGCCAATATTTTTTGCCTTCTGAATTATAGCTTTTGATAATTTTTTCCCAATTTTTTTTCTTCGATATTTCGGGCATACATAAAGCCTTTTCATTTCACAAATATTATCTTTGAACGGTCTTACAGCTACACACCCAGCTATTTTACGTTTGTAATAAGCTAGTAAAATGCATCCTTCAGGTGGAGCATAATGTCCTGGTAAAGTGTTTAATTCATCATCGAAATTCTGAAAATCCAAGTCAATCATTAAATAATTTGCATATTCTATAAAAATTTCTTTAATTACTTTATACGATTCTTCCGAAAATGCTTGCCTAATTTCTAGCATATTCAATTTTAACAAAAAATAGGTTTATGAACTCTTATTTGATTTATTTATAATAATTAATAAACTAACTATAAATTAAAAGAAAACATTTTAAATAACAGTTACCAATAGTAAAAATCATGATTCAAAATACTAAAGAGCAACAAATAAATTCATTTAAATTTCTTGAATTTGTTATCTATTTACTTTTTCTGTTTGGTCCTTTAACTGGGAATATTATACTGGTTTTATTCGATGTACTTTCCCAAGATTTCAATGTAAGCCATATAGCTGTTCATATTGCTATTCCTACTTTCATGTTTCCATTTGCAATAACGCAACTTTTTTCCGGGGCGATATCTGATATTAAGGGAAGAATTCCAGTATTAATTTTAGGTTTAATTTTATTTGCAATAGCAATGCTTTTAGCTACTTTATCTATTTCACTTGAGATGTTTGCAGTTGCTAACTTCATAGGAGGTGTAGGGTTTGGTTTTATTAATCCCGTTTTAATAGCTCTTATGACAGATATAATATCTCCACCAAATATTCCGAAAAAGATGGGATATTTGAGTGCAAGTGCGAATTTAGGAGTTGGTTTAGGGCCGCTCATTGCTTCTCAAATGATATTAATCGGTTGGCGCTCAATATATATAATGTTCGTGGTGATTGCTGTTTTTGGATTAATTTGTATGATTAAAACGAAAAGACCTTCTCAAAAAATCTCTGAGGACCCTGGAATTCGTATTTTGTTAAGCCAACTTTCTAAAGAATGGCGACGGATTACTGTAATTTTAATGATGATATCAGCGTTTTTAATCTCTCATACCTATTTAGCTATAAATATATGGACATCAAGTGAATTAGCCGGTATAGTTGATGTTAGTTTAACTGGTTTGATACTTGGTTTAGCGGGGGTTGGAGCTGCAATAACAGGAGTAATAACAGGTATTTTAATTAAGAAAAGAGGCGTAAAAATCCCATTTTTAATAGGTTCTGTATTTCTATTTTGTTCATTGATATTTCTAATATTGATTGAGGATATAACTCGCTCTGACATGTTCATCTTTTTGGCAGTTGGTTGGATATTAGGTGGTCTTGCAGGTGGAATCCTTTTTACATCAATAACTTATTATAGTCAAGTGTTATCTCCAGAAAGTCGTGGTGTTTTAGCGGGTTCACTGACTGCTAGTTATTTTGTTGGTATTGCATTAGTACCAACTACATTAGCCCCGATTTCCGATACTTTTGGGATTACTGGTGTTTATGTGTCCATATTGATAATCTCAATAATTTTCACATTAGTAATAATTCTTTTATATAGATTATCAAGAGTAATAATCTCAGAACGCAGAGAAGCTTTAAATTAAAACTTAGTTTTTTTCTTTATTCTTTTTTCTTTTCGATCTAAAGAATCTTTTTCCTTTCTTATAATACTAAATACATCTCTTTTTGACTCATTAGCTTTAAGAGCTTTTTCAAACTCTTCCTCTAATTCGTCATCTGGAATATCGTTACCATTCACAAATAAAAAAGAGTATTATTAAAAATTAAAGATTTTGAATTTTTTAGGATTTAATCATCACTAGCATCATCTTAAATTTGTCTATAGCTTTTAGAGCGTGTGGTTCATTAGCGGGCATAATAATCATCTGACCCTTTTTTAATACAAATCTCTCACCAGAGATTGTTATTTCGGCTTCTCCATTGAAGACATAAACGAGAGCATCAAATGGTGCGGTATGTTCACTTAATCCCTCATCCTTATCGAAAGAAAACAAAGTTACTGTTCCAACTTCCTTATTAATTATTGCTCTACTCACCACAGATCCTTCTTGAAAATCGAGCATAGAATCTAATTCTAATATTACTTTTTTAATATCTTTATCACTCATATTTCTCATTTTAATTTTTACATTTGTTTTATATAATTGATAAGGAAAAATTAAATTTAAACCTAAAACCGAACATGTTTAATTTGATAATTCTCAATTATTCTATAAGAGTATAAATGAAATACTAAGGTCTAAAAATAATTAGAATTTAGTTTTATATTTCTAATGGTACACGCCATTCTACTCCACATTCCCCACAATGATACTTTTTTCCATACATTCGTGGATAATCTGATATTAGATGAGTCTTATCGATAGTTTCTCTGATAAGCGTTTTATTATGATTCCAACATTTGGGACATTCTCTTCTCGAATCACCTTGGAGAATTTGCCCCTTACTCATTTCAAGGGGAGCTACATCTTTAGAAAAAATTGAATCTGAAACGATTATTTCTTTTTTTTGTTCAATAGGTTTAATTTCTTCTTGCTTAATTACATCTTCAACTAATATCACAGGCTCATTTGTTTCTGCTTCTATTATAGGTTTTACTATTTCTTTAATTGGCTCTTTCGGTACCGTATATGGTTGATCTCTATTTTCTAATTCAGCAATTCTCTCTTTAAGAGCTTCATTCTCTTTAATCAATTCTTCCATAAGGTCTTCATAATCTTGAGTCGTAAAATCTTTTTTTTCTGTCATTTCTTTACTCATTTTTTAAAAGTCAATTTTAACTAAAAAATAGTAATATTATAAGAACATAATAGAGATTGTATTATTAAACTTAAGGAAATCAAAAACTTAACAGGGAAAAAAGATTTTTAAATTTTTGATCTATTTATTCTTATATCGTTAGATTGTTCTTGAGAGAGTGTTATGCAATTATTTAATATTAGTGATGGGGGAGAATTAATCAAGATAGATAGGTTATCTTTTGAAGAAAATAATGTTTATCTCGTCGATGATGAGGAAAAGAACACTATTTATATTTGGGTAGGTTTAAAAGTACCTCAAGCAAAAAAGGATATTATAGCGGACATTGCTAGAAAGATTGATAAAGAACGCGGTGGATCAGCAAAAATCTTGATAATGAAACAAAAAAGAGAATATGGTTCATTTTTAGCTATGATGCATGATCTTGAAAAAGGGCTAATACCGGGAAAAACAATTGAAAGGAGACCAGAATTTGTACTAAAAGCACCTCCTGAAAGGATAAAATCAGTTAATCTTGAAGGAACTCCTGAAGAAAGAGAAATAAGAATTGAAACAAAAATAATCGAATGGTTTCAACAACTTAAGAATCATAGAGGCTATGAACCACAAGAAAAGCTAAAAGAAACCACAGAAACTGTTAGATTCGTTAAGTTTGAACAAGCACCCACGGAAGTTAAAGCTAAAGAA
>Ga0307380_10011206_pt1 | contig 11249 bp, 4 predicted proteins | sample UN3MG_FD_202239 | JGI IMG/M metagenome (GOLD analysis project Ga0307380, IMG submission 202239) | Soil microbial communities from Risofladan, Vaasa, Finland - UN-3 | ecosystem: Environmental > Terrestrial > Soil > Coastal area > Acid sulfate soil | place: Finland: Risofladan, Vaasa | collected... | reverse complement strand
CCGGCGGGCGAGAAGGCGACGGACCAGACCCAGCTCGTGTGCCCGGTGAACGTGCGGATGACTGAGCCGGTGGATGCATTCCACAGCTTGGCCGTGTAGTCGCAGCTTCCCGTCAGCACCTTGGTGCCGTCGGGAGAGAAGGCAACGGACACTACCTCGGCCGTGTGCCCGCTGAACGTGCGGATGAGTGAGCCGGTGGATGCTTTCCAGAGCTTGGCCGTCTTGTCCGAGCTTCCCGTCAGCACCTTCGTGCCGTCGGGCGAGAAGGCGACGGACCTGACGCTGTTCGTGTGCCCGGTGAACGTGCGGATCAGTGAACCGGTGGATGCGTTCCACAGCTTGGCCGTGTTGTCCGTGCTTCCCGTCAGCACCTTCGTGCCGTCGGGCGAGAAGGCAACGGAATAGACCCCGCTCGTGTGCCCGCTGAACGTGCGGATGACTGAGCCGGTGGATGCATTCCACAGTTTGGCCGTGTTGTCATAGCTTCCGGTCAGCACCTTCGTGCCGTCGGGCGAGAAGGCAACGGAATAGACCCCGCGCGTATGCCCGGTGAACGTGCGGATGACTGAGCCGGTGGATGCATTCCAGAGCTTGGCCGTGTAGTCCCAGCTTCCTGTCAGCACCTTGCTGCCGTCGGGCGAGAAGGCAAGGGACTTGACCCCGCCCGTATGCCCCGTGAATTGCTGGACCACCTGTCCGGTTTGCACGTCCCAGATGAAAGCGCCGTGGCCCCCGCACGTGGCGATGTAGCGGCCGTCTGGCGAATAGGCGGCCGCCTCCAGCGTGCCCAGCCCAAACGTGCGGATCGGCTGTGTGACGATCTCTTCTGCGGCGGCCGTTCCTGCTGCCATGGTGCAAGAGGCGGCCGCCAGCACCGCAACAGTTGTTGCGAATCTCACTGAATTGTGTCCCATAACAAGTCCCTTTTCCTTCTGCCCGTAGGAGTATCGGTCAGAAATGCATCGGTCAGCGTGGGTGAGAAGGCGCTGATCGAATCTTCACGACGGCAACCATCCAAGCTCCCGGCTGCGCGACACGGACCTTCGCTTAGGTACGGCGATCACGTTAATGGACGACAAGGCTGCAACTACCCCTGATGCAAGCAGTATACACCACGGGCGCTGCGATGTCAAGCAAATGTTTGCGAAAAAACCCGGCCGCATCGTCCGCGATCTCGTTCGGATACGCGCGCCTGCCGCTGCAGTACGGCCGGAAATTTTGATCCACAAACAGGCACCGCTTGCCGGTGGACTGGTGGATGTCCAAGGGCAGGCGGTACGTGTGGATCGATGAGCGACTCATCAACGCTGAGGTGGTCTGGCCGGGGGCGGCGTGCTACTGCACGAAATACTGCGAGAGCTGTTACGGAAATCTATTTCTCAGCGAGTTCCGATAGATGTGTACCGCTGGGAGGGCAGGGAACACGCTCGAAAACCAGCCTCCGCCGAAGCGGCTACGGCTCGGCAAGCTTCGCGCGCCCTTCCCCTACAACGGAGGGACAGCCTTAATTTCACGCCATTCCACGCCGGCCCTCTCCCCTACGCTCTCGTAGAAAGGGTCCTCCTGGCCTGATTTCACGCCATTCGGGCCGGCGTCTTGCATGTCTTGGCGCGAATCTTGCCTGGTTTCGCGGCCAACTTGGCGGTTTCTATCGGTCGATATAGGGCATCGGCCTGACTGCCATATAGCAAAAAAACCCGCGTGGATCCTGAATAATCTGGGATTCCACGCGGGTTTCTTCTGGCACGCCCGGCAGGACTCGAACCTGCGGCATTCGGATTAGAAATCCGATGCTCTATCCAACTGAGCTACGGGCGCGTGCGGGACCCGCTGAAGGGCCTGCTGTTATTGATTAAATCATAAATCGAGCTGCGATACAAGTGCGCGAACAGAACACGGACGCGATGGCATGGCCGTTGGTTGGTTGGTTGGTTGGTCGCTCGCGGGCGCAAGCCGCTGCAATGCGGCTGGTTCGGCCGCGATCCCAGAACAGGCGGGCGGCGGGGCCTCCCGTGCTGGCATCGTCCGACGGTGATGATGTCCTCCCGGTCGATCTTCTGCCGCCCTCCTGCGGGGGCTCGAACAGAGCGGATGACATGGTTCCCCGGGCTCACGCCCGGGGCTAAAGTCTACCGCCCTTCGGGCTTGATTGGAGGTGAATATGGATGATGCGGGCGGGACGCCCGCGATCCCAGTCAATATGCGGGCGGGACGCCCGCGATCCCAGTCAATATGCGGGCGGGACGCCCGCGATCCCGACAGACGCCCGAAAAAACTCAGCCGCAATGCCGTTCGCCTTTGCAGCCCGAAGCCGATCGCCGGGGGTGGTTGCTTCACCCCCGACTGCGGTCTGATCGCGGTGTTTCTCGTGCGGCCGCCGGTGGGGCGGTCTTATTTGTTCATGCTCATCAGGAATTCGGCGTTGGACTGCGATTTGCGCATGCGGCTGACGAGCAGTTCCATGGCGTCGATGGGGCTGTTCATTTCGGCGAGCACTTTGCGGAGCAGCCATACGCGCTGGAGTTCGTCGGGGTCCAGCAGGAGCTCTTCTTTGCGGGTGCCGGAGCGGAGGACGTCGATCGCGGGCCACATGCGGCGGTCGGCGAGCCGGCGGTCGAGAACGAGTTCCATGTTGCCGGTGCCTTTGAATTCTTCGAAGATGACTTCGTCCATCCTGCTGCCGGTTTCGATTAGTGCGGTTGCGAGGATTGTGAGGCTTCCGCCTTCTTCGATGTTTCGTGCTGCTCCGAAGAATCGCTTTGGCCGCTCGAGTGCGGTGGCGTCGACGCCGCCGGACAGGATTTTGCCGGAGTGTGGTACTTCGGTGTTGTATGCGCGGCCGAGGCGCGTGATGGAGTCGAGCAGGATGACTACGTGGCGGCCGTATTCGACCATCCGCCGTGCTTTTTCGATGACCATTTCGGCTACCTGGACGTGGCGGCTGGCGGGCTCGTCGAAGGTGGAGCTGATGACTTCGCCTTTGACGGAGCGCGACATGTCGGTCACTTCTTCGGGTCGTTCGTCGATGAGCAGCACGATGAGGTCGACCTCGGGCTGGTTGGCCGTGATGGCGTTTGCGATTTTCTGAAGCAGGACGGTTTTGCCTGCTTTGGGGGGCGATACGATCAGCCCGCGCTGGCCTCTGCCTATGGGGGTGAGGAGGTCCATGATGCGGGTGGCGATGTCGTTTTCGTCGTGCTCGAGGAACATTCTTGCGTTCGGATGAAGCGGGGTGAGGTCGTCGAAGACGATCTTGTCGGTGAGTGCCTCGGGGTCTTCGTGGTTGATTGCTTCAACGCGCAGTAGTGCGAAGTAGCGTTCGTTGTCTTTCGGGGGGCGTATCTGGCCCGAGACTATGGCTCCGGTCCTGATGCCGAATCTGCGAATCTGCGAGGGCGAGATGTAGATGTCGTCCGGGCAGGGGAGGTAGTTGTAGTCGGGCGATCGGAGGAAGCCGAATCCGTCGGGGAGTACTTCAAGGACTCCTTCGCCGTACATGAGGCCGTTGGCTTTGACTCGTTCTTCGAGGATTCTGAAGATGAGGTCTTGCTTCTTGAGGCCTGTGTATCCTTCGATGCCTTCGCCCTTGGCCACGGTGTGGAGCTGGGCGATGGTCATTTTCTTGAGTTCGGAGAGGTGTGTTTCGTTCTTGCGTTTGATTTCTTCGTATTTTGCCTGTGTTTCTTCTTCTACCGGCGGTGCGGCGGTTGCGGCGGCCGCGGCAGCTTTGGCTGCTTTGGGGTTGGCCATGTTCTTATCTCCTGTGCCGTTTGATGCTTTGGACGATTTCTTGGATCTGCTTGTCTGTTTCATAAATGCTTCCGTTGTTGTCTACTATGTAATCAGAGCGATTGCGTTTGTGGTTTGAGGGCAGTTGGGCGTTCTGGCGGCGGATGAGTTCATTTTCGTCCCATCCGCGGTTTTGCCTGGCCCGTTGTGCCCTGACGTTAAAGTCGGCCTGGACGTATATGACGACGTCGCAGATTTTCTGCAGGCCGGTTTCGAACAGCAGTGCGGCGTCGAGCACGGTCCATCGTGCCGGGGCCGTTTGTGCTGCGTGTATTTCGTCGTGTATGCGCTGAATGATTCGGGGGTGCATGATTTTTTCGAGTTCGGCGCGTTCGTCTGGGTCGCTGAATATGATGCGTCCGAGTTTTGCACGGTCGATTTTCCCGTTTTGTTCGAGGCAGTCCGTTCCCCAGCGTTGGGTTATCCGGCGGCGGATGTCGGCGTCTCTTTCGAGCAGCTCGTGGGCGATGTCGTCGGCGGAGATCACGGTTGCGCCTGTGTGCCGGGCGAGCATCCGGGCGATTTCTGATTTTCCGGATGCGATTGCTCCGCTTATTCCGATCACGAGTGTTTTGTTTCGCGGTTGCGTTTCGTTATTTTCCACGGTGGCTGCACGTTATTTTGCCTCAAGCCAGTTTGATCCTGTTTCGATCTTGACTTTCGTGGGGACCTTGAGCTTGATTGCGTCGCACATTGCCCGTTCGATGAGCTGCCTTGCGAAGAGCAGTTCGTCGCTGGGCACTTCGAGAACCAGTTCGTCGTGAATCTGGAGGATTATTCTGGTGGCATGGCCCCCGGCGATCAGTTTCGAGTGGAGGTTGTTCATCGCGATCTTGATGAGGTCGGCTGCGGAGCCTTGTATGACGGTGTTGATCGCGATGCGTTCGGCGAAGCGCCGCTCCTGATCGTTCGTCGAGTTTATTGTCGGAATTTTACGCCGCCTGTTCAGTATTGTTGCCACCCATTCGTGTTGCCGTGCGTGGTCGACGACGGAGTCTATGTATTGGCGCACGCGGCCGTAGCGGGCGAAGTATGCGTCGATGAAGTCTTTGGCTTCGCCTACGGAAACGTCGATGCTCTTCGAGAGCCCGAACGGGGTGAGGCCGTAGACGATGCCGAAATTGACTGCCTTGGCTTTGCGCCTCATTTCGGATGTGACCTGGTCCATCGGGACGTTGTAGACCTGCGATGCTACGAACGCGTGGATGTCTTTGTCTTCGTGAAACGCTGCCATGAGCGTGGGGTCTTCGGACCTGTCGGCCAGAACCCGCAGTTCGATCTGGGAGTAGTCGGCGGAGACGATTGACCAGTCGGGTTTGGCCGGCACGAATGCTTTGCGGATTGCGCGGCCCAGTTCGCTGCGCACGGGGATATTCTGCAGGTTGGGGTCGCTGCTGCTGAGGCGCCCCGTGGCGGTGATTGTCTGGTTGAACGACGTGTGTATCCGCCTGGTGCGCTTGTTGACCATCTTGGGCAGTGCGTCGATATATGTGGATTTCAGCTTGCTGAGCTGGCGGTACTCGAGGATGAGCGCCGGCAGGCCGTGGTCGTTGGCGAGGTCTTCGAGCACGCCGGCGTTTGTCGAGTAGCCCAATGTGGTCTTCTTCGATTTGCGCAGGCCGAATTTTTCAAACAGCACCTTGCTTAGCTGCTTGGGCGAGGCGACGTTGAAACGGACGCCCGCGTCCTGCTGGATTTGTTCCTCGAGATCGGCGAGGCGTTCGCCGAGTTTTTTCGACATTTCGCGGAGGAATGGGACGTTGATGGTGACGCCGTGCCATTCCATTTCTGCAAGGACGTACAGCAGGGGGATTTCGACGTCGCGCAGGAGCTTGTCGAGCTGCATTTCGGCCAGTTTGGGCCGCAGCACGGAGGCGAGCCGCCAGGCGACGTCGGCGTCTTCGCAGGCATAGCGGCAGACGTGGTCGACGTCGACCATGTTCATGGTCAGTTGGTTCTTGCCGGTTCCGAGCAGTTCGGCGGTTCGGATTTTGGTTTCGCCGAGGTAGTCGAGTGCGAGGTCGTCGATGTTGTTGCGGCGGCGGCCGGGGTCCAGCAGGTAGGCGCCGATCATCGTGTCGAGCGTGATGCCGCGCATTTCGATCCCTGAGTTTCGCAGCACGAGCAGGTCGTATTTGAGGTTCTGGCCGACCTTGCCGACCGATTCGTTCTCGAGGATCGGCTTGAGGGCCTGGAGCACGCGGTCGGCGGGCAGCATTTCACCCGACGGCCCGACGAGCGGCACGTAGTATGATTCGTGGTCGATCCAGGAGAATGACAGCCCGACGATCTGCGCTTCCATCGGCCTGATGCTGGTCGATTCGAGGTCGAAGGAGAATTCGTCCGCCTGCTGGAGTATCTCGATGAATTCGTCGAATTTCTCGGGCGTATTTACCAGGTGGTAACGGGAGTAATCGGGTTTCTTGACGACTTCCGGTGCTATTTCGGCGGCGTGCTTCTTGAAGTTCAGCTCGCGAAAAATGCTGAGGAGCTTTTCGGCGTCGACCGGCCTGGCTGCGCAGTCTTGCACGGTGAAATCGAGCGGCACGTCGGTGTCGATGGTGACGAGTTCGCGGCTGAGGCGAGCCTTATCGGCGTCGCGCTGGAGGCGTTCTTTGCGTTTCTTGCCGCCGACCTTGTCGATATTCGCGAGCACGTTTTCGAGGTCTCCAAACTCGCTCACGAGCTGGAGGGCTGTTTTCTCGCCGATTCCTTCGACGCCGGGGACATTGTCGGAGGTGTCGCCGCTGAGCGCGAGCATATCCACGACCTGCCGGGGTTCGATGCCCTTTTCCCGGCGGAGTCGCGCGGAATCGTAGATGCTTCCGTCGGAGGCGTCGAACCGGTGGACGTGCTCGTTGAGGAGCTGCAGCATGTCTTTGTCGCTGGTAGCGATGTAAACTTCGATGCCCTGGGCGGCTGCCTGGCGTGCGAGCGTGCCGATGATGTCGTCTGCTTCGTAGCCGGGCTTCGCGATCATCGGGATGTTGCAGGCCTGCACGATCTGCTGGATGATCTGTATCTGTGTGCTGAGATCGTCGGGCATGACCTTGCGGTTTGCCTTGTAGTCTTCGAATTTGTCGTGGCGGAAGGATTTCTCCCTGGAATCGAATGCTACGGCGACGTAGTCGGGCTTCTGCTCGCGTATTATCTTGAACAATATGTTGGTGAAGCCGAGCACTGCGTTCGTTGGGCGGCCGTCGGGTGCAGTCAGCGGCGGCAGCGCGTAGAACGCGCGGTAGCAGTGCGAGTGTCCATCGATGAGATAGAAGGTTCTGGGCATTACAGCGCTCAGGTTGCCGCGGCCGGTCAGGTGCGGCTGGGCGAGCAAGTCATTCTAGATAGTCCGTTACAGGGAAGGGTCATATCCTGCCGAACAGCAGGTTCACGGCGCGTCGCGCACGGTTTTCAACCACATTCGCTGTGTGATCGAGGTTCGCCCCGTGCAGCCATTGAGATACCGTGCTTACTTTCGAGAACCTGAAAAAACCCACAACTCCCAGCGATATGCGCCGGCAACGGGCAAACAAGTGGGAGATTAGAAGAATGCTGAGCTGGAACACTGGGCGGACTGGCCTGTCGTTCGAGTTTGGTGTTCCAGCATGCGAGTTGGTCGGCCTACTTGATCTATTATATCACATGAGCGCGTCATGTCAAGTGTTTTTTTCGGATTTTTCCGCAGTGCGCTGCTGCGGCATGAATAGGATCGGCTGCCTGTCATTCTGCCCGTTCGCCAAGGTGGTTGCGGACGAATATGAGGTCGAGCACGTTGATCTGGCCGTCGCCGTTGGCGTCGAACCGCTCGTTTTCGCCGCTGACGACCTGGCCGAGGTGGTTGCGGACGGCGATCAGGTCGAGGACGTTAACCGCCCCGTCGCGCGTAACGTCGGCGCGGTCGTCCATCGGGTCGCAGGCATCGCCGCGGCCGTCGCCGTCGGAGTCGGCTTGATCAGGATTGCAGACTCCGGGGCAGTTGTCGTCGATGTCGGGCACTCCGTCGCCATCGCCGTCGTATGTCCAGCCGGCGTCGGCCATCCACGGATAGCGGTCTGCAGTTCCTGCGGAAACCTGGTGAGGCGAGTCGCCGATTCCATCTGCCCCAGGCTGGTCCTGGGCGGGGCCGGCGAAGGCGTCGGTGCCGGCGTAGACGGCCCAGTAGTTGCCGCCGCGGGGGTAGCCGTCGTCCCAGATATCGGCTGCGTGCGTGGCGGGTGCGTCGGCGGCATTGCCGATGAAGCTGTTGTGGTAGAAGGTGTTCGGCCCGGCGCCGTTCGTGTAGCGCACGGCTTCGCCCGTGCTGTTGCGGATGCTGTTGCGGCGGAAAATATTGCCGGTGATGCCAGATGCCCGGCAGTGGATGCCGTCGCTGTTGCCGACGATGTCGTTGCCTTCGATGATGTTGTTCTTGCTGCCTGACCCCCACAGGAAGATGCCGCTGGTAATGCTGCCGGCCTGGCCGTTGTCGGCGATCGCGTTGCCGTGAATGTGGTTCGGCGCGCTTGCACCGGTGTCGGCCAGTTGAATGCCGTTGCCCGGGTTTCCTTCCACGGCGCAGCCTGAGACTTCATTGCCGCTGCCGCGCCAGAAGAATATGCCGAGATTATTATCGATCACATCGCATTCGTCCACGCTGCAGCCAACGGCTTCATCGAAATACATGCCGTACCAGTTTCCCGTCGAGGCCACGCCCTGGATCGTGCAGTTGGCGGCCAGCACCTTGATGCCCGCATCGGCATTCGAGTTGTCGACCCCCGAGCCGGTGACGCCGATGTCGCTGACGATCGTGCCGTTTGCCGTGATAGCCAGCACGTCGCCGCTTCCGCCGGCGTCGATGATCGTCAGGCTTGCACCTTCCCCGGCTATCGATAGCTGCTTGCCGACGATGACGTTTTCGGCGTAGGTGCCGGGGGAAATCTGGATGGCATCGCCGGGTGAGGCGGCGTCGATTGCCGCCTGAATCGTCGAGTGCCAGGTGTCTTGCGTTTCGTTGTGAACGGGCGGCGGCACAACGACGGCCAGCGAGGCCCATTGGCCTTCGTTTCCCGCACGGTCCAGCGCGCGCACTTCGAAGGAATGCTCGCCGGGGCCCGGCGCGACATCGGCCGACGTGGCAGCCATGGCGGTTGCCGGCCCGCCGTTGAGCCGCCATTCATAGTAGGCCAGGCCGCTGTAGGTGTCCGATACTGCTGGCCATGCGACGGTCGCGGTCAGGCCGTCGGCCGAGTAACCGGTTACGGCAGGGGCGGGCTGTGTGGGTGGTGTGCGGTCGACCTGAAACACGTGCGACGCCGACGGCCCTACGTTGCCCGCTACGTCCACCGGCTCGATGTGAAACGTGTGCGTGCCTTCCGGGGCGTTGGTGACGGGAACGCTAACCGGGCTGTTCGAGGATTTGCTGCCGCTGTCGACCCACCAGAGAACGTGGTGGACCCCGCTGAGGTCTTCCGGCACTTCGAAGTAAAACCACAAATTGTGGGCGTTGACCCAACCACTGACGCGATCATCCGGATTGAGAGCCGGCGGAGGCTGTGTGTCGATCTTGAACAGGTGGCGAGGAGAGGCCGAACTCCACGACGTCATGTTTCCTACGCGGTCTTCGGCGACCAGAAAGAAAATGCGCTCGCCGTCCGGCTGGGCCGGCACCGTGACCGATGTCCCGACCACCTCGTGCATCTGATCGACTGGCGGTGGCACCTGAAGCCACGTCTCGTCTTTGTCGGTAGCCCAAAGCTGTCGTTGCAGCCCGCTGTGGGCATCTACGGTAGCGGGCCAGGTGAATGTCGGCGTGTTGTCATTGGACCACCCCCCGACGCCATCGTCCGGAATGGAGACCTGCGGCGGCGTCTCATCTACGTTGAACGGTACCAGGGAACTCCACGAGGACCATCCCCACAGAGGCGTGTAGTATCGCATGCGCCACTGGTATCTGCCGGTGTCTATGTATTCTCTCCACAAGCGGTATGCATAGGAGTAATCGACAAAATGGAAGTCCTCGTCACCTGAAACCTCAATCTCGATGCCATCCTGATTGTAGGCCGCCGGGACGGACCACGTGAACGTGATGGTTGAACCGAAATCGTGGATCAGCCAGACATCCGGCGGAGTGTGAGGTCCCAGCGGCTGGGGCGCAGGCGGAGCACCGAAGGCCGGAAGGGTGCAGAATCCAAAAATGACAGCGGCCGCGAGCAGAACTGTGCGGGAAGAAAAAACCACGATAGCCTCCGGATGTTTCAGGTGGCAAGCGAATAAACCAGCCCCATTATATTCAATTATAACACGTCAGTTCGGATATGTCAAGCAATGCGGCTGTTTTTTTCACTGCCAATTCCATTGCCGGGCACGCGGCTTACGTTGCAACGGCAGCGTCAAGGGTGCGTTTTTCGGTTGAACTCAGCGGTCGGTGTCGGTAGAATTTCCGGCGGCGGCGATTGGTGCGGGCACCATGACTGCCCGCAGTGCTGTTTTCGCCGCCGCACCACCATGGAGAGCATCAGATGAAGCTTCAACGGGTGTCGAACCAGCCGGTGCTGCAGCCTCGCAAGCATATCGAGTGGGAACGGTCCGCCGTGTTCAATCCGGCGGCTTTCTATGAAAACGGCGTGTTCCACCTGTTCTACCGCGCCGTCTACCACGAAGGTACGCGCGGCGGAGCTGATTACGTCTATGATTCGTGCATCGGCCACGCACGCAGCCTCGACGGCATTCATTTCCAATGCGACGACCGCCCCGTGCTTCGCAACAAGACGTATATCGGCGGCGAGATTTACGATCCGCAGGACGCCCGCGTCGTCAAGATCGACGGCACCTACTACATGGTCTACACCAACTGGAAAAACCACCGCATCGGCGAGCCGTGGCTCGCGGTGTCGGCCGACCTCGAAACCTGGCAGGACCAGGGGCCGATGCTCAGCTACGACGATTGGGGGTGGAACAAGAACGCGCTGCTGTTTCCCGAGAAGATCGGCGGCAGATTCGCCGCATTCCACCGCCCCGAGGACCAGCGCTACAAGCACCTGCCGATGTCGGAATTCAAGTATGGATACTGGACGCGCGGCCCCATCGAGAATTTCGAGCCGGTGCCCGGAATCGCCGTAGTCTACTCCGACGACCTGCGCACCTGGGAAGGCAACCAGGGCGTGCTGTCGCCGCGGCCGGGAATGTGGGACGGCCGCAAGGCTGGCTCCGCAGCGCCGCCTGTCCGCACCGAACAAGGCTGGCTGACCGTCTATCACGGGATCGATGAACTGGGCGTGTATCGCCTGGGAATCGCGCTGCTGGACCTCAACGATCCGTCGGTGGTCATCAAGCGGCAGGACGAGCCGATCCTCGAGCCCGAGCTGGAATGGGAGCTTCGCGGAGACGTTCCGAACGTGGTATTCGCATGCGGTGCCGTCCTTTTTTATAATAATCTGTGGGTATATTATGGCGCCGCCGATACGGTGATCGGCCTGGCCATCGGC
>Ga0307380_10011204_pt1 | contig 11249 bp, 10 predicted proteins | sample UN3MG_FD_202239 | JGI IMG/M metagenome (GOLD analysis project Ga0307380, IMG submission 202239) | Soil microbial communities from Risofladan, Vaasa, Finland - UN-3 | ecosystem: Environmental > Terrestrial > Soil > Coastal area > Acid sulfate soil | place: Finland: Risofladan, Vaasa | collected... | reverse complement strand
AAAAAAACATGGGTCTTCGTTGATATTTCCCGTACCTTCCCAGCCTCCATTTACATCAGAATACGTCACGTTCGGGTCAGAAGTAGCATCGTTGTATATCTCGCTGCCATCAGTGCCAGCCACGTTGGCCCAGAAGATGCAGTTAGTTACATTCACATTTGAATCCGCGACGTTGCGCATACCGCCACCATACCAAGCGGCGTTCCCAGAAAACGTGCAATTAGTCAAACTCATGTCGGAATTATAATTGTTGATCCCGCCGCCACGGTTCGAAATGTTTCCATTAAAAATACAGTTGGTTATATTGGGCTCTGAAGAATTTTCGTTGTATATTCCGCCGCCATCATTATTCGCTTTATTTCCACTGAATATGCAGTTTGATATATTCGGGTCTGAAGAATTTGTGTTGTATATTCCGCCGCCATAATAGGTCACGTTATTGCCGCTGAAAATGCAGTTGGTTATATTCAGGTCTGAAGAATTTTCGTTGGATATTGCGCCGCCTTTGCCGGATGTGCCGGATGTGCCTATCGAGTTGCCGTTGCCACTGAAGGTGCAGTTTGATATATTCAGGTCTGAAGAATTTTCGTTGGATATTGCGCCCCCTTTGCCGGACGTGCCTATCGAGTTGTCACTGAATGTGCAGTTTGATATATTCGGATCTGAAGAATTTGTGTTGGATATTGCGCCGCCTTTGCCGAACGTGCCTACCAAGTTGCCACTGAAGGCACAGTTTGATATATTTGGGTCTGAAGAATTTGTGTTGAATATTGCGCCGCCCTTGCTGTTCTTGGGCACCGAGTTGCCACTGAAGGTGCAGTTAATTATTGTGGGAGAAGACTGGTCGTTGTACATGCCGCCGCCGTTGGTATACTCACTCGTGGATGTGTTAGAAGTGAAGGTGCAGTTTTTCACTTTAGGTGAAGCTTGATAGTTCCACATACCAGCCCCACCATAATAACCAGTGTTGCCGATGAAAGAGAAGTTAGTAACGTTCGCAGATGAATATTTGTTGTACAAACCTCCGCCATAGTAAGCTGTATTATCGCTGAGGTTGCAGTCTGTTAAGGTCAAGCTTGTAGAATCCTTGCAATATATTCCGCCCCCATAATCGTTACCTGAGCCATTAGCCTTTCCGCCTGTAATGATAAAGCCGTCAAGGGTGGCGTTATTGACGTCATTACAGTGAACTACGTGGTAGCTGTTATCGCTTTGGTCGTCTGTTTTTCTTATATCGCCGCTCAGCGTCGTAATGTAAATCTGCCAGTCTCTATCAAACCAGTTGGGATCGCCGCTGTTGGGAAAACCGCCGTAAACGGCGACATCATCGACCAGGTCGAAGGAAATCGAACGTGCACTTTCGTCGCTTATATAAGTATCAATAGGAATGTAGGTTCCCTCAGCGACCCAGACTTCATTACAGTAGCATTCGCGGGCGGCATGAAGGGCGTCCTGCAAATCTTTGTAGGCATCCTGCCAGGAAGTGCCGTTATTGTAACCGTTGGCATCCTGGTTAACGTAGATTACGCCGCCCCCATAACAGCATACATTTGTATCCTCAATAGCGTAACTTAAATATTGGTCGCTTTCTATTTCACAGTAATTGTAGATTGTGTGGCCGGGCTTTGCATAGTAATTGACTGACACCTGTATCCGGAAGGTATTGGAATCCGAGGCCGACATATCGCCGATGTACCAGGTAACCGTATGCCAGTTGGGATCGTAATCACAGCACGGATCCGATGAGATATAGTTCACTTCAGCAGGCAGATAATCTGTGATTCTTACATTGGTATCGGCATGGCCGTTGGCGTCGTATGTTATTTCATACGTCAGATAATTCTTTTCAATCATATTCCACGGATAAACGCAATTAACGTCGTTGACATCTTTGACAAGCCCTACAAGGGGAAAGGGCGGCTTGTATGTGACGTCGCCGGCGAGCGCAATTCCCGCCGGCCCATTAATATTGGCATCTTCAGTATAGCAGGGATCGGAGGGCCAGGTGGTGGGATTATAGACCTCGATATGGTTATTGTATGTTGTTACATAAACAAGACCTGTATCCTGATCAGCAGCAACGCCATTTACGTATGTGCCGATATTGTTTTCGGTGGATATTGGATTGTTGATATCATTTATGTCCGTCCTGACCAGATATGTATAACCATAATATGCCCCGGTATAAAGATATTTGCTTCCTTGTCCGTCATTATAAACAGCAATTCCTACCGCATAGCGGTCATTATTCTCTACCACAATATCAACGCTTCCCTTATGAGCGAAGTTCGGGTCGTTCACATCGTAATAATGGACAACGTTGGATGCAGCATAATGACCTCCTATAGATGTCACATATAAAATATCATCAATTTCATCCAGGGCCAACCCACAGGCCGAGTTGCCTATATCTGTCAATGTTTTCGGTTCTCCACCTTCAATCGTCAGCGTCTTGGTTCGTACGTCCCACAATAAAACAAACAGATTATTCGAGTCTCTCTCGACGGCATAGACTTTATCCCTTTTATTATCAAAAACGATTCCCGCTAAGTTAGGTGCGCCCGGAACTCCAATGATCCCCTCGTCCACCATCGTTTTGGCGTTTATCAGTTGTATACCTTCTAATCCTCCAGCACCCTCTTTGCTTTCATGCGTAACAAACATATATCCCGATTCCGGATCGATAGCTAAACCTACAGGCCCCAGATCCTGCCCCGTAGGATACTCACTTTGGTCAAATGTCAAAGTTTTCTGCAAGTCTATCTGGTCGCCGTCGATCTCATAGGCGGCGATCTTGGAAGGATGAGGCCCGCCAATATACCCATGATCGATAATGGCATAGACGGATTTTTTTGCGTTTGCGTTAGAAGTTAAAATGACTAAAAGAACGATTGATAAAAGAATTGATGATCTTTTGGTGAACATCTTATTTCTCCATAAATAAGGTTGTTAAGATTTTAGTTTTCAGGAATGCTGCTTTCTCAGCAATACCGTTCCCAAAGCAAACAGCAACAGTGTCGCAGGCTCTGGGATATATGTAAAATTGTCCATTACGAAATTTGTGTAATCATATTCATAGCCATTATGTTGAGTTCCTCCGGACGCAGAAAATCGCAGTTCATCGATATTTTCATAATCGAACTGACTCCATGTTGGCCCGGTTGTGTCGATAGTAACCATTGTTGAATAACCCGGAACCAAAGATCCGTTTAAGTAACCGTCCACCTGAATGTTAAGACCATCCCGCCATTGGGAAGTGATATATACACCTTGGAAGATGAATGGATTATCTGAGCTAATCCAACCTTTACCTTCGTAGATATAAGGTGAAGGCCAGGCAACACAATCCCCAGATACCAAACTATTGAAAATGCCTGAATCCGTAAGGGTTCCAATCACAAGAGGAACGTTAATATAATAAAAAATACCTTCATCGAAAGACTTGCTCCAGTTAAATCCTCCATAGCCATCAGGAATAGTGCCAGAAACATTCGTACCTATATCATCGAAAGTTAAAACATAAGCCTGTGCCTGAAATGTGATAGTAAACAGAATTGCCATAATTGTTATAATTTTAGTTTTCATAGCTTTTACCTCTACTTATATTTAGATTGTTCTAACAACTCTTTAGCAAAACAGTCCCCAAAGCAAAAAGGAGCAAAGTAGTGGGTTCGGGAATATATGTAAAGTTGTCCATTGCAAAATGATATCCTGTTTGATATGGGTAATTTTCATTTGGGACACCACCATAAGAGGAAAATTTCAGTTCATCTATATCTATATAATCAAAGTCAAACCAGGTTGGGCCGGTTGTATCGACAACAACCGTTGTCGAATAAATCAGAGAATCATTAAGGTAACCATCTACCTGAACATTAAGCCCATCACGCCATGCTGCTGTTAGATAAGCGCCATTAAAAGTATATAAATTCCCAGTTATCCGACCAGTACCGGATTCATAAAATTTGCTAGGAAATGCGACATAATCTCCTGATACAAGACCATTATTATATCCCGAATTTGGCCAGAGTTCTGGTGCATTCATATAATAAAAGTCTTCCCAGTTGAACCCCCCGTAACCGTCAGGGATAAGAGTGCTCTCGGTTACTTCCCCTATATCATCAAAGGTTAAAACTATCTCACCATTCGCTACCGGCAAACCAAGCAGCATTATAACTGCCAATATTGTAATAATTTTCGTTTTCATTGCGTTCTCCTTTGCTTATATTTAGATTCCTCTAACATCTTCTCAGCATCAGACCGCCTAAACCGAATAATAAAATTGTCGTGGGTTCGGGAATGATTGTTATATTATCGAATTGGTCATATCCACCTTCTACTTCCCAACTTACTGAGATTAAATCAAAAAAATCCGTAAATATAACCGTACATTCGCTTCCTACATAAGGAGGAAAGGACTGGTAGATTGTCGTGCCATCGTACAGAGTTCCTATGAATTGGATTGAAGTTGGAGAGGGAGCGTATGGATAAAAATCGATTGATAATAAATCAAATATCCCGCCATCTTCTTTTCCTAAAGATATTGTATCGTTCCCATATCGACTGAATAATGCTATTGAATCTGTACTTGCTTTTCTTATAAACCCAAACTCAGTAGAGGTTGTTAGCGTAAATCCATCTTCACTATAAGATGATGAACCCAAGTAACCTCCATCCCCAAGTATTCCTAAGCTTTCAAAGTCGATGACGACTATCTCACCATTCGCAACCGGCAAACCAAGCAGCATTATAACTGTCATCATTATTATAATTTTCGTTTTCATCATTTTCCTGCCCTCATTTCTCATCAATGCGGCCTTTAAGCGTTCATAATGGAAGAGTCCTTTCTTCGCCTGTCGATAAAAGCCGAAATCCTCGCGATTGTTCTTCTTTATTTTAATATCTGTGCACAGCTATGTCAATAGCTAAGTACGAAAATCAGGCCTTTTCACACATAATCAATTGTATGACTTAGCCATTCCGTGTCTATTGGGGTAAATACGGATATTTGGATTTTTTTTACTTTTCACCCGTTTTTTTGCGATAAAACGGGGTGTTTTCGCAATTTTTTCTAACTTTTTTGAGTTTTTTTTGCCAACCAAACAGCCAATGCCCTCCTTTAACTCAAAACTAAAAACTCAAAATTCGAAACTCACCCTGCCCTCTCCCCTCCCCCCGCACAATAACCCGCACGTAACAATAAGGCGATTCCGGCACCCCAAATGTTGATGCCAAATCCCCAAAACCTGCCTGCCCCGTGAGATAGCGAAGCGTTATCTCTCTGGGGTCAAATCTAATTTGAATGACCAAAAAAAGTAATTTTTGGTCATTTTTTTGTTCTTTTTGTGCATTTTTTGTCTTTTTATGACTAATAAAATACCTTGTTCGCCGGCTTCTCAAAGGCCGACCATCGGCCTCCTCTCACGACATACGATATACGACATACGCAATACGAACCAAAATTTTTCAACCAAAACCGCACATACCTAACGACAAAATCCCAAAAAAATAAATTTTTTTTAACTCCTTTGCCCACAACAAGTTAATCCTGTAAATCCTGTCAAAAACAAACCATTTTTCGCATCAAACGCGCACATCCGTGCATTTATAGAGGCACTTCTTTTTTTTGCAGAAGGCCTGAAAGAAGGAAATGGTGATTGGTCTATGGCCAATAGTCTTGTAGCGAAACGAAAGTAGTCGAATGGCAAGAAACTCGTTTTACATTTTGAGCTTTGGTTTTACATTTTCCACTTTAAACTTTAAATTTCCTTCGTGCCTTAGGCAACCTCCCAAACCACCTATTCGGCCCAAATTGCCAACCAATTATGACTCAATAATAACAAACAAACCCAATTTCGGGAAAGCCCAAATGAATGTAAACGTATTTTCAACAAAGGATTATGAAAATGTATCACTTCGCAGACGCGGAAAAAACAAACCCAATCAAACCCAATTTCAAAGGCAAAAAATGCTGCTGCGTTTGACGATTAACGGCTGGCGTGAGTCGTTTGGTTACTTAAGGAGTTTTTGCTCGGACAAGATACGAGAAGCCATCTATCTTAACGACCAATCAAAACACTATACTAAAATACCTCATCGTAGTGGAGTATGAAATATGCGTGCCAAGTGCGAATATCGTATCAGCTCAAAAAGCAAGCATCGATTTGAGCCTGGCCATCGGAAACATTCTTCCGGGACACTCAGTTACGCGGGCTCCCGGAGTGGCTCTATGACCGTAAACACGGCTTTTCGGAATCCTGTAATGGTTTTGCAGAAAATGGACCAGTTTCACAAGAGACTGCATCTGTCGTGCAGTAGGCGATGTGTCGTTGAAATTACCCACAAGACAAATTCCTACCGCTTTTTCATTTGCCCAGTTGTTAGGTGTCTTACAATGGGCTCCGGTAAGCTGCTCTCGCCAGCGGAATGTAACCTCAACCTTGCCATCACTACTATTGCTTCCGTTGCCTATAACAAAATCGTATCCGACGCCTTCCCAATGATTGCCTTCTCTGTGTTGCTTGTCAAATATAGCCGTATTGCCGTTTCTCGTTGCCGAGTGATGTATCACGATAGCGGCCCATTGTTTTTCCAGCCTTAATGGTGGCAACCAATCTCTGGGGACATTTTTATCGGCATTCCTTGAGGTCAGGTTCTGATTTATAAGCGTAGGCTGAACAATCTTGAGTTCCGAATTAGGGTTATATACAATCTGGGGTGTCGGCTCGTCATTGTATGCACAGCCGCTCAAAACAAATAAACAACCACAAATAATAATTACTCGGCTAAGCATCATCTAATTACTCCGATAGTCCGTTATGGAGTCTGTCCTTGATATGGCCCTAAAGACTCTACCGCGGATTATGCCTGTGTTTCGTTCTCGCTTTTTGTTGTCCCATTAGGGACGCCTTTCGGTGGACTCGACTTTTCTTTATATTTGACCATACATACACTATTACCACGCTCGTTGAACTTGACCGTATCCATGTATGAGCGCATGAGAAACAATCCCCTACCTTCGGGCTTGTAAAGATTTTCACCATATCGCGGGTCCGGCACAGATTCCGGGTCAAATCCCTTGCCTTCGTCCGTCACAGAAACTTCAATCTTGTCCGGGCCGACCGAATAGTCAATTTTGATCTCTTTGGCAGAATCCATTTTATTACCGTGTCTGACCGCATTGATGAAAGCCTCCTCTAAAGCCAGATGCACCGCAAAAATATCTTCCCCGCCGAAATTGTTAGCTTCCAGCTTGGATAGAATCTGCCCGCGAACCGATCCAATAGCTGTTGGCTTGCTTTCGATAACCATTGAACTACTGCCTGGTGTTTCTGAGACCATAAACTTACACCTTTCCGACCAGCCCATATTGACCGAAGTTATTGTTCAAATTACTTGTGCCAGGCTCCAATCGAAGACCATTCTTTGGCTCTAATCGGCAGCAGGCAAACTATCGGTTGCACTTTTAACATCTTCGTATATATCGAAAATCTTGTTCAGACGCGTTATCTTAAAAATTTCATATATCCTTGGGCTTATATTACAAAGTCTCAATTGGCCGTCCTGCTCATAAACCTTTTTGCTGATTCTCAACAAAAGTCCCAGGACTGTGGACGACAGAAACCGGACATTGCAAAAATCCAAAATCAGTTTTATCCGCTTCGCTTCCTCGACCACAGGCATAATGGACCCTTGAAGTGCCTGAATATCCATCTCTTCGAGGATTTTCTCATCGACAAAAGTAACTATCGTTGAATTATCAGCATACTCGACACTTATTTTTGGCTTAATCGAAGCCATAGCAGTCTCCCGGCAAAAGTCTAAACCTTCGTCGAAATCCTATGGTAGAACTCCACAGATGTCAAGTTTTTTACACACTTTGAAAAATTTTTAGACTTTTTTCTCATTTTATGCATTTTAGGGGGGAAAATTCTTCTAATTTGGAGTACTTAGTTGAACCTGACTGAGCAAACGCGTGGAGAAAAGTCTGGTGTTTGTGCCGGGCAGGTCTACGAAAAAGCAAAGCTGTCAAATTCAATCGAAGGATAGAAATCAGAACGCAAAAGCATAAGAGCACCAAAACGAATATCGAATAACGAAATACGAGCATCGAGTATCGAGAAATGCATATTAGCGAATTTCAACGCATAATCGCCAAAAAATACAAAAAGAGAGACCAGAAGAGGGGAATCCCAGCCACGTTTATGTGGTTTATCGAAGAGGTTGGAGAGCTTGCCACCGCCCTGGCGGGAAATGACCAGGAAAATAAAGAGGAAGAATTTGCTGATGTATTTGCCTGGCTTTGCACCCTGGCGAACATAACCGATGTGGATTTGGAAAAGGCTTGCGATAAGTACACCGGCGACAGTGTCGAAGGCTTCAAACCCAAATAGCAGACAGCTTAGTTCTTCTACGCACTAAGCTCTATACACTATTGTTGTCCTCCGCCCCCTGTTTCTCCGTCGCCGACTTCGTCTGGATGCTGAATACCTGTACCTGCATTAGCCACTAACAACGCCCGGTAGAAACACCACGCCAAACCGCCGATGATGATTAGAAAAACCACCGCAAGGATTATATATGAAACTCCGCTCAGCTTGTCCCGAATAGGCACTGTTTCTTCACTGATTTTCACGCCGCCCTTTAGGCCAAGCAGTATCACCGCGACAAACGCGCTCACATCCATCGTTGCCAATATCCCCGCCCATCGCGCAAACCACGATACTTGACTACTGGATGTATTATGCTTGTCCACAAGATAATTGCTGAGCCCCATCGCAACAATCCCGACCGCCATCAATAACCAGAACACCGGATTCACCAGCTCACTCTCAGCCGCTTCCGGGATTGAGGAACCAAGCAAAATAACCAGCAAACCGGCAGCCGGAATCAACGCTAATAAAAATGCCAGCACGCCGCCACGACTGCCCCTGGTACCAAAATCCGCCTCTTCATGGCTTGGCAGTTCAACATCACGCCGGCCTCTGACCAAACTCAAAATAACCGCAAAGACAGGTACAAGCGCTACAATTCCAAGCCCCACGCAGTTTGGCAATATCCATTCGCCTTCCGGAGTCCTCAAGAATCCACCTTCACTGCTGATATCATCAAAAAACTGCCAGAAGAAAAGCGTACCGAGCAATATCGGAATCACGATTCGTATCAGATAATCCCACCATCTGCCTAACTGCCAGTCGCTGCGGCTGTTAGCATGACGCCTCAATGTACCAACTCGCCACAGCCAACCTATAACAATACATTCCAGCAAACCCATAAAAGCGATGCCCCACGTCCCGTTAACGAACCCGTCGATAGTCCCAAGCCAGTTAAATCCCGCCTTCGTCACAAACAACAAACCGAAAGTAAAGCCAACCACGGTCAGCAATGGAAGAACAATGCTCCTGGGCCATCCCGTCTTGTCGACAATACTGGCAAGAATGGATTCGGTCATCGAAAACGCCGAGTCAAGGCCCAGCGTAACAAGGGCAAAGAAGAAAATAAAGCTGAACCACGCTGAATATGGAAGCTGCGCCAACGCATAAGGAAACGCCACAAAAGCAAGAGAAGGTCCCGACTCGGCCACCGTCTCCACCGTTACGGCATGACCTGCCTGCTGAGTCTGCTGAGTCACGAATGCCATCCCACCCAACGTCGCAAATACCGCCAATCCAGCTACAAAACTCGTCGCAAAATCAGCTATGCTGATAATAGCGGCATTGTTATTCAAATCGCTTTTCCTGTGCAGAAAGCTCGCGTAAGTAATCATAATCCCGTAAGCAAGACTCAACGAAAAGAAGACCTGGCCGACCGCGTAACGCCAGGTAATAGGCTTGGCCAGCTCCGACCACACGGGGTCCAGATAATAAACCAGCCCTTGCATACTGCCCTCAAGCGTCAGACCTCGCACTGCAAGGATAAGCAGCATCAGCCACGGAAGTGGAACGGTCAGCCAAACAATTTTGCCGACCAAACGCACCCCTTTGAATATACAAAAGTACATCGCCACCCACGTAATCACCAGAGGCAGCACAATGTTACTACGGATAGAACCAAGGTAGAAACGAGCGTCCTCGATGTCAACCTTACCCAGATATGTATCGTTAAAGAATTGCTTGGCGTTCTCAACGCCTTCAATGCCTTTGCCCGCCCACGGCAGCTCACCACCGTTAAAAATGCCGACTATGCTGTACCACAAAAAGCTGAAACAATAAGCCAGAATCACAGGATAATAAGTCACTATCACAAAGGCCAGCACAATCCCCCACCAGCCGACAAGCTCAAAACGCTTATGCCCACGCTTGAAAGCGTCCGGAGCGGCTCGCTGTGTATAATGGCCGATACTGAACTCAAGAATCATCACAGGAATACCGACCACAATCAGGGCAATGATGTAGGGTATCAAAAACGCCCCACCCCCGTAGCTGTAAAGTTTATACGGAAATCCCCACAGATTACCCAAACCTACCGCGGAGCCAACCGCCGCAAGTACAAATCCGCCTCGCGTTCCCCAGCTTTCCCTTTGCTCTTCCAGAAGCTCAGGTTTCATATTTCGTGTTTCGCAGTCCTTTTGCTCTTGTGCTCTAATGAGCTTACGCTCTTATCTTCTTCTGCTGTTGTGCCCTTATCTTTTATTCCGAGCAATTTAAGCGTATCACGCTCAATGATGCTTTGAATGTTGCCTCGAGGGACCGTCGGCAAATTCGTATCAGCCAAACGCATATTAAAGCCAAGCAGTGCCTCTATGCACTCTCCCGCCCTGCTGCTTGGGAATCCGCTGCCGAACAGCAGCTTGTCCATCACGCCTCGCTCGTATGCTGCCACCACCATATTATAAACCTGCCAGACATTGCTCGGCCTTATCGTTAAATCCGCATACACATTCTCGTGTTTCGCCACCATTGACAACGTCTGCTCGACAAATGGCATACCCATAGTGCCGATAATAATTTTCAAGCCCGAAAATTCCCTGGCAATCTCATCCAAAAGGTAAGGCTGAGCATATTCCAGAACAGCTTCACGCTCAAGGTCCGCACCCCCGTTATGAAAGAAGACAGGCAGAGAAAGTTCTTCCGCCGACTCGTAAAATTTCATCGCCCTGCTGTGTGTCGGGTGAAAACCACATCGGCTGCAATACAGGACCGCTCCTTTAAGTCCTAATTTATCTCTTATAAATGTCAGATTTTTAACACCTGTGTTATCTTTGCTGGCTTCTACTACTGCAAAACCAATCATCTTTTCTGTGTGTCTGC
>Ga0307380_10011203_pt1 | contig 11250 bp, 22 predicted proteins | sample UN3MG_FD_202239 | JGI IMG/M metagenome (GOLD analysis project Ga0307380, IMG submission 202239) | Soil microbial communities from Risofladan, Vaasa, Finland - UN-3 | ecosystem: Environmental > Terrestrial > Soil > Coastal area > Acid sulfate soil | place: Finland: Risofladan, Vaasa | collected... | reverse complement strand
AATCAGAATTTCTAAACAAGTTTAACTATTGTATAAAAGACGCAAAAGCTGTTGGTCAATTTACCAAGATATATTTATCAAGTAATTGGATGCGAGTAAGAGTCAGAAAATACTGGGAAGAATTTGCCAACACTTATGAAGCTGATATTAAAGCTGATAAAAGGTTTTTACTAGATAATAATATTACGCTTAATAACACACAAATTCCATACACTCTATATGACATAGAAACTGATGATAGACTTCCGTTGCAGAAAGATGAGCGTGGCAATGTAATACCCGGAAACGCAAGAATATTAGCTTTTGCTGCAACTGATCATGAGGGTAAACAAGTTTATTACGAGTTAAATTCATATACAGACGAAGATGAATATGCTATGCTAACTATGATAATCAACTACTTCTCTAATTACGGGGTTATCTCTGGGTGGAATAGTGAGAAGTTCGATATGCCATATATCAAAGGAAGATGTGATGCTCTTGGTGTTAAATATCATATACTAGAATACGTTAATCATATAGATTACATGGACTTATTCAAAAAATACGATAAGAAATCCAGAAAGTCATATTCACTTAATAACATTTCAAACGAAGTATTACACGAAAGTAAAATTGACCAAGATAAAGGTAATGGAGCTATCTATAATACTTGGCTAAATGACAAAGACCAACTCAGAAGATATAATCTAGAAGACAGCAACTTAGTTTATAAGATTAATCTTGCTATGTTATTCATTGAAGTATCGATGAAACGTGCTGATAATGCTGGTTGTCATGTAAGAAATACAATGAACAACTCTGATAGTGGAGACTTTCTATTAATGCGAGAATATAAGAAATCTGGTATAATTATGCCAAGCAAGCCAACTAGAGAAGAAGTCGAACAAAGAAAACTTGAAGGTAAAATTGGTGGAGGTTATACCACTTGTTTTAATCCAGGTTTTCATAAAGATGTTCATATCTGGGACTTTAAATCAGAGTATCCTTCTGTAATTCAAACTTGGAATATATCACCAGAAACCTATGTTGAAACTATAAACGATGAAAAAGCTGCTGCTGCCATTGACAGAGAGCAATTCATTGTTACTCCACATGATTTCGAAGGAGTTTATCACCCTACTAGGATTTATAAGAAGGAAGAAGGCGTAATTCCAAGAGTTGTCAGAACTATCGTTGAAGAAAGAGATAAAATCAAATATACAATGAAACAGTATAAAGATACTGATCCTGACAAATATAAGCAACAATATTTAGAGCAATACGCACTTAAAACAGATGGTAACTCTATTTATGGTATTTTAGCATTTCCAATGTCTCGTTATTATTCTTGGGAACTTGGTGATTCAGTCACAACTTGTGCAAGAGCTACTTTAAAAGCTTGCAATGAAGAATTAAAGAAATGGCATTGTACAGTAATTGGTGGAGATACAGATTCTACTTTCGTTAAGTTTGATATTCCTGACTTAACAATAGAACAAATCGATGAGAACTTCAGAATCTTCTTAGAAGGTTGGGGAAATAAATACGGGGCTAAAGTCAATAAACTAGAGTTTGAATATGAAAAAACTTTCGATACTATGCTATTCGTAAAGAAGAAACACTATGCATTTAAAATAGGAGATTCATTAACTATTAAAGGTATGGAATCTATTAAGAGTGATACTAATGTATTAGCTGCTAAAATGCAAAAAGAGTTTATTCATGACGTATTAAATGAAGCAGTCGATGAAGAGGCTTGGCGAAACAAGGTTGAATTCCAATATAATAAGGTTTTTAATCAAGAAATGACAACCGCTGAACTCTCATTAGTTAAAGCATTAACGAAAATGCCTAAAGATTATGAAGGTTCTGTTATTGATAAGAAAACTAGTCAACCTAAGATAAAAGCAGATGGTACTATCCAAGAAAAAGCCATACCAGCGCATGTAAAATTGGCAGAAAGACTAATAGGTCAGGGAAAAGAACTATATCCAGGGACTAAAATTCAATTTATTGTTATAGCTGATAAACCAATATTAGCATTATCTCCAGAAGAATACGAAAAAGGAGAAGGTTCTTTCCAACATAAGAATAAGAAAACTGGTATTTATCAATATGATTGGGAGGGTGGCTATGCTGCTAAATATTATTGGCTAAGAGTTATGAAGCCATTACTAAAGGTTGCATACGTATATAAACCAGATATGGTCATCACTTGGGAACTACACATGACTCAAAGTGAAATAAATAAACTAAACAGAGACACAGATGAATAATCATGGTGCTTATATAATAGAAAAATATATAAATATCTAAATATTACATATATTATTAATATACGGAGGTAAGAAAACATGAGCAAATACGACGATGAAGTAAAAGCAAATTGTGTCGAAATGGTTAAAGCAGGAACATCTCTTGCAGAAATCGCTAGACAATTAGGACCAAACCCTAAAGCCATACAACGATATTGCAAGGCTGCAGGAGTAGAAGTTCCTAAGAAAGTTAAAGCAGAAGCCGAAACAACTGAAGAGTAAATAGTTTCGCATTTTTTTATTTTTTTCTTTTTTTTGCAATAAAATAATTGGTAAAAACATGACAATAATAATAATCGAAGGATGCGACTTAAGCGGGAAGACTTATGCAATTGAAAGGATTGCTAAACGTCTCAACTCTGGGTTCATTCTAAAAAACACTTTTAAACCTAAATTCAAAGATGATTCAGAAAAATTATATAAGCATTATTGGGAAATTATTGATTTAATCGATCACCATAGTGGTACGAACCCTGATGAAATCATCATTTTAGACAGATTCTTTCCATCACAAGCAGTATACTCTTATTTAAGAGGAGAAGACGAATTTGATTCTGATAAAATTAATCAATTAGATATACATGCTTTTAGACATAGCTATCTCTTCATTTATGTAGAAACAGATATTGAAATATTAAGACTACGATATCTAGAAAGAGGAGACGAGCATATTGATATCACAGACTTGGCTCAGATAAAAGAGAGATACGATAACTTCTTTGCTAAAACTAAAATGACCAAAATAGCAATAAATACACAAAAAGACGATTGGTTAGAAAATATATTGAGGTGGATAAAAATTGAATATTAACGATGTTGAAGACCCGAAAGATATACCAGATGATATCTGGGAAGCCATATTTATTAAACAAAATGAATTGGCTGAAAAATATAGCGATATTGAAGGCATGGGAGATTTACTTCAAACGAAGAAGAATAATATAAACACTGCTAAAGGTCAAAAATGGCTGAAAGACTTTGCTTGGCGAGTGACAGAAGAAATAGCTGAAGCATGGGAAGCCTATGATATGATTGAAGAACCAGACGACCAATATCAACTTCACTTTAAAGAAGAACTAGCAGACGCTTTACACTTCTTAGTTGAACTGACAATAATAGCTGGTTACGATGAATCTGTTGTGCCACCCATTGAAGGAACTGTTTTAGCTGACGAAGATACAGAGCCTTGGTCTACTATCTATAATATGGGATTAATGTGTAACACTCTAAAGAATAAGCCTTGGAAACAAACACAGATGCTTACAGACCGAAATGAGTTTGAAAAGTATCTTAAAAAAACTTGGGAACAATTCAGTAAATTAATCTATTACCACATAGGCGAAGAAGATGAGATATACAACTTCTATTTTAAGAAGAACGCTGTAAATAAATTTAGACAAAGGAGCAAATACTAAAATGCCACAAACAAGCCGAGGAGAAAAAGCTAAACTACAAGTTAAGAAGATGAAAAAAGTCAGAGCTAACGACAAACTCAAAGAAGAAAAGAAAATAATAGATATGTCAGAAGAAGAACAAAAAATCTATAAAGATAAAAGAACTGGTTTTTCTTTATCTCACAAAATATCTTCAATATTGTGGGACTTTGAACACAATCAATTTTCTGCTTCAAAGACAAGTGCTACTATTCTTTTATTAGAGGAAAGAATTGCACAAATTAAAAATGAAGGTCGTATATTTAATAATAAGGAATATGAAAAAATAGAGGCTATGTTAGATGTCATTCGTGAATGGTAAAGTAATTCGATGCAATATGTGTAATAACATTGCTGTTAAATTAGTCCCTTTATATGACGACGATCATAAACACTTAAAACAACAATGCTGTCAGCTTTGCAAGAAGAAAATAAAGAAAGGCGAAAAGATAATTAAGTATATCGAACCGCCAGAATTACGTGAAGGGGTAAAGAAAAAATGAGCAGAATCTACGAAAATATGCACGAAGCAATCAGGGAGATAGAACGAGATATCATGGAGATGGGTATACGGGTTCACACTAAAACAATGCAGAATAAAATAATCGAAAATGATGAAAATTATTCTACAATGGAAGTACAAAATTATTCATTTACTATTCTAGATTTAGCTGACAAAGATAAATGCATTGGACCTGATTTAGACTGGTGCAAATGGGAAATAAAAGAAAGGACTTCAGGAGAACAACTAAATCCGGGTCAAGCTTGGAAACTAAGACAAGATGTTTGGGAACCTTTCTTAGTAGATGGTAAAATGGATTATACGTATGCAGAAAGATTTAGTCATTATCCGCATCCATTAAAAGAATTATCTCAAATACATACAGTAATTGAAATTTTGGAAGCTGACTCTGATAGCAGACAAGCAATAATTCATGTACACTTTCCAATGGATGTCGCTGCTGCTAATGAGTTTGAAATACCATTAAGAGTTCCTTGCAGTATGTATTATCAATTCATGGTTCGAAGAGGAAAACTAGACGTTATATATAATATGAGGTCAAGTGACTTTGATACACACTTTAAGAATGATATCTGGCTTGCAGATGAATTAAGAAATTATATTGCTAATATTATTGGTCTAAAGCCAGGGCTCCTACATATGAATGTTGGCAGTTTACACAGATATAAAAACTATACAACGGAGCATGTATTTTAAATGCCAAAATTAATTAGAGCTTGGCGTTGTATCCCCTGTGGTAAAGTATGTAGTACAAAAGTTTCATTGCGTTATCATTACGAGAAAGAACATGTTAAGGAGACAGTAAGATGATACCTATGATGTGGCTAGTAACTCTTGTAGCGTTAAATGGTACAGTGGACGTTGATGCCACCATAATCGAGACATTCGATATGATTGAAACTAACGTCGAATATGAATTTAATTGGAAACCACAATCTATGGTTAGGTTCGAATATTTTCGTTCTGGAGACTGTACTGAAGCTGCCAAATTCGTTCAAGTAAAGATGTTGAAATACGGTGTTAGAGTCGATAAAGTTTATGGTCATGCTGATTGCTGGAATGGCACAGGATATGAACGTATGTTACATGATTGGGTTGAATGGAACAATACTGCATACGATGTCAGAGGTTGGGGCGATTGTAAAAATTATAGAGGTATAAGGACAAGATGAAAAAAGGACAAATAATAGGTGGAGTATTGTTATGGGTAGTAGCATTAGCAAGTTTTATTACATTAGCACAAACTGGAGCATTTGGCGAAATTAGTGGAATAGAAATATTCCCCAAAGACCAATGCTTAAGAATACCACCAAACGGAACAACGGGAAATTTGATTATGTGCGTTAAAGCATACGATGACAATGCTACACTAAACCAAGAATATCAAGATGGAATAAACCAATGAAAATTCAACGTTATAAAGTAGTAGACCTTATAGGAGTTCACCCAACCACTGGAATAGCAAGTGCTGATGGAAAGTGGGTTTTATGGGACGATGTGAAAGAGGTACTTAAAGAATGATGTTGGAAAAGACTATAAACACTATAAGACTTTCGAAGAGGTGTTTCGAACTTGACTTGTGGACTTTGTGAGCTTCATCCTAAGCAGTATTATTGTCCTTGTGAATGTCACGCTCGTGCCAAAGTGGAGAAAGACTTTCTTGTTGACACACACACCAAAGGCCTTACAACATCTTCCGGGGCAGTACCGGACGCGAGCATAATAGAATGAGGAGGAAAAAACTATGAACTGGGAAATTAACACAACAATAATATTAATGCTAATGCTAATCACTGCATGCACAGTTGGAGAAGTAATACCACCAGACCCAAATGTTACAAGTCAGTGCATACCGCGACAACAATGCCTTACAAACAATAATGCAAGTTTTATTATGTGTATTACTAGCACAATAGGAAACCAGACTTTTAATGCTGAAGTCAGGGAAGCATTCGTTGGAGTAATGGTATTACAATGAATTAAGAAAGATTGATTTGAATATATTAAGAGGTAGATGGTAATGACTGGAATAAAACCTGGTAAAGTTGATTTAGAGGATTTATTGAGAGATTGGCGAGTTAGAGCTACTTTCGGTGATGAACAAGAGAAAAGAGACTATACAGAAAGACTAAAAGCTTTTGTTGAAGATATCTCTACATATGACTTTAAGATTCAAGCATACCAAAGAACAGACGGAACTTATCATTATTCAATAATAATAGGAGGGGAAAATGAGAACAAAATTTAATAATGGTTGGCATATGAAGCCAGACGATTGGTGGTTTGAGTTGTTCAATGTAGAATACTATAGCGATTTTAAGGAACGAGAACTTAAATTCACTTTATTAAATTTTTGTATTGAAATAACATACTAAGATGGAACATATATATGAGAAGAATATCAGTGACAGTGTTAAAACATTAATGTGGCAGGTCATGAAGAATTCTTCTCAAGTTGTGCAAGGCTTTATTTTCTTTAGAAACAGAACTATTATTAAAGCACATTACGACAAAGAAGGCTGTGATAAATTGCTTAAAGAAATGGTAATTAATCAAGAGAATGTTTTACGATACTTACGCAGAAAGTACATACCTCATTGGAATGAAAATGGTTGTATATTTAAGGATCAATCCTGCATTCAGAAAGTAATAATTAGAGAAGATGGTACTCTATATATGCATATTAAAAATTCTGAACCGCACAAGATTATAACAGATAGTGTACATGTCATGGGTTTACTGAGAGCGAAAGGACTTGAATTTTCTCCTGATATAAAATACTACATTGAGCAAGTCAAAATCGCATTCCAAGACGTAATGCTTTATAATCTATGCTTAACTGAGTGGGGTTATAAAGTACCATCACCAGCAAAACTTTATGAACGACAAATAATGAGTAAGTACGGAAAACTAGAAGCAATAGCTGGAGTTAAGAAACGGAGTATTAAGCGAAAGTACTTACGATATTGGGTTAAAAGAGGTCAAATGGATTGGCCACAACTACGACGATTAATCAATATGGGTAACGATGATTACAATCCAACCTTCATAAGACATATCTGTAAAGAGATACGAGAAGAAAACAGAGCGTGTGGTATAACGGTTGAATACTGAGAAAAATATATAAATATCAAAATATTAATATATATATGGATAAACAAATGAATTTCTACGAAATGTTAAATGAGCTAGAGAGTATCTCTGGTTCAAATGACAAAGAGGACTATTTAGTCTATATCCTAAAGAAAGTTACAAATGCAGAGAAGTTCTTTCGATTTACTTTCAATGACCAAGTGTTTGGTATCAAAGAACAAACATTCAAAAATGCATATTTAGTAAAAGAGCATGAATACAATCACATCTCAGATTGGTTTGCAACTATACCTAAAGGAGAACCAGAAGTAAAATCTACAGTAGATGATTTGCTTTTGTTTGGAAAGACATTATTAATCACATCAGGTAACGACCAGATGAATCATATAACTAAATTCTTTAGAAACTTAACATCACTACAAATGAAATGGTTCTGCAGAGCAACACTTAAAGACTTGAGAGCTGGAGTCCAAGTTAAAACAGTCAATAGAGCTTTCAAAAGAGTTGGTCTAGCACAGATAGAGAAATTCTCAATGCAACTATGCGATAAAATAGACGTCTTCGATGAAGAAGCAGTTAAGAAGAAAATTAAGTTTCCTTGTTCTATGGAATGTAAATATGATGGCTATAGGATCCAAGCAGTTGTACAAGAAGGCATCTGTAAATTAACAAGCAGGCGAGGAAAGGATAAGACACAAGATTACCCAGAGATAGTCGCTGCACTATTAGATACCTTTGGTCATGAGAACATTGTTTTAGACGGTGAACTTATAGCTAAGAGTTTCCAAGCTCTCACTAGAAAAGACGATAAATCTACTAGAGTATTTGTTATTTTCGACCTATTAGTTGATGAAGGACTTAAGTATATGAATCGTTACGACAATCTTATGAGTCTGGTCGATAGTAATAGGTGGGAATGGATAAAACCAGAAATCACGGAACAAAAGGATTATCTAATATATATAAATAAAGAGAAATCGTTAGCTACCGCTGAACATTATTCTGCAGATAATATTGGGGATATTCAAGAATTCTATAATCATTTGAATTCGAGACAAGAGGAAGGTATCATAATCAAATTAGACGATAGACCCTATGAGCGAGGCTCCAGAAAACACATGTTCAAGTGTAAGAAAGTTTACACTGCAGATTTATTAATATATGATTATAAGTTGGGTACTGGTAAAAGAAGTGGAAAAGTATCAACATTATGTTTACAAGATAAGAACAGAACTATCTTCGTAGATGTGGGCTCTGGTATTGATGACTCTGAATGTGAAGAATTATCTAATCAACAATGGGAAGCAGAACAAGAGAATACTATTCCAGATTTCATAGGAAAGATATGCGAAATAGCTTACAATGAAATTACAGAGACGGGTAGTATAAGATTCCCAAGATTCATCAAGATTAGAGACGACAAAACAGAAGCAGATGATTTAAGCAATACAGAGGTCAGACAATGAAATGGACTACTATACAAAAAGACGGAGTCATAAGAACTATAGATACTAAAAATGATAGCCTATTCGATCTATTCTTAGATTATACTGCAGACCGCAAAGAACGTAAAGAAAAGAAAAGAGAAGAAATGCAAGGAAAGCCAATTAAAGATTATATCGAAAAGCCTATTAATCGGGGCAAAATCTTTATCTGGATACTAATATTTTTATTATTCATAGTTATTATAATTCAACTTGGTACACCAGCATGACTTTTGTTAGGAAGAATATTGTTCGAAGACAAACTAAACAAGCTAAAATGACGATTGACAATTTTGACAGATTTAGCAAAGATTATTTTGTAGTCGAAGCATTTGGCAGACTAACTGGTATGTATGGTAAATTCAATGTAGGAACAGTTACCACTCAAGAAGAATATATTGGCAAGAAAGTCAGACTAATAGTAGAGGTGGTAAAAGATGACGATCAAAACAACTGAAGTCCCGTTAGAAGAAATGGTCGATAATTGGGAAGCTAAACCTAGTATGCAACGCTATTTAAAAACATATAATATTATTAGAGAATTTTATCCTAACAAAGAGATTAAAGCATACAAAGTCGAAGAAAAAGGACATACTCCCATTTATTACTATCAAGTTATATTAGGAGGAAAACATGACAAACAATAAACTCGAAAAGATGTTTTCTAAAAGTTTGCATTCTAGTCATTTATTTGGTATGAAATTACATAATAATCCACTGGCTCATCAAAATACGCCAGCAGATTATTTAATCTCAAATGGAAAAGAAGTTATTTTGGTCGAATGTAAACAAGTAACTTGTAAAGATGGTAATGGTAGATTAGCAATCAATAGATTAAAACAATTACATGATTTATTATCTTTTGCAAAACATTACACTAATCATAAAGCGTTCTTTTGCATAGCCTTCTGGGACGGAAGGTGGGATAAAAGCGAAATTTACTTTATTCCTGCCAAAGGGTTAAAAATAGTCATCGATAATTGGGAAAAGAAATCATTTAATCGTTTTGATATGCAAACTATTTTCTATGAATTACAAGTGAGAATAGAAGTCGGGGGTGTGCTGTGGCTAGAAAATCTGATGTAATCAAAGTCGATCTACAAGAACTTGCTTGTTTAATCTTAGAAGACTTACCTATATCTGTTGATGAAGAAGGAATCATGGAAATCATAGGAGACTTCGATTTTATGACTGATTTAATTGACGAGTATCTTGCTCCAAGAACACCCACAATGATGATTATTAAAACAGGAGCTTTAAAACATTTAATCGAAGAATTATTATATTTCATCCAAAAGGAAGTATTCGAAAGAATAACAAAAGCAATGAATAAGCTTGACAAAGAAGAAAAAACAATCCTTATCAATAAAGATAAAGAATACGAGTGTGAACTAGATGGCTATTAAATTAAATGTGAGAGTGTTCAACGAGTTACACCAAATATTGAATGGTTCAATATTCAATACTAATGAATTTAAAGACATAAAAGCAGTCGTTGGTTATCTTAGATCAGTCAAATCAAATGAGTCTGCTGATTGGATAGAAAGGAACAATGCTAAATATTTAAGTGGCTTATTAGAGGGCTTTAAAGTAGATAACTCCCAAGAGCAAGCCTTACGAGATATACACAGAGGAAAATAAGCGTGAATAAATATATAAATAAAAAAGTATTATATATAATAGGGATAAATCATAAGATTTAAGGATTACCTCCTAATGAATCTTTAGTATTTATTAATAAAAGTATATTAATAAAAAAACACAGTCTTAGGATTAATTCCTAAGAAACACATGAGGTGTAATATGGACGAAGAATATAAAACTACAGTATGTATCAACATAGAATTGGCAACAGAAAACCTTAAAGAAGCTGATAAAATCATGCAATCAATGTTAAGATCATTAGACATAGACGGGTTACAGATGATAAGAAAAGCTACAATCTCTAAAACTAATATGATAGTAGAAGCAAGTCATACGATGTTTGACGATAAAGAGGAAATTAATGAAGATTAAAACTGAAGCTATTATTTTAGACTTGGACGGAACTCTTTGTGATAATACAGAAAGAAGCAACATTATAGCTGACCCAAGAGAATGGACTCATTTGTATACAAGTATTCCGAACGATAAATTAAATACGTGGGCTTATGAATTAGCTGTCAATATGTCTGTAAATGGCTTAAATGTCTTATTAGTAACTGGTAGACCAGCGAAATATAGAAAAACTACTAATAATTGGCTTAAAACTCATTGTGAAGTTAAATTTTATGATTCATTATATATGCGACTTAATAATGACTTCAGACCAGATCATTTCGTGAAGAAAGATATTTTAAAAACTATCTTATTAAAACACGATGTTTTATTCGCGATAGATGATAGAGTCAGTGTCTGTAATATGTTCTATGACGAAGGAA
>Ga0307380_10011202_pt1 | contig 11251 bp, 11 predicted proteins | sample UN3MG_FD_202239 | JGI IMG/M metagenome (GOLD analysis project Ga0307380, IMG submission 202239) | Soil microbial communities from Risofladan, Vaasa, Finland - UN-3 | ecosystem: Environmental > Terrestrial > Soil > Coastal area > Acid sulfate soil | place: Finland: Risofladan, Vaasa | collected... | reverse complement strand
TCCGTACAGACCAAGGTCAACCGATTCCGTTCGAATACAAAAGCAAAATACAAATTCCAGCCTGTGGGAAATGCACCGGTTCAAAATCCAAATGCCGCTGTTCATCTTGAATTTTTTGTCCAGAATGGTGTCGGAAAGGTTCGAATAACAAATAATTGCACAGTTCGCGGTTTTCAACAGTCTCGCAACAGCAGAACCTGGGACTTTGAGATAGTGCCGGACAGTGGTGGAAACAGCTACAAAAGATACGATATTTATTCATATCATCTGATGTCCGAAAATGCCGACAGTACAGGCCAAAGAAAAATCGTCAATCTTGACGACACTTATGTCAGCCAGTCTATAGGCGGTGTCCAGTCTGAACCGGGCGGGCAGATATTTGTTGACGGCAATGTTATCATCGGAAGCGGTGAGCCGGACCTCGCTGGTATTGAGCAGGATGTTATAAAAGGTAAAATGACTGTCGTGGCAACTGGGAATATCTGGGTTGCCGATTCGATTACTGTTGACGATAATCACGACCCTGACGGAAGACCTTCGAAGGATAACCAAAACGTCTTGGGGCTCGTGGCACAGGGCGTAGTTAAGATCATCGACCCCGGTATGAGTGATTACAGTTATGTTGATGATTCACCAGTGGAGCCTTCCGGTTACGACTATGTCCCTGTCGCAAGAGTAGATTCGGGCCAGCCGGTCGATTCTCACAAAAAACATCTTCCGGACCCGATGATTATTGAAGCCGCCGTAACCGTTGGTGGAGGCGGATGGGGTGCCGAAAATGTCAGAAGAAGCTCCTATGGTGGCAGAAAGGAACAAAGCGGCATCCAGGACAACCTCGTTTTAAGAGGGACTATCGCTGAGGCTGTTCGAGGTGTCGTTGGATTGGTCGGCAGCGATGGTTACATAAAGAAGTATTATCTTGATGAAAGAATGCTCGAAGGTATTCTGCCGAGCGACTTTTGGTTAAGAGGAAAATATATTCCAGCGCCCGCAGGTTGGGCAGATTATCGCCTGTAGTGGCTGATACGACAATAAGTCTTTACTGCCTTAATGTGCTTGTTTATCACTTCGAACAGACAATTCAAAAATCGCTGTCTTAACGACCGATAAATTTTTATTAATATTATTTCTGATTTCTTTGCAATTCTATTATTCCGCTTATGAAGCAACGCCTCCGTTGCGCCTATTCAAAGCCCAAAATACCGCCTTTGCAACTCAGGCTCCAATTACTTATAGGACCTGATATTGTGAAAAATCTTCATTTTTTACAAAAACACTTATTCTAATTTCCAAGTAAAACACCACCATTTTTAGACCGATGTAAGAGATTGTGTTCAGACTTGCTTTATGCCCACTTTGGGGAAATGACAATTGAATAGAAAAACAGCATACAAAACGAATCTGAACTATGAAAGGTGTGGAATCTTGGGTATTAAACAATTGCTCAAATTGAATCAAAGCAGCGTTCTCGGACTTGATATAGGCTCGTCCGCCGTCAAAGTTGTACAGTTGCTCAAAAACAACGATAGGTACTCCGTAACTGGTGCGGCTATACTTGATATTCCAGACGACTCTGACAGCAGCGAACAAAAAGAAATCAATACCGAAAAAACGATTCGTCAGTGCATTCAAACTGCAGGTACTCAGTCTCAGCAGGTTGTTTGCGGCGTTTGCGGCCCTGAAGTTGCAGTAAGATATTTTAACTTTCCTATGCTGCCGAAAGAAGAAGTCCCGGGAGCCGTAACGCTCGAAGCTTCGCAGGTCTGTCCTTTCAGCGCAGATGACAGCGCCGTTGACTACCAATTATTTGCCGATGACGAAGATAATATCTGCGGTTTCCTCGTAGCCGCGACAAACAAGCTCATACGCAGTAAAAGCAAACTTGCTAAAAACGCTTCTCTTAAAAACGTCCTGATGGACGTGGATGGCCTGGCGCTTTTGAACTGCTACAGCGAATTTGAAACGCCTCAGCCGGGACGCGCAACTGCAATCTTAAATGTTGGAAATTCTTATACAAACCTGGCTATTATGAACGATAGCCGAACGCCTTTTATTCGTGACATCGCATATGCAGCTAATGACATTATCACACGTATCGCCGAAGAAAATAACATCGCTTATGAAGATATCGGGAAGATGCTTTGTACAGATGACCTGAATAAGTCCGAACTCGACCACGCGATGGAAAACTCCTTTGCACAGGCATGTCAGAAATTGATTGTCGATGTTGCCGAGACATTGCGTTACTACTCAACTCAGGAAAAATCCGCTGTTGTCGAAAAAGTTCTTGTTTGCGGCGGTTTTGCTTTGGTAAAGGGATTCGTTGAACTGCTCGATAGTCAGTTATCTCCGAATGTTATTTTATGGAATCCTTTTGAAAACATTCAATGCCAGGCGAACTCATCCTGCAGAGATATAATTAAAGAAAGAGGGCCTGCGCTGGCTGTCGCCGCAGGGCTTGCTATGAGGTCCATTTGATATGTTTACGATTGATTTGTTAAACGGTGAAGGTGTTCCAATCAAGAGCAGACCGGAAGGTATCGCTATTGCCGCGGCAACCTTCACGGTGCCAACGATTATCGTGATTGTATTATTCAGTTATTTTATTATTAATCGTGTTGATATATCTGTCGCAAAACATGGAATAATAAATTACGAAAAAATGACTGCGGATTTGTCCGACGCAGTTCAACTTAAAGTATCATTTGAAAAACAAAGAGATGACATTACAAAGGGAATATCAGAGGTGTTCTCGTCTCTCGACAGGCATATTCAATGGACACCTGTCATCATTACTGTTGTCGAAAATATGCCTGATTCAATGGTCTTAACTGAACTGCAGGTAAGGGAAAAAACCGTAAGAAAAACTGTGCCGAAACAAGACGACCCGCAGCAGAGTGTGGATATTATTGTGATACTGAGGACACTGAGTATGTCAATTACAGGAAACTCAAAGGGTAACTATGATTCTGCTGTTCGTGATTTCAGGAATAACCTTCTCTCTTCCGATTTGCTTGGCCCGAAACTCGAAGATATCAGGGTGACAAAGGAAAACGAATTACTTAGGGGTGCTGATACCGTTTTCTACACAATAGATTGTATTTTCAAAACTGATTTATAACGGCTTGATTATGAAACTAATATATAAAAAATATCTTACGACTGTTGCACTGATTTGGGCGGGAAGTTTTGTTCTGCTTGTCTTCAGCTATATGCTCGCACTGGCACCGCAGGTAAAAAGCAAAAAGGTTATAAAGAGCCAACTAAACGAAAAAAAACAGCAATATGAAAATGCCCTGCAGGCAACACAGGAGCAAACAAAAAAGCAGCTCAAAGAACAAATTCAAAAGTTGCAGCAGGACCTCGATAATTTTGCACTTCCTTCAGAGGCCTCGGCAGATTTGATTTTCGATATAAGTCAGATCGCTGGAGAAAATAATGTTACTTCTTTCAGTATTAAAACATCCTCCGGAAGAAAAAGTGAGGAAATCCCAAACTGTGAATACATCGGCGAATATGAGATAGAAGCCGATTTCGAATCGGGTTTTAATCAGTTTGCCTCTTTGCTAAATACACTTGAAAGGCACAGGCCTGTCATCTTTGTCAACACGTTTTCAATCCTGCGGTCTGAGGATGACCAGCAAAGGAATCAGGTGAAAATGAAACTCGCGGTATTCGTCAAAAAACGACGCGATAGTTGAAAATATCTGTAACTGTTAAGTCTGAGTTTATGAGTTGAAAATGAGAACGATAGCAATTGCAAATCAAAAGGGTGGTTGTGGAAAAACAACTACTGCTGTCAATGTGGCGACTGCTCTCGCTGCCTTGAACAACAGAGTTTTACTTATCGATCTTGACCCACAGGGACATGCAACGCTCGGACTGGGGTGCGACCCGGAATCTTTGGATAAAACGGTCTATGATGTACTTACGAATCCGCAGATGCCCTTATCAAGAATCATTGTAAGCAGCAGCGAGAAGAAACTGAATCTTGCGCCGAGCAATATCCTGCTCTCTGGTGTTGAGTTCGAACTCGCTTCACTATACGGCAGGGAATATGTCTTAAAACAGCAGATTGACTCTACGAACGGAAGTTATGATATGTGTGTCATCGACTGCGCTCCTTCGCTTAGTCTGCTCACGTTGAACGCGCTCGTTGCAAGCACAGATGTAATTATTCCGGTGCAGACTCAGTACTACGCTCTTGAAGGGCTTAGACAACTGCTCCAAACCGTCGATATCGTCAGGGATCGTTTCAACCATGATCTCAAAATACTCGGCGTACTGCTGACTTTTGTAGAGACAAGAACAACTCTAAGCAGACAGATACAAAAACAGATGCGGGAATTTTTCGGGGAACTGGTTTTTGATACCGTAATTCACAGAACTGTAAGATTGGCCGAGGCCCCGAGTTCGGGCGAATCCATCTTAAGTTATGCCCCAAACAGCAAGGGAGCTATCGAATACTCAGCTTTGGCAGAGGAGATATGCAATGGCAAAAAATAAGTTTGGATTACATAAAGAAGTTACATCGATATTTGACGGCGTCCCGCTTCCCCAAAGAGGCCAGCCACACGAATCCTCTCAAATGTCAACTTCCGGGCGAACAGGTTATGTCCCTCCAAGGCCGGTAATTCCGACTCCTCAGCCTCAACAGTATCAAGAGTCTCCAAAACCAAAAGAAAATCTTAAACCCATGACGAAATTAAGAAAGCCAAAAACCGAGGCATCCATAAAGACTAAAGCAAAAATGCCATTGAACCAGACCATTCAGGCAATTAAAAATAAACTCTTTGCTGAAAAACCAGGCGTTGACCCGGCAAGACAAAAACTAATGACTGTTTTGGTACCGGTACTCTTTGTCGTTTTAATTGTCGTATTTTTTAAAGTCTTCAAAACCCCTGCGCCTAACGTGGTGCCGGCTGCTGGTTTAGGGCCTGCTGTTGCTTCTGCTGTAACAAAAACACAAACCGAATGGGAAATGCCGCCGATTTATCCGCCTACTCTCAGGGACCCTATGAAAATCAGGCCCGTAGTCGATACCCAGGAAGGCTCCAATTTGCTGCTCGTTACCGGTATTGTACTGAGCGAAAATCCATCGGCTATTGTCAGTAACCAGATTGTGCACGAAGGGGATAAAATCCTCGACGCTACAATAATAAAAATATCGAAAAACAGCGTTGTCTTTGAAGCTAAGGGAAAAACCTGGACTCAACAGGTCCAGAGATAAAAACTGTATGAAGAAAACGATTATTGCGTAACAATAATTTTTGGAAAGGAACTGTCATGAAATCAAAACTATTAAAGCTTGTGATGATATCGGTGGTTACGATGGTGTTTTGTATTGTTGCCGTAGCTGAAAACACCTCAGAAGCGACCGGTAAAAAGGAAATCCTCACCGGACTGGGCCAGCGTATGCTAAAGAGAATCAGTGTCGATTTCAGAAACACTGAAATCGATGATGTCATTAGAATAATGGCAGAACAGGCTGACGTTGACATTGTTAAAAGTCCAAATGTTACCGGAGAAGTCACGGCAACTCTGACTAATGTCCCCCTCGAAGAAGCACTGAACAACATTCTCGCGGCACACGGCTACGGATACGTCGCCAGTAAGAATATGATAAGAATTGCTCCGCTGAGCGAAATTTCTGCCGCTGAGGAAAAACTCGTCAACAGAATTTATCGTATCACTTACGCAGACGTTGCCGAAGTCGAAAAGTCGCTGAAAAACTTCATCTCGAAAAGAGGTACCGTTTCCTCGAACCCTGGCACCAGCAATGTAATCGTCACAGATACCGAAAGCAATATAAAGGCCATCGACACCTTCATCAATGAAATCGACAGAATCACCCCTCAGATTCTCGTCGAGGCCAGAATCTACGACATAACCTGCAAAGACAGGTATGACCTCGGAATTAAGTGGCAGGCAGGCAGAAACACAACCATCGGTTTGGCTTTGGGCGCTAATCCATCCGCAGGCAGAACGGAACCTTTCGTTATTGGCACGAGCAGCTCCACTATTAGTAAAGCCACTACACCTTCAGGAACGCTGAGATTCGGCTGGTTAAACGCAGGCATCGACCTCGATATGATGTTGACCGCTGAGCACGAAAATATAAACGCCAAGCTACTCGCGAATCCGAGAATACTCGTACTCGATAACGAAGAAGCGCTGATTAAAATTATCTCCGAAATTCCATATCAGGAGCTAACTGAAACTTCAGGCGGAGGAAGTATCGGCACAACAGAATTTAGAGAAGTTGGTGTCGAACTTGTGGTCATTCCGCATGTAACTCGTGATGAGATGGTCAGACTTCGCTTAAAACCTAAATTCAGCGTAAAGCAGGAGGACGTCACTGTCGGTGTAGTCGGCAATACATTTAGTCAGCCGGTTATTGACAGGCGTGAAGCCGATACTACATTATTAGTTAAGAACGGACAGACCGTTGTTCTCGGCGGATTGAGAAAAAAGGAGGTAAGCCAGCAGCAGGACAGCGTACCTTTCCTAAGCGACATACCAATCATCGGCGAACTGTTCAAATTTGAAGGCGAAGATACTATCACCAGCGAACTCGTCGTCTTCATTACGCCCTGGATTGTCGAACAGCCCGTTTTGACTGATATCGAAAAACAGAATTATCAAGAGACCGAATTCCAGGGCCCCATACCAATCGAAACAAGGTCTGAACGCTCCGTTGAGTAACACAATGAAAATTTTATGATAGTTTCTTAACAGCCGGCTCGGCTGCAACAACCTGCCGAGTCGGCTGATTTTCTAACGCTTTCATCCTAAAAAGGCGGAACTTACTGGAGAGTAATAGATTATCTCTTCGTTTCTTTCGGTTTTACCTCTGCGAAAATTCATATAGTAAGAGAAAATTTTATTTATTTCTCGTCCGATTCTTTCCTGACATAAAGCGTCTGGCTGGGAAATGCAAACTCAATCTGTTCTGCTTCGAAGCGCTTCATAATTTCGAGGTTGACTCGTTCATTAACCTCCTGATATAACCAATAGTCGGGAGGTTTTACCCAGTAGCTCATATATATATTCAGAGACCAGTCATTAAAATCACTAAAGTACACTCTTGGAAGCAAGTCGGTATCTGTATTTATCTCAGGAACCTCCGACAAAGCTTCTTTGATTATTTCCACGGTTTTTTTTGCCTTTCTATGACTGGAAGCATAAGTTATTGTCAGATTTGATGTCCTGCGAATATATGGACGTCTGCCTACGTTTTCAACCATCGAATTTGCGATAACGCTGTTGGGGATAGTTACCAGGTGCCCCTGCAATGTTCTGATTCTTGTGCTTCTGAAACCGACTTCCTCAACCGGACCATAGTGGTCACCTATCTTGACAAGTTCGTCGATTTGGAAAGGCCTGTCCGTAAATATCATTATTGAACCGAAGAAATTTGCTACTGTGTCTTTGGCGGCAAGTGCTATCGCGATACCGCCAACGCCCGCACTTAGCAAAATTGTTCGAATCTGAGCGCCTAATATGCCATCTGCAATCCAAAGAGCTGCGATAAGGGTAATAGTCACCCGCAATGATTTTCTGACTACCGGAACAAGCATGTCATCCAGCTTGGTTTTGGTCTTGCTTGTCAGGCGTTGAAGATAATGCTCGACAAGATCCACTAATCGATACAGAGCATAAGCCAATGCGATAGCAGCAACTGCCTGTGCAATTTGAATCCACGCTTTTTCTATAGATGCATTAATCCCTTTTATAATTGGAGTGGCTGTTTTGTCTTCGAAGACCAGGCAGAGCCTGCAAAGATAAAAACCAAATGCGAAAACCACAACAGATGTCGGTTTTGAAAGGCATTTCAACAATAATGTTAAAGCAGTAAGGCCTTGTTTGCCTTCTTTACGAGATGCATAGGCGCTGATTGCAAATTGTGAAATCCTTCCCGCGACCATTGCCGCAAGAATCACCAGCAATACAAGTACAAAACGCCAAATCGCGTTTCCATTTATAATTTCGTAATTAATAGTATTAGTAAGCCAATTGAAGGATTCCGCTGATTCTGTTAATGCTGAGACCGTCATACCTTATCTCCATAAATAAATAACCGTGCTGTTTTTATATATTATTATTAACCGCATTTCCAGCAAAATAATCATTTTTTAGCAGACTTTTGCTTTACATATAGTGATTCCATGAGAAAATACTGAAAATAAAAGGTTACTAAAGCTGCTCATACTTGCAGGGTAAGTTCTTAATCAGACACTATCCTGAAGTAGATTCGTTTGATTGAAAGGCTTGATTATGAAACGCAGTTCTTTGAATTTTATTGTTGACCTGGTCAGTTTCATCGACTTGCTTGCTTTGATTATTACCGGAATTATTATCAAACTGGTTCTGCCGCCCGGCACAGGAGGCAGGGGACGGCAACTGCACGAGGGGCTGGGCAGAGAGCACATTAAAGAATTCTGGGCAATGAGCCGCCACGAGTGGGGTGATATTCATTTTTATCTGGCTGTTGTGTTCGTCGTTTTAATGGTGGTGCATATAGTCCTGCACTGGACCTGCATAAAAAATTACTGCAAATCGCTGTTTGCTTCTTCCACAAAACCACAGTGTCAGTAGCAATCGGCAGGGTGGGATTACTTAAGTTCGACGGACCAGTATGCGTGGTCGAGGAACTGCTTCCAGCTTCGGTAGCGTTGATGGCCAAGATGAACGTGCAAAAGAGGATTACGTTTCGGCTTTATGGGTTTTGTGATGAGTGTCATATTGGCCTGTTTGGGTGTTCTTCCGCCTTTTTTGATATTGCACGAAAGGCATGCGCAGACGACATTTTCCCATACCGATTTTCCGCCAACACTTCTCGGGATGACATGGTCAAGTGACAATTCGCTGGTCGGGAATTTCCTGCCGCAATACTGACAGCAGTTTTTGTCGCGTGCGAAGATATTTCGCCGATTAAATTTCACCTCACCGCGGGGCAACCGGTCGTAGAATAACAGCCTGATAATCCTAGGAACTGCGATGTGAAAACTTACAGTTGCAACCCAATCATGGCCGTCTGGTTCGAAATCACGTTTGAATTTGCTAACCTCGCACCAACTCTCGAAATCGTAGTTCGAATATACACCTTTCTCGAAAGATACAACCTCGGCAAGCTCCCGCCACAAAAATGAAAAAGCACGCCGTGCATTAACAATGCGAACCGCCATATAGTGCTTGTTCAGCACAAGCACGCTGCAGTCAAGTCCGGATTTAAAGTCGCCTGCAATCATAACAATTCCGATAAGCATAAAAGCTGTACTAAAACTTTAATTACAGCAGATAATCCTGTAAATTACAAGAAGAAACTGCTTTGAACTTCAAAAATGCTGATTAAACCCTGCAAATGCAACAATTCCCACAAATGCAGCCCCAGCCAATAAACCGTAGGTTATGCTTTTGTTAATGACGATAACCTGCTGTCATATAAGAAGATAGGTCAAATTACATTAAAAATCAAAACACAGCCTGAGCAAAGTCGAACAATCAATATCAGGATTTAATGGAGTCCCCCTCCCACCGCGTTTTGAAACGCAAATATGGCTATCGTGATACTTATGAGTTAAAACAAATACCGCCTTGAAATATATTTAGCTTGCCGGTGCTGATTTACTGATTACGTTTTCAGCCCTTGGCCCTTTTTCCCCATCGACGATTTCAAAGCTGACAGTGTCGCCCTCGGTAAGGGTTTTAAAGCCGTCCCCGGCAATATTTGAGTAATGCACAAAAACTTCATGCCCGTCAACAGACGAAATAAACCCATACCCTTTTCTTTGGTTAAACCACTTAACTGTTCCCTCCGACATAATATAAACACTCCTAAAAATCCCTGTTAAAAATATCTTCCGCAAGCCCTACGATCAAATGGTAGCGGAAAAACAACAAAAGTTGTTGTAAACTCGCATTTATTATATAATTACTATTTTGTCTGGGCTGATGAGGCAGGATTAGAAGCAAGATTCTCTTTCATAAGTCTGCCCATCTTAAATTTAACCGTTCTCTTGGCTGGAACCTCAACTCGATCGAGTGTTTTGGGATTCTGAGCGATTCGCGCAGCTCTTGTTCGGGTCTCAAAAACACCGAAATCGCGGAATTCAAGCCGATTGTCCTCGCTTAATTCTGATATTATTTCGTCAAGAAATGCCTGTATTATCTGTTTGACAAGGATCCTTTTTGCCTGTGTACGTTCGGCGATACGACTGATGAGTTCTTTCTTTGTAACTGTTGACATAGGCTACCTCACTTTACGAAAGAGCGTTTGAGATAACTGGATGTTACACTCTCTCGAATACATAATGTTAAGCAATTCAATTCCAGCTTCCAGGTTATCCAACTGCCCAAATTTTCTATTGCAGTAACGAACAAAGCTGTCACCGCTCAAGGTTAAATTACTTTCCAGGAGCAAAATTGTTACATCCACCGCTAAATCATATACAAAAGAATACTACTTTCTATATTACGCAAACCACTATACTATAATGACTTCTATCACACAAGCAATTTTTATGCATAATTTTTTTACCTTTTTTAAAAAAATAATAATGTTAAAAAAACACACACCAGCATCAGAATCATTCAATTTAACCAGAATATGCTTATTCTCGGCTGAATATGCGAAAAAACAACAATTTTACAGCATAAAATACGATTTGAGAGAATAGATATTTGCCTGTGAAATGCCGTAAGTGCTTTGCTAGCAAGGATTTATATACCCAAACATCTTTGACTGGCAAAAAAGGGGGTTTGCCAATATGAGAACTGAAACCCTTCATAAACCGCCAAAGTTCAATTATTGCTCAACAGGTTTCAGAATCACTTGCCCTATATCCCTGATGAAATTTTATGATTTCCAGAAAAAAATATTTACCTATAAACGCAATATTGACCAAACAGGCCTTTATCGTCATAATTAAAATTCTTATGGTTGCCTTGTCCAATGGAAATTCTGTGTATTTCCCGTCAGGCAATCACAGACTATTATTTTGGCGGCCTTATTGTAATAATTATCAGGAAACTTATTGGGAGCAGAAGCGGCGTTTATGTCTTTAGATGAAAATGAAAATAAACACTCAGAAACGCACCACAGTAAAAGCAGGGCCGCTGAGATAGCAAACACTTTCGAGTGGCTCACGATTGCATTTATTCTTGCATTTATAATACGAGCATTCATTATGGAGCCTTATCGAATTCCAACCGGTAGTATGGCCGATTCGCTTATGGGAATACATTTCAG
>Ga0307380_10011201_pt1 | contig 11251 bp, 15 predicted proteins | sample UN3MG_FD_202239 | JGI IMG/M metagenome (GOLD analysis project Ga0307380, IMG submission 202239) | Soil microbial communities from Risofladan, Vaasa, Finland - UN-3 | ecosystem: Environmental > Terrestrial > Soil > Coastal area > Acid sulfate soil | place: Finland: Risofladan, Vaasa | collected... | reverse complement strand
CTCACTACTATTCGCAGTCATTGTCGTTTCTTGGGTACTATCCTGGATGAGGGATAACAGGCAAGATCAAAGAAGGATGAGGGAATTCAGAGCTAGAAAGGGCATAGCTAAGATCCACAGGGACGATTAGACTTAAGTCCCTTCGATCAGAGAAGTAAGCTTATATTCTACCTTCGGGTTGAGGTCAGGCGCTTAAGGCTGGGTTGACTTTTGAAGGTAGTCACTTTGAAATATTAGATCAGGCGCCGGTGCCTTAGACGGATACGGGGGAAATTTATAGGGCAGGTGATAAAATACCTGTAGACAGGCGGCTTCAAACGCGATATAATACGTCGTTAATCGCGTAAAGGTCGACAAGGATTTAACTTACAGGTCATGAAACAGAATAAAGCTTACAAGTTTCCGAAGTTAGTCAAGTCCAGACTGAGAAAAGCTGCTTTACATGCTTTTGCAGATTTCGAGGGAGATCCCAAAAGCCTAACTAAAGTAGCCCAATCAGTCTTCGTAGTTGACTCGAAGGAGTCTTCTGAAGTGGTAGTTACTGTCAAAACAAAAGGAAGAACCCGAGAATTCCGGGTTTGGGTAAGGGAGGTTCTGTAGTATGTCAGTTGGCAAAGACACATTGTCTAAGTCAGTGAAGAAGATGGTTCGAGCTAGAGTATTCAGTAGAATTGAGAAGACTAACTCGAAGAAAATGGATGGTCCCGAATGTATCGGCGAAGTCAAAGTGACCGATCTCCCCGATACTAACGAGATTCAGTTCCAAGTCACTGTGGAGGATTCTACTAGGAGAATGGTTCGCAAGACCTATCGCATTGGGATCCGGGAGGTTAACAATCCGTGACACGAATCCTCGTTAGAAACGAGACTCGAGAACTCAAAGGGAATGATAAAGTAGAGATCATCCACCTAGAACGGGAGGGAACTATTAAGGAGGTATCAAAGGCTTCTACCCCCAAGCTGTATAGGGTCTCTTACAACGGTCCTCCCAATAAGCTTGGTTGGTTTCAAGATAGCCAACTAAGGAGAATTACATCCTTCCGGAGTAATAGTAATGAAGAGGGTAGGACAGGATTCAGAGAAGAAGATCCTGAAGATAATCACGGGGATGAGGAAGTCAAAAGCTTCCGCGACACAATCCGAGTTGTCTAGAAGATCTGGACTAGATAAGAAAGTGGTTAGACAAATCCTTAGGAGGCTTAGAAGACAAAAGAAAGTGAAGGTTATTCTAATCAATACTCATGGGAATAAGAAAATGAGGGTTTACTCATGAAAACTGCTCAAGCAGAACTCCAAGGTAAGATCAGAGGGAACAAGTATGTCAGGGCTAAAGCTGACAACTTCGATCCCCGAGCTTGGGAACTAGCTAGGGGGGCCCTTTTCAGGCGAAATTTGAAATTTGCCGTCGCAGCTAGATCATACAGAATGCTCTATGAAGTAACGCAGGGAGAAGTTGGAGAGTACTTCGGAGTAACGAACCAAGCTGTTTCCCTATGGGAAAGCGGAAGATACAATTGGAAGGGCGCTCATCAGGAATTGGAAGAATACCAGAAAGCCGTTAAGATCCTTTCCAAGTAAGACCCTTCAGGTGATAACCAGGTGGGGGGAGTTTTTCCATCGACAGGCGAGAACCGCTATGATACTATTGATTCGTAGCGCTCTCTAACCCCCGGGAACGACCCATGTCTCTCTCCACCATTAAGACTCTTAACATGGGTCGTTCCCATTTCTATAAAAACACACAAAAGAGAAAGAAGGCAAATGGCTAAGAAAGCAACCGTAACAGTATCTGACCTCGCTGAAGAGACCGGGATGGAGGGTCGAAAGATCCGAATGGTCATTCGGGGCTTGGGCATGAAGGCCCCGGCTATCGAGGGCCAAGAGGGTTTCGGCCCCCGAGCCAAGTACGAATGGAAGGAGGGGGATAAGGACCTCAAGAAGATTCGTAAGGCTATCGAGGATGCGAAGGCAGCCGAGAAGGAACACGGTACCAAGGAAAAGAAGACCAAGAAGAAGGGTAAGTCGAAGAAGTCGAAGAAGGAGGAAGTAGCAGAAGAGGATGAGGAAGACGAGGAAGACGAGGAAGACGAGGACGATAAGGATGACGATGAGGATGACGATGAGGATGATGAAGACGACGAGTAGTTATTCTTAAGTCAACTCACTAACCAGGAAGGAAGGGCCCCTACTTATAATCGGTAGGGGCTCTTCTTTTGGTTGGGAGTTTTTAGTTCATCGCCTCTATTATTTGCCTGCGATATAATTATCCTTACGATTCCCCATACCTTTCAAATTTATAGAAGAAATGAAAGACATGGATAAGAAAGAAATGGATAAGTTAGACCTACTCGATGAAGTATCTCCACACTTCTTTAGCTTTAAGACCCAAGAGTCTAGCTTCATGATAACCCTTACTAATCCCAATGGGCTAATTTACCCTCTTACTGTGATTAGTCAAACTACATACCCTACTAGGATGGCTAAGGAGTCATATAGAGAATGTCCTAACAATATCACTAACAACATCGTGAAAATGGTGTTGAATAGTTTCGGTCCGTTACAAACTTGGGAGAGGGAGTACGTTGATGGGGTTGAAGAAACAGACAACTCATCTTGATAATGAGATGTGCGAAGTATGCTTTGAGAATGGAGCAGTTTCAAAATGCCCGGATTGTGGGAGATATACGTGTTTCCTACATGCTGGCAATTCAGATAAGATACCTAAGGCAATGTGCAATCGTTGCTTTAATCTAAGTATCTCTGGTAGAAGAGATCCAACTCTAGTAGCTAGAGTCAAAAGGGGTCAATATCTTCAATAGTATTTAGGGAGATTGACCTTGGTTGACAGAGAATTCTTAGAAGATGTATTCAGTAAACAACCCGGAAAATACATAGGACTTAGTGCCAAATTATCATCCGGTAGATGGATAGATAGGTTCTTCTCTGATATAGGCAGTGCTATTAAGTGGGTAGAGAAGCAACCTGAAGGAGCAAATCTCTACTTTTGCCCTACTAAGCTAGAAGAAAGGAGGAGAGTCAAAAGGAATGTTTCGCCGTCAAAATTCCTCTACTCTGATTTGGATGAGGCTGATCCGAATACCTTTACGGCCGATCTACGTCCTTCGCATGCCTGGGAATCTTCACCTGGTCGTTATCAAGCCCTATGGGAACTACTCGAACCGGCTAGCCCAAAGGCTCTTGAAGAAAAGAATAAGGGACTTGCCTACAGTCTTGCACATCTCGGAGCTGATACTGGCGGGTGGGACCTTACCCAAGTACTTCGAATCCCAGGGACTAAAAACTACAAGTATGAGGATGCCCCTGAGGTTAGAACTCTTTGGTCAGGTAATACACCTAAGGGTATTGACTCTTATCCTTCCGCCAATGGTCGTGCCAAAGACGACGTTTCCAAATTACTATCAGTAAGCTCAGTAAACCTTACTAAACTAATCAAGAAATGGCGTAAGAGAATACCAAAGAAGGCACTGAATTTACTCTTATCTAAGCACGCTGAGAGGGGCAAAAGATCCGACATCCTATGGTATCTCAGTCATGCGTTGATAGATGCTGGAGTCCCTGATAAAGAAGCATTCTCTCTTATCAGGGCTTCTGTTTGGAATAAATATAGGGGTCGAGCTGATGAGGTTGAGAGGCTATCGCACGAGATAAGCGAAGCTAGGCAACAGAGGGATTCAATTGAAGAAGAAGATGATTCAGCTAGACTTACTGATGCCTTAAAGTCTACCTTAACTATCACATCCCATGCCGATCTTATGGCTAATCCAGCTGCTAGTCCGGGTTGGTTGGTTGAGAATTTCTGGACTCGTGAATCACATGGCATTATCGCAGGGGAACCTAAGTCATTCAAGTCTACCATCTTACTGGACTTTGTGGTATCCATTGCGTCAGGCGAACCGTTCTTAGGTGAATTTGAAGTAAAGGAGAGCGGTCCAGTCGTTGTAGTCCAGAACGAAAATTCAGATTGGATCATGCAGGATCGGCTAAATAAGATTACCACACAGAAGGGTATATCGGGTAGATCTAAGAGGGTAAAGGGGGGTATGCAGATAGTAGCCCCATTGGAACTACCTATCTTCTACATCAACCAGCAAGGCTTCTTATTCTCTGACCCCACTCACCAGGATCAACTAGAAGAATTCATAGCAAGAGCCAGACCCATCGCTGTGATATTCGATCCGTTGTATCTTATGTTTGATGGAGATGTAAACTCTGCTAAAGATCTAGGGCCAGCTCTTAGCTGGCTCTTGTACTTGAAGCAAGAGTATTCTACCTCAATAATGCTTGTACATCACTGGGGTAAGAATAAGAGCGCTAAGAGGGGAGGGCAAAGAATGCTAGGTTCTACTACCCTCCATGGATGGATCGAATCCGCTTGGTATATCGGAGTCCAAGGCGCTGTGGAAGAAGAGGATAAGACTTCAACCGATATACATAAGCAGGCGTCTAGTATATTGCTAACACTAGAGCGAGAGTTTCGCGGAGCGGGTACTTACCCAAAGGTGGATATCACCATATCAATGGGGGATTTTGGATCCCGTACTTACCAGACCTCAGTCGAAAAACACAGAGGCCTTGGGCGACCTAAGAGGGATAGAGGTCGTATATCAGACGATGTGATTGCTTATCTAGAAATGAATACTCGACCTGTTAGCGTTAGAAGCCTTGCTGAAAGTACGGGCATTGGTAGAAGAATACTATCAGAAACCGTTGCTACTTTGTTAGACTCTAAATTGGTACTTAAAGATAAGAGCAATAAGCTCATGCTTAATAGAGAGGCTATCTCAGGGCGCGGGATTTGATAGTATCAGGTGGTAGATCGCCTGGTATATAATAGTCATAAGTAATAGAGGATCAAGATGTATTGGAGAGTAGTAATAAGATTGAGGGATGATACCACAGTCCATTGTAGATTCCCCAATCAGATAGCAGCACAAGTAATGAAGAAGGCTTGTGATGAGTTCTTAAACTACGGGATGTATCTGGACTCACATGTAGTAAGCTGTAAGCCCCGTTTTCCTGATCCTAGTCTATCTAAGCCCCCTGGTAAATCTTGGTGCCCGTATTGCGGTACTTGGAGATCATACTGGAAGAGAAACAACGTATCTAGATGTGAAGTATGTTGGACTTCAAAGCATGATTTCTATTGGAACAGGATCAATGGGGGAAGTTACATGAAGCAATCGGGTAAGGTCCATTCGGGTAGTACACTTACAGCTAAGGAGCGTAAAGCTCAGAGAAGGATGAATAGGAAAATGAGGAAGAAGAAGTGATCATAGTAGAAGGCATGGATAATTCTGGTAAGACTACCTTGATTGAGAACATTAAGGACGGCTTAGAGACTCAAGGGGTACAAGGCCATTTTGAACATTCACCCAGTCACTTAATTGCTACTGGTAGAATTCAAGATTGGCTTACATGGATAGAGATCTCACTTCTACCTGATAACCAAAAGTATGTTTATGATCGGTATCCAGTTCTTTCTGAGATAGTATACGGGCCGATCCTTAGAGGGTCTAATCTACTATCTACCACAGACCATCTAGAAAGACTGAAGTTGCTTAAGCCTCTCATCATTTATTGCAGACCAGATGATGATACAATCTTCGACTTTAGGAAGCCAGAGATGAAGGGAGTAAAAGAGAATAGAGATCAATTGCTAGCTGGATATGACAGAATGACTCGTTCGCTGTATACACATGGGTTTGATATCCATATGTATAATTTCAAGGATCCTAAGTCTAAGCAGAGTGTTAAGTTCCTGATCCAAAGGGTGATCACTAATTTGGAGAGAAGTAATGGTTAATATCAAAGACGTAGAAGTCAAGATCCCGGACTACAATGTAGACTCAACTCTGGGATTGTTGGAGTTGATCTTTAAGCGACAATCTGAACTGATGGACAAGTACAAAGGTATTGAGAAGGACAACGGACACTATGTCCCGATCAATCCACTTGTAGATCTGAACGACAGGCACGATCAACAATACCTTAAGGACTTCGCTTGGAGGATTACAGAAGAACTGGGCGAAGCTATGAACTGTTTGAAGAACAAGCCTTGGAAGCAAACTGAGATGTTCACAGATGAAGAGCATTTCCTGGAGGAGATTATTGACGGATTCCACTTCTATGTTGAACTACTGATTCTATGCGGATTCACGCCAGAAACACTGTTCCGAACTTACTTTGCTAAGAGCGAAGTCAATAAGTTCCGACAAAGGAGTAAATACTAAAGATGCTAATGGTCGAGGGGGATAACCTCTATGATGGATGGATTAAGCTTAATGAAGCATATATGAATGCCATGCCTGAAGAGGGCATGTATATGTCTTCAAGGGATTTTACCCGAGTCTTCTCACCTATCCGTATTCATACACTTGGTGGCTTTGGGTTTGATCTAGATACTAGAGATAGTACTCTACCTCCGTTCTACTCGAAGTATGAGAACAGAGTCAATCTTCTGGATAAAAGGTATATTGATGAGGAGCTATGGGAGACAGCTCTAGCTAGACTCATTCTCAGAGAAAAGAAGATGACCAGGACTAATCCCTTGTCATTCGTATTCCCCTTCCACAGACGAGCTACTAACGAGCGAAAGGTACCAGCAGGAGGGGGATGTTTAACTCAGTTCACTTTTGTCTGGTATGAGGAACGATGGCAACTGCATGTAACCCTAAGAGCAAGTGAGATCACAGTAGCTCTTGCTGGAGACATTGCTTTCGTTCATCACCTAGTCCAGAGGGTTAAGAACCGAGTTAGATTCAGAAACTGGGATGATGATAAGCTAGAGATCTTTTGGGATATGTCGTTAGGCTCACAGATGAAGGTCGTAATTCCCCTATTCTTGCTTTATACTAGGGGAGATCTAGAAGTCCTAGATTTGATGTATAAAGATCCTCGGAAGATTGAGAATAAATGGTTTGCAGATATTGTGACTCACTTTTGGGATATCTTTATTCATCCTGAAAGGGTTACTTGGCATAGACGACTTCGATGGACTAGACAGTTCCTTGGTGCTACTCAAGTAGATTGGCAGAAAGCATATGAAAGGTGGCAAACAGAATGCGACTCTACAAAAATTTCTCCGAAGCTGTAAGTGAGATCAGAAGAGATGTCAAGGAGATGGGCATCACTGTCCATACAAGGACTTACCAGAATAAGTATATCTCAGATGATGATAACTTTGAATCACTTGAACTACAAGACTATGTCTACTCAGTAACAGGCGGACATAAGTCAGAACTCAATCCAACCCAACCTTGGGCTGATTTTGAATTTGCTGAGAGAATTGGAGAAGCACTCGTAAATCCGGGTGAAGCTTGGAAGACTAGGTCTGAGGTATGGGATCAATTCATTAATGTAGAGGGTAAGTTTGATTACACTTATTCTCAAAGAATGGGACCTAGGATCTTCAGTCTCGTTCATACTTTGTCTTTAGATCCTTCCACTAGGCAAGCCTTTCTTTCTGTTTGGGAGCCAGATGACCTTGGGAGAGCTGGGGGTTCAGTTAGGATTCCTTGTACTCTAGGGTACCAATTCCAACATAGGAATGGGGCTCTTAACATTACTTATCTTCAAAGATCTGCTGATGTAGCCACTCATTTCCAGAATGATATCTGGATGGCCAGAAGCCTTCAAGAGTTTATAGCTGGTGCCCTTGGATGGGAAATCGGTAGGTATACTCATTGGATTGGTTCTCTCCATGTCTTCAAGAAGGATGTGGCAGATGTCTTCTAGGATTGAGAGAGATACTCTTTACATGTCAATTGCTTCATTGATCTCAAAGAGGGGTACTTGTCTTAGAGCTGAAGTAGGATGTATAGCTGTTAGTGACGGTAGAATCATAGCCAATGGCTATGTAGGCTCTTTACCTAGAGATCCACACTGTCTAGATGTAGGCTGTCAAATAGGTGACGATGAGGGTTGTTCTAGAACTGTCCATGCTGAGGCTAATATGATAGCATTTTCAGCAAAACACGGGTTGTCTCTAAACCTATGTGATGTTTACTCAACGCATAGCCCATGTCCTACTTGCGCTAAACTGCTTGTAAGCTGTGGAATCTTCTCTATTACCTATAGCTCTAAGTATAGGATTGAAGAGGGGATAACTATACTCGAGGATGCAGGGGTAGAAGTAAATGAGTATGGATCGAAAGCCTGAAGTATATACAGGCGATAACGACCTGCGATATAATATCTATATCGAATCATGGCTACAGTAAAACCGGATAGAGACTGTACTCGCTGTTCTCTACACGAGACAGCACAGACAGTCTGTCTAATGGGAAGGGGACCTATCCCCTGTGATATTATGATTGTGGGTGAAGCCCCCGGTTATACTGAGGATGGGGTAGGTAAACCTTTCCAAGGTAGAGCGGGTCAAGAAGTATTGGATCCGATACTACAAGAGAATGGTATTAGAAGGGACTCAGTCTATATCACTAACACCGTTAGGTGTAGGCCTCCTAATAACTCTACTCCTCGAAAATCTGAGATTGATGCTTGTAGTAAATGGATGAGGAAAGAGATACGAATAGTAAAGCCTAAGTATGTTTTGCTATTGGGTAAGACAGCACTCAATGTCTGTCCCTCTTGGAGCTCTAAAGATAAGCTAGCCGATGTTAGAGGTAAGTCAGTAGAGCATGATGGTATTGTCTACTTTGCTACTTACCATCCAGCTGCATGCTTAGCAGGTAGAGATCGAAGGGGTAAGAATCTCTCATCTTTCAAGTTGGATCTATCTAGCTTTTTCAGATTAGTAAGATCGGGTAAGACTGAACCCGGGATGGATACTCTAAATACCTACATTGTCAAGTCTATGGAAGACTTTGAACACATGTTGGATGATCTAAGCCATGAAGAATTCATCTCATTCGATACAGAGACTATGGGTCTCAATCAATGGAAGAAAGGTGATCACGTAGTTTCAGCTCAGTGGGGCTTAGTTGATAAGCAATGGTACTGTCCTATCTACGCAGACCATACTCAATGGTGGGAAACTCAGCCATTCAGAACGACTAATTCTAGGAAGATGGCTTTTAAGCTTATGGCTGATGTAGTACGAGACAAGAAAGTATTGACTCAGAATGGTAAGTTTGATGCACTATGGGGTTGGGTAAAGTACGGGGCTAAGATTATACCATGGTGCGACTCTCTTCCTCTGTCAGTACTACTTGATGAGAATGCTCCCCACGATCTTAGCTATATGTCTTCCAAGCTATTTGGAGCCCCTAATTACGACATCACAGTAGAGCAAAAGCAAGGGTATAACATAACGCTTAAGAGACACGTCAAATACTCTTGCTATGATGTATTCTACACTCGCAAGGTAATCTTTAAGCTCCTTAAGGAACTTGAGACAGATGGCAGACTCCTCGAGTACTTCTGGGAAGTATATATGCCAGCTTATCAGAATACGATCACTATGCAATACAATGGTGTGTATGTAGACAATGATAAGTTCTCTGTATCTGCAAGAGAAGTATTTGCTGAAAACATTCGATGCTTAAGTGCCTTGGGTAGGATTAGGCCATTCATTGACAATAAGACAATGAATAAGCGTCGTCAGAAGGAGCTTAGAGCTAGGAAGGGCAATAGAAGAGGTATGAACTGGGGCTCTCCTAAGCAACTTAGAGAGTTCCTATTCGATGAGCTTGGATTCCCCATCCTTGAAAGGAATAAGCCTAGTAAGGCAGATCCTGAAGGTACACCGAAAGCCGATGAGTCTGTGTTGAAACGATTGGCTCAAATGCCTAAGAAGAAGAAGCATAGATTCAAAGTAGTTGACTATGCTAATGCTGAACACCACAACCTTAAAGTAATGGGGCCTGAAGGTAAAGAGATCGTTTGGTTTAAGGGACATATCCAAGACATACCTAAACTCGTTATAGACTACAGGAAGTCTAAAAAGATGAACGAGTTCTTTAGGTCTTGGATTAAGCATCAAGATAAAAAGCACCTCATGCATCCAAACTTTAAGATTGAGGTTGTTACTGGTCGAGGCTCTTGTTCCAATCCCAACATCCAACAGACGCCTAGGAACCCGGTCATTAGGAGTTGCATTAGTTCCCCGTATGGTTGGACTCATATTGCAGCAGACTATTCTCAGATTGAATTGAGAATTGCTGCTATGATGGCTAATGAGTCAACCATGAAAGCCGTCTTCCAAACTGGCGGAGATATCCATAGAGAAACTGCAGTCATCGTAGCTAGGAAGCTGGACATATCCTCTGAAGAGAGAAAGAAGGCTAAAGCAGTTAACTTTGGATTCATCTACGGTATGTGGTGGAAGAAGTTCATGGACTATGCTCGAGATAAGTACGAAGTTATCTTCACAGCTGAAGAGGCCGAGGAGGTTAGGACAGACTTCTTTGACAAGTATCCTGGCCTAATAAAATGGCATGGCCGACAGAGAAGGATTGTTAAGAATCAGGGCTATGTCCGAACTCTTATGGGTAGGAAGAGGAACCTACCTACTGTTTATTCCAGTGATGAGAATGAAGTTAGAGAAGCAGAGAGACAAGCTATCAATTCCCCCGTACAGGGTAGCGCATCTGAGCTTAAGTATGCTGCTATGAACGATGTTTCAAAGGCTTTCAGTAGAAAGAGAGTTAGATTAGCTTCTGACATACATGATGAATTGACAATGAGAGTCAGAAATAGTTACCTCAGCAACCAGTTCCTCTGTGATTTGAAGGGGATGATGGAATCTCCAAGCGCGGTAGAAAGGCTAGGGATACAATTCACAGTTCCGATTGTAGTCGAGATCAAGATTGGCCCTTGGGGCATAGGAGAAAAATGGACGCCTACGACCTAATAGTAAGTTACTCTGAGATTAAGAACTTTAGACTTTGTATCCAGAAACACCATTACCAGTATCATCAGGGACTTAGTCCAAAATCTAAAGACTATAGGCTGGCCATGGGTGATGTAGTCCATGGCTTAACCGAGACTCATGCTAGGGGTGGGGACATAAAGGAAACTCTTACTAAGTTTGATAAGCAATACTCTAAGATGTTCGAGGAAGAAGGGCCTAAGGATCTAGTCAAAGCCTCATATACTATCTTCAAGGGCTATGTCAGAAGATGGAAAGATCAGCCTCTTACTTATACTCATATTGAAGAAACTCTAGGTCCTATCAAGTTGATCAATGATATTGGCTTTAAGTTTAGAGCTGATGGGGTCGTACTTGATACAGATGGTAGCCACTGGCTGTTAGAGCGATTGGGGCTAT
>Ga0307380_10011198_pt1 | contig 11252 bp, 14 predicted proteins | sample UN3MG_FD_202239 | JGI IMG/M metagenome (GOLD analysis project Ga0307380, IMG submission 202239) | Soil microbial communities from Risofladan, Vaasa, Finland - UN-3 | ecosystem: Environmental > Terrestrial > Soil > Coastal area > Acid sulfate soil | place: Finland: Risofladan, Vaasa | collected... | reverse complement strand
CGATCCCGCTCGACGACACCGACCGCCGCTTGATGAACCTGATGCAGTCGGAGTTCCCGCTGGTCCCCGAGCCCTACGCGATGCTCGCCGAGCGCGCCGAGCTCGATGTCGATGAGCTGATGCGGCGTGCCCAGCGCCTCCTGGACGGAAGGATCATCCGGGAGATCACGCCGATCTTCGACACCCGCACGCTCGGCTTCTCCTCGATGCTGGTCGCCGCCAAGGTCGACACCGAGTACCCGCACCGGCCCGCTGAAATCATCAACTCGCATCCTGGCGTCTCCCACAACTACCTGCGCACCCATGAGTTCAACCTCTGGTTCACGATCGCGACACCCCCCGATTCGGAGCTCGGCCTGCAGGGGACGCTCGACGTCCTGCAGCAGCGGACCGGGGCTGAGTCGATCCGTCAGCTGCCGACGCTGACGATGTTCAAGATCAACATGAATCTCGAAATGGAGGGGGGCACCGACGCGCTCGCAGCCAAGGTCGAGGCGATCCCCCCGCGGGAGCTCGAGCGGCAGCCCTACGACGATCGCGACATCGCCGTGATCCAGGCTACCCAGGGCCCGATGGCGGTGGTCGATAACCCCTGGTCCGAGGCCGCCGAGGAGGTCGGGATGACGACCCCCGAACTGCTCAGCCATCTCGAGGCGCTGATCGAGCGCAAGATCCTGCGCCGCGTCGCCGCGATCCTCTTCCATCGCCGCGCCGGCTTCTCCGCGAACGGCATGGGCGTCTGGAAGGTTCGCCCCGGGCGCGTCGCCGACGTCGGCGGCCGGATGGCGGCGGTCCGCGGTGTCTCCCACTGCTATGAGCGCCCGACCTATGCCGATTGGCCCTACTCGGTCTTCACGATGGCCCACGGGCGTTCAAAGGAGGAGTGCGACGCGGTTCTCGACTCGATCGCCGACGAGCACGACCTCCACGGCGACGATCGCGCTGTTCTCTACAGCAGCACCGAGTACAAGAAGATCCGCCTCCACTACTTCACGGACGATTACCGTGAGTGGGAGCAGGAGCACGGCGGCCTCTAACCGCTGACAACGGATTCGGATGCGATGAAGGACACCCGCTCGGCAGAGCTCTATCGCCGCGCCCTGGCGGTGATGCCCGGAGGGGTCAACTCACCCGTACGGTCGATGGGATCGATCGGCCGCGATCCGATCTTCATCGAGCGCGGCGAGGGCTGCGAGCTGGTCGATGTCGATGGCAACCGCTATATCGACTGGATCTCCTCCTGGGGGCCGCTGATTCACGGTCACGCGCATCCCGCGATCACCGAAGCCGTGGCTGCCGCGGCGGCGCGGGGAACCTCCTACGGCGCCGCCACCGCGGGGGAGGTGGGGCTCGCTGAGGCCGTCTGCTCGCGCTTCGGCTCGGTCGAGATGCTGCGGATGGTCAACTCCGGGACCGAGGCCACGCTGAGCGCCGTCCGCCTCGCCCGGGCGGCGACCGGCCGCGAGCGCCTGATCAAGTTCGCCGGCGCCTACCACGGGCACGTCGATGGTCTCCTCGCCGAGGCCGGCTCGGGACTGGCGACCCAGGGCATCCCGGCATCGCCCGGGGTCCCCGCCGCCCAGGCTGCCGCGACCACGGTCGTCCCTTGGAATGATTTCACCGCGATCGAGCGGGCCGCGGAGGGGGCTGAGGTGGCGGCGATCATCTGCGAGCCGATCCCGGCCAACATGGGGGTTGTCCCTGCGGCTGAGGGCTACCTCGAGCACCTCCGCGCGCTTGCCGATGCGAACGGTGCCCTGCTGATTCTCGACGAGGTGATCTCGGGGTTTCGCGTCGCTCGCGGCGGCGCCCAGGAACTGCTCGGGGTCGAGGCCGATCTGACGATCATGGGCAAGGTGATCGGCGGCGGTCTACCGGCGGCCGCATATGGCGCCCGGCGCGAGCTGATGGAGCGGGTCGCTCCCGCCGGCGACGTCTACCAGGCAGGCACCCTCTCCGGCAACCCGCTGGCGGTGGCGGCCGGCCTGGCGACGCTCAGCCTGCTCGACGAGGCTGCCTACGGACGGCTCGCTGAGCTCACGGACCTACTCACCACCGGGCTGCGAAGCGCGATCGCCACCGCCGGCGCGGGGGATTGGGCGAGCGTCTCCGCGATGCCGGGCCTGGTGACGCTCTTCCTCACCCCCGAGCCACCGGTCGACTTCGCCGGAGCCCAGGCCTGTGACCTTGACGCCTACGGTGCCCTCTGCCGCGGTTTACTCAAGCGCGGTATCTACGCCCCACCGTCGCAGTTCGAGGCGTGGTTCGTCTCGCTTGCCCATGATCCCGCGGCGATCGACCGCAGCTGTGCCGCGGTCTCCGAGGCTCTCGCCGAGGCCCGCTCTTGAGCACCCCGGGCGAGACCGCGCTGGTCGAGCTGGCGGCCGAGTTACGCGAGGAGGAGTCCGTGATCTCCGCCCATGTGCGCGAGCCCGGTGCGGTGCCGTACCTGGGGATCCTCGCCGGCTCGGGTCCGGCGACAGTTGAGCGCGGCAGCTCGTACGCGCTCATCGTCGAGTGCGTACGTGAGGGTTATCTGCTCCATTACGGCAGTGCCCGGCTGATCGAGCCGCCGGACGAGGACCTGGCGCTGCTCGCCGGGGATTACCTCTATGCGAAGGGGCTCGAGCGGCTCGCCGCGCTCGGTGATCTTGGCTCCGTCCGCGAGCTCTCCGATCTGATCTCACTCTCGGCCCAGCTGCATGCCGGCGGGTCCGAGGAGGCCGCCGAGCGGGTTCCCGTGCTCTGGCTTGCCAGCGCGACCGCGATCGCCGCCGGAGCCGGCCCGACGCACGAGAAGGCGAAGCAGCTGATCAGGGACGGGGGCTCGGCTGATGCCCTCTACGCCAGCGCTGCGGAGGCCGCCGCCGCGGCGGGCCTCAACATGCACCTGGCGAAAGCCGCTGAGGCGGTAGGCTTTCCGCCCTCCCACCGTGGCTGACGCAGGTAACGACAAGAGCAACGACGCCGAGCGCGCCGCCGGCCCGCCCGAGATGAAGCCCCCGGGCTATTTCGAGGGCGAGTCGATGACCCGCCGCAAGGTCTTCACCGTCGCCAGTCAGGCGGTCGGTGGCCTCGCCGGCGCCGTCGTCATCCTGCCCGCCCTCGGCTTCGCGATGGCGCCGATCTTCGACAGACCGGAGGAGGTCTGGCAGCCGGTCGGCCCGCTGACTGACTTTGCCTCCGACACCTACCTCGCGGTCGTGATCACGATCGTCGCCGGGATCGGCGAGGCCGGCAAGTCCACCGTCTACGTGCGGCGTGGCAGCCCTGACTTCGAGGAGAGTCCGGACGAGCTGGTCGCGATCTCGACCCGCTGCGCCCATCTCGGCTGCCCGGTCCGCTTCTTCGAGGCTGCCGGTAACTTCATCTGCCCCTGCCACGGCGGCGTCTATGGCTTCGAGGGCGAGGTCTTGGGTGGTCCGCCGGTCCGCCCCCTCGATCGCTTCCAGACCCGCGTCGTTGACGATGTCGTCGAGGTCGGCCCCCGGTTCAGCGTCACCTCCCAACTGGAGCCGGTTCGCGCCCGTGATCCGGGCGAGTTCACCGGGGGCATCTGGGAGTACCTGTACCCGCCCCGCCCCTCTACCCCTCCCGCTCCCTAGATGGCCGGCGCAGAGACTGAAAAGAAGGGCGGCAAGCTCGAAAAGCTGCTGCCGCCGCCCTTGCGGCGCCCCGCCGGACCCGGCGAGAACGGCGCCAACGGTGACGGAGCCGGTGCGCGGGTCGCCGCCGGCGCCAAGGATGCCCCCGCCGACCTGCTCGGCTGGATGGACGAGCGCAGCGGCGCGTCGGGGATGCTCACCGGCATGCTCTTCCGCAAGGTTCCGAAGGGCACCAACTGGTTCTACACACTCGGCTCGGCGACGCTCTTCGCCTTTGTCGTCCAGGCCCTGACCGGCGTCTTTTTGGCGATGTACTACACGCCGTCGGTGATCGAGGCCTATGACTCCGTCACCTATCTGACCAACGATGTCTTCCTCGGCGAGTTCGTCCGTGGAATGCACAAGTGGGGCTCCTCGGTGATGGTGATCCTGGTCTTCGTGCACATGGGCCGGACCTTCGTCTTCGGCGCTTATAAGTACCCGCGCGAGCTGAACTGGATCATCGGCGTCGTGCTCTTGATCCTGACGATGACGATGGGCTTCACCGGCTACCTGCTGCCGTTCGACCAGCGCTCCTACTGGGCGACGATCGTCGGCGTCAACATCAACGGCACCGGCCCGGTCGTCGGTCCCTATCTCTCCGACTTCCTCCGTGCCGGGCCCGAGTTCGGTGCAACCACGCTGTCCCGCTTCTATGCAATCCACATGATGCTGGTGCCCGGCGCGATCATCGCGATGATCGGCGCCCACCTCTATCTCGTCGCCAAGCTCGGCACCACCGCGCCGCCGTGGCTGAGGACCGAAGCGAAGCCGAAGTCCGCCCGGGCGGAGAAGGTCTAGCGATGAACCACCAGGAGAAGGAGGAGTACCTCCGCGAGTACGAGGCGATGAAGAAGAAGGGCAAGCCCTTCTTCCCCTACGCCGTCATGAAGGACTCGGTGATGGCGCTGATCGTCGTCCTGGTGATCGCCGCGATGGCAATCTTCCTCGGCGCCGAGCAGGGCCCGAAGGCCGACCCGACCACGACCACCTACACACCGCGCCCGGAGTGGTACTTCTTCTTCCTCTTCGAGGTGCTGCGGGTGATCAAGCCGCCGGAGCTGACGCCGCTGGCGACGATCGGTGTGCCGTCGATCGCGATGGTGCTGCTCTTTCTGCTTCCGTTCTATGACAGGGGCGCAGAGCGCCGCCCGCTGAAGCGGCCGATCGCAATGACCGCCGCCGTGCTCACGGTCGTCTCGATGGCCTGGCTGACTCTGCTCGGCGCCGAGGGCGGACCGCCTACCGAAATCGAGCTCGCGACGGCGCCCGAGTTCGAGGACGGACAGCAGGTGGTCGCCTCGCAGGGCTGCCTCGGTTGCCACAAGATCGGTGAGAATGGCGGCACGCTCGGACCCGACCTGACCGAGGTCGGCAACAGGATTCCCGCCGCCGCGATCGCCCGCTCAGTGGTCGTCGGGCCGGACATCATGCCCGCCTACACGCTGCAGGACACGGATCCCGAGGCCTTCGACGAGATGGTCAAATACCTCGCCTCGCTGGACGGCGAGGAGTATGTCGCACCCGCCGACGGCGGCGGGTAGCCGCACTCCTCGAGCAGTGCGCTCCGGGAGCCGCCGCGGCGCGGCTGTACTCGCGATCATGATCAGCGCCGTGCTGTCCGCCTGCGGGGGCGACGGCGGCGGCATCCCGACGCCGGCAGGGGGGTTCCCGAGGACCACGGACGTGGGGCCGCTGGTCCCCGGGGAGGATCGCGGTCCCCGCGTGCGGCCCGGACTCCAGGCAGGCCGGGAAGTGTTCTTCAGCCAGGGGTGTGCAGCCTGTCATGCGGTCGGCTCCGCGGGGACCGGCGACCTCGGAGGGGAGCTGACAACGGTCGGCGCGGAGCTCTCGCGAGCCGAACTGGAGAGCGCCGTGCGCCGGGGCCCGAGCTTCATGCCCAGCTACGATGCGATGCCGCCGGAGATGGTCGACGAGCTCGTCGACTACCTGGCCGCGTTGCGATGATCGAAAGTAAGCCCGCACGAGATTCCGAGGAGTTCGCCGGCCAGGTCCGGGGAATGTTCGACCGGATCGCCGGCGTCTACGACCTGATGAACTCGGCGATGACCGCCGGCATGCACCATCGCTGGCGCGACCGCGCCGCCGACCGCGCCGAGCTCAGCCCAGGTGATGTCGCGCTCGACGTCGCCTGCGGCACCGGCGATATGACCCTGCGGCTGCAACGGCGCGTCGGTTCCGACGGTCATGTGATCGGCTCCGATTTCTCCGAGCGGATGCTCGATCTCGCTCGCGAGAAGGGAGCTTCCCGGGCATCGAGCGGGCTCGGCGGGACACCGATCTACGAGTGGGGGGATGCCCTCGAGCTCACCTACGACGACGACGCCTTCGATGCCGTGACCGTTGGCTTCGGGGTCCGAAACTTCGCCGATCTGGATCGGGGGCTGGCGGAGATGAATCGGGTGTTGAAGCCTGGCGGGCGCATGGTGATCCTCGAGATCACCCAGCCGCAGCGACCACCGCTGTCGACCTTCTTCTCCCTCTGGTTTGACCGCCTCGTGCCGCTGCTGGGTAACGTCGCCGGCGATGCCGAGGCCTACAGCTACCTTCCGGAGTCGGTGAAACGCTTTCCACCGCCAGAGGACCTGGCGGAAAAGATGGAGCGCGCGGGCCTTACCGGGATTCGCTGGACGATCCTTGCCGGCGGCATCATTGCCATTCATTCCGGGGTCAAGCCGGGCAGCTGATGGCCCGCTCGGCGATTCCCGAGCCGGTGACCGCGGTCACCGATCTCGCCGGGGCCTGGCTACCGCTGCGCCTCGAGCAGGTGGAGCGGCGCCTGGCCGAGATCGCCGCCGGCCACGGCGAACCGATAGCCGCTGACGCCGGCTCGACCCTCGCCGCGGGTGGCAAGCGGATGCGGCCGCTGCTCGTTCTACTCTGCGCCGGCCGCGAGGCCGGGGAGGAGGCGATCCGAGCGGCGACGGCGATCGAGTTGGTACACATGGCGACGCTGGTCCACGACGACGTCCTCGACGATGCGCCGATGCGGCGTGGGCGCCCTACCGTCGTCGCCAACGCCGGCCGCGCCCGCGCCCTGGCGACCGGCGACCTACTCTACTCCCGCGCCTTCGCCGAGCTCGCGGCGCCCGGCTCCGAGGCGCAGGTCGCGGCCTTGGCCACAGCCTCGGTGGCGCTTGCTCGCGGCGAGCTCGCTCAGCGCCAGGACGCCTACCATGCCGACGTCAGCGCCGAGCGCTACTACCTGCGTTGTCGCCTGAAGACGGCGGCCCTTTTCGAATGCGCGTGCGTGGTCGGGGCCGAACGACCGGAGCCGGAGCGCGAGGCGCTGGCCGCCTTCGGCCGTGAGATTGGCCTCGCCTTTCAGCTTCTCGACGACGTTCTCGACGTCATCGGACCTCCCGAGCGGACCGGCAAAGCCCGGGGCGCCGATCTGCTCGACGGAACGGTCAACCTGCCGCTGATCCGGGCCCGCGATCGCGACCGGGGACTCTCATCGCTCGATCTGCGGGGGCTCGACGAGCGGGCTGCCGAGCAGGTCTGCGACCGGATAGCGGCGACCGGCGCGACCCAGACCGTGCGGGCTGAGGCCCGCGAGCGGGTCGAGAGGGCGAAGTCGGGTCTGCGCGAGGCTGAGCTGACGGCCGGCGACAGGCATCTCTTCGAGCTCGTCGCCGACGGGGTGGTCGAGCGCTACTCCTGAGCTCGCACCGAGCTCTCGGTTTCGGGTTGGTTAGAAGTCCTCGGGGAGGATCTGGTCGCTCTGCAGCGCGACGCTGAAGCGCTCGATCGCCTCTTCCATGTTGTAGCGCTCGAGCTTGCCTAGGTCGTCCAGGAGCGCGATCGTGCCGTTGTCGAGGATCGCGTCGAAGCGATCGAGCGCCGGCTGGGAGAAGATTCCCGCCCGCCCGGCATCACACTCGGGGCACTGCAGTTCGACGCGCCAGCTGCGCCTGTCGACTGGCGCCCACTCGACCGGCTGTACGAGGTTCGACCCGCACGCTGGGCAAAGATGCAGATCGTCCTCCGAGCGCTCCGGCGCGACCCGTTCGGGCCGGGTGTTCAGCGTCGGGATCTGGCTTGGCCCCTGACGCCCGTTGCGCCTGCGGCGCCTATGTCGGTCTGCGGAATCCATGCGTAGAAGCCGTATCGGCACGCCGCGATCGACTCGGAGGCAGGGGCTCGAATCTGGACAGCCGTTAGACCCGTTTGCGTCCGCCGGCAGCTAATCTGCAGCGCCCCCGGCACCCCGTAAACCCCCTGGAAACGGGGTTAATCGGTCTCCTCGGCGAAGTTCAGGTAGTAGCGCGAGGGAGTTGGGCCCATTTGGCCCTTGTACTTGGACCCCGCGGCGGAGCTGCCGTAGGGGGCCTCCGCAGCCGTCGTCATCCGCAAGAACGAGATCTGGCCGATCTTCATTCCGGGGTAGATCGCGATTGGCAGGGTGGCGACGTTCGACAGCTCGAGCGTCAGGTGGCCGTCCCACCCGGCATCGACGAACCCGGCCGTGCTGTGGATCAGCAGGCCCAGGCGCCCAAGCGACGACTTGCCCTCGAGGCGAGCGACGAGTTCGTTGCCGAGCGCGACGCGCTCCAGCGTCGAGCCGAGCACGAACTCGCCAGGGTGCAGGATGAACGGTCGCTCACCGCTCTCGTCGACCTCGACGAGCTCGGTCAGGTCCTCCTGCGCCTGCTTGGGGTCGATGTAGGGCGTCGTGTCGTTGCGGAAGACCCGGAAGAATCGATCGACCCGCAGGTCCACTGAGGAGGGCTGCATGGCGTTCACGCCGAGCGGCTCGATGACGATGCCGCCCGAGTCCAGCTCTTCGGTGATCGACTTGTCCGACAAGATCACGGGCCGGGAGCCTACATCCAACCAACGACTGATCCGCGAACCCGTGTGCCGGCGGCGCTACCATTGGGCCATGCCGAACGTTGGACCGCTCGAGTTGGCGATCGTTCTGATCATCGCCCTGGTGATCTTCGGGCCGAAGAGATTGCCTGAACTGGGTAAGTCGCTGGGTCGCGGAATGCGCGAGTTCAAGGACTCGATCAGCGGCAACAGTGACGATGATGATGATGATGATGATGACGATGACGATCCGCCCGAGATCGAGAACGGCGTCGAGGAAGCTTCCGAGAGCGAACCGGCCGGCCAGCGCGGCGTCTGAGGCGCTCGCCTCCGCGACCGAGGGAGAGCCTGAGTAGTGGCCCGGATCCGGGCAGCCGACTTCGACGAGCGCCTGACGCTGGTCGAGCATCTCGACGAGCTGCGCACCCGGCTGCTGATCTCCGGGGGCGTGCTGCTCCTCGCGGCCGCGCTCTGCTTTTGGCAGAACCACCTGCTGTTGGAGATCGCCGACGCACCGCTGGACGGCCGCAAGCTGCTGACCCTGTCGGTCGGGGAGCCGTTCATCACCACGCTGACGATCTCTTTCTACGGAGCGATCCTCCTGGCGCTGCCGGTGATCCTCTACCAGGTCTACGCCTTCGTCCTGCCGGCCTTCGCGCCGAATGAGAAGAAGGTCATGCTGCCGTTGCTGCTGATGGTCCCCTTCCTGTTCATCGCCGGCGTCGTCTTCGCCTACTACGTGGTGACGCCGGCGGCGATCGACTTCCTGCTCAACTTCAACAGCGACGAGTTCAACATCCAGGTCAGGGCGCGCGAGTACTACAGCTTCTTCGCGCTCTCGCTGCTCTCGGTCGGCGTTCTCTTCCAGATCCCGGTCGGCGTCCTGGCCGTCACCAGGCTCGGGATCGTCAGCCCCGATCAGATCGCTGCCAACCGCCGCTACGGCTTCCTCGGGATCGCTGTCCTGGCGATGCTGCTGCCCGGCACCGACCCGGTGACGATGCTGATCTCGATGGTGCCGTTGTTGATCCTGTTCGAGTTCAGCATCATCCTCGCCCGCGCCTTCGGCCGGCAGCGGGAGCCGTCCGCCGATCTCGCCACGGACGAGGGCTGAGAATCACCGCCCGACCAGGGCGATCCTCTACGCTCCCCATCCATGCTTTTCGATATTCGCGGCAAGCGGAAGCGGTTTATTCAGGTCATCTACGTCTTCCTGGCATTGCTGCTCGGTGGCGGCCTCGTGCTGTTCGGAATCGGGGGCGACGCAAACGGCGGTCTCGGTGATCTGCTCGGGATCAGCAGCAACAGCGGCAGCGACGGCAGCACCGAGTTCAACGACGAGGTCGAGGCAGCCGAGAGCAGGCTCGCGACGGACCCCGAGAACCCGGCCGCTCTGCTTTCGCTGGCACGCTACAGCTACCTCAACGGCCAGCAGTCGCTGGAGGTCGATGAGGAGCAGGGCACCCAGGTGGTCACCGACGAGGCTCGGACCGACTTCGAGGCCTCGATCGACGCCTGGGAGCGCTACCTGAAGGCCAACAAGGGCCAGCCCGACGCCTCGGTCGCGACGCTGATCTTCCGCGCTTACACGTCCGTCGCCTTCGATTCCACCAGCCCGGTGACGATCCAGCGTCGCCTCGACGGGGCTCAGGATGCCGCCGCTGTGATCGCAGCAGAGCGCCCGGGGCCGACCAGCTTCCTCGATCTCGCCAGCCTCGCCTACCTCGCCGGCGACACGAAGACCGCCGACAAAGCTGCGAAGCAGGCGCTCGCGGCGCTCCCCGACGACACCGGCCGGCCGGCGCTCAAGAGCCAGCTCGAGTCGGCCGAGCAGCAGGGCAAGCAGATTCAGAAGCAGCTCAAACAGCAGGCCGAGAATCCCGACCAGAATGCGCTCGAGGACCCCCTCGGCACGCTCGGTGGCGCCCCCGCGGACGCGACCGGCACCTCGCCCCCCGGGGGCTGAGCCCCAAGGCGATCCCTTGCCCGTGCGAGCGGACTCTCTCTCGCTAGCATCCCCGCGGGGCCATTAGCTCAACTGGCAGAGCAGGAGACTCTTAATCTCAAGGTTGAAGGTTCGAGTCCTTCATGGCCCATGACCGATCCCCGGCTCGCGGGCGCACCCACCGCCGGCGACAGCTGGTCGATCACGCCCTTCTCGCGCGAAGACACACCGACGCCCGTGGGTGTCAATCAGGTGACACGACGGGCCTACTGGGCCAGGCGTGTCACGCGAATGGCGCTATGGGCCGATCACGTGGCAAGGCCGGGTCGGAACCGCGCGCATGTCACGGCGTTCACGCCTCCTCGGCTAAGTGGCGCTTTCGCTTAAAAGAGACAGGCCCTTGATTCGCTCAAGAGAGACAGGCCTTTGCTTCTTGGCCGGCCCGTATTTGGCGGCTCGTGGCTCAGTGCCGGGCGGGGGCGCCGTTGACCAGATGGGTCACGTACCACGCCAAGTGCTTGGCCGCACCGAGGCCGATCTGCGCTGGGATCAGGAGCCGTTGCATCGAGGCGAACCCTATTGGCCTGGGCGGCGACGTGCCTAAGTGGCTGCGGCGTTTCCCGTTCCGATCCTGCTTAGACTCAGGGTGATGCGGATTGGAATCGTCGGATTGGGTTACGTGGGGCTGCCCTTGGCCGTCGCCTTTGGCGAGGCCGGGCATGCGGTGGTCGGCTACGACACCGACTCACGCCGGGTCGAGCGCCTGGCGCGGGCCGAGAGCGACATCGAGGACGTCCCGTCCGAGCGTCTTGCGGGGCTGGGCGACGCCT
>Ga0307380_10011197_pt1 | contig 11253 bp, 8 predicted proteins | sample UN3MG_FD_202239 | JGI IMG/M metagenome (GOLD analysis project Ga0307380, IMG submission 202239) | Soil microbial communities from Risofladan, Vaasa, Finland - UN-3 | ecosystem: Environmental > Terrestrial > Soil > Coastal area > Acid sulfate soil | place: Finland: Risofladan, Vaasa | collected... | reverse complement strand
GGCCGCCGCGAGGGGTCCGAACTCCGGCTCGGGCAGCTCGACCTCCGTCGGCTCGATGATCTCCTCGTCCTCTGCGAGCTGCGGCGTGCCGAACTCCTCTTCGCGCGTGCGCTCCGAAACCTCCCGGCCGAACGCAACCGCCTCGTCCGTGCCCAGAAGCTCCGCGTTCCGAAGCTGGTCTTCCGAAAGCTCCACCGGCTCCATGAGTTCTTCACCCGGCGCCGGGGCGATCGCCTCCTTCCGTGTCAGCAGCTCCTCACCGTCGTAGGCCTTGCCCTCGATCTCCTGCTCTTCCTCTTCGTCCACGAGGAAGACCAGTCCCATGTCCTCATCACCCGAGACGGGGGCTTCCCCCCGCGTGCCGCGCAGACGCATCACCTGCGCCTCGGGAAACTGGATCACACCGTCGATGATCTCGCCGTGAAGTGCCTTGGACTCCATCAGCTCCCGGACGCCGTCCGGGGAGAGTCCGAGGATCTCCTGCACTTCAGCAAACGTAAGGTGCCGCTCCGCCATCGGTTCGGTTATCTCTCCCGGGTCGGACAGACGTCCGACCACCGGTCGCCGACCTCCACGCAGACCGGAACTGAAGACCCCTTTGAACACAGCGCCGCATTATCCCCTATAGAATATAGGGATTTCCAGTGGAATTCAAGTTTTTTTGGCCCCGCAGGGGCATGGGGCCGCGAAGGCCGCCTTCGGCTTGACACGGGCCTCTCACCGGCATAATCTCCGGGAGAAACCGCACCCCTTCCGGAGGGACCAGGATGGGCCGCGAACGCATCGTCATCAAGCAGGGCGACATCACGGAGGAGTCGACCGACGCGATCGTCAATGCCGCCAACACGGAACTCATGCTGGGAGCGGGGGTGGCGGGGGCCATCCGACGGGCCGGGGGACCGGTAATCCAGGAGGAATGCGACCGCATCGGTCCCGTCCCGCTGGGGGAAGCCGCCGTCACCACGGGGGGAAACCTGAAGGCCCGCCACGTCATCCACGCGGCGAGCATGGGACTGGGCGGGCCGCTGACCACGGAGACGTCGCTCAGGGACTCGGTGCGGAACAGTCTCCTGCGGGCGCACGAGAAGGGACTCAGGTCGATTGCGTTTCCCGCCATCGGCACCGGCGTCGCGGGCTTTCCCGTCGGCCGCTGCGCCGAGATCATGCTCGGCGAGATCGACCGGTTCCTCCGCGAGCAGACGACGTCGGTCGAGAAGGTGCACCTGGTGCTGTTCGACGAGACGACGATGGAGACGTTCAGGAAGACTTGGGAAGCACTTCGGACGGATCGGCCAACTCGTGAAAAGGAAGAAACGCCATGAAGGTGATCAAAGAGGGAGCACACCGCACGCTCGGCGGGGACCCGGAAACGGCGGCCGCGGTCTCCGAGATGCTGAGCGACCTCGAGAAGAACGGGATGGACGCGGTCCGCAGGTACAGCAAGCGCTTCGACGACTGGAGCCCGGAGCGCTTCGAGCTGTCGGAAGCGGAAATCGATGCGGCGGTCGGCAAGCTGGATCGACAGGTGATCGAGGACACGGACTTCTGCCAGGCCAATGTCCGCCGGTTCGCTCAGGCACAACTGGCGACACTTGGGCCTCTCGAGGTGGAGACCGCCCCGGGCATCACCCTCGGTCACAAGCACATCCCGGTCAACACCGTCGGGAGCTACATTCCGGGGGGACGATATCCGATGTTCGGCTCGGCACAGATGAGTATCATCCCCGCGAAGGTGGCCGGCGTGAGAACCGTCGTCGCGTGCACGCCCCCCGTCAGGGGCGAGGGGTATTACCCGGCGACGGTGAACGCGATTCACAAGGCGGGTGCCGACCGCATCTTCATCCTCGGGGGGGTGCAGGCCCTGGCGATGATGGCCTTCGGGATGGGGGAGGTCCCGTCGGCGGACATCCTCTGCGGCGCCGGGAACAAGTACGTCGCCGAGGCCAAGCGACAGCTGTTCGGTCGATGCGGCATCGATCTCCTGGCCGGACCCACCGAGATTCTCGTCATCGCCGACGGCTCGGCCGACGCGGCCCTGGTCGCGTGCGACCTGTTGGGTCAGGCCGAGCACGACCCCAACAGCGGCGTCTGTCTCGTCTGTCTGAGCGAGGATCTCGCACGCGAGATCGTTGCGGAGGTCGAAAAGCAGCTGCAATCGCTGCCCACCCGGGAGATCGCGTCGGTGTCGTGGGGCAATCACGGCATCGTCTGCGTCGCCGAGGACGCCGACGAGGCCATTCGACTGAGTGACGACTATGCACCCGAGCACCTCGAGCTGATGGTCCGTGACGAGGGGTACTACTTCGACCGGCTCACGAACTACGGGTCGCTCTTCATCGGTGAGGAGACGACCGTCGCCTACGGCGACAAGTCGATCGGGACGAACCACATCCTGCCAACGGGTCGGGCGGCCCGCTACACGGGCGGGGTGTGGGTGGGCAAGTTTCTCAAGACGTGCACGTTTCAGCGGATGACGCCCGAGGCAAGCGCGCGACTGGCCCCGGTCACCGCGCGGCAGTGCCGCGCTGAACGGATGCTGGCGCACGCCATCACGGCGGACGTTCGCGCCAGACGATTTGCCCCCGGCGAACACTGAAAGGATGAACCCCATGTTCGAATTGAACGCGAAGGTTGCATTGGTCACCGGTGCCGCCACCGGACTGGGTCAGGCCGTCGCAGCCGCCCTGGCGGAAAACGGCGCCGACGTGGCGATCTCAGACAAGCCCGGCGTGAGTCTGGACGAGACGAAGGGCGGGTGCGCCGCGTTCGCACACCGCGTGTTCCCGTTCGAGATGGACGTGCGCGAGGCCGACCAGATCCGGGAGGGTGTGGCTGCGGTAGAGGACGCGCTCGGTCACGTGGACATCCTGGTCAACAACGCGGGAATCAACCGACCGGTGCCCGGGCTCGAGGCAACCGAGGACAACTGGGACGACCACTACAATACGAACGTCAAGGGCGGGTTCTTTGTCGCGCAGGCGGTGGTCCCGAGGATGATCGAACGGGGGTGGGGACGGGTGATATGGATTTCGAGTCAATCCGGTCTCATCGGGATTCCCGGACAGCCGGTGTACTGCTCAACCAAGGGAGCGGTCGTTCAGCTCGTCCGCACGCTCGGGGTCGAATGGGCAAAGCACGGCGTCACCGTAAACTCCGTCGCACCGACCTTCGTCGAAACGAACCTGACCCGGAAGCGCCTCCAGGACCCGGAGTTTCTCCGTTTCGTCCTGGGCAAGATCCCCTGCGGAAAACTCGCCGCACCGCGGGACGTCGCCGCCGCCGTGGTCTTCCTGGCAAGCGACGAAGCCGGGATGGTCAATTGTGTCAACCTCCCGGTCGACGGCGGTTGGACCGCCTGGTGAGGACAGCCCGGCCCTGTCGCCCGACTATGTCACGTCAACGAGCAGTCTGGCGATGCGGTCGAAGCCCTTGTGGATGGTGTCCTCGGAGCAGGCGTAGCTGAAGCGGACCCAGTCGGGGGCGCCGAAGGGCTCGCCGGGAATCGCCGCCACCTTGATCTTGTCCAGCATCAAGAGGCACAAATCGGTCGCACTCGTGATCTTCTTCCCGGCGACCGTCTTGCCGATGAGTTTTTCGACGTTGACCATCAGGTAGAAGGCGCCTTCGGGCTCGGTGCAGTCAAGAAGCGGGATGGCCTTCACCCGGCCGATGATGACCCCGCGGCGTTTCTCGAAGGCGACGCGCATCTTCTCGACGTCCGACTGGTCGCCGGTGAGCGCGGCCGCCCCGGCGGGTTGAACGAACGTCGTGATCCCCGAGGTGCTCTGGCTCTGCAGCCGCTTCATCGCGTCCGTCCACGCCTTCGGGGCCGCCGTGTAGCCGATCCGCCACCCCGTCATCGCGTAGGCCTTGCTCATCCCGTTGACGAGAACCCCGCGCTCCTTCATCCCGGCGACGCCGAAGATCGAGACGTGCTTCCTGCCGCCGTAGATGAGATGCTCGTAGATCTCGTCGGAGATCACGTACACGTCGTTCGCGATGAGGATGTCCGCAACGGCCTTGAGCGTCGCTTCGTCGTACACGGCCCCGGTCGGATTGCACGGCGAATTCAGGATCAGGAGCTTCGTCCTGCCCTTCCTGACGGCGTTCTCCACGGCCTCGGGCCTGAGACGGAATCCCTCCCCGGGCTTCGTCTCGACGGGCACCGGCACGCCGCCCGCAAACCGCACCTGCTCGGGATAGGTCACCCAGTAGGGTGCCGGGATGAGCACCTCGTCTCCCTCCGAGACCAGTGTCAGGACGGCATTGAAAAGGGAATGCTTTGCCCCGCACGAGACGACGATTTCCGAGGGGGTGTATTCGAGTCCGTTCTCTCTCTCGAGCTTGTCACAGATGGCCTGTCGGAGTTCGGGCGTTCCGGGGACGGGGGCGTACTTGGTCTTGCCGGCCCTCAGGGCTTCGACGGCAACGTCCTTGATGAACGTCGGGGTGTCGAAATCCGGCTCCCCGGCGGCGAAGGCGATGACGTCCTCGCCGGCGGCCTTCATCGCCTTGGCCTTGGCGGTGACGGCAAGGGTTGCGCTCTCGGGGATCGCCGCAACACGCGACGAGATGGCGGACTCGGAAGCTGTCATGGTTGATTCTCCTTCGGAAGGGAAGAGGACGTGCGAGATGGTAGCGACGCGGGACGTTCGTGACAAGCGGAAAATGGAGCAGCGACGGCGATTGCACTTGCACGGGAACGGGGAACCGTCCTATAATCCGTTGTCGGCTCTATCCATAAGGGCTTCAACCGAACGGGGATGCGCTTGTCCAACACGGTGGGACCATCATCGGATCCAGATCCGTCCGGCGTGCAGACACGGGGGGTTTGGCTGACGTTCAGCACACTGGCACGCTTGCGGTCCGTCGGAGCCCGTGAGATGCTTCTAGCGGGGCTCGAGGAGCCGGACCCGGAGGTCCAGCGCGCCGCGACACGTGCCATCCTTCAGCAGGGCCACCGGGCCGGCATCGCCGCACTCATCGGTTCCTTCCACACCCTTGCACCCGAGGTCGCCGACGAACTGTTCCGTCACCCCGACGATTTCTTCATCAGCTTTCACCTCCGCGAGACGTTGAGCGCCGAGGACCCACAGGCCCGTCGCAACGCCGTGGACCTCATCCGACGCGCCAATCGCATGAAGCTTGCCTACCTCCTGGTGCAGGCGCTTTCCGACGCTGAGGAGGACATCCGTGCCAAGGCGCTGGACGGTCTGAAGAAGCTGGCCGAGAGCTACCACGAGATGGCGGAGCGCGTCCGCAGCGGGGAGGTCCAGCTCAGCCGCATCGAGCTGGAGACCCGGAAGTTCGCACTCCTGGACCCCGTCATGGGACTCCTGGGCAACCTGTCCCTGTCGCAGCCGGACGAACTGCTGCTGCTGGCGATGGGTCTGGACGCCCGGGCGAACGACATGCTGTTCGCGATGCTGGTCTCGAACCAGGACCCCCGGGCCGAGACACTGGACCGGTTCCTGTGGAATTCGGCCACACCCCAGGTCATCTCGTTCCTTCTGGACTGTCTGCGGGACGTGCGCGTCGCCAACCGGGCGCTCACCGTCATCCAGGAGCGTCGCGACCTCCCGTTCGTCAAGGCCCTGCTTTCGAACCACCGGTTTTTCAGCGACTACCGTGTGCGCGAGCGGCTGGAGCAGGTGCAGAGCATCGACCCCCTGAAGGCGACGGGCGAGACGGAAGGGCCGGGCGTCGCGGCCGGGCCGCGCAAGGATATCTTCGCCAACGCACTGCTGGCGCTGCGGGGGATCCATTTCGCACTGCTGTCGGGGGTGCCGGTGGACCAGAAGGAGGCCTTCCTCCGTGAGGTGGCCGCTGCGGAGTTGCCGATGTTCGTCACGGGCATCGCCGAGAGTCTGCTGAAGGCGATGAACGAGGGGCGCGGCGTCGGGCAGATATCACTGGCACTGGTGTACCTGGAACGTCAGATGGGGCTGCCGGCGGGGTCGACCGCCAAGGGAGCCCCCGTGAAGAAGGGCGCACCGCTGGAGGTGCCCGAACTCGAGCTGCCCTGGGCACACCCCCAGACCGAGTCCATCCCGGGAGACGCCTTCACCCAGTTCTTCAACACCTTCGACCGACTGGACGACGCGACGAAGCTCTTGGCCATCCAGACGCTCAAACGTCTCGACCCCGGACACCTGGAGCACATCCAGAGGGAGCTTTCCAGCCTGGAGCCCGGCCGCCGGCTCAAGGCCGTCAGGATCGTCGTGATGTTTCACCGGGAGCAGGAGGTGGAGCAGACCCTGCTGAGACTGGCGAGCGACCGTGACCGTCACGTGCGTGCCACGGTGGTGAAGACCCTGGGCATCCTCGAAGACGAGGCGGCCATCCGTGCCCTGCTCGAGGCCGTCACCGACGTCGACCGCCGGGTGGTCGCCAATTCCGTCGAGGCCATCGAGACCGTCGGACGCGAGGAACTTCTGGGACTGGTCAACATCTTCGCGGGACATCCCAACAACCGCATCCGGGCCAACGCCATCAAGGCCCTGTGGACGATGGGGGACGGCAGCGCCACGAAACGCCTCGAGGAAATGCTCCAGAACGACGATGAAATGATGAGACTCAGTGCGACGTGGCTGCTGGGAGAGATCGACCACACCGGCCGCATCGACATGCTGATGAAACTGGCGAAAACCGACCCGAGCGAACTCGTGCGTGCCAAGGCACGCAGCATCCTCGGCGAAGGCGACTGAACCTGGAGGGGCGAAACGACGTGCCTGGACTGCTGGCCATCCTGACCGCCGAGGTGACGCCGGTGCTGGGGCAGTTGAGCCGGGCCCACGAGATCTACCGTCGGCCGAAAGGGGACTCCCGCATCGGCACGGCGGCACTGCTTTTCATCCTGGTCATCCTGCTGCTGGTGCTGGCGTATCGGGTGGGGAAGCGTTTCTTCGTGCTGGTGAAGGAGCCCGGACCGACGGAGGCGCTTTTTGCCGAGCTTGCGAGGGCACACGGACTGAGCGCGGGCGAATGCAAGGTGCTGAGACGTCTCGCCCGACGGGAGAAACTCGCCAACCCCGTGACGGTGTTCGTGGTGAGACGTCACCTCCAGACGTACGCCGAATCCAACACCAACGCGGCCTACCGGAAGCTCTACGAGAAGCTGTTCGTCGCGTGAGCGGTACACAGAAAAGCGGGGCCCCGTCGGGACCCCGCTTGTTCATTTCCTTCCGACGCTCAGGGGGCGGTCTCCATCCCCTTGCGGTTCAGGTACTTGAAGAACTTCTCGACGGTCAGCACGGTCACGTTCCAGTGCAGGGCATCCTCGTAGGCCTTGGCCCCCTCGGCCACGGTCGTCTTCGCCACCTCGCTCGGGTTGGCCAGGTCCTTCTCGTCGACGATCCCCACGACGAGGTAATCGGTCTCAAGGGTGAGTTCGTCCTCGACGATGCCGCCGTCCCTGTCGATGAGGCCCGCAAGGGCGGCCTTCGAGTAATCACCGCCACGGGGGAACCATCCCTTCAGCACGAACACCTTCCGGTGACTCTTGTCGTAGATCTGCGAGCAGACGTAATTGCCGGCCATGATGGGTCGTTCCTCGGAATCCCACGTGCTGGGGACCGCCACAAAGACACTCGTCGTGGGATAGACGTTGAGGACCTGGAGACGTCCGTTGTAGAGACGCTTGTCGGCACGATCGGGACCGGGACGGGTGGCGTAGACGTCGAGTGTGTAGCCGGGCTTCATGTTGTCACGGGCACCCAGGTTGATGGTGCCGCGACGGGTCCGCCAATCGTAGGAAACGATCATGCCGTCAACGGGCGTGGCCATGTCGGCCTGAAGCTTCAACTTGTGGTCGAGCTTCAGGTTGATGGCCTGTTCGAGTGTCAGTTTGCTCTCGAGGACCTTCCCCTCGGCGGTCCACTTGACGGGGTCGTTGCGGAGCTTGTTGTGCTCGACGACCCGCTCACTCCAGGCCTGGGCCCCTTTGTCATCCATCTCGGTGAACTTCCGCTTCGTCTCGGCGTGCTTTTCGGCGATCTTGCCATCCACGTCGGCGACGGCGGCCTCACCGTCCGTGACAAACTGCTCCCGTGCGGCCACCGCCTTGTCCCGACGGATCAGGTGGTCACTCAGGGTGCCGACCTTGGTTCCCTTCAGGCTGTCGGGAACCACCCCACTCTGACGTGCCCGGGTGATGACCTGTTCGAGGAACTCCGACTGACCCGACTCGTCCACCTGTTTCGGGTCGACGCCGATCTGCTTGATCTGGTCGGCCCGCTTCGCGAACTTGGCCTCGATGAGCTTCTCAAGGGTCTCAGGCTGCACCTTGATCTGAGAGGTCGCGAAGACGTCCTTGATCTGGCCGAGACTGCCGTACCCGATGGCCTCATGCAGCTCGTCACGGGTCTTGGTGGCGTTCTCCAAGGCGACCCGGTCGTTCTTCAGGGTGTCCCGCTCCGTCTTCAGTCGGGTCTCCAGACGGTCGGCTTCCGTGTAGTAGATGTAGGCGGCCACGCCACCGGCCAGAATCAGAAGAATGAAGACAACCAGCTGGGCAGTTGAAACCCCCCTGCCGCCTCCGGGGCTGTTTGACATCTGATTTCTCCTTCAGCTGCTCTGGCAAACCTTACCGTTGGATGCCCTGCAGGAATTCACGATAGTCCAGAATATCGACACTGAGTTCCCGGGCCAGTTCCGCCTCGGACCGTCCCTTCCGGTATTCCGTCTGCGCCACACCCACCAGCTTCTCGTCCATCTCGGTCAGTCCCCGGGGTGCGGTTTCTCCCAGGATAAGCACGTCGGTGTAGAGGGTCACCTCCTCCTGCACCTCACCACCGTTCAGCTTGATGATGGCTTTCATCTCAGCCTTGTCGTAGATGGATCCGGGGGGGATGAAACCGGCAATGACGAACTTCTTCTCGCGTGGAATCGGCAGGAAAAGGGTCTGAATGGCGTCACCGACCACGATCGGCTGAACCGGGTCAGTCTCGATGATCGTCGCGACGCTCGACTCTCTCAGTACCTCGACGATCTCGATCTTGCCCTTCACGATCCGCGTGCCGTTGCGACTGATGTGGTAGACCTCGAACCCCAGTCCCGGGAACACCCCGTCCCGCTCACCGAGACTGATGACGACCTTCTTCGTGTGCCACTCACTGCGGAGGACCCTGCCCGAAGGGGGGGCGATGGTCGGCTCCGGTCTCAGCACCAGGAGGTCACGTCTCATCACGGCGTTGCGGCGGGTCAGCTGATCGGTCTGAACCAGCAGCCTCTGCTTCTTCCCTTCCCACTCGTCCCGGGCGTTGTTGTACTGGTTGATGAAGTCCTGCTTTTCCTTGACGTAGCGAGTGACGAGTTCCTCCTTCTTCGCCAGTTCGTCGCGCAGGAACCGGTCCAGTCTGCTGAGTTCCTGGTTCTTCTGCTGCACACGCTGGCTGTAATCGTCCCGGGTGTTGTCCCGTGCGGTCTCGGCACTGTCGGCCCACGTGCTGGCCTCGGCCACACGCTTGTCCAGTTCCGTCATCAGCACGGTCAGACGCATGATCCACAGGTCGAGGTCCACGTTGACCTTGTGGAAGTTCCGTGGGTCGACCTCGATGCCCCGCATGTCGAGTTCACTGAAATACGTCTTGACCTCGTCGGGGTTCCGCTTGCTTTCGAGGAAGTTCCGTATCTCACCCGTCTCACTGACCACGGCCTGGATCTGTCGGTTGACCTCGTCCTTTTCCGCCTTCACCTTGACCAGGGCCGCCTCCCCCTTGACCGTGCGGGTATACATGACGAAGGCAATCGTCCCCGCAATCATGGCCAGAAGAACGACAACGATGAGTGTCACGGGTGACACACCCGTCCGGCCTCCCGGTGACATCCGTGTGGTCATGCGTTCACCTCCTCAGGCGAGGTCAAGTTCTGTGTGACGGTTCATCCGCTGGAAGCCGCCGGGGCCTGTCCGTCGGCGACGGCACCCGGCAAAGTCTACAAAGTATAGGAAGGCACTCTCCAAAGTCAACTCATTATTGGCGGCCGCCGAAAGAGCACGTCCGGACGGAAGCCGGGATCCCTGTGCGTCCGTTCCTGATCCGTAACCTCAAGCGCATCATGGACTTGCCGAGAGACTCCACGTCCCGACGCACTGTGTCATTATAGGACGTTTTCGGGGTTCCTTTCAACAAAAAAACGGAAAAATCCCTTGACACGCCTACTGCCGGCCGGTATACGGGGTATGGTTCAATACTCCTCATGCACGTGCGTCTGTCCGGCGACACATCACAGGTAGTCCTTCTTCCAGTGCCCACTCACGTGATGCGGAACCGCATCTTCTGTACGCACTTATCCATGGGAATCCGCTCGGGGCTCTGACCCGGGGAAGGCTGTCACATCGAAGACGCAGTCGCGTGCCGGACTGCGAAACCATCCGCGTCTGCCGTGCGGCACCAACCCGCTGAGTCTTGACCATCCATGCCAAAGACACTCTATCTGATCGACGGACACTCGCACATTTACTCGGCCTTTTACGCCATACGGGGTCTGACGACGCCCGACGGCCGGCCGATCAACGCGGTGTACGGCTTCACCGCCATGCTGCACAAGATCCTCCGTCGACGGCCCGACTACATCGCCGTGGTGCTGGACGCCGGGGAGAAGACGTTCCGCAACGACCTGTTCGAGGACTACAAGGCCACCCGCAAGCCGATGCCCGACGAGCTGGTCGGTCAGCTGCCGCTGATCGACGAGGTGATCGAGGCCCACGGCCTCCGGATGGTGAAGCAGCCGGGCTTCGAGGCCGACGACATCATCGCCACCCTCGCCCGACAGGCGGAAAGACAGGGACTCGACGTCGTCATCCTCACCAGTGACAAGGACGCCCAGCAGCTCCTGTCGGACCGGATCACGATATACGACAACCGGAAGGACCGCACCATCGACGTGACCGCCCTCGCCGAGGAGAAGGGCATCACCCCCGTACAGGTGGTGGAGGCAATGGCCCTGTCGGGCGACACCTCGGACAACGTCCCGGGGGTTCCCGGCATCGGTCCGAAGACGGCCCTCGAACTCATCCAGCGGTACGGAACACTCGAGGAGGTGCTGGCTCACGTCGACGAGATCGCCGGCAAGAAGCGTCAGGAGAACCTGAGGGACTTCGCGGACCAGGCCCGCCTCTCGAAGGACCTGGTCATCCTCGACGACGACGTCGAGCTCGGCGTGACGGTCGAGGACCTGAAGCCCGCCGAACCCGACCGGCAGCGAATGCTCGGACTCTTCCGGACGTGGGGGTTCAAGCGGTTCACCGACGAA
>Ga0307380_10011192_pt1 | contig 11256 bp, 11 predicted proteins | sample UN3MG_FD_202239 | JGI IMG/M metagenome (GOLD analysis project Ga0307380, IMG submission 202239) | Soil microbial communities from Risofladan, Vaasa, Finland - UN-3 | ecosystem: Environmental > Terrestrial > Soil > Coastal area > Acid sulfate soil | place: Finland: Risofladan, Vaasa | collected... | reverse complement strand
CGGCTGACCAGGAGGGTAGTGCTCCTGAAAGGCTGAGAGTTCTTCTTGACCGGTGGCTTCTACCCAGCCGAGTCTTTGCAGGGTGGAGAAATACACTACAAAAGAGTGGTAGCGGCAACCACTAGCCTTGTAAGACATGCGCGCTAAGTGTAATTGAGTTAGTCTCTCAATGTTAGAGGGGTTGATGGAACGCTTTTCACGTCTAGCTTGTCTTTCTTCGTGCCTTGTAGCTCGGTCGAGGGCCGTGGCTTGGCGCAGCGCCATCTTATAGCTGTAAAAGATGTCCGCCTGCGGGGCTCCGATGTTCTGGTCTATTCTCGGTGCTCCATAGGGACCATGCCCCAAAAGAAACTCGCGGATGAACTCCCCGCAGCCAAAGGGGCGGAGGAAACCGCCACGTTGTGGCCTAAGTGCCTGTACCACTGTCTATCTTACCCCAGAGCCTTCGGTACCACTCTCGGTGCTCATTACCGGCCACCTTCCTATACTTGGCGGTTGTGTTGAAGCTGGCGTGCCCAAGATGCTCCTGTAGAAGCCGCATGCCATCACCACTGTCATCCATCTTCATGGCATTTATGGCAAAGCAATCCCTCAGGCGGTGTGGCGAGACATTGTGGACCCTTCCCGTCTCAGGATTTGTTAGCTTTGGTAAGCCAGCCTTCTCGGCACACTGAGTAACAACCTGCCACGCGCGGTGCCTGTTAATGCCGAAAATCAGTCGTTCGCCATGCTTGACTACGGGACCGCCACGGCTAACATAGTCTTTGAGCATGGCTAACGTCTCACTATCAATGGGTAGTGCTCTCTGCCGACGGCACTCTCGGCCGTCGGTCACCACTTGCTCTACCTTGCCCCCGCAACCCGGGCAGAAGAGGTGTTTCCTACCCAGGCGTACATTGCAATCCGGACACCGCAAATTGAGGCGTGTCTTGAGATGTTTAATAACCACCATACCCTGTTCAAAGTCCAGGTCTTCGACTTTGAGAGCCAGGGCTTCGCTGACGCGGCATCCCAGGTGAAACAGCAACCTGATGAGCAGACGGTCCCTGAAGTTCGTGGCCTTACTCTCAAGCAGTTTTACTTCGTCTCGTTCAAGATAGGTCTTCACGCATTGTCTCCTGATCATGATCAGGCAAATGAGCTGTCTCCTGGTTCGAGGTCTTGTCCTCATTACCGCAGTGCTGCTTCGCAAGGTGCCGGGCAATCATCATCCCTAGGAGTCGAAGGCCTCGCCCTTGATGGTCTCCATTAATTGAGGCCTCTGACGTTGTTTCCAATTGATCTCTGGTATTCATGTTAGAATAAATTTAACACGGAGAATAGAGCTTGTCCAAACAGTTCAGCACTACCAATATGCTTGACAAATGCTGGTAGATGCTGTAAAATACCAATACATCTCGCAAAACATACATAAAAAGCATCCTGGAGGGTTTTTCCAATGCCGAAGAAATTCTCGGATATCGACAAGAGAAAGTGGCTTGAGCTTTATGATAGCGGTAAGAGTGAAACATGGATAGCTAAAGAGCATGCCAAATGTGATCTAAGAACGGTCAGGCGTGGTCTTGAAGAAGCGCGTCGGAAACAGGATGGGAGGGTGGCGAGGATAGAACTCCTGAAAGACGCCTTGCGTAAGCACCAGGATAGCCTTGTGGAAGAACTCGACAAAATCCTTTCCGCTCTCACCATTCCTACTGAGGATTACGTGGTAATACCCTGGCATCGGGGTGGTGACTTCATTCTGGAAGAAGCCGAGACTCTAGCCGGGAAATGGCAGGCGGGTAACGTTTCTGAACCTGGAGCAGATACAAGAAATGAAGGTGGGGCTGTGCGCCGATTGCTAATGGAACACCTCAAGAATGACCGCCTCTGGAAGGTGCTTGCCCAATGGAAGAAGGGGTACGATGCCCACTTAGCGGCGAGGTTGGTTCTTCAACGCAAGACGGTAGCTGTGATACAAGATAAGACGGGATGTAATCTGGTTGACGGGAATGACGTCCCACGGCCCTTTATTTGTTCCTACACTACGGGTGACCTGTTCTTTAGAGCAACGCTTCGTCAGGCTTTTGCTACCCAGAAAGATATTGACCTTGAAAGTGATATCGCGGCAAACACCGCTAGCGGAGACGTCAGGTATGGGAGCTTGGTTCTGGCGGAGGCTCCTGGTAATGAGGAAAAGATCAAGAGCAACCTGTTGGATGCCTTTAGGGAACTGAAGGGGTCATCCGAGGCTGTCTCAGTTGTGGATACTAATAAGGCTCTCGCGGAGGCAGCGATGAGGGTCAGGCAGGTCGTTGAACAGATCAAGTTGCTTGGCTTAATTCTGGGCCAATGCGAGATTTGCCGACGTTTGGGTATGTAGATATTCAAGGGAGGAATATCCAATGAACGTAGCCTTTTACGCCAGGGTTTCTTCAGAAAAACAGGATGTTGACCTTTCCATTTCCGCGCAGCTTAGGTCACTTAGGGAGTATGCCTCGAGAAATAATCACCAAGTGGTAAAGGAATATGTGGATGAGGCAGAGAGTGGTAAGACGACAGCACGTCCGGCTTTTCGTGAGATGATCGCAGCCGCTCGCCGCTCTCCAAGGCCGTTCGATCTTATCCTGGTATGGAAGTATTCACGTTTTGCCCGCAGCCGCGAAGATTCAATCGTGTTTAAGACGATGCTCAGGAAGAATGGGGTCCGGGTAGTGTCGATAAGTGAGCCTGCGGAGGACACCCCCACCGGAAAGCTACTTGAGGCTATGATTGAAAGCCTGGATGAGTTCTACTCGGCTAATCTTGGGGAGGAGGTGACCAGGGGGATGAGGGAAAGCGCTTCCCGTGGCTTCTATATTTCAGCCCAGGCTCCTTATGGCTATCGCAAGGTTAAGGTTTGTGACGGTGGAAAGGATCGTCCCAAGCTTGATGTGGAGCCAAATCAGGCCCGGATAGTGGCTCGCATCTTTGATCTGGTACGGGAAGGAAAGGGCTTGATGGAGGTTGCCAAAGAGCTAAACAGAGAGGGAGTTGCTGGCCCAAGCGGCAAGGGCTGGTTGAAGACCACAATTCGCAAGATACTCACTAACGAGGCTTATACCGGCACTCTGGTTTGGGGTCGTTGTAGCGTGCGTAACCTTCCACCTATCCGGGTGGAGAATGCTTGGCCGACAATTATTGACCGGGATACCTTCGAACAAGCCCATGCCCTGCTCAAAGAACGGGCTCCTGTCAGTCTTCATCCCAAGCGGGTGGCGAGTCGTTACCTGTTGAGCGGGCTGGCGCGGTGCGGCCACTGCGGCAAGGCTCTGGTTGGTCAGGATGCTAAGAGCGGACAGTTCACCTATTACGTCTGCGGAACCTTGCTAAAGAAAGGAGCCGGCTCTTGTCCAAGTCGCTATCTTAACAGCCATTACTTCGAGGGCTTGGTTGTAGACAAGATAAAAGAGCATGTCTTAACCAACGAAAATCTTATCAGGTTAGTGCATATTGTAAACGAGGATATGTATAGCTTGGCAGCAGGGTGCCGCCAACGTCTAGAGACTGTTATTGACGAAATCGCCGACGTGGACCGTCGCCTGGAGAGACTGTACGATGCTCTCGAAACTGGGAAGGTAGAACTAGCTGACTTGGCGCCGCGTATTCAACAGCTAAGGCAGCGGCGTGAACAATTGCATGCAGCAAGATGGGAATCGGAACAGCAGCTTTCCGACAGGCGTGTAGAACTGGCAGATGCGAAAACCGTCGCCCAGTGCGTGGCTGACCTGCGCGATTTGCTAAACGAGAGTTCCCTCACCGAAAGGAAAGCATTCATCAGAAGCTTCGTGAAAGAAGTGAGAGTAACAGGAGATGAAGTACTAGTGACTTATACTATACCCATGCTGCCAAGGGGACTGGCAGAAGAAAAGCTACCAGTTCTGTCTATTGGACACGATGGTGGGGAAGGGGGGACTCGAACCCCCACGTCTCTCGACACCAGATCCTAAGTCTGGCCCGTCTGCCAGTTCCGGCACTTCCCCAAACCTGGAATAGCCGCTGCCCGCTATTAATATAGCATGCCCCTGCCAGAGCTATTATACCTGGTTTCAGTATCTCAGAGGACGAGTTGCAGGTCTTTCCCTAACACTTCCGCCTCTGGCCGGGAGAGCCCCACTTCCCAACCGTTCCGATAAACGGCATCTAAACAGGAGGGCTAATAGCTGAATCGGCTTGAGGACAGGGAGGAGTGGTGTTATCCGTCACCACCCCCCCCCACATAAACAGCAAAGTCTCACGCCTGGTTACTTTACCTAACGGCCCGCCACTAAAAAGTCGGTAGCCTGTACCGCAGCCCCTTTAAGATTCCAGCACCGGCTACCAGGCCGGCCTTATCACTACCTAGCCCAGGGGCTATTCAAACTCGCCCTTGCCCAACGACACGAAGATGATGGCCAGTATTCCCAGAATCGGCATGATGAAGAGGGAGAGAATAGAACCGGCCAGCGATAGCCCCCAGCGCTTTCTCTTAATGGAACTGACGCCGCCAGCGAGGGCAATTACCCCGAAAACAAGGACCACGATGCCCGCAATCATAATCCACATAGCTGCGCCGCTTATAAACTGCTCCATCATACCGGGAATATTCGCAGCGCCCGGCCCCCACCAGTCCCCAGTCCACTTTTCCATCCACTGGCTTAAGTCAATTCCGCCAAGCGCCCCCATAATGCCAGACAAAAGAAACAGGAGAACACCGCCCGCAATACCCATCGCCCCGGTAATAATCGTCATGACGCCCGCTGTCGTTGGTTTCCATGTTCGCTCCATCAGATTTACCTCCTAAAAGATTTGGTAATCTATGCGCTACTTTACACCATTTTGGAGCCAGCCGCAATCGGTTTGCCGCCCCAAATGACCCGTGTCGCTACTTACTCCCAGCCTCAACTGCGGCGCGCGACGCAAATTCCTCGTCGGCCAGGGTGACGAATATTATAGCCAGCGTCCCTAAAACCGGCATACAGGGAATAGCGAAGATGGCCCCGATAACCGCCAGCAGCCAGACCCTCCTTCTCAAGGCGAAGATACCGCCAACTACGGCCACTATCCCCAGAATAATCGTGGGGACACCAAAAGGCTCAAACCCGAATATGCCTCCCGATTCGCTGACAAAATCGCCCATAAGACTGACAATGGCACCACCCCCGATGCCTATCAGCCCGGCGATAATACTGGTGATACCCGCCGTTACCGATTTCCAAGTTCTCAGCACCAGACTCACCCCCTGACTCCATGAATCCGCTCAGTTCCTAAAGCGCCTCATTTTAGCCCTAAATCCGGAACTTTGCAACCCCCGGAGCCGTCTGTTGTTTGAAGAAGAGGGCCGGGTAATAGTATAATTGTGCCAGGGACTACCCCGCTTGTTACCAGCCGGTAATCGCACTGCGGGCTGGCTATGTGTTTTGCCTTACTTCGCCAGCTACGCGATGCCCGGCAGTAACTAGATTACGTTACAGAGGAGGGGAAGAAAGTGAAACTGAAGGGTAAGGTGGCTCTGGTGACTGGGGCTGGCTCCGGAATGGGGCAGGCCATAGCCGTCCTGTTTGCTAAGGAAGGGGCTAAGGTATCCGTCGTGGATATGGATGCCGCCCGGGGGCAGAAGGCGGTGGGCCTAATCGAGCAGAATAAGGGCCAGGGGCAGTTCGTCAGCGCCGATGTGGCCCAGGCAACAGATGTCGAGCACATGATTAAGACGACCGTCGCTACTTACGGCCGACTCGACATCCTGGTCAATAACGCCGGGGTTCCCATGGGGCCGACCCCGATTGAGGAGGTCACTGAAGACCTCTACGACCGAATAATGGCGGTCAATATCAAGTCCATATACCTGGCCGCCAAATATGTCACCCCCATAATGAAGCAGCAGGGCGGGGGTGTTATCATCAATATAACCTCCATCGCCGGCGTAAGACCGCGCCCCGGCCTGAATGTCTACTGCGCCTCCAAGGGCGGGGCTATTGTCCTCACCAAAGCCCTGGCCATAGAGCTGGCTACCGACAACATCAGGGTCAACTCCATCGGCCCGGTAGCCACGGATACCCCCATGCTGGCCAAGTTTATCGGTGAGGACAAGGACTTCGAGAAGGGGAGAGAGAGGTTCATTTCCACCATTCCCCTGGGCCGGTTGGCCACCCCGGAGGATATAGCCTATGCGGCGCTGTATCTGGCCTCCAGCGAGGCTTCGCTGGTTACCGGCATTAACCTGGAGGTAGACGGGGGCCGGGGGATTTAGCCCCCACTTCTCCCTCTGGAAAGGTTGAGAGTGAACCATGTCAGTCTCAAGCCAAGACGCATTTAGTAAGCCGCTACTGAGAGAGCGCGTTTCTTCCCTACTCAGGGAGAGGGTCGCCACCACCATATCCCCTGACGTCATGCGTCTCATGAAGAAGGCCCGCGCCGAGGAGACCTCCAGCAGTGCCCGGGAGATGCTCAATACGCAGATTGAGAACGTCGTCATGGCGCAGGAACAGGGAAAGCCAGTATGCCAGTCCCCCGGCTTCCCCACCGCCTACATCAGGTACGGCGGCTGTGTCAATATCAGCGAGCTGGTGGAGGTGCTGAGAGAAGAGATAGTGAGCGCCACCAAAGACGGTTTCCTGAGACCGAGCATGGTGCACCCGCTCACCCGGAAGAACACCGGCGATAACTCCGGCATCGGCGTGCCCAACATAGAGCTGGAACACGACGCCTCCCTTGACTTCCTGGAGGTCATCATCAGCTTCAAGGGCTGCGGTGCCGAGCTGGGTAACGCCATGAGGATATTCACCCCGGCCCAGATAGGTGAGGACGCCGCCGGGATAAAGGAATTTGTCATCGACACGGTAATCAAAGCCGGCGGCAAACCGTGCCCGCCCTTTGCCATCGGCATCGGTATCGGGGGGCAGATGGATGTCGCCGCCAAGCTGAGCCGCCGCGCCGTAAGCATTAGAAAGTGGACCGACCGTAACCCCGACCCCGGGCTGGCCGCCATGGAAACGGAACTGCTCACCATGATTAACCAGCTGGGCATCGGCCCCGGCGGCATCGGCGGTAAGACCACGGCCCTAGCCGTCAAAATCGGCATGAGCCACACCCACACCGCCATCTGCCCGGTAGCCGTCAATTTCTACTGCTGGGTCGCCCGGAGAGCCGGCATGAGAATCTACCCCGACGGCCGGACACAGTACCCCTTTGACGAGGAGGCCAGCCCATGAAGTCGGTCAACCTAGTGACACCGATAGCCAGGGAAGAGGTGACCAAGCTGGATGCCGGCGATGTGGTCTATATCAGCGGCGTAGTCTATACGGCCCGCGATATGGCTCACCTCAGGCTGAAGAGGCTGTTAGCCAATAAGGAAAGCCTGCCCGAAGACTTTGAGGGCGGCGTTATCTTCCACGCCGGCCCCGTGGTCAAGAAGGACGACGGTAGCTGGAGAATCTGGGTTATCGGCCCGACCACCAGCGCCCGGATGGAGCCTTATGCCGATATGGTGGGTAAGCTCGGGGTAAGGGCCATTGTGGGTAAAGGCGGCATGGGAGAGAGCACCATTAAGTCCCTCGCCGAGTACGGAGGCGTCTACCTGCTGGCGGCGCCCGGCTGCGGTGTGATACACTCCCGAGCCGTAAAGAAGGTCTTACGCGTGCACTGGCTCGAGGAAATGGGGGTGCCGGAGGCAATCTGGGTAATGGAAGTCAGTAACTGGGGCCCGCTCGTGGTCGGCATGGATACTCACGGGCAGAGCATCTTCAAGGATATCGCCCAAAAAGCCACGGCCCTCAAAGAAGAATGGTTTCCCGCCTAGCACCGGGAAGTCGCCGTCAGGATTAACCGCCCACCTCAAAGGCCTAACGACGTTCAGACTAAAGTGTTGCCGTAATGCCACCGTCGACGACCAGGGTGGTTCCCGTGATATACCTTGCCTCGTCTGAAGCCAGGAACAGGGCAGCATAAGCCACATCCCACGATTCTCCCTGCTTACCCGTGGGACACATGGCATCCCGCTTCCTTATCATTTCGGCGACATCCCCACCAAAGGTCTGTGGCAGGGAGGCCGTCACCATCGGGGTATTCATATAGCCCGGTAGAATAGCGTTAGCCCGAATCCCCTTTGCGGCATACTGAATGGCAATATCCCGGGTTAGGGCCACCACTCCCGCCTTTGACGCCGCGTAGCTCACCGCCGGATACGGCACGACTATGGCCACAATAGAAGAGATATTGACTATAGCGCCGCATCTTCGCTTTTCCATGTGAGGGAGCACATATTTGCAGGTAAGGAACATACTTTTAAGGTTAACATTCATCACCCGGTCCCAGCTTTCTTCACTAGCCTCAACCGGCCCACCAGGCTCTACAATGCCAACGTTATTATGGAGGATATCAACCTGACCAAAGGTCTGAATACATTTCTCAACCATAGCCTGGCAATCACCGGCCCGGGTAACATCAGCCTTAAAGGACAAGCATTCCCCACCCTCTTCAGTGATGAGACGCCAGGTCTCCTCAGCCGACTCACGATTCAGGTCAACCGCCATCACCCGGGCGCCTTCCCGGGCATAGACTATCGCCGAAGCCCGGCCATTCCCAACACCCGGGCCAATAGCGCCAGCCCCGGTGACGATGGCTACCTTTCCTTTCAGCCGCTCTCCCATTTGTCCCCAATCTCCTTTCTACTCTCACCTGCTGCCGATTACGGAGACCCTACTATGCACCCTACACTGAGTTCGCATAGGCTATAGCTTACAACTTTTTACCGTAAGCGACAAACACTATTTGTGTTTACCCCCCAATTTCCGTAAAATGTTCAGTTATGATACGCATCTGTCAGCCCGGCGATACCGAGAGAATATATTTTATTATCAATGAGGCAGCTAAAGCCTACCGGGGGGTCATCCCAGCCGACTGCTACCAACAGCCCTACATGCCCCTGGCTGAGCTTGCGCGGGAGATAGCCGAGATGACCTTCTTCGGCTGGGAGGAAGGGGGAGAGATGGTCGGGGTAATTGGGTTTCAGCCGGTTAAGGATATCACCCTCATCCGCCACGCCTACGTCCTGCCCCGATGGCAGAGACAGGGTATCGCCAGCCGCCTGATAGACAACATGAAAAGGTTATGTAAGACCCGCCGCCTCCTGGTAGGCACCTGGGCCGATGCCGACTGGGCGGTTGCACTTTATGTAAAGCATGGCTTCAAGGTGGTGCCCAACAAGGATGCACTACTAAAGACCTACTGGAAAATCCCCCGGCGCCAGATTGAGACCTCGGTGGTCTTGGGGATGGAGATGGGGAAGAATTCAGCGAATCCGTGATTTAGCATCCTCTATCATCTTCCCAACTACATCTAGCATTTTATGGGCTTCCTCTTCGGTAACACTTAACGGACGCTTCAAATACCTCGCTGCCCCTCGAAGTTCTGAGAGCCTGTTAAAGGTCTTCTTATATTCAGGCATCACATTACCGAGATTGGCGAATATGTTATATCTAGCATGGATAGCGGTGTGTTTTGCTTTCACTCTTAGACTAGGCTTATAGTCATACATCACCAATAGCACAGCCTTGGCTGATAACTCGGCAGCACTAAAAGCGTTATCAACGAAAGCAGCCAGATTTCCTTCTCTTAATGAATAATCTGCCACGTGGTGGAAATCTCTCGCTCTTTCGATATGATTAGCAGCTAGCGCCCTATTGCGACGAAAGTCGAAATATAGAAATGTACCACCCCCTAAACGGTAAAGGAATATATGTCCGCAGTCTGGATCATCATCTGGACCCAATTTGACATCCTCTAAGTCTTCTATATCACTGTCATATATTGCGTCGCCCTTCTGCTTTGCTATACCAGACTTATATTTAACCTTCGCTATCGCTCTAACTTCCTCATTTATACGAACTAGAGGCTTACGTTCGTCAGGGAATAACATTACTTGAGCAACGCGTAAATCTAACGGCTTGGGAAGCTCACCTAGGTCTTGCCGCCTTTTTACTGCAGGCGATATAAAAATATCCATAATATTTTGAATAACTCGTCTACTGAACTCTTTATCATTAGCTTCATTCATAATAACCATGTGCTCCAGCTATATTTCTCCCCACACCCCATCCTTATATAGCTCCCCCAGCAGGAGCTTATTGGTCAGGTCCTCGCTACTCTTAGTATACACCTTGATATAGCTAGCGGTGAGACCCGACCAGACGCCGCCGGAGCGCTGCTCAAATAACACCGGCATGGTTCTACCCAGGAAGCGCTGGCGGAAGCTCTGGGCGCTCTCCTCAGCCAGCCTGAGCATCATGTGGCTCCGCTGCTTCTTGACCCGGTCGCTAACCTGGCCGGGAAGCTCGGCCGCCCCGGTGCCGCTGCGCCGTGAGTAGGAGAAAACATGGATACGGGCAAACCCCATGCGGCGGCAGAAGCTAAGGCTCTCCTCAAACTCAGCGTCAGTCTCGCCGGGAAAGCCGACCATGACGTCGCTGGTAATAGCAACCTCGGGGACAGCCCGCCGAATCAGGGAGACCGCCTCCTCATAATCAGCGCGGCAGTAACGACGCCCCATGCGGCGCAGCACGCCGTCGCTCCCGCTCTGGAGGCAAAGGTGAACATGAGGGGACAGCCGCCCGTTCCCGAAGAGACCGACCAGCTCCGCCGAGACCTCCTGGGGCTGGATAGAGGACAGTCTTACCCTCTCTACCCCGGTCTCTGCCAGGATGCGCTCCAGCAAGCCCGCCAGGTTAACCCCGTTATCACCATAGGCGCCGACCCTGACCCCGGTCAAGACCACCTCCCGGTAGCCCTGAGCGGCGCGCTCTCTCACCTGGCTGACCACCTCGCCAGCGGGCAGGCTTCTCTCCCCACCCCGCACCAGAGGGACAATGCAGTAAGCGCAGAGGTTATGGCAGCCGTCCTGAACCTTGATGAAAGCGCGGGTGCGAAAGCCCCGGTAGCAGCTATCGGGACTAACCGGCCCCGAAGCCGGTAGGTCAAGGCAGCCGGACTCCTCCAGCAGCCGCCTGAGGTGCGGTTTGTCGCTGTTACCCAGGACAAGGCTAACCCCACCGACCCCGGCCAGCTCCCGGGGCGCCCGCTCCGCATAGCAGCCGGTAGCCACCACCACAGCCTCGGGGTTAAGGCGGCGCGCCCGCCTCAGCAGGTGGCGGGACTTACGATCGGCGATATGGGTAACCGTGCAGGTATTAAGGATATAGACATCGGCCTCCGCAGGCGAGGCTACCAGCTCATATCCCGCCCCCACAAACTGCCGGGCTAAGGCTT
>Ga0307380_10011191_pt1 | contig 11256 bp, 9 predicted proteins | sample UN3MG_FD_202239 | JGI IMG/M metagenome (GOLD analysis project Ga0307380, IMG submission 202239) | Soil microbial communities from Risofladan, Vaasa, Finland - UN-3 | ecosystem: Environmental > Terrestrial > Soil > Coastal area > Acid sulfate soil | place: Finland: Risofladan, Vaasa | collected... | reverse complement strand
AATCCCGCACAAAAAGCTCATATCCCGGCGGCGAACCGTGTTGCGGCAGGGCATCGGATATACTGCGGAGGGATAAACGGGGTCGATACTCCCGCCGGAGCGGTCCTTGATGAATCTGTGCAGCGCCAGAGTCGGCACCTTCTGTCCGTTCTGGAGAATGACAGCCTTTTCGACATCATGCCAGAAGGCGACGTGCAGAATCACCCGGTTATAGGCGGGGTCCTGGTGGTGCCGGTGCGTCCACCAGCTGCTGGACTTAACGTGAAGCTCGATATCACCCCTCACCAGTCCCCGGCTGGTGGCGATAACCGCATCGCGGTAATCGGCGCCGCGGTCATCATTGAGCCTGCCCGGATAGACTATCCTGACCGGCTCGTCATCTTCAGTTACCAGGTCGGTCCGGCCCGTCAGGCGGTCCCGCCAGATTTTAACGACTCGACTCTCGGGAAAAGTCCCTGGCATAAACACCTCTTGGCTCGCCGGTTTAGCTCATTATCCTGAGGCTAATCGGCATGAAGAAGGTACTGCCGGTACCGGTACAGCGCCGCCAGTGATATTATGGCGTCTTCGTCGCTGGTATAGCTGGGAATGCCGATATCCTGGAAGCCCTGTCGCATCCCCAGGTATATCCTCCGGTCACCCAGCGGGCTGACGGCTAGAATAGGCTTGTGCGGAAAGTCCTTCTTGATATCGGCAAACAGGGTCGGCACGTTTTTACCGGGCACCCAGTCAACGGCGGCCATAATCACCACCACCGTGTCCACGCCGCTATCCTCCAGGACCGCCCTGGTTACCGTGGTATAAGTCGCCTCGAAGCCGTTGGCCTCGACGGCCGTCCAGACATCAACCGGACTCCTTACGCGCCACCAGTCGGGATAGACGGTCTTAATCCTGGCCCTGGTGGCCGGCGACAGTTCGGCAATCCTCAGTCCGTTTACCACACAGGCGTCGACGGCGGTAACACAGCCGGACCCGGCCAGGTTGATGATGGCCACCCGGTTCCCCTGCGGCAGCGGCGCATGAACAAAGGCCCTGGCGACATCCCAGAGTTGTTCGAAACTGCGCACCCGGAGGATTCCCGACTGCCGGAAAGCGGCGTCATAGACCCGGTCTTCCCCGGCGATGGAGCCGGTGTGCGTGGCCGATGCCCGGGCCCCGCCTTCGGTGACGGCTGACTTCAGGACGACTATCGGCTTCTCCCTGACGATGCGGCGGCTCAAACCGAGGAAACGCTGACCGTCTTTGATGTTTTCCAGGTACATGGTGATAATTCTTGTCCGGGGGTCTTCGCCGAAATATTCCAGCATGTCGCTTTCATCGACATCGCACTTGTTGCCCAGGCAGGCTATCTTGCTGATGCCGATTTCGCTGTTAATAAGCGGCAGGAAGACGCCGGTAAACAGGCCGGTCTGGCCGATAAACCCCACTGTGCCCTGCCTGATATCACCCTCGGGCAGAAAGAGCTTGTTCAGCCGCCCGAGGCTGCTATCGAAATGGACACCCGGGTTAATGGTGCCGACGCTGTTCGGCCCCATGATTCTTATGCCGGAATTTTTTGCCATCCTGGCTATCCGCTTTTCCAGTCGGGCGCCCGACCTGTCCATCTCGGCGAAGCCGGCGGATTCGATAATGACCGCCTTAACTCCCCTGGCGATGCACTCTTCGAGCGACTTCAAGACCAGCGAAGGCGGCAGCACGATAAGCGCCAGTTCCGGCGGCCCGGGGGTTTGTTTCAGTTCGGGGTAAGCCGTCAGCCCCAGGATTTGCCTCGCCCGGGGATTTATCGGGTATATTTTCCCGGCATAGCCGAGCCTCAGCAGGTTCTCGATGATGTTATAGCCCCCCTTGCCCGGCGTTCGGGAGGCACCGATAACGGCGACGCTTTCCGGTTCAAAAAACGGCCTCAGACTATCAGCATTACGATGATTACTCATAAAATATCCCCAAAAGGAACGGCGTTTTAATAATATATAGCTACCAAGGCTTATTACTCATGCGTGAGCACTTCAGACCGTACTCGCTAACTGCAGCTATCTTACACGTTAGCGTGTATTTTGTCAAGATTTCTTTTTCGGTGGCCCGGCTTCGTACTTGAACTTTGCCTGTTCGGCAATGATAGACAGAAGTGTCGCCGAGGCACCGCGGGGTCGGTACATCCCCGTTTCCCACTCGCTGATGGTCTGCTGGCGCGTGCCCAGTTTATCCGATAACTCGCGCTGGGTCAGGCCCAGGTGCCGGCGTAATGCCTGAATTCTCTCTCGGTCCCATTTTTTCTGTTCCATTCCCGAACGTCTGCTCATGCCAAGATTTTACACGATGTAGTGTAAATCGTCAAAAACGTCCCTTTGGATGATCATTTTGCGGTTTTACCTCACCCCCTGTGTCCCCCTCCAGCCTTTAAGTTATCTTTTCCCACCCAGGCCGCCCAGTCTCATCTGCGGCTTATCCCGGGAAATCGCACCCCCTTTATCCCCTAAAAAGCCGTCATTCCCGCGAAAGCGGGAATCCAGTCAATCTAGTTTCCCCCTTTCGTAAAGGGGGACTAAGGAGGATTTTCAAACCATATCAATCACAAAAGGGGAGTGCGAAGCGAGAGGGGGCGTACTCCCCTCTCAAATCAATTTATTTACGTGGCTAGTTTCTTCTCGTTGATTGGAAAGGGGGATTAAGGGGGTGAGGCAAAAAATATAGTAAGGTCCAGACAGAAAAAGATATTATTAAAACTTGCTGCATCAAGTGTGCTTTCTGGAGAATTTGGGCGCTTTTAGTAAGCATTAAGATTGTAAGTTGCTGTAAGTAACTGTAAATGGCTCTATTTCAAGTTGCGATGAGTCCCAATCTGCGGTATCATGTAAATGTTAGCACTCTCGCCCTGAGAGTGCTAATAAAATGTAACGAGATATGAGCTGTTAATAGAGAAAGGAGGAATAGTATGGAAGCTAAACTGCAGCCACTGGCTGACCGTGTCCTGGTTAAACCCATCGAGAAGGAAGAGAAGACGAAGTCCGGGATATACCTGCCGGATACAGCCAAAGAAAAACCCCAGGAGGGAAAGGTCCTGGCCGTTGGACCGGGTAAAATGTCCGATGAAGGCAAGCTGATACCGCTGGGCCTGAAGGTCGGCGATATGGTCATTTACTCCAAATACGGCGGCACGGAAATCAAGGTTGACGATGAAGAGCTGATTATCCTTCGTGAGAGCGATATTCTGGCTAAGAAGTCCAAATAACAAGGGAAGCTAAGGAGGAAGAAAATGGCAAAACAGATAATTTTCGGTGAAGAAGCCAGACATGCCCTGAAAAAGGGAATAGATGCTTTAGCAGATGCGGTGAAAGTCACCCTGGGACCTAAGGGGCACTGCGTGGCGCTGGATAAAAAGTGGGGGGCACCATCGGTAATTGATGACGGGGTCACTATTGCCAAGGACATCGAGCTTCCCGACCCGTTTGAGAATATGGGTGCACAGCTGGTCAAAGAGGCCGCCAGCAAGACCAACGATGCCTGTGGCGATGGTACGACCACCTCGACCATTCTGGCGCATGCCATCGTCACCGGCGGTTTTAAGAACATCGCGGCCGGTGCCGAGTCTATGAGCTTAAAAAGAGGCATCCAGAAGGCTACCGCGGCTATCGTCGAGGAGCTGAAGAAGGCCTCGACTGAGGTCAAGGACAAGGAACAGATTGCCCAGGTCGGCACCATCACCGCCAAGGACCCGGAAATCGGCAAGTTGCTGGCCGAGGTCATGGAGAAGGTTGGCAAGGATGGCGTTATTACTGTTGAGGAGTCCAAGGGCACCCAGTATGAAATAGAGTATGTCGAGGGTATGCAGTTCGACCGCGGTTATGTCAGCGCTTACTTCGTCACCAACGCCGAGCGTATGGAAGCGGTCATCGAAGACCCCTATATCCTGATTACCGATAAGAAAATATCGGCGGTAGCTGATATTCTACCCGCCCTCGAAAAAATACTCCAGGTATCCAAGAATTTACTCATCGTCGCCGAGGATGTCGATGGAGAAGCGCTGGCGACTCTCGTCGTGAACAAGCTGCGCGGCACCATCAATGTCCTGGGCGTTAAAGCCCCGGGCTTCGGCGACCGCCGCAAGGCCATGCTGGAAGATTTGGCCATCCTCACCGGTGGTAAGGTCATCTCCGAGGAAGTGGGCCGGAAACTGGACTCGGTCACCGTGGAAGACCTGGGACGGGCCCGCCGCGTGACTTCCGATAAGGATAACACCACGATTGTCGAAGGCAAAGGCTCCGAAGAGGAAATCAAGGGTAGAATCAAGCAGATAAAAGCCCAGATTGAAGAGACCACCTCCGATTTCGACCGCGAGAAGCTCCAGGAGCGACAGGCCAAGCTCGTAGGCGGCGTGGCCGTTATCAAAGTGGGTGCCTCGACCGAGGTTGAACTCAAGGAAAAGAAGCACCGTGTCGAAGACGCGCTATCGGCGACGAGAGCTGCCGTGGAGGAAGGCATCCTGCCCGGCGGCGGTGTCGGCCTGCTCAATGCTATTCCGGCCCTGGACAAGCTGAAGGTAACCGGCGATGAAGCCACCGGCGTTGACGTCGTCCGTAAGGCAGTCACTGAGCCGCTCCGCTGGATTGCCGATAATGCCGGCAAGGATGGGTCGGTCATCGTCGATACCGTGAAGAAGAGCCCGAAAGGGGTCGGCTATGATGCCGAGGACGATGAGTTCGTTGACATGGTCAAGAAGGGCATCATCGACCCGACCAAGGTGGTCAGGGTCGGGCTTGAGAATGCCGCCAGTATCGCCGTGATGGTACTGGTAACCGAATCTCTGGTCTCTGATATTCCGGAGAAAGAGAAGGCGGCCGGTATGCCCGGCGGCGGCATGGGCGGCATGGACTACGGAATGTAGGCCGATAGCCGGTACTTTCAACTTAGAAATAATAGAAGTAGCCATGGTCTCAGGACTGTGGCTACTTTTTATTGGTGATAAACACCCCCGTCAGTCGATTCTATTTTAAAGCTTCAGCAGGTCTTCCAGGGGCTCGTCCGGGCTGATAGGCCCGACTATCGCCAGGCGGAGTTGTTCACCCACCAGCAGCTCTTCGGCCAGTTTCCTGAGCTCTTCAGACGTAATGGCATCGACGATAGCGATTACCTCATCGACGGTGAGGATTTCCCCGGTGAGAATCTCCTGCCCGCCCATCCAGCCTGACACGCTGCGGCTGTCCTCCATGCGCAGCCAGATGCGGCCCTTAAATAACTCCTTGGCCTTGGACAGCTCCACTTCGGGTATAGTCTCCTTTAATCGGGACAGCTCTTCAAGGATAGCCTTGACGGCTACCGGCAGGTTCTTCGTATCCACTCCGGCGGAGACCATCATGGCCCCGGTATCGAGAAAGTGCTCGGCGTAGCTGTGGATACTGTAAGCCAGTCCCAGCTTGTCACGAATCTCCGTGAACAGGCGACTGCTCATGCCCTCGCCGAGGATGACATTAAGCAGGTCGAGCTTGAAGCGCTCGGGGTGGGAAATCGATAGTCCCGGAAGGGCCAGGCACAACTGCGTCTGCTCGGTATCACGTTTTTCAATGAGCACCCGCCGCCCTGTTTCCCCCCGGTAAGGTGTGTAATCGAGGCGGGGCTGCCGTCTGTCCCATCCGGCGACAGCCTGACCGACGGCATCGGCTACTTCCCGTTGCTCGATATCACCGGCGATAGCCAGCACGGCATTACCGGGTTGATACTGACTGGCCAGGTAGTCGAGCATCGAATCCCTGGTGATGGCCACCACCGACTCCTTGCTGCCGGCGATATCACGTCCCAGGGCATGGCCGGGCCACAGCAACTCGTCGATGAGCATGGACACCCGCTGTGACGGGGAGTCCAGGGACATGTTAATCTCTTCAATGATGACCTGGCGTTCCTTCTCAATCTCCAGGGGGTCGAAGGTAGAGTTGACGAGTATATCCACCAGCACATCGAGGGCGCTGGCAAAGTGGGGCTGTGCCACCTTGCACCAGTAGATGGTTAATTCCTTATCCGTGCCGGCATTGAGTATGCCCCCAACCCCCTCAATAACCGTGCAGATTTCCGCGGAGGTAGGACGCTTTTTCGTGCCTTTAAAAAGGACGTGCTCGATATAGTGTGAAATACCGGCCTGCTCATTGGTCTCGTATCTGGAGCCGGCGCCGATGAAAAAGCTGATGGACACCGAGCGGGTATGGGGCATGGCGGCGGTGACCAGGCGAAGTCCGTTATCCAGGGTAACTTTCTGATACAATAATTCAGCCTTCTAAAAATTAAGAGAATAAGCTATTCTACGGTTTCCGCTTTCCGGTGTCAATTCAGGGTGGCTAGTCCAGTTTCCGCAGGCGGGAAGAAAAGGCAATCATTGCAACACTTAACACGGCTAAAGCCATAGCCAGCCCGCCGATAGACCACGCTATCCCCATAGCATCCGCCAGTATTCCGCCAAAGACAACGCCGAGGCTGGACAGGCCGAATCCCAGCATCATAAAGCTCATGACACGTCCCCGATAATTAGGGTCGACGTAATACTGTACCAGGACAAAGCCGATGGCCGTCTGCCCCGTCTGCCCCAACCCTATGAAAACAACCAAAAACAGGGAGAGATACCACTCTGCGGTAAAAGAGAAGGCTATCAGCGCCAGACTTAAAATCAGGCCGCTGAACAGCATCATAATGCCGCGTCTTTTATTGGGAATAGAGGCGAGGACGAATGAGACCGCGATAGCGCCTATCCCGGAGACGGCCATCAGTATTCCCAGACCTGAGGAACCGACCTTCAGTACATCCTCGGTGAACATCGGCAGGAGCATGTTGAAGGGCATACCCAGTATGGAGCAACCGAAGCTGAACAGGAGGATGAGCATGATGGCAATTTCACTGCGCATGTACCGAAACCCCTCGATTACCTCCGTCACGGTACTGCTCCCCTGGCGTACCGCCGGGCGGATACGCGGTATCTTGAACAGGAAGATGACAGAGAATATATACAACGCCGTCATAATATAATACACGGATGCAAAGTCCCAGGCATCGATAATGAATCCCGTGGCCGCCGGGGCGAAAATCCTGAAGACATTCATTCCCATATTGTTCAGGGATATCGCATTCATCAGGTCTTCCGGCTTGACGATTTCCGGTACCATGGAAGCGCGCGACGGCATCATTATGCCCATGATGATGCCCTGCATTACACTCGAAACCATCAGAATCCACCAGGAGCCGGGTATGTCACGACCCAGGTAGTTGAGGCTCAGTGCGAGAGCGACACCGAGGGATACCACCGCCGAGGCCGCCTGGCTGATAATCAGTATCTTTCTCTTCTCCATACGGTCGGCCAGGGCGCCGCCGTAGAGCGACAGGATAAGCATGGGTATCGAACCGGCCAGGGCCATCAGCCCCAGGATAGCCCCCGAGCCGGTAATGCGGTAAATAAGCAGGGTGCGGGTTACCATCTGCATCTGCATGGGGGCCCAATGGCCTATCAGGGAATAATAGTAGAGGCGATAGATAGGGTTTTTAAAGGAACTGAAAACCCTTTTCCTGTACCCCGCTATGCCTCCCTCGTCCGCCGCCGGCCTCGTCATTTTCAGTTCCTCGTCGCGGTATTCGTTCAGATTTTTACTCAATAAATTTATCCGACACTTTCCTCTTAATCGCTGATAGGAGAGATTGTCTAAAAAAGGATGGGACTCTTCGGAGGGTGCTTCTCTAATATTACACCGCGGTGCTATTTCAGGCAAGAAGGGACGAGAAACGGAATGAATTTACATTGACTTCATACACGGGCGCTGCTAACATTATGATGAGAGGTAAATATGACAACTAAACAGGATATACCGAGGTTAGTTCTATTCCCGCAAACAGCCGGGGTTAATCATAAGGACCACCTGGTAATCGGCGGGTGCGATTGCGTGGCGCTCGCCGGGGAGTTCGGAACGCCCCTGTATGTCTTTGACGAAGTCGGCCTGCGCAGCCAGTGCGCCGGGTTCAAGGCGGAATTCGGGCAGCGTTACCCGAATACTACAGTCTGCTACTCGGCCAAGGCGTTTACCGCCAGGGCCATGCTGCAGCTTGTTAAAGAGGAAGGGCTGGACCTGGACGTGGTCTCGGGCGGGGAGCTGGGCATCGCCCGCTCGGTGGATTTCCCCATGAAGAGGATTCATTTCCCCGGCAATAACAAGTCGGCGGAAGAGATCGAAACGGCTATTCAATCCGGCATCGGACACATCGTGGTAGACAACCCGCACGAGCTCGACATGTTAATAAAAATCGCCGGTAAGAGGAAGGTCGATATACTGCTGCGGCTTTCGCCGGGCATAGACGCACATACCCACCAGTACAACACCACCGGCACAGTGGACTCCAAGTTCGGCCTTACGCGGCCGACCTGGGACGAGGCAGTCGCCACGGCCCTGGCCGCACCCAATCTGAATGTCGACGGCCTGCACTTTCATATCGGCTCGGGAATCTTTGAGATGGAGCCGTACGAGAAGGCAATTGAAGTCGTGCTTGACTACGCGGCAGCTATTAAGCAGAAACACCACTATGAAATCAGGGTGCTGAGTATCGGCGGGGGTTTCGGCGTCCAGTACACGCTGGAGGCAGCACCGCCCCCTATCTCAGCCTGGGCCGAAGTGATAGCCAGCAAGGTTACCGGTAAGTGCCGCGAGTTGAATCTGTCCTTGCCTAAGCTGTTTATCGAGCCGGGCAGGGCGATAGTCGCCCGTTCCGGGGTGGCACTTTACCGGGTGGGGGTGATTAAGGATATACCGGGCATCCGGCGTTATGTCTGCGTGGACGGCGGCATGGGCGATAATATCCGCCAGCCGATGTACGGCGCCCGGCAGGAAGCGCTGGTGGCTAATAAAGCATCGGCGAAGGAAACCGGTAAGGTCACCATTGCCGGCAGGTACTGCGAGTCGGGCGATATCCTGATTCAAGAAATCAGCCTGCCCGAGCTTAAGGCGGGCGATATCCTGGCGGTAGCCGGCAGCGGCGCCTACTGCGTACCGATGCAGAGCAACTACAATGCGTCGTTACGTCCGGCCATAGTCTTCGTCAGGGACGGGAAAGCCCGCCTTGCCCGGCGCCGGGAAACGCTGGAAGACATCACCCGGTGCGATGTGGTCTAGCGAGGAGACTCTTCATGTGGCAGGTAATCGGACAGACCCGCGCGGTCTTTCTGTTACAACATAGTCTGGAGTCAGGTACGCTTGCCCATGCTTACCTGTTCATCGGACCGGAGCATGTCGGCAAGATGACCCTGGCCATAAATCTGGCTCAGGCGCTCAACTGTGAAGCAGCCGGGCGTCCCTGCCTCGCATGCGCTTCCTGTCAGAAGATAGCTGCCGGCAAACATGCCGATGTGCAGGTAATCGGCCTGACCCGGAACGATGATTCCAACGAGGCTATGTTAATAAGTATCGGTCAGATAGAAGACCTTCAGCACGATGCCAACTTACCCCCATTCGAGGGGAAGCACAAGGTATTTATCATTAATCCTGCAGAACTGCTTTCGCTTCCAGCGGCTAATCGTTTGCTGAAGACCCTGGAAGAGCCGGCCGATAAGGTGACCTTTATACTGCTGACGGTAAACGACAGGCTGCTGCCGGCCACCGTGGTCTCACGCTGCCAGCGCCTGGAACTGCCGCCGCTATCGATAAACGAGGCAGCGTTGGCTCTGGCAGATAAACTAAATGTCGAACCGGAGCGGGCCAGGCTCCTCGCCGGGCTTTCTCACGGCTGCTCGGGATGGGCAATCGCAGCGAACGGAGACGATAAATTGCTTCAGCAGCGCGAAGAGGGGCTGAAGAGGCTGCTCGATATTATCAAGGCTGACTGCGTAGAACGTTTCGCTTACGTAGCCCAGCTGGCCGTCCGCTTCAACCAGAACCGGGGCGCGGTTTACGATATATTGGACCTGTGGCTTGACTACTGGCGCGACCTGATGTTGGTCAAGCTGGATAATCATGGTATTATTACTAATATCGACCGGAAGGATGAGCTGGTCGAGATGGCCGGGGGCTACCGACTGGCCCAGATAAAGGCTTTCATCGAGAGCATCAGGGCGGCTGCGGAACAGCTCAGGCAGAACGTCAATACGCGGCTGGCACTGGAGGTAATGATGCTCGATATACCCAAAAAGGAAGGAGGTGGCTCGGAAAATCTGAATAACCGGATTTCCGTGAAATATGGCTAATACCGTTGGAATACGTTTTAAAAGAGCCGGCAAAGTCTATTACTTCGACGCCGGAGATATCGCGCTGGAGGTCGGTGATTACGCCGTCGTGAAGACAAGCCGGGGCATGGAACTGGGGCACGTGGTTATTGCCCCCGGCCAGGTACTGGCCAGCCAGACAGAAGAAAACCTGAGCCCGGTGGTACGCAAAGCAGAACCGGAGGACATCGCCAGGGTAGAGGAGCTGGATGCCAAGTCGGAGGAAGCCCTGATTGAGTGCGGCAAGATAATTAGCGAACTGCAACTGCGTATGAAGCTGCTTTCCGCCGAATATAATCTCGACGGCAGCCGCCTGACGTTTCTATTCAGCGCCGAGGAGAGAGTCGATTTCCGTGACCTGGTCCGTCGACTTACCGGCAAGTTCAAGGTGAGAGTGGAACTGCGCCAGGTAGGCAGCCGGGACGAGGCTAAATTGCTGGGGAGCTTCGGTCGGTGCGGCCGCCCCCTGTGCTGCGCGAGCTTCCTGACCGAGTTCGCTCCGGTTTCCATCAAGATGGCCAAGGAGCAGGACCTGCCGCTTAACCCGATGAAGATTTCCGGGGCCTGCGGCCGCCTGATGTGCTGCCTGGCCTACGAAGGGGAGCAGTACCGCCTGATGAAGGAGAAGATGCCCAGGGTGGGGCAGAGAGTATCCACGCGCATGGGCGAGGCCACCGTGGTAGGGAATAATCCTCTGAAGGAAACCGTGATGGTCGAGCTGGACAGCGAAGCTACGATAGAGTTACCCCTCGGAGACGTTTCTTACTGACTTTCGAGGACATCCACAATGTTCTGTCATTCCCGGGCTTGACCCGTCCTTCACAAGTGAAGAATCAGACCCCCTCTCCCCTGGATTCTTCGCTTCGCTCAGAATGACATGGTGGGGGTACTGGATTCCAGCGAAAGCTGGAATGACAAACAAACTGTAGTTTAATGCTCTTAAAGAATGGGGTAAATTGTCAGTACTTTCCGGTAGCGATATCCGGCGTTTGATAAAGCAGGACCCCCCGCTCATCGAGGGGTGGATTGACCTCGATGAG
>Ga0307380_10011189_pt1 | contig 11259 bp, 21 predicted proteins | sample UN3MG_FD_202239 | JGI IMG/M metagenome (GOLD analysis project Ga0307380, IMG submission 202239) | Soil microbial communities from Risofladan, Vaasa, Finland - UN-3 | ecosystem: Environmental > Terrestrial > Soil > Coastal area > Acid sulfate soil | place: Finland: Risofladan, Vaasa | collected... | reverse complement strand
CGACTTCGCTTCGTTGGGTCCGGCGCCTTCTTGCTGTCCTTGAACAGCGTGTAGATGCTGGAGAGATCCTGAAACCCATCGGGACAGTCGTCCTCGACGAGGATACGTACCTCAGCTTTGTTGGGGGTCGGAGTGACCTCGACTCGAACACGAGAGACGCCGTTCTCATCCCAAGCATTCTGTAGCAACTCGTAGAGGATGAAGGCCTTGGGCTTATTGGCGAGCTTCTTCGCCAGTCCCTTGCGGTCAACAACCAGTGCGTGCTCAGCCATCACTTGCCACCCTTTCGCATGTTCCGAGGAGGAACGAACCCGCTGCGACGAAGCGCCGAGACGAAGTTTCGGAGAGCCCGCCAGTCACCAGGTGATCCTGAGAAGTACACCGGACGGTTTTCTTCTTTTGGGGGTAGGAACTTCCAGTGGTTGTTGGCCGTCTTCTCAACGACCCAACCCTGCTCTTGGGCAGCCTGGCGTAGTCCCCGGAAATCGGAGTCCTTTTCCGCACGTGGCATTTTGGGGGTCCTTTTTGGATTTTCATTTAGATATGCGCCGACCTTGTTGCCTCGGCTCCTGTCATACGCCACGGCCAAACACGAAATGAACCTTCCCCAAAAGTTCATTTCGTGAAACCCTCCGACGTATGACAGATATGGGTAAGATGCTCAGTTTCCTGATCCTGATTTTGTCAGCCTCCGTAGCCCTACCCGCGTTGGGTGAGCCAAACGTTTGCGACAAGGGTGATACCCTGATGGGTCCCAACTGTGTCCACACGTACTTGGGGAACATCCGTGGGATGAACTATACGTTCTCGGTCGTCTACCGTGTGAACGACAGTGAGAAGACCACTGTATGGTCTGATCAAGGCGAAGTCGAGAAGTCCACGAAAGTCTACCTCATCGTCAGCCAGCTCGTGCAAGAGAAGGATGGCGAGTGGGGTTGGGGTCCTGTGCGTTACAACTGGAGCGCCAAGCTGAACTGCTACGCACGGTCAGGAGGGTGTTACCTTTAGTAACCTTTGATGAAATTGCCACTCGTAGTGGAACGCAAGAAGCACCCGATCCTCGACGCACACGAGATCGTGCCGAACCTTTGGCAGGGCTCCATTCCCCCGATGGGCAGTGGTCTCGCCGCAGCTGGTTTCGACTACGTTGTCTTGTGTGCTCGGGAATACCAGCCACCAGCAGATGCCTTTCGAGGTGTCCAGGTCATCCACGCTCCCAACGACGATGACCCCCGGCGCCCGGCGAGTCGTGAAATGCTTCGTACTGCTCTTGAGGTGGCCCGTGAGGTATCTGTCGCCATGCACCGGAGCCGTAACTGCCTGGTGACCTGTGCCGCCGGCATGAATCGCTCAGGGCTCGTGAGTGCCCTAGCGCTCCACCTAGCGTTCGACTGGGCCGGCCTGAAGTGCATCCAGACCGTCCGGGAACGACGTGGCCCAGCGGGTGATGGCTACCAACCGTTGTCGAACCCTCAGTTCGTGGCGGCTTTGCAGCAGCTCCGGCCCAAGCGTTAGACCCGGCCTCGACAGAGATGGTCAGCTCGCTTGAGCAACGTCGGTATCCGGTGGGAGCCGTGCATCCTTCGAACACATTCAGCTGCTGAGAGAGGGTCGAGCCCGGCCGCAGTGATAAACAACGGCTTCCGACTCTGACCCCGAAGCACCTCCCAAGCGTGGGGGCTCTTCTGGAACGATGTCTTTGCCACTCCAATAACTGGGACCTCCCGCTTCAAGTGGTCATACAGGTAGGCGCCGAGCCCGGCTCGGCCTTGGGTGTCGAGCCACACATACCCATCAACGACGATCAGACTGGGCCTCTCCTCGATCACTTCGAGCAGCTCCAAGATGCAGGGCAGCTCTCGCTTGTAGAACTGCCCTGGCTGGTAGTCAGCGACCTTCTGGACGGTGTGCAAGAAGGAGTTGGACTCCTGCTCCTGTTGCCAGAGGTTGAACCCCACCCCGGCGACACACGCAGTGCCATCAGGGTGGTAGTCCACGTCGACTGCGAGAATCATCGACTCCGAGTAGGGATGTTCATCATCCGGGGGATGGCGTCGAGCGTGGCAATGAGAGCGACGTTGGCCTCGTGGACTTCGGGCTTGATGCCCGGCCGCCCCTGTTGGCCAGATGACACGTCCTTGTAGTAGCCGGCTTCGAGCCACTCAGCGTAAGGCGTGTCGCCTCGCTTCTTGTTGCACTTTTTGCAGGCGGTAACGATGTTTTCCTTGGTCCAGGGCCCGCCCTCCGTGAAGAGCACGAGGTGATCCGCGGTCATGGCGCAGTCGGCCCGCCCACAATAGCGGCAGGTGAAGTTGTCCCGTCGGAAGCACGCCCAGGTCACGTCGTTGTTAACGATGCGAGCGCTCTTGCGAACGATGGCCTTGGCCACCTTCCCATCCGAGGCCTTGGCCAGGATCTCGACCTCGACGAGGTCTGTCTGACGAAGGAAGGTGGACCACTGATCCACATCCATCTCCAGCGTCTCCGCCGGCCAGTTGATCTCAGGCTCCTCGTTGGGGAGGTAGCAGAAGTAGGAGGTGCGGTTGCCGACGTAGATGACGCCTGCGAGTTGGACGGTGTGTCCAATGGACAGCAGATCGAGGTCTTCGAATTTCATGGTCTTCTCTTACACCGCGTCGAACACGGGGTGCGGCTGGTATTTCACCTTGGCCCGGACCTGAACGAACTCGACATGAGCATCGAGCCCTTGCTCCATCTCGGCTGAGTCGACAACCATCGCGGTCATGTGGCCGCCGTGGACAACTCCTGTGTCGATGCCGAAGGTCCGGGTTCCCTGCTTTTGCTGGTCCACCCGAGCCTCCGTGAGGCTGTGAGCTTCGTGGCCGTAGACCACGTTGACCTTGCCGTCGTACACCTCGGTCCAATGGTTACCGTCGACCGTGCTGGGCTTGCCGTTCTCGTCATACTCGACAGGGACGTGCTTACCATTCTCGTCGACCCACCGGAGCCGCATCATCGTGCCCCGAGTCCGCTTGTCAGCTACCTGGTCAGCCAGGGGCTTTCCAGGAAGCACTCCGCCGTGGACCGCAACCCACCCCGGAGCCAACTCCAAGACCGTGGGGAGGCTGTTGAGCCAAACCACATCCTCATCGCTGAGTGCCGCGTTCTGAGCCTCGTGGGTCGGACCCAGGGGCCGCATGGGGTTTGTGTAGTCGGGGTTGACCCGCTTCTTGTCTTCGTGCTTCCGCCACCGGAGATGTTTCTCCTCGTGGTTGCCGCAGACCATTTGGGCTCCCAGCTCACGGACGTACCGAACCGTCTCCACCGGCTGTGGGCCCTTGTCCATCAGGTCGCCAACGAACACCAAGCGGTCGGAAGGTCCGACGTTGAGCTGGGTTACCAGCTCCTTGAGTTCGTCCAAACAACCGTGGACATCACCAAAAAGTATCGTTCTCATGGACGTGTAATACGCCTCCTGTAAGTTAGAAATGAACCTCCTGGGGGTTGGTCGGAACGAAAGCGCTCAGGACTAGCCTGGATTTCGTCGGCCAACGGCCTCACGGAGGATTCGGAAGATTAGGTCCCAGGGCCCACGGACACGAGGATTGTGTCCCGCTATGGCCCCAGATTTCCACCTACCCTTATCACGGAACTTCGTCAGGCTCCAGGAGTAGGCTCGCAGGCCCTTGTCGTTGATGTCCTCAAGAGCGATCGTCAAGGTCCCCAGGGAGTACGCCTTGCTCTTGTCGCCCTTCGGCCACATCTGCACCTGCATCACAATCATGTCGTTGTGATACACCGCGGCGAGGATGCTGGCCTACCTCCCGGCCGAGCTTGCAGAGCTTCGAGCAGAAGCGCTCTCCCTTGAGCTTCGGGAACTCGGAGAAGAACGTCAGCTTCTCGCTGGGGTAGAAGTCGCCACAGTCATTGCAGGGAAGGAGCCCATCGGAACCTTCGGCGATCTGCCTCGCCAGGCCCTCCTGGTGGTCATCGAGCGTGATGCCTTTCAAGCAGATGACGAGGGCCTTCTTGGCCTGGACCAAGGTGAGCCCGAGTTCCTCTCGGAGCATACGTAGCTTCTCGGGTATCTTCATTTGATGACTCGGATCCGTTTGGCGATCTCGGCGATGACCCGGGCCTTGAGTTCATCGTCCCAGGGGACATCGTCAGCGGTGAGCCAGGCCCATGTCCCGTAGTCCTCCCCCTCTTGGCGGCCCCGGTCGTAGAACTTGGTGACCAAAAACTCTTGGCCGGCGGAGTAGCGACGCTCGTAGGAATACCGGGCCAGGGTGAGGGTGTCCCCCTGGAAAGAGAACACCCACCTCTGTCGGATGAAGCCGCTGTCGGACTCCTCGGTGACGGTGATGGGTTTCGGGACAGACATAGGCCGCTAGCTGGCCTACTTCTACACCAGTTTGTCCGCGTATCGCATGGCGACCCGCTCTGCGGTCGTCAGCTTCTTCCGGCTCTTGGCAACGATTCGATAGGCACTTGCTGGTAGAGATCCTCGCCTGTCTTCCACCACGAACTCGCTCTCGTGACGGAAAGCGTGATAGATGGTCGGGTCCGGTGTGTACTCCGGTATCGTCACCGGAGCGGCCACGATGTTGGTCACTGGGTACGGGACCTCGACGACGAGCCAGTAGTCGCGACCCTTGCCGCCACCACCACCACCTCCCCCGTGGTGAGCAAATCCGAGGGCTTCGGCCTTCTCGTTGGTCCAGGCCGTGAGCCTGTTGATCTTGATGGGGCCGCCGCGGAGGATATCACCTGCGTACTTGCCATAGACACCGCGATAGAGCTTGACCTTGGACCCGTAGGCGGATTTCACCGCCTTGTCGAACATGGCTTTGAAGGTAGGCCAGTAGCGGTGGTTGGCAGCCGCGAAGCTGCTTCGGGAGCCCTTCCACTCCCGGACCTGCTTCTCCAGCAGCTTGTGAAAGTCGGCCAGATCCACTGCCTCTGGATCCGCTGCTTCAGGCTGGTGTTTGGCCCAGTCCACTCCCAGAAATGGGTGGGTGAGCAGACGGACGGCTTTCTCACCCACGGCGTCCAGACGTTCTGTCTCGACCGTGAAGTCCGGGTCGTAGCCGGTGATGTTGTCGAGCGTGTTGCCAACGCCGTTATCGAAGAACCTGGTCGCTCCAGCTCCGGTCCCAAGGTGCGTGTAACCCGCCGAGGCTGTGCCGCCGAGGTTGATGCGGAAGGCGTGTTGGACACCTGCACGCTCGACGAGCACGAAATGGACAACGTCCCCGTAGGAGTTGGTCAGACGCTTGTAGCGGAGAACCCGGAGGTCGTCCTTACTTCGTCGGCTCGACGCCACAGGTCGTCGACTCCTTCTGGCGGTAAGGCTCGATGTCCTCGCAAGAAGCCACCTGGGCCACACACCGGGGATTCACGAAGAAACCCTTGTCCTGAAGCTCGACGCAGTTCTCTTCGCAGCTCTGGTTGGGCACGTCCACCGGGCCGGCGATGTCGTTGTTGTAGAGAGGCTCGCCCTCTTCGCAGCCGAGTCCCTTGAGGTGGCCGCACATCTTGCCGCACCAGTCGGTGTCGACCGGCGGGTTGGGCGGAGGCACCGGCGGAACGGAGGGGCAGCCGCCCAGGAAGATGAGAAGGAAGAGAAAGGGGAGGTGGCGCATCATCGGGTTCCAGCAAGCTTTTTGAAACTGTAGCTCAGGCCAAAGGCAAGATCGGAGGGGTCGTCCTGACCATCTACCGTGCCACTCTCCTCGACCTCACTGCGGCCATTCCAGAGAATTGCCATGTGCCAGGACAAGAAGTTCTGGCTGGAGGGCTTCTTCTCGATGATCACTCGACCGATGAAGTCGGGCCTCTTCTCGCCGCGTCCCCCTTCGAGCATGTAGCCGTCGAAGGAGAGTTGGTGTTTGAGCCCCATGTTGCGGCCCTTCACGACAGCGAGCTTCAGCCCGATCGAGCCGGCAGCCTTCTCCAAGGCCGCGGGGAGAACCTTGCCTGTTTCCTGGATGAACTGCTCGTACGTAGCAGTGAGCTGATCGTTGAGGCTTTTGCCACCGGCAGTCTTGGATTCCGACGCCAGGCGGTCGTTCAGCCTGTTGGCTCGCTCCAGAAGTTCTTCTTGGCTCATCACTGCTCTCCCTTGTAGCCTACACTGACCATCGAAGGATTCTGCGGATCTTCTTGTCGGCCAGCTGGAACGATGGCCGACGAAGACATCTACGACGAGTTGGACGATTTCGACAACCCCACCGTGTTCGGGTACCGACCCGACCCGCCCAAGGCAGCTGGGGACAAGCCGGACTACAGCTTCACCAAAGTCCTACGCCCCAAGCTCACCATGGTTTGGCCCGGCGATGTGGATATGTCGAGCCACACGTCCGAGACAAATCAATACGGAGCCGGATCCTGCGTAGGGAACGCGACAGCCGATTCGGTCGAAGTCCTCAACAGTATCGCAGGGTTACCCAAGGTGCAGCTCAGCCGGCTGTTCCTCTATACGCTCTGCCGCAACATGATGGACACGGACGGTGACGGCCGGGCCGACATCAACTTCGATGAGGGCACCTACATCCGGCTGGCCTTCGACGTGTTGAGCAAATTCGGGATTTGCCGAGAGGACATTCCGAAGTCCAAGGGCGGCTGGCCTTACGAGATCGACTGGACGACTCGTAAGCCGAAGGACCTGCATGTTCTGCCCAGCCTCAAGGCCATGCGGGCTGCCACAGGTCATCGCATCCACAGCTACTACCGCATCGGCGAGACTGGCCAGGAGCGTGTGGAGGCCATTCTGGACGCACTACGGGCCCAGCATCCGGTCGTCTTCGGCACCAAGGTCACCAGAGCCTTCACCCAGTACCGCGGCGGCGAACCCATCGCCCCGCCTATTGGTCAAGCCACGAGTGGCGGCCACGCCATGATGCTCTGTGGATACGACAGAGCCAAAGGGTTCTTGATGCACAACAGCTGGGGCAAGGGCTGGGGCGACGGCGGCTTCGCCTACCTCCGTGAAGAGTACCTGGCCTGGGAAGGCACCTGGGACATTTGGGTCCCGACCAAAGGGATGGCATTCAGATGAACTACGACTACTCCAAGACCGCATGGCCCTCCAAGCAGAAGAAGCAGCAGCAGTGGATGGCAGCATTCAGCAAACTTTTGCCGTCGTGGCACCGCGGTCGTGTTGACTGGCCCACGGCGACACATTTTTTCAACCAGGGGATGACTCCAGAGAAAGCAGCGGAGGAATACCTGGACAGTTCTGCGTTCAAGACGGCCTACGACTACGATCAGAAATCCGCTGGGCTTCAACAACGAATGATTGAGCGAGCGCTTCAGGAAATCGAAGCCAAAATCCAGCGGTTCGACAACCTCATGACGACCTACGAGTTCGACAAGAACCCTGTTGCCAACGCGGGCCTTGACGAGTTGTGGCGTGGATTGCACGCAGCTCGCCTGAAACTCAAGTCTCTTTGAGAGAACCATGAACTACAACTACGACCGCACCAAGACCGCCGGTCGCCGGCTCGACAACGGGCTCAAGCGACAGATCAACGCTGACCTCGACCGAGCTGGCTTCGGGGGCAAGGCCCGGTTTCGCAAGATCGGAGCGGCCCTCAACATGGCCACTGGCGTCCTGGCCAGGCACGGCATCGAGCCGGACGAGACGCTCAACGCCCACAAGTTCCCCGAGCACGGTGGCACCGCCACCGTTCGGCTGGCCCTCTCGAATGACGCCGACCCATTTTCCCCCGAGGAGATCACCAACACCATGTTGGCCCTCCAGTGGACTGAGCTGGAGCCAGGCCGAGTCGAGGTCATCGCCTACTTGTCATGAACCCTCTCGCCCTCAAAGTTGCTCGTCGCTTCGTGGCAGCCTTCTTCGAGGTCGGCGACATCATTTTGTATGGCAAATACAAGAACAAGAAGGGCAAGGTCGTTCGCTTCGGGAAGAACCCTAGGGGTCAGCCGACCGTTGAGATCGAACCCATTCCCAAGGGTCGCAAGAAGAACAAGACCATGGGCTTGATGAAGATTTGGAGTCTCACCAAGAAGGAAGAGGCCGCTGCCGAAGACCAGGCGAAAGCTGAGAAGGCTGAGAAGGCTGAGAAGAAAACCGCGGCCAACGTCCTCGCCCGTTACCGGTGAGTTTCACCGCCAAAGTTCGCTGTGCGGTGTGTGGGTACGCCCTGGCGACCAAGCAGTACCCCTCACTCCGCGAGATGCTCTACGGCTCCCAAGGGCTCGTTGTTTCGTGCCACGCCACGGAGCCCCACTGTCAGCACCAGCTGGAGCTGAGCTTCGATCCCCCTCAAGCGTTGGTCGGTGGGGAGCTGATCATCGAGTGTCTGCACTCGGGTTGCCGCAGCAAGGATCCGTGGCGGACCAAAGCTCCACTAGAACTCGTCGGAGCGTTGACGCTTCTGTTCCACACAGCTCACGAGGGGCATTCGCTGAAACTGAGCTACGCAGGGCAGACGTGGCAGACACCACGACCGTAGCCGGTGTAGAAGGGGGCCATGATCCTCAGCGGCAACGAGATCCAGCGGCAGATCGGCTACGAGAACATCACCATCACACCGACGCCCAAGGTTTTCAACCCGGCTTCGGTGGATCTAACACTCGGCTCAGAGGTCGCGGTCTATGAGGACTGGACCTTCACCGATGTAGCTGACGAGTGGGAGCGCTTCTCAGCAGAGGTTCGGGGACGAGGGCCGGATGCAGCTCCAACCAGTGGCTTCGGAAAAGGGCCCTATGACGGCCGGGGATTGCGGCCGTGCTTCGACGCCAACGGTGGCTGCATGGACACCCGCAAGCCGGCTCGGCTTCGCAAGTGGAAGATGGACCCGGAGGCTGGTTGGATCATCCAACCGGGCGTGGGCTACCTCATGCACACGGTCGAGCGGATCCACACAGACCTCTACGTTCCTGTCCTCGATGGTAAGTCCAGCATCGGCAGACTTTTCGTCCAAGTTCACGTAACGGCAGGTTTTGGTGATCCCGGCTTCGACGGTCAGTACACGCTGGAGGTCACGAGCCAGTTCCCCATCCGGGTCTACCCTGGCATGCGGTTCTGCCAGATCCGGTTCCATCACGTCGAGGGCGATGTGACGAGTTACCAGGAGCTGGGCCGCTACAAGGACGGTGCTGCCAAGGGTGCTGTTGGCAGCCGCATCCACGAGACTTTCGTAAAGCCCGGTGGTTGACGAAAGGTTGACGATTCGTCTTGTCGATTAGCTTTCAGCGTGGACAAGACGCTCGCTGTTGCCATCGCAGCTGAGCTGGGGATGACCCCCCAGCGGCTCCAAGCCATCCGACAGATGGGTTACCAACAGGCTGTCCAGGCTATGGACCGGCTCAAGGCGGACGTGAAGAAGGCTTCAAAGCGTCTGGCCCTCAAGTACCACCCGGACCGCAACCAGGCCAACCCGGGCCCAGCAACGGCCAAGTTCAAGATGGTCATGGCGGTCCTCCAAGAGGTCCAGGGCCTCCGGGTCGTTCCGCAAAAGCCCGTGCAGCCCGTGCAGTACGCTCAGTGGCATGGCTCGGTTCAGTGGATCAACCCTGTGACCTCGACCCAAGTGACGCCCCAGACGGGCTACTTCCAGTGGGCGACCCAGCCCCCGAAGTCGGCACCGGGCTCAGCCTACGACGCAACCCAGGTCGTGTTCATCCAAGTCGTCTAGGTTCATTTCGACTCGACGAGCGGCGTAGAACTCCGAACAAGGAGTTTTCATGATCCGCCGAATGCACCAAGTCCGCCCCATGGGGATCACAACCCCCAAGAAGCACGACGACGATATCGTCGACATGGCCAATGTCCTCCCAGAGGGCAAGCGGGGCAAGGTCGAGATCCGTCACATGGTCATCAGCGACCGTGACGCAGCTCGGAGCCTACTCCGTCAGGCAGCGACCGGCGGCCGAGAGATGGCTGTGACGCCCGGCAAGATCGCTCAGCTCCTCGTGGATGGTGGCATCATGATGAGCGACACGCCCCACGAGAGGGACACCAACCGCGAGCTGATCCGAGAGAGCCGTGGCCACGTGCTCATCGGCGGGCTCGGACTCGGTATGGTCGTCCTGCCCTTGCTGGCCAAGGAGAGGGTCAAGACCGTGACCATCGTCGAGAAGAGCGGCGACGTGATCGCCCTGGTCGAGAAGCACATCCGGGCGGCGGCTGGGGACAACGCCAGCAAGCTCGCGGTGGTCCGGGGTGACATCTTCACCTGGAAGGCGCCGCGAGGGGCTCGCTACGACACGCTCTACTTCGATATCTGGCCCACCATCAACCGCGACAATCTTGTCGAGATGCGTCGGCTGCACACTCGCTTCCGGCGTCGGAAGGCCAAGCCATACAGCTGGATGTCGAGCTGGCTCTTCGAAGAGCTGAAGGACGGCTGGTATTAGTTTGATTGGGCCACAAGGAACAAGATGGCATATTCCTACGACCGTACGACTGGAACGAAAACGGCTGGAACGAAAACGCGGCTCCTGAGCCTGATTGTCGGCAAGGCCCTCGAAGGGCGCAGACTCAATGCCCTGATCGACGCCTTCACCGAGGAGTTGGAGGAGGAGTACGAGGAAGACTACGACGCTCCCGAGGATCCTATGAGCCCTCGCTACCTCAAGCAGATCGGCGTCATGTTGGAGCCTGAGGCTGAGAAGGTGGCTCGAAAACTCTACATCCAGGCGTACAAGCGAGGCTTCCCACAGGCAAGCAACCCGTTGGAGACCTGGGAGTGGCCTGACCATTTGCCCCGCAAGATCCCCCGGAAGGTGGCTGAGGCCATCGGCATGGCGATGGGTACACGAGACGCTCGGGATGCAGTTGCCCTTCAAGGGATGGCCAGGGGCCACCGCTAGGCCGCCGGCATCGGCTCCGCCACGCCGGCATCGAGCAGGATGGCGATGAAGAAGGTCGCTCGCATGTACTCCGGCATCAGCTCCTCCTCTTCAGGCTCTTCGGCCGGGAGGTGGATGTTGACGTCCCGCTGGGAGCTGAGGAACTCGATGAGGAGATCGATGGTGTCGTGGACGCTGAGCTTCGGCCCCATCTCGGCTGCCATCTGCTCGACCATCTGGAGCGGCGTGCCGTTGTAGCAGCACGGAAGGCTCCTGAAGCAGGCGGTCGGCATCCAGATGGCCGTCGGTAGCTCGCCCAGAGGCGCCTCAGGCGCTTCGAGCTGCTGAGACGCCCTCACACTGGCGTCCTCGGCGAAACGGCCGGAGCGAGCCGCCTGGAGCCGGCATCGTCCTTTTTCACGCTCCGCCACACTGGCGGCTTCCCCATCGCCGTCTCGACCGTCAGGACTTGCCTGG
>Ga0307380_10011187_pt1 | contig 11260 bp, 12 predicted proteins | sample UN3MG_FD_202239 | JGI IMG/M metagenome (GOLD analysis project Ga0307380, IMG submission 202239) | Soil microbial communities from Risofladan, Vaasa, Finland - UN-3 | ecosystem: Environmental > Terrestrial > Soil > Coastal area > Acid sulfate soil | place: Finland: Risofladan, Vaasa | collected... | reverse complement strand
TTAAGGAGGCACAAGTTGTGTCTCGTATCACACTTCTATCTGCAGAACGTGCTGACCAGCGACCAACCGCCGATAATGGCAAAACCTGCAAGTGAGAGCCATAGCATTGCATCCCACAACTGGCCCGGCCGTAGGTTCTCGTCGCTCCGTCTATAGCGAAAATACAAGGCCGCAGCTCCCAGCATCGGCAGCATGATTGCCTGCGCGGTTCCACTGGCCAGGACCATTTTTGCCGGAGCACGCAAACTTATATACAACAGCAGCGCAACAAGCGGCCAGACGGCAGAAACTATGCGCGTCCACCTCAGCCGCGTCTGCTCGGAGCCGTCGGTAATCCCGAACAAGCCCAGCGCATCGGCGACCATGCGGGAGCATCCCGCGGCGGCGACAAAGAACGTCGAGTACAACACGGCGAAAGCTCCCGAAAGGAACACCCCATCGGCCCAGGAGCCAAAGACCGGTACGTACATCGCCGCCAGAGTACGCACCATGTGCTTGCCGCTCGGATTGAGCCCTGTTCTGCCGAGCACAGCGGCTCCGAGTAGGTAGAACGCGATGGTCGCAAACGTGTATACCACCATCGACAACCACGCGTCGATGTGCATTACGCGCATCCAGCCGCGAGCACGCTTTATCCATCCGTCCGTGCGATCTCGTGGGCCGGTGAACTTTGCATAGCCCTTTTCCAGACACCAATAGGGATACATTATCAGCTCGACAGCGCCGACGCCGATTATGCCGAACGCCGCCAGCGCCGTGCCGATTGGATTTTTACCGGAGCCCTCGACAGCGGGCGGCAGGCGGAAACTCAAACCGCCCGCAAGGTCGCCGCCGGTTACGGCCCATTCAGGTTTCGTCTGCATCATGACCAGCGTTAGTACCGTTACGATAGTGAATGCCATGACGAATACCGTTGCGAGAAGCTGGATCAGTCCATATCGGCCCACGAGCAACAGCATCGAAGTTGCTATCGCCACGATGGTGGCCCACAGATACGCGTCTTTGGGCTCTCTAAGCTCTGCTGTTTCAGAGGCCAATGAAGTTATCTTTTTTTGCAATCTCTCGGTCTCAGCATTGTCGGCGCCATGGGCCTGGGCTACCTTTAACTCGACCCTGGCCGTGGCCAGTTCATCCTGAACGCGGTTGTACTCTTGCCCATAGCTCGTCAACGGCTGGCTGATCGCCAGCGTCTGTCCGACGCCGCCCACGATACCGCCTTGTTGGGAGACCACCAGCATGATCATAATCACCCAAAACCATAGCAGCCAGTTTACTTTCAGTCGCGGTCCCGGCATGCTGTCAAGCGCCTTCAACGGCGTTTGGCCCCACGTGATGGTGTATCGGCCGAACTCTATCTGCGTGGAGACCTTGATTACACAGCCGATGATTATGAGCCACAGCAGACAGAATCCCGCCTCGGCGCCGGCTTTAGTCGTGGCAATCAGTTCGCCCGAGCCGACTATGGAGCCGGCGACTATCATACCGGGACCAAGCCGAAGAAGCGTTGCCCCCAGCGTTCGCGGCGGTTCCCTTACAAGTGAAGCGTCGGCCGATGGCGATTCATTTTTGCTCCCGACACTATCAGTTTTCGATTTGCCTTTTTCTGGCATGTAGTTGTCCTTGGCAACAATATAAAGACAAAATCCTGAATCCCAGCCTGGTTTTGTCACATGTGTCGTACTTCGATAAGATTTATAATTTATGCTCACGTTTTGAGCAACACTTTTCCAAATTCAATATGTGCCCTTGGAGGTTTGCCTTATTTTTGATACTGCAATTGAACTGCTCTCCATAGAATCTGGTGTTAATTTGTCCGTGTATCGCGATTATTGTGTCTGACTCAAGTAGTTGACGACAGAGACCGTATGGACTATCATACCCAAGGATCAATGGATCAAAGGCCAGTCCGCCCATATACGAAAAGAAGAAATGAGATTCGAGAAAATAGAAATAGATCCGCGGAAGAATCCTGCTGTGTTGGATACCGCGACTTGGGAACCAGCGAGCGCCTGGACCATGGTCTCTGCCGTGGACGAATCCCACTGGAACTCGGTGGCACAAGCGGTCAGAGAAGGGCATCCATTGCCCTTTGATAAATACTGCATTGTGTATGCCGGCTCTGTTGCTGTATATCGGACAAGCGTGTTTTTCCTTGCTGGGCTTGCTGATGGTCAGCATGTATTCGTTGAACTCGGAACTGAAGATAAAGATAGTGCCTTGGCAGAGCCGATTGGCACTCGATCCCTTAAGGAGGGTATCCGGCTATCCGTGTACGGGACAGATGCTATCACTATTGACCGCTATGTCTCTCTAATAAGACCGGACAAAAGCCCCAAAGCACTCGGTGCCGTACCACGATTGGGCATTGGTTCGAGAATGACCACAGCCGCGTGGCCCGGCGTGTGGCAGGCGATGAATAAATGCAATTTCATCGCCAACGCTATTCAGAACTCAGTCCGTGAGGTCAACCTGCTTGAGGATGTGTTGTCCGGGCGACCACCACGCCTAAATTATATGGCCAATTTTGGCAGGGTCGAGGAAGGACACACCGGCAGCACTTTCGAAGGGCTCTGGGTTGCCGGCGTGCTGGAAGCCTTGAAGGCCGATTCGTCCCCGGAGTTCGGTGCCGATGCAGATCACATAACTGTTAGGCGCGGCGACGACAACATTAACCGTGCCAGGCGGGTGATAGAAGCTGCCCGACGCTACACTTTCTTCACTTTAGATGTGTCCGATCTTCTGGATTACGGCGCGATGAACGTTACTGCGGAAGCTTTGGCTCAGGATTATATAGCCAATCATGTTCGCCAGCCGAAACAACAAAACGGAGTCGTCGCTCATCACACCCACCGGTCTCAGTTGGATAAGGCGACTGTCGAACGCCTGGTGGGCAAGTATTCGTCTGCGCTGGATGCAGTGGAGCAACTGTCCGATCACATTAATGCCGTGAAAAACGGGGTGCCTTTTGACCTCGAACTCAGCATCGACGAGACACCGGTGGGCATAGACGCATTCACATGTTTGACCTCGGAGATCGAACTGACTTTCCTCGCCGGCGAGATACAAAGGCGGCAGATGCCGGTGACACATATCGCGCCGAATTTCGGGATCGAAAAGGAGATGGACTACCGAGGCCCGGACGGCCTTGCCGGCCTGGAGAAGCGCATCCGGGGACTTCAAGATATTTCTCGTGAGTTCGGAATTATGTTGGATTGTCACTCTGGCGACGATCTGAAACAGGCGACCCGGCGGTCTGTCGGGCGCGCAACGCAGGGCCACATTCATTTCAAGGTATCACCCGCCTTGCAGATCATCTTCGCCGAGACGATGAATGATGTTGAACCCGCGAGGTTCCGGTTCTGGTGGGATGACGCACTCGACTACGCACGTCGAGAGGCAGCGGCCGAATCCGATTTTGCTGTGGATTGCTTACACCGATATGAGGACATTGGCAATCTGGAACCTTCTCCCGACCATGCATTTTTCCACTACTACAACTTTGCTTCGGTGGGCAAGCGGGACCGGCAAGGGCAGTTTGTTCATCGCGAGAAGTTTTATGACCTTCCCGCGGATTTCTATCACGAATATCGAAGGCGGATTTGCAGCTACCTGTGCGAAGTGGCGGCGGATGTAGAGATGTCTTGAGAAACCGTCCCGCTTGTCGTATGATGAGCCGTTCGATTAGGACATAAAACATGCAAGAGCGACTGGATGGAAAACTGGCAATCGTTACCGGAGCCGGTCAGGGGATCGGCAAGGCAGTGGCGTTGCGTCTGGCCCGCGAAGGTGCAAACGTAGCCGTCGTGGACGTCAACTCAGAGACCGCCGAGAAGACCGTCGAGGAAATCCGATCGCTCAATCGGCGCGCGTTGTCGTGCTATGCCGATGTTGCCAAGCTGAGTGAGATTCAGTCGATGGTTGACCACGCCGTGGCTGAATTCGGTAGAATCGATATTCTCGTAAACGCCGCCGGTGTGGCACAAACCGGGCTCTTTATGGACCTCACCGAGCAGCAATGGGACCGTGTGATCGACACTAATCTGAAAGGGACAACTTTCTGTGTTCAGGCTGTCGGGCGCCGGATGATAGATCAGGCGCCCGATGATGTCCGGGCAGGCGATTGCTCAGATTGCAGTCACGGGAAGATTGTTAACTTTTCTTCAATCTCAGGCCGGCACGGCAGAGCCGAGCAGGTACCCTACGCGGCTAGCAAAGCCGCCATTATCAGCATCACGCAGTCCGCGGCCCTAGCCTTTGCGCCGTACAATATCAATGTTAACGCCGTGTGCCCCGGCGTCGTTCCCACCTCGATGTGGGAACAGATCGACCGAGATCGAGGTCGTATATCCGACCTTGCTCCGGGAGAGTCGATCAAATCATTCATCGAAAAAATTCCGTTAAAGAGAGCCGGCAGCGTCGAAGATGTAGCAGGCGTTGTTGCCTTTTTATGTTCGCCCGATTCCGATTACATGACAGGACAAACACTGAATGTGGACGGTGGCTTCGAGATGACTTGACGAAGGTCGTTCCATATCAGAGGAGAGCAAAAACATGACTGATTTTAAGAAAGCACGGGCTCTGCTGCACGAGTTCAAAGGCAGTTCATATCTGTTTGGCGCCGATGTCCTGCCACGAGTGGGTGAAAAGGCTGCCGCCGCCGGAAAGAAAGGCGCGCTGGTTCGTGACACATTTGTCAGAAGCGATGATTATGTGGACGTCATACGTGATTCACTGGCCCAGTCAGGAGTCAATCTCGTGGCGGTCACGTCGTTCGCGGACATCCCCCAGGCTCTGGAGCTTGATGCCGTGCAGATTATTCTTTGCGACCATAACTATTGGGGAGGGATGCGACAGGTCCGGCATCTGGCAAAACTCTGCAAGGTATTCGGCATCGGATTATCGATGCATTCCAACAGTCATTTAGGTGTGTCCCTGATGGCCATGGCGCACGTCGCGGCGGCGACTCCGCATCTGACTTACGCTTGTGACACCCATTATCCGTGGCAATCCGAGAAAGACGAAGTGGTCGCCGGGGGCCGCGTACCGATTGCCGATGGATGTATCAGAATTCCCGATGAGCCGGGATTGGGGGTGGAACTGGACTACGATCAACTTGCAAGAGGACGGGAGCGTTACGAGAAGTGCCCATATCGAAAAAGGGATGATGAAGCTCAAATGCGCGAGCACGTAAATCCAAATTGGAAACGGATGCTGCCACGATGGTAAACCGCCGAGGTAGAAATCTTACAGACTACGTCATTATTCTCAGCGACATAGATAATGTTGCCACCGCGCTGGTTGATTTGCAGGCGGGAGATTATCTGTTCGGCTCAGGCGAAAATCAGACTACAATCACCGTACTTGAAGATATCAGAGCAGGTTTCAAGCTGGCCCTTTCGGGCATCGGCAAGGCAGAACCGATATACAAGTACGGATACGTAATCGGCTTGGCCACAGTAGATATAGAGAAAGGCCTGTGTGTGCACGTACACAATCTGATCAGCTCAGTATAGTTCTATGGGGCGAGGCCCGCATGTCTACAATCAAACTCAAGGGATACCGACGAACCGACAGCCTTTTCGGCATACGCAACCACATTGTCGTAATGTCCACCGTTTCCTGTGCGAATTCTGTCGTCGAGCAGATAGCAAGAGCCGATGCCGATATTATCCCGATCACGCATCAGCACGGCTGCACGCACATGGGCGCCGACACCGAGCAGGTGCTCAGGACCATAAGCGGTACTTGTGACAATCCGAACGTTGGTGGTGTGCTGTTAGTCGGACTTGGTTGCGAGACCGCAAACGTAAACAACATCGCATCACGCGCCGATTACAGCGGCAAGATGGTCGAAACGTTGGTGATTCAGGAAATCGGAGACTTGCGTAAAATAATGGATACTGCTCAAGGCAGTCTTCGCCGGATAAAAGAGTTCGTCTCTAAACAGCAGCGGAACGACTTTGACATTTCCAATCTAACGGTAGGTCTTGAATGCGGCGGCTCGGACCCTTTTTCGGGCATAACTGCCAATCCCGCAGTCGGACTGGTCAGTGACAGACTCGTGGAACTCGGCGCAACGGTGATTCTCTCTGAAATCCCGGAGATGATCGGCGCAGAAGCGTGTCTGGAATCGCGAATCCTCGATGACGCCGTAAAGCAGAGACTTATGGCCAGGATTAAGGACTATTTACAGAAGGCAAAAGACGCAGGCGGCGACCTGCGAGGCTGCAACCCAGCGCCGGGCAACATCAAGACAGGGCTCAGCTCCATCGAGGAAAAGTCGCTGGGCTGTTTCATCAAGGCCGGCCGTTCCGACATCAACGAATTCGTCGAGTACGCAGGGCACCCAAAGTGCAAAGGGCTCGTTGTGATGGACACGCCAGGCAACGATCCCGAGTCGGTGACTGGAATGGTCGCAGGCGGAGCAAATCTTGTACTGTTCACCACAGGCACGGGAACACCGGTCGGCAACCCGGTTGCGCCGGTGATAAAGATATCATCCAATACAAGAATGTACCGGCGCATGTGTGACTTCATCGATATCGATGCAGGCAAAATAATCGAAGGCGCCCGGGCCGATGCCGTGGCCGATGAGATATTCGAGTTTCTTCTCGACGTGTGCAACGCAAAGCAAACTGCTGCAGAGGTAAACAATTGCAAAGAGTTTGCGGTCAATCGGATCGGCCCAGCATTCTAATACCAATTTTATATCAATTCCAGTTCATTAGACCTGATTTTATCCAGGGAAATAAACATAAATTTGAAAGTTCATCTTGTCGATTTGATATCCATAACCAAGCCTCATCTACAGCAGCTTCTAAGTCATCAATTGTCGGGTAGCTAATGTCCTCACATAACTATCGGCTACAGGAGACCTCTTTCTTTGATAACCTTAACGGACCGCCATTCGTGACAGTCTCCTTTTTCATGAACTGGAAACACCGCAATTTTCAGGTAACAACATAAAAGAGCTTAGTACCCGAATCAAAGAGGTTCACCATGCGCGATGACTGTAAATTTCACACGTGGAGCCGGCCCATCTACTGCTTCGCATGAGAACCGGACCTGATTCTCGCCGGCCGAAAGCACAGGAATCGGGCCGTACCGTGCAAAAATTCATCAGTACTTAACATTTTATTCTTTCACAAGTTAAGATTGAAAATTTCGTCCGTGAATGATGGTTTGAGTTATGGAATATTTTGCAGCGTTGTCTGAAAACATTTGAATCCGGCAATTTTGGGCACAGTGGTTTCGCAGAGTACGCAGAGGGTCTGTTGGCATCTCTGATATGGTAAATTGTTAAGCAGCTAATCTGTGATAGGATTTGAGCAACCCGCCAAGCCGTTCAATGCATTGAATTTCTGCATTGTCATCAACGTTGTGTTTTGGCTCAATGATCCTGCCCAGAGATTGATGAATTCTTTCGTGGTGATAATATTGACAATACTGCTCCAGGACATATTCGAGTTACTGAACGGATGATAGAATCAGATGATTCAAACATTCGTATTTAACGGATTTCACAAACCTTTCAGAATAAGCGTTCAAATCAGGACTCTGCGCTGGAAGTTTCACAGGCTCTATTCCAGAGGTCTTCAAAATATCATGGAATCCTTTTGTATTGTATAGTGGATCCCGGTCATGAATCAAATACCTCTTTCCTTTTAGAAAGCCTCCATAATCTGTCAGAATTCGAGCCACCTGCTTCATATACTTACCATCCGGCTGTAGCTTGATAGGAGCAAAGAAAACTTTTCTTGTCGAAAATTCGATGACAAAGAAGACTGTGCAACGGACCAGTTTTCGGCCTGTCAGAAGCTTAATAGTGAAAAAATCACAGGCGGACAATACATCCCAATGGCTCTTGATAAATTCATGCCAGGTTGATCTAACAGTCAGATCAGGCTCAGGATCATAACCGTTTTCAATAAGAATGTTCTTTACGCTGGACTTACTGATTTTATAGCCGATATAAACGATTTGATCCCTGATCTTCTTGTATCCCCAGCGAGGGTTTTCTTTCTTGAATCGAATCACAAGATCTACAACCGCTGTGTCGATTTTCGGTCGGCCGGGTGAGGTACGATAGCGGCTGCCATCGTATTTCTCTGCGATGAGTTTTTGATACCATCGCATGACCGTATCGACCGTGAACAACTCTGTGCATTGTTCCAGCTTTTTCCGGCTAAGTCTTTTGGTTTTCGCCGCAATTCTCATCCGTTGACTATTAGTCAAGGGAATCCGTTTGTTCTGTTTTTCCTGCTGCTCCACAAGCACCCGAACCTGTTCCCGAAGGTAATCAATGGCCTTGTAGAGTTCTTTGTCGATGCAATAAGCAAGATAAGTGGCAAATGTGATCCATACTTTTTGTTTCATAGTTTGAAAATGGTATGAAGATATTGAGATAGACGCAACAACTTTCGACGGGCGTGATTTTAACTCAATTTAGGACAATACTTTATGGATGAATAATATTTGTACCCTACGGGGTGATGTCTTGTTTTTTGCATGTCACAAGATATCCTTACTTAAAAGTGCAAAAATAAGAGACCTGACTCCTAACTTTTTAATATATTATCTTTGACCATTTTACATACTACACCTCTAAGGCTCCATTGTCAATCAGCCACTTTACAGATTCTTGAACCGCTTGCAGTGAGCTGTACCGTGGTTCATAGGTGAGTAAGCGTTGGGCTTTAGCGATACTGCAATTTGGACTATGGGCTATATGTTCCCAGGTTATACTTGCATCCTCTTCACTCACCGTTTTCTTCCACGCTTCCCAAGGCATATAACATAATTTCGCTTCTTGCCCAAACCAGGCGGACATGGCCTCGGCATAGCCTCGTAATGTCAGCGCCGTTGCCGCCACTATGTGAAAACTCTCACCCATCGCACAACTCCAATTCCCTAGCGCTTTAATAAAGGCTTGGGCTACGTCATCGGCGTGAACATGATGCACCGTTTCCATACCAATATTGGGTAGCGCCACTTCCTCTCCTTTAGCGAGCTTCCTGAATACCTCGGGATTAAAGTTTCCAGCCGGATTCAGGGGAACCCAACCGGGTCCCACAATATGGCCGGGATGCAACACCGTAGCAGGGAAGCCTGTTTTACGTACCTCCGCAAACAGATAGGCCTCAATCGCTGTCTTGTTGATGCCATAGTCACCAAATGGTTTACGCGGCTGAGCCTCGTTGGTCGGGACTTGCTCACTCGGTCCGTGAACCCAAACGGTGCCACAGTGTATAAAATGTTGAACATGTCCGCGAAGCGCCTTAACCAGATGCATAGCACTTTTCGGCGTAAAACAGATCATGTCAATCACCGCATCCGGCGCCAAGTCACGGATTTGATCTCCAAACTGGTTTTTATCTTCCGCCTTGACACGATCGATCTCAACCTGCTTCACAAGTGTCCACGCCGTATGAGCTTGATAGGCTTTGCGTTGCCCACGGCTGACACAAATGAGTTCGTGACCTGCATTCACTAAGCGAGGTACCAAAAATGTGCCAACATGACCCGTGCCTCCAATAATTACAACTCGCATATTACTCCTTTCATTTATCAACAGTGTTTGAAGGATGCAAATTCCTCAGCATATAACAAGTTATTATATGGTTTTACTGATAACACTGAATATGATATTCTCGAATTTGGCCATTGACAATAAAAATGTAGGAATACATGCTGCTGCCTATCTCGATAACACCACAAATATCATGTTATCAAGAAAACTCGGTTATATAAAGTAGCTTGGTTCCGGTTTGCTATACAGGGAACCTACATTAGTCAGTAGGTAATTCTAATAACCCGAAGGGCAGAGTTCCACGGGCTCCGCCCGTAGGGTTTCCACGTACGACCCCCTGCGTGTGTAGGAAATTGATCCTTTCCCCAATGCCGTACCCTATAAATCTGACTGGACCTACGGATTCCCAATCCGAAGCTCCTTTTTGACTTTCGTTCTTCTGCAGATTGTTACTGCATCTCCTTTCGTCACCGACTGCGCCAGGATCATCCATTAACGCTCCGCTTCGTGAATACTTGTGCTGTGCTCCACACAAAGCAGAAGCAATACGACCAAACCGAGATATTCTTTGATGAGGCATTGGAGGCCAGACAGCGTAAGCTGGGCCAAGACCACCCTGCCTACTTCGAGTCCATGCACGAATTGGCTGTGTTGTACAGAGAGCAAGGTCTGTACGATAAAGCAGAACCACTTCTAATCGAAGCAGTCGAAGGCCGCCGCCTCAAACTCGGTGACTCTCACCCACATACAAAGGAGTCACTTAATAACCTAATCGAACTCTACGAAGCCCGGGGCAAGCCGGAAAAGGCCGAAGAGTGGCGAGCAAAGCTGCCGCAAGCAGAAGCTGTGGAGGAGTGACACAATACACTCAAAGTCACTTTCTTCAGAAGCTGAAAAACACCTCCAAGACACGGTGACAGTCTGACACCATTTTGACACTACAAATACTTATTTTGCCCCTATCAAGTACTAAATAATGTTAGAAATTAGGTTAAGGACAAAATTTTTTGTATCGCCATCGTATTCACCTTCCTGACATATGTCCCACCGGTCTCTATTGTTAAAATAGAGAAAAACATTTTGTCAGAAAGGAGTTTTATATGGGAGTTCGAAACAGGAAGCGGGAGGTACTTCGGCGTCTGGATTCCATGACCCTTGACGCGAGATTTCTCAAAGAGATTGAGCATGGATTAAACTGTTCTCCTTTTGAAGCCCATGCGGTTCTCGATGTTGTCAAGGAAGTCTACTTTCCTTTCCTGGATGAACAATGTGTCAAAGCCCCACCAGGAAAGATCACCCTTATTGCTGTCAGCGCTGATGAGCCTGCGGGTAAGCCTGTGGCCGAATGTGACAAACAAAGTGTATGCCTAACGATACATCGTGGGTCTCAAGATGATAAGATTTTACAACAGCACAGCCCTGCAGGTTTTCGACAGGCTCGTATTCTCGATATTTGCCAGGAAGTTTTGAGCCAGAGCGCTTTGTTGACTCGTGAAGACCTGGCCTACCGCGTTTTTTTCGTGTCTCCGCGTACGATAACACGGGACCTGAACATTCTGCGTACTGCCAATCCTAAGCTGATGATACCGCTGCGGAGCACCATTCACGACATCGGACCGGTGTTGACCCATCGAACCAAGATTGTAACTTTGGCGCTAGAGGGCAAGACAATGTCGCAAATCTGCAAAATGATGCACCATAGCCCCCAGGCGGTAAACAATTACCTTTCTA
>Ga0307380_10011184_pt1 | contig 11260 bp, 13 predicted proteins | sample UN3MG_FD_202239 | JGI IMG/M metagenome (GOLD analysis project Ga0307380, IMG submission 202239) | Soil microbial communities from Risofladan, Vaasa, Finland - UN-3 | ecosystem: Environmental > Terrestrial > Soil > Coastal area > Acid sulfate soil | place: Finland: Risofladan, Vaasa | collected... | reverse complement strand
CGTTGAAATCTCAACAGCGTATTGTGCTTCGGACCCCGCATTTGGCTGGTCGTATTGACTCAGTCAAGTACACTCCGTTGCAGCATTTGCGTCAAGCTGATCCGACTGGACCGTACTTCGCCGACGGTGGCGTTTCGCTACGGAACACAGCGACCAGCCCGAACGCAATCTGGTTGTAATCTACTTAGTAGTAGGGGCGGCTTCGGTCGCCCCTATTTTTTGTTTGCGGTTGCAGTTTTTAACCGTATAGGATATAATACAGAACATGTACAATAATACTGTTGTTAAGAAAACAATTTATATATCTGACGAACTCGTCGAGATAATCGAGAAGGAAGCCAGGAACAACCACCGGTCTTTCACGGCCCAGGTGACGTACGCTTTGGCGGAAATGTATACGTCAAGAAACGACGTAGAGAAAAGGAGCGAGGATGAATAGTCATCCAGACTTCTACGCTGGAAAGCGAGTCGCCGTCACTGGGGGCCTCGGCTTCGTCGGCAGCGTGCTGTCGAGAAAGCTCGTCGAGCTGGGGGCCGAGGTTTACATCCTCGATAACGGGTCTCATAATATCGTCGACGGCATCGAAGGGGCAATCCTCCTTCCGGTCGACGTGGGAAATATGTCTGGGTGCGAGTGGGCATTTCGTCGTGGGTCGACAAGAGGAACTCCGGTGAACGTAGTGTTCAACCTGGCGGCCTCGGTCGCTGGCGTTTTACATAACATGGGACACCATTCGGAGATGTTCGAGTCCAACATCCGCCTCCAGACCATTCCGGTCGCTGTGGCCGATACGCTGGGTATTCCAGTATTCGTTCAGACCAGCAGCGTGTGTATCTACGACCCGGAAAACAATCACCCATCATTCGAGGAGTACGGGCATCTTGGAGCACCCGACCGCGCCAATGCCGGATACGGCTGGGCGAAGCGGATGGGAGAACACGCCCTGAAGTTCAGCGGTATCAATCGCTGGGTGGTCGTTCGGCCCAGCAACGTGTTCGGCCCGGGAGACCACTTCGACGATAAGGCTCACGTCATCCCGGCACTGATGAAACGCGCCGTTCATGACGAATCAATCGCCGCCTATGGGAGTCCAAGCTACATCAGGGAATTCATCTATGTAGACGACGTTGCCGATGGGATGATCGCTGCCGGAGCGAACGGAGCACACGAGACTGCATACAATATCGGGTGCGACGGAAGAAACGCGATTGATATGGGCGATCTTGCCCGGCTGATAGCCACCGTATGCGGCGAGAAGAATAAGAAAGTCGTTTGGAACAAGTCAGTTGGCGGGGGCGACCCGCTGCGCTGGAGCGACACGACATTAGCCGAAACCGACCTCGGGTGGAGATATTCCGTATCGCTGAGGGACGGGTTAAAACAAACATTTGATTGGGCAAAAGGAAATGGAGTCGTATGAAAAAGTGGGAACAGGTTGAGGCATTAGATTTATTCTCTAAACCAGATTTCGCGAAGGCCGGAGCTATGTACGTATTCGAGACCGAGTACTACGGTCGGCTCATGCCGCTGGCGTCGCTGGTGTCGCTGTTTCATGACTCGCTGTCTGAAGACATGACTCAGGCGACGAGGCAGGCGCTGTCGCTGTCCTACATGAACTTCCTCCTTCTACCATCAGTATCAGCAGACGGTCCGGTAGATGCAGAATAACGATTTCCGTATCGTCGTATCGACGTGCGACAAATATATTCACGCGCTGAGACCTTTCGCTTGGCTGCTGAAGAAGTACTGGGAGAAGCCACCGGACGTTGTCGTCCTGGGATTTACCCCGCCGTCGTTCAAGCTCCCGAAGAACTTTGAGTTTGTCAGCGTCGGCAGGATGGAAGACTACCCGGTGACTAAATGGTCTGACCAGCTCATCGACGGCCTCAATATGATACCGGACGAGGTCTTCCTGTTTATGCTGGAAGATATGTGGATCACTCGCCACGTCAATGCACGGGTCGTGAAAATGGCCTACGATTATATGGTGCAGTTTGAGTATGTGGCACGTCTGGACCTGACCGGCGACCGGTGGTGCGCGTTCGACGAGAACGGGAAGCGCCCCGGCCTACACGGGAAGCTTGGACACGTTGATCTTGTCACATCGAATCCCGATGGACAGTACCACCTGTCAACAATGCCTGCGTTCTGGCGCAAGAGGCATCTGCTTCGCGTTCTAGTCCGTGGCGAGAGCCCCTGGCAGGTGGAGCTAGATGGCACGCCCAGACTCGGAGCGTTGAGGAATGAGATGATTGTTATCGGCACGAATGCGTGGCCCATCAAGAACACCCTTGCGTTCCGCGGCGGGGACACAGGCGACCTGCTGCTGGACGAGATCGACAGCGAGGACGTGAAGCAGCTAAGGGCGCTTGGCCTACTGGAGAAACCCGAATGCTGAGTGAAGACGAGCTGCTTGCAGACAAGCGATACCAGATTGTGATTCCGGTCCATCCAAAGGACTACACAAAGCTTCCATTCGTTATCGAGCGTGCGCTTCGGTACACCGATGCCAGCGCGATTCATCTGATGGCCTACGAGACGGAAGATATACATAAGTACATCCCGTCAGACAGCCGGGTATTCCTTCATCACGAGTGCAATATCCTGCCGGAGCCAAGGGAGATATTCCCAGACATCCGACAAGGGCAGGGCTGGTACTTCCAGCAGTTCCTGGAGCTGTTCCAGGACGTGACGGATACTGACTGGTATATCGGTCTAAACTGCGACCTGATGATGAATAGGCGATACCCGGTATTCGCCAGCGGGAAGCCGATGCAGGTTTTGTCCAGAGACAAGAACTCACAGAAGGACGTCTACAATCCATTCAACTTGGCGATGTTCCCCGGATCGCATGTATCACCGTGGAACTACCTATCTGACGGTACGCTGTATAATAAGAAGATAACCCGTGAGATGGCAGGCGGTGACGTGGCTGGCTTCATGCATAAGTCGGCGGAGCTAATCCGCATAGACGGCAAGCCCAGATATACTCCCGGCGATGCCAATCTGTATATGCATTATGTTAATAATGTTTACCCGTACCTCTACTTTGTGGTAGAATTAAGGAATGCGATGAACGGCAAATACAATGGAGAAACGTGGACAACCGAGGAGCTTGAGGCGTTGCTATCGCGAAATTCGGACGCGGACACCATATCCGCGCACTGTTGGGGGAATATAAAATGACGAAGATTGGTGTGGGGACGTGGCAGTGTTCTGATAGAGAGCGGGAGCTTGTCAACGAAGTCCTCGATAAAGGGCGGTTGTCGTATGGTCCCGTAAGCAAGGAACTCGAGCAGACATTCGCTGCTGTCCACGACAGTAAGTATGCCGTACTAAGCAACAGCGGAACGTCCAGCTTGCAGGTGGCGCTGCAAGCCATGAAGGAGATTCACGGATGGGCCGACGGCGACGAAGTGCTTGTTCCGTCGGTCACGTTTGTAGCCACAGCCAATATAGTTTTACATAACAACATGGTGCCTGTGCTGGTCGATGTGAACCCACGCACCTACAACATAGATGTCGGGCTGGTTAATGCAGCGATTACCGATAAGACCCGTGCGGTCATCCCCGTCCACCTGTTCGGTCAAATGGCCGACATGAACTGGTTCGAGACAAACTCACTGTTCAAGTCGAAGAAGATTAAGATAATCGAGGATGCCTGCGAAGCCGCGTTCGCCAGTATCGATGGCAGGATGGCTGGGTCGTGGGGAGATATCGGGTGTTTCAGCACCTACGTCGCCCACCTGCTTACTACAGGAGTCGGGGGCCTATCTATCACAAACGATCCACAATACGCAGCCAAGATGCGGTCCATCGTCAATCACGGTAGAGATGGAATCTATATCGACATCGACACAAAGGCTACACCAGAGGTGATAAGCAGGCGGTTCAAGTTTGATACAATCGGTCACAGTTTCAGGATCACCGAACTAGAGTCGGCGCTCGGCGTCGCCCAGCTAGAGACCTGGGAGGACATGATCGATCTTCGCACCGCCAATGCCAATCGGATGACCGAGGCGATGTCCGATATTGGGCTGGACATGTACGTCCAGCCGCCAACTATTCACGACGGCCACAAGTCGTCATGGATGATGTATCCGATCCTCGTCCGCACCGCATCCAAGTGGGGGTTGGTCGAGCATCTGGAGCGTCGGGGAATTGAGACTCGCGAGATGCTCCCGCTGACAAATCAGCCATGCTACAAGGGCATGTGGGTGGAGCGTGATTACCCGGTCGCTGATAAGATCAACGACAGCGGATTCTACGTCGGCTGTCATCAGGGGCTGATCCCTGAAGATATGGAATATATAGCAGAGGTAATGCTGGAGTACTTTGAATGAGACCAAGAACCGCTGCACGTGATATAGCGCGTAAACTAGAAGTCAGGGACGGAGACGTCGTGCTCCTGAAGATGACCGGCGAAGGGAACAATTTCGATGGGCGCACATTTGAGGCGCTCCGAAATGCCATGTACCATACAGACAGGAAGAAGTGTGTCGTCATAGCTGTTGGCGACCTATCGGATATCGACGTACTAAACGAGGACGATATGAACGCTCTCGGCTGGTACAGAAAACCAATTGATGGAGGCGAAAATGGTGGTGAGTGAAATGGACACGGCGGAACATAGAGCGATATTTGCGGCAATCGCAGATATGAATCTCCTGCTCAATGAGGTGCTTAGAGACGTGGCGGTCATCAAGGACCAGAATGCTAGGCAGCGCGAGGATACGCGAACCAACTCGGCTGCTATCGGAACCCTTGTCGCCGGTCAAAATAGGCTGGAAAAATCCGTTGCGGTAATTGTTGAGCGTCAGGCGCGTAGCACAGAAGATGTCAAGACGCTATGGGGACAGGTCAGGGAGAACTGGAAGGCCATAGTCGAGCTCGTAGCGATAGTCGGTATGTTAACAAAGCTGGCTGGCGTCTGGTAAATTATGAAAGTATTAAGCGCACCGCATGTAACGGAGCTTGGCGGTGGTGAATCTGGCATCCACACGGTTATCAGATCGTACTACCGCCTCGCCAAGGACTATGGAATAGACTTTGTCGACCCCGGCACTGACTCATTTGATGTTCTCGCTATCCACGCTGGCATGGCTGGACACTACCCGCCTGCCGGGAACATCGTCGCCCACACGCATGGGCTGTACTGGACTGCCGACTTCGACTTTGGGCGCTGGGCCTTCAGCGCCAACCGCGCCGTCGTCGACAGCGTTCGTCATGCTAAGATCGTGACAGTCCCGTCAGACTGGGTCGCCGAGACATTCAGACGAGATATGAGAATGTCTCCAGAGATTGTCCCCCACGGAATTATATGGAACGACTGGCAGCACGACGAAGAGAAGCTCGGGTACGTTGTTATCTATGCAAAGAATCGCGCCGGAGTTGACGTATGTAATCCATCGTTTATCCCAGGCTTTGCCGCGAGATTCCCGAAGGTAAACTTCGTGTCTACGTTCTGCCCGAAGGATGTCCCAAACGTGAAAGTCACCGGCGTAGTGTCTCACGACAGAATGAAGAAGATCGTTCAGCAGTCGAGCGTGTTTATCAGCACGACAAAAGAGACGTGGGGAATAGCCATGCTGGAAGCGCTCGCTTCTGGCGTGCCCGTGCTGGCATTCAAGCAGGGTGGCGCTACTGACCTCGTGATTCATGGCGTCAACGGATATCTCGCTAGACCGGATGACTACGCGGACTTGGCCGACGGCCTGGAGTACTGCATCGCACATTCCAAGGTGCTCGGCGACAACGCACGGGAGATGGCGAAAGCGTTTAGCTGGGACAGCGCGATGCTGAAACTCCGCGATGTATATGAGGCCGCTATGCAGCCAGACCCGGCGACCGTATCGGTTGTGATTCCGGTGTACAACAAATCTGGAGAAGAGTTATCTCGGGCCGTGACTAGTGCTAAGAACCAGACACGACCGGTTGATGAAATTATTATCGTGAACGACGGCTCTACGATTGACGTGGATTACGAAGGAATCGCCAGGGACTTCGGAGCTATCTATGTAGAGCAAAATAACAGTGGCGTAGCCGTTGCCAGGAACACTGGAGTAGCCGCCGCTACTGGTAAGTATATTTTATGTCTAGACGCCGACGATGCTATATCAGCGGAATTTATAGAGGCGTGTATACCAGAGCTTGAAGCAGACAACTCGCTTGGTATTGCATATACCGGATTGAGATTCATATTACCGGATACTTCGACTGGCGTATCGGAATGGCCTGGAGAGTTTAACTATGACGATCAAATTGATGGTAAAAATCAAGTCCCGACGGCTTGTGTCTTTAGAAAGGAAGCATTTGACCGTGTTGGCGGCTATCACAAGCGTTATGCTCCCCAAGGGGCAGGGGAAGAAGATGCTAACCTTTGGCTTCGGATACCGTCTATTGGATACAATGCCAGGAAGGTATCTGATGCTGGCCTGTTCATATACTCCTGGCAGAGCGGGTCTGTCTCTGGAAACAAAGATCACACCCCAACTGATTGGCGATATATGCTTCCTTGGACTCGTGATGATCTTCATCCGTTTGCTAGTGTAGCCAAGCCGAAAACCTACTCGCATCCCGTCCACCAGTACGACGAGCCAGCGGTCGGCGTCGTCATACCAGTGGGGCCAGGACATGAGTTATCAGTTCGAGACGCGCTGGACGCGCTGGAGTCTCAGACGTTCAGGAAGTGGGAGGCAATCGTGGTGTGGGACAGCCCAGACCTGGATGCGCTGGCAAATCTTGTCGTACCGTATCCGTATATCAGAGTCGTCGTACCGGATGGGCCGCGCCCTGTTGGTGCTGGCCGTGCCAGGAACCTCGGCGTCGCCGAGTCCAGATCGGCGTTCACTTTATATCTGGATGCCGACGACACCATTCATCCAGACTGCATGGAGAGAATGCTGGAAGTATACGGCACTACTGGCGATGCGGTCTATACCGATTACATGGGAACCGCAGTTGTAGACGATGTCACCAGGTTGGCGAAAAACTTGCAGCGGTCAATTGTGTCGCACAACAAGGACACCAACGTGGCAATCATAGAACACGAGCTGCCAGACTTTGATTGCGAGCGTGCGCTTAGGCAGCCAGAGAAAGTGCCTTACATCTGGAACAATGTCACCACTCTTTTCCCAACATCATGGCACGACGAGATCGGTGGGTTCGACGAGTCGATGGATAGCTGGGAGGATATTGACTACTGGTGGCGGATGGCGTGGGCCGGGAAATGCTTCACTCGCATAGCGGAGCCGCTGATGTCGTACAAGTTCTCCACCGGGAGCCGCAGGCAGAAGGGGTTGGCGGATTATGACAACCTTATGGAATACCTTAGACAGAAAAGAGCGGAGATGATATAATGGCATGTGGATGTAAGGGCGGAAAAGGAGCGACGTCACCGTCGCCAATTGATTTAGCGGCGGCCAGAGTTCAGTCGCCAGCATCGAGGGATAATATGGTTACTCAATTAGATAGCGACTACGAAATGGTAGATTACACACATCCCAACCGGGGTCAACACCCGGTCGTGGGGATGAGTACTGGAAGGAGTTACGGATACCGTGCGGGTGGTGGTGTGGAGAGATTCCTGGTACACCGATCCGATATCGCGGCATCGCCTAATTTTTTTAAGATTGTGTCGAAGGTTCCGACTGCGCCGACAAAGGCTGTAGAGCCGCCGCCGCCGCCAGAGCCGATTGTCACAACCAAAGACCCTGTCGTAGACGACAGCAAACTTACACCCCTCCCACCGGAGAGCCCGGCTGTGAGGGAGTTCGACCTGCAAGCTCTACCGGGCGTCACACCCAACATCGCCAAGAGCTTTATAGGGATGGGACTGCTGTCGGCAGACGATATTATCGAGGCTGGACCAGCCGCCTTAGAAACGGTGAAGCAAGTTGGGAAGGTTAAGGCAAACCTTATATTTGAGCATGTTAGGGATAATTACGGGAGTACGGCGTAAACTGGTCGGGTTCTTTATTAGCGTATTCACATTGGCCGCGTTTGTATCAGCATCCGTGGCTATAACAATGTACACGATTGATTCGGCAGCGTGTGGGCTGACATCGTATACAGCACAGATGGATGCGGCGACCGAGGTCGCCGTTATCTGTTCTATTGTCGTGTTTGTTCTGGCGAGGTACAATGAATATCGTAATAATCGTATTGGCAATTTGGAGAGTCACTAGACTGATTGGCGACCCGCGAGAAGCTGGTCCATACAATCTGTTGGACAAGATGAGGACGAAGGTGGGCATCGTCTACAATGAGTTCTCGGTACTGGAGGGGGAAAATGAATTCGCACGTGGACTTGTCTGCGTTTACTGCCTTAGCGTATGGCTTGGCATCCTGGCTGCTGTCGCGTATCTGGTTGCTCCGGCGATCTGCGTTGCTGTCGCCATGCCATTCGCATTAAGCGCTGGCGCAATTATAATCGAGGGGGCTATGAGTGGCCGTATATAACAAGGTATTCTTTCACGGGATTGGGACTGGCATCGGGCAGATGGCGAATGCGCTGACTACCCGCGGCATCCCCATGACAGTGAAGTCAGTGGCGAACGGCGGCTGGGCAGCTTCGGTCGCCCAGATGAGGAAGGACTCCGGCGTCCGACACAATATCATATACCGTGACCCGGAACCGGGGAGCCACCCAAACGACCATCCGAATTACGATTTGCCCCCAGATCACGCAGCCGAAGACCATTGGAACCTCGTCAAGAGCGTGCTTCCACCAGAGGTCATCGAGCATAAGGACGTAATCTGGATCGAGCCCGTCAACGAGATCGACACCGAAGTATGGGGGGATTGGCTGGGACGATTCTGCTTCGAGATGGGGAAGCTCGCCATACGTGACGGTTATAAGGTACTGCTGTCCGGCTTTAATGCCGGTCAGCCGGAGGAGAATCAGTGGTCCCTGAACTTCAGAGACTTCCTTTCCCTCTGCGCCGACAATCCAGACAGCGTTGGCGTATCGCTACACGAGGGGAAGCTCGGTGTCCCTATGGATACGCATCCATCGCATCCGCTTATCAACCCGTGGCTGATTGGCCGGTGGCAGTTCCTGCACGACTGGTGCGACGCCATGAGCATAGCCAGACCAACGATATTCATATCGGAATGGTCGTGGTCGTACAACGATATGCCATCAGAGGAAATTGCCCGGCGCGACATCGCGTGGGTATCGGAGTCCGTTGCTGCGCACCCGAACATTCGTGGCGTGCTGCTGTGGAACCTGGACGTTCACCCGAACTGGGGAGACTTACCCGGCAAGCTGGTCAAGCTGATGCCGTGGCTGACCCAATTCACGATAGACACCAGATACTACGATGTCCCACAGGCGGACAGCCCGTTCTTCTACTCTCCTGTCGGGGCAAACCTGGCGGAGCGATCTAGAGTGGACTTTCCCTATCCGCTGGACTGGGAGAACGTGAATGGATACAAGAGGCTGTACACGAACTCGTCTACCGGAAACCAGAGCTACCATACCGGCTCCGACCTGAACCTGAACGTTCCATCGTTCGACACGGATCGCGGGATGGGCGTATTCCCATCCGCCAGCGGTAAGGTTATCCACGTCGGGCAGTATCCAGTATGGGGAGGCATCATTGTCGTTGAGCACAACTACCAGGGGTCGAAGGTCTATACCAGATACGGGCATTTACATAAGATAGCAGTATCCATCGGGCAGTGCGTGGGCGTAGAGGACAAGCTCGGCGTTATCGGAAACGACGCGCTGGACGGCCCATACCACCTGCACTTCGACATCAGTGAGACCGACGTCTTGCTAAACGATCCGGCAGACTGGCCGGGAATGGATATCGAGCGAGTCGAGGCCGACTATGTCGACCCCGATCTATATTTGCTGGCGACTAGATCGCCGGAGGGTCAAGTGACAGTACCAAATAAAATCAAACATACTATCCATCTGTTCCCGCAGGACACGACTCTGGCGGAGCTTGTGGACACCGTCACGATCTTGCATCGTACGAGAAGCGCGTTTACCTACAGCCATGACGCAGCTCATGCAATCATGTATGCCGGGAACCCGGATTCCCTCGTTGTGTTGTGGGAGCCGCAGCGGTGGAACATGGATATCATATCCTACTTTGCCAATATGGGCGTGAGGTTCGAGGTCAGGAAGTTCTTTTCTGGAGCGCCCGTACCTCCAATCCCACCAGCGCCAACGCCCGGCAAAATAGATATGGCTAAATACTTCATTCCGAAGGATGGCCTAGCCAATGGGCATATCGTCACCCTTGCCAATAGCTGGGGCGGCGGGAACGAGCGACAGCAGCTTCAGCGTACATCGCACGGAGACCTGCTGACCAAGAACAGCCAATACGAGAAGCGCGTCATCGGGGCTGACTACATCGATCTCGTGTTGGATACATCTCCCGGGGATGGGGAGTACTACACGTCAACCGGTCACTGGATTCCCAGATATTGGGCTCCCGGAGAATCGTATATCAGCGACGCGAAGGAGATCGTCTTCCGTCGGCAGTCGGATTGCACTGTCGTACCAGGAAAGACGTACCTACAGCCGCCGACGACTCTGCGCTTTGCCCAGCGCTACCCTTCCTATGCAGTTATACCCGGTGTGGTATTTTACGATGTGGTGAAACTGGAATGGGTCATCAATGGAAATGTAGATGAGACTTACTATTTCGCCGAGGGCATGGGGCTGGTCAAGTGGGAGAAATACGACGGTCGAGAATCGCACGCTGTAGAGATTATACAGCCTGATGATCAAGACCCGAACATCCCAAATATCATTAGCTGTGCCTGATAGCGATATCTGTGCTACAATAATTATAGGGGTAGCTGTGTTTGTTAATTAGGTATGGTACATAATGGCTTTAATTCTAGACTCTAGACCACTGATAGCGGGGCCAGACGGCGACACCGGCGCTCAAGGTATCCAAGGAGATACCGGCATTCAGGGAGACACCGGCGTTGGCGGCGGCGCTCAGGGAGATACCGGCGTTCAGGGCGATACCGGAATCGGCGGCGGTATTCAAGGCGACACTGGTATACAGGGCGATACAGGTTCCGGGACTACCGGAGATACCGGCGTAGCTGGCCCGGCTGGTGACACCGGGATTACCGGAGATACCGGCGCGGGAACAACCGGAGATACCGGAGTCACTGGCGACACCGGTACTGCCGGTACTGCCGGTGCTACTGGTGATACCGGTACTGCTGGCGCAACTGGAGACACGGGAACTGCCGGGACTACCGGAGATACCGGGGTCACAGGCGACA
>Ga0307380_10011182_pt1 | contig 11261 bp, 6 predicted proteins | sample UN3MG_FD_202239 | JGI IMG/M metagenome (GOLD analysis project Ga0307380, IMG submission 202239) | Soil microbial communities from Risofladan, Vaasa, Finland - UN-3 | ecosystem: Environmental > Terrestrial > Soil > Coastal area > Acid sulfate soil | place: Finland: Risofladan, Vaasa | collected... | reverse complement strand
TGAGGTTCTGGCGCTGGCTGGGCGTCGAGCAGCCCGCGTACGATCACGCCTACGTACGGGTCAGCACCAACGGTTCCAACTGGACGACGATCTGGGAGAACGCCGAGGAAGTCACGGACTACTCGTGGCAGCCCCAGGAGTTCGACATCTCCGACATCGCCGACAACCAGCCTACCGTCTACCTGCGCTGGACCATGGGCCCCACCGATGGCGGCTGGCGCTACTGCGGCTGGAACATCGACGACGTTGAGATTTGGGCCGTCTCGGCCATGCCCGGCGACCTGAACGGCGACGGGTGTGTCGATCAGGCCGATCTCGGCATCCTGCTGACTGACTGGGATTGCCAGCCGCCCGGTCCCTGCCCCGGCGACTGCGACGGCGACGGCGATACCGATCAGGGCGACCTCGCCATCCTCCTGGCCTACTGGGGCGAAGGCTGCCCGTAGCCGGTGGCGGACTGCGTTCGCAGGCCGAGCGGCCGCGACGCCCTGTGGCCAGACAGGAGTATGCGATGACCTGCGGAAAGGAGAGTGATCAGATGGTGGCTGAAACACGCCGCAATGTGCGTCTGGTGAGAAGTCTCGTGCTCGCCTTCTGCGGTCTGGGGCTGCTCGGCTACGCGAGACCCGGCCAGGCGCAGGACTGCGCGGAATGGATACAGCGTGATGTCAGTGGTCCCTCACCGCGTGCCAACCACGCGTTGGCCTACGACACGTGGCGCGGCGTAACCGTGCTGTTCGGCGGGTTCTACTGGGATGGCAGTTACCACTATGACGGTGGAACGTGGGAGTGGGATGGCAACACGTGGACACAGCGTATCGCCGACGGCCCTTCGCCGCGCGAACGACACGCCATGGCCTACGATGCGGCCCGGGGCGTGACCGTACTGTTCGGCGGCGCGTACTTGGACGGCGGTTTCCAGTATTACGGTGATACGTGGGAGTGGGATGGCCAGACGTGGACGCTGCGCGACACGGATGGCCCCGCGCCCCGGGGTTACCATGGGTTGGCTTATGACTCAGCACGAGGGGTAACCGTGCTGTTCGGCGGAGAAGCCCAGAATAGCATGTACTTCAATGATACGTGGGAGTGGGATGGCAACACGTGGACACAGTGCTCCGCCGACGGCCCGTCGCCACGCAGGGCTCACGCCATGGCCTATGATGCGGCCCGTGGGATGACCGTGCTGTTCGGCGGCGGCACCGGTTCCGGCTTCTACGATGACACCTGGGAGTGGGATGGAAGCACGTGGACCCGGCGTGATGTCAGCGGTCCTGCGCCCCGCAAGTACCACGCCATGGCCTTCGACGCAGCGGCCGGCGTGAGTTTGCTCTTCGGCGGATACTACCCCAATTACTACAGCGACGAGACGTGGGGGTGGGACGGGAACACCTGGACCTTGCGCGGCATCGGCGGTCCCTCGGCGCGTGATCACCACGCGATCGCCTACGATGCGGCGCGAGAGGTAATGGTCCTGTTCGGCGGGTACTATTGGGATGGGAATGACCACTTCCACGGTGATACATGGGAGTGGGGGTGGATCGTGATCATTCAGTCGCCTGTCAGCCAGACGGTCTCCGTCGGCGAAGCGGTCACGTTCACCGCTCAGGCCGAGGGAACCGGAACGCTAACGTACGCTTGGCGTAAAGGCGGCGTGCCCCTCATCGACGACGAGCGCATCTCCGGCGCTACTACGGACACGTTGAGCATCGACCCGGTAGTATGGTCAGACGCCGGCAGTTATGACGTTGTCATCACCGGCGACTACTGCTCGGTGACGAGCGAACCGGCCACGCTGACGGTGATATCGGACTGCCCGGGCGACATCACCGGCGACGGCCATACCGACCAGGCCGACCTGGGAATCCTGCTCGCGTTATGGGGGGTGTGTGAGGATCACCCGAACTATGATCCGGCCGCGGACTTGAACGGCGACGGCTGTGTCAATCAACCTGACCTGGGCATCCTGCTAACTGACTGGGGGTGCGGGACCTAGGTCGAGAGCGAGAACGAGTGTCTTGTGGCGAGGTGGATTAAGTGCCTGAAGCCCATGGCGTTGACGACACCGGCCCTCGTGCCGGCGTTGCCGGCGGCAGCAGCTATCGCCGACACGATCCGCGTGCCGGGAGGCTTCGACAGGAGCCGAGCTGCGGCCAGCGCTGCCTGCTTGCAGTCGGGCGGCATGTTTGAGTAGACTGAGAGTCAGAAGTCGGGAATCGGAGGATCCCCGTCGGCAGTATGTCGTCAGGGAAGCTACGCAGACGCCATGGCCCGCAGGCAGCGCGGAAGAGAAAAGCGGCTGCCCAACCTGGTATGCTGGCTGGTCGTGTGTCGCGACACGATTATCCGAACCCCCGATGAGCTCAAACCTGTTGTGCGCGATGCAGCACGACTGACGGGATAGGAGAGGTATCCGATAGTCCTCACAGCCACGATGGTGGCAGAAAGGAGCAGGAGATGAAGTCTCGGATTCTCGGCCCGGTTGTTCTGATGGCAACGTTGGGCCTTCTGTTCGTGAATACCGCAACGGCCGGCGAATGGGAAGACGAATTCTCGATCACCCAGGACCCCGTGCTCCAGTACCGCTCGTACATTACGACCGCGCCGGATGACACGGTATACGTGCTCTGGCCGGACTGGACGGATTGGGAAGACACCAAAGTCATGCTGATGAAGAGCACGGACCAGGGGCACACCTGGACCGGCCCGTGGGTCACCTTCGACGGTCTGCCGTACGACAACATGGATATCTGTGCCGACGCCGACGCTGTGCACCTGCTGCTGGTCGAGTTCTACGAAGACGATGAGAACGAGTACAAGTGGCTCTACCACGCGAAGAGCGTGGATGGCGGCGAAACGTTCGCCGAACCGGTTCAGGTGGGGGAGCGCGAAAACATCGAGGCGATCAATTCGTTCACCGGCCCCGACAACACGTACTGCATCTACGCCGAGAACTATGACCACGATTCCGAGCTGGAGTACAACTACCTCTATGTCAGCTCGGACGGCGGCGATACCTGGACGGAAAAGCCCCTCTTGCCGCCCGCAAGCATCGTGAACCCCGACTTCGTGGTCCGTGATGGCACGATCCACATGGTCTTCGGCGGCTTCTGGGCCCAAACCGGGATCATGCACTCCCAGAGCACGGACCTTGGCGACACGTGGAGCCCGCCCGTCCTGGTCTGTGACGGGACGCCCCGCTACGCCCAGCTTCCCGAAGTCGCCGTGGACGAGAACACCATCCACGTCTCCTGGGAAGACGCCCGGTTCGAGCACTTCAATATCATGTACTCGCGGAGCACGGACGGCGGGCTCAGCTGGAGCATGGACCAGCAGATCAACGACACCTTCTACGGTGCCCGCACGAAGCTCCTGGCCGACGAGGAAGGCCTGCACATTGTCTGGTGTCAGTACCACGGCGACGATGGCTGGCCGAACAGTTGGGGCAGCGGCGATTACGGAATCATCTGGTACAAGTTCAGCGATGATTCCGGATTGACCTGGTCGGAGGAGTTCCGCGTTTCGCAGAACGAACATATCCCGCCCATCGACCTGCCCGACATGGGCGCGAACTACGTGAAGCTCGCGGAATACCAAAGGGGCTTCTGCGCCATGTGGCAGGACAAGCGGGACGGCAACTTCGATCTCTATATGCGCAATAACCTCGGCCCACCTTGCGTGGGCGATTTGGATGGCGACGGCGATACGGACCAGGCCGACCTCGGCATCTTGCTGTCCGACTGGGGTTGCGAGTCCGATTGTGAGGGCGACCTGGACGGCGACGACGATACCGACCAGGCCGACCTCGGCATCCTCCTCGCTGACTGGGGCTGCGGGACTTGAGCGACAGGCCGACCTCGGCATCCTGCTCGCCCACTGGGGCGAAGGCTGCCCGTAGTCCTCCCCGTGCGCTGCTGACACGGTCGCCAGAGGCGTGCCGCTACGGAATCACGATCTCCTCTTCATAGCATCGTTCCTCGCCGGTCTGGTAGTCAAACCAGCAGAACACGACGAGGTACGTGCCCGGAGCCAGATCAACCACGGTCGCGCCCGCCTCGTAGCAGCAGACGCAGTCGCACGGGTTCGTGAGGATCTCTTCCTCGGTGAGCAGCACGAGATCCTCTTCGATGATGCCCGCGATCACGATCTCGTCGAGGCAGCAGTTGTACGTGATGTCGGTGTGCAGCACGTGCAGCGTATTATCCTCGACGGTTAGCTCGATGGCATCATCACCCTCGCACGGCCACCAGTCGTCCGGGGCGTCCCCCGGGTCCTCCAGACAGTCGCTGTTCCACCACTCGACCACGCGCGGCCGCGGAAGCGGCTTGACCTCGCTCGGGGCAACTGAAGACCCGTCGGGGTCGATTGCAACCGGAGGTTCGTCGCCGTCCGGCCAGCCGCCGCCGGGAATCACGACCTCTTCCACGTAGCAGCGGTAATCACCCATCTCATAGTCATACCACCAGAACTCGACGACATACTCGCCGGGAGCGAGGTCCACCACGGTTGCCTCCACGTCATAGCAGCAGATGCAGTAGCACGGGTTGGTGAGGACTTCTTCTTCGGTGAGCACCAGTAGATTTCCATCCGCGAACAACGAAATCACGATGTCGTCGGGACAGCAGTTGTACGTGGCGTTCTCGTGGAGTACGTGCAGGCTGGAAGGGTCGGGAGTGAGCGTGATTTCATCATCGTCCTCGCAGGGCCCCCACTCGGGCTCGCCGTCGGCACCCTCCTTGCACCCGCTGTTCCACCACTCGGCCACCCGCGGCTGTGGGATACGCTTGACCTCCCGCGGAGCGAGCGGGGAATCGTCCCCGTTGATGCCGTCCGGCGGATCACCGTGACATATGTCACCGCCGGCCGCGGCGATAACGATGAGGACGACGGTTGATCTCAAAAGCGTCGCGCGTGTCATGTCTATCCTCCCTTCGGATTCGGCTGCCTGGCACGTTCCTGCCGTTTCCCGGTCGCGGCGCGCGCCGGGGGCAAAGCCCTCCCCGGGCCACCTTTATATAGACCGCCCCGGTGGATCTTTGACACTTGAACGCCTCTTGCCCCACGGCCCAGGCCGTAGGGAGGTGCCGGCGTGAGTCCGATCTGCGTTTCCGGGCGGAAACCGCGCGACGGCGGGCAAGCCAGGTTGTGAGCGCGCCTCTAATTTGCCAGAATGGACGAAGATGGGTGAAGCCGATACGACGCATCTGACTTTCCTGATGCGGCTCCGCGATCGGGCGGACCAGCTCAGTTGGCAGGAGTTCCACGAGCGTTACGGCCAACTGCTTTACCGCTACGCCCGCAGCCGGGGGGCGAGCCACGTCGATGCCGAGGACATCGTGCAGGAGGTCGAGCTGTACCTGTTCAAGGCCCTGGACGGTTTTGAATACGACGTCCGCAAGGGCCGGTTTCGCGCCTACCTGCGATCCGCCGTTATGCACGCGCTGACCCGCCGGGCCAGCAAGCAGGCCCAGCAACCGGCGGGGCTGGACCCGCGGATATTTGACTACCTCGCCAGCCAGAAGGAGGCCGGCGCGGATGCGCGCTGGGAGCGTGAATGGCAGTTGCATCGCCTGCGCTGGGCCATGCGCTCCGTCGCCGAAACGTTTGAACCCGCCACCCTCAAGGCCTTCGAGATGCACGTTCTGGCGGGTCGTTCCGTCGCGGAGACCGCCGATAAACTCGGACTCAGCAAGGCGAGCGTCTATCAGGCCAAGAGCCGGGTCTTGAAGTGCCTGAAAGAGCGGCTCGCTGCGCTGGATCCGGACCAGGACGTCTAGCCGGCGCTTCGCCTTGAACGCGGCCGCCGTAAGCTATACAATCAGTTGAAGAGACGGTGAAAGTAGCTGAGATGGCCGACGGGGGGGATCGTATATTGTCCCGTTCCCCATTATTTCCGGAAATCGCCCGGACGCGGTGTCAAGCTTACTTCGCCCACGTCTATTCCTATATGGAGTAGTGACGGATGGGTGGAAACATGGTCGAGCTCGTTTGTCCCACCTGCGCGGCGACCGCCATGGTAGGGGCTCACGCCGAGGCCGGCGCCTGCCCACGCTGCGGACATCCGCTAGCGCCAACCGACGACACCAGCCCGCAGGGGGCTGGACCCTACGCCTCCGAGTCGGAGGCCGCCGACAGCGCCCTGATCGCGGATCTGCGGGCAGCATTCGAGCTGGACGCCGACGCGCTGGGGTCCGCCGGACCTTGCCGGCTTGCCGGCGCCGGGGGCAGCAGCGGAGCATTCGGTGCTGCCCTCGCGGCGGCGACGCTGCCGCCCGGAAGCCGTCTGGACGACTTCGAGATTCTCGGCGAGCTTGGGCGCGGGGGGATGGGCATCGTGTACCGCGCGCGGCAGGTGTCGCTCGGCCGCGAGGTAGCCTTGAAGGTGCTGCCCGGCTACGCGCGCCACGGGCCGACGGCGGTGCAGCGGTTTCGGGTCGAGGCCCAGGCGGCTGCACGACTCCATCACACCAACATCGTTTCCATCTACGCGCAGGGAGAGCACAACGGCCAGTTCTTCTACGCAATGGAGTTGGTGGACGGAGTAGATCTCGAGACCGTCATTCACAGCCGACCGGAACTGCTCAGCTCAACGCTGGCGCACCGGGCCGTGTTGACCGACCGGTCGGCGGAAAGCCAGGCTGAGGCCGCGCCGGCTGCCGCGGACCGCCAGCCGACTCACGCAGCGAAGGACCCGTGCGCAACCTCCAGGCCGCGGTGGACGCCCGCCCAGTACCGGCAACTGGCGGCGCTGCTGTCCGAGGTGGCAGATGCGCTGGAGTGCGCCCATCGGCAGGGCGTCATCCACCGCGACGTGAAGCCGCATAACCTTCTGCTCGGGACGAACAATCGGCTGCATCTGACGGATTTCGGGCTCGCGCGCCTGACCGACCAGCCGCACGTCACGGTCAGCGGGGAAGTGATGGGAACGCCCGCCTACCTTTCCCCCGAGCAGGTGCGCGGCGATAGCGACCGGATCGATCACCGCACGGACATCTACTCGCTCGGCGTCACGCTCTACGAACTTGTTACGCGGCGCAAGCCGTTCGACGGGAAAACACGTGAGCAGATCATCACGGGCATCTGCACAGCCGAGCCCGTGGCGCCCCACCGGCTGGACCGCCGGATCCCGGTGGAGCTCGAAACCATCTGTTTACACGCCATGGAGAAAGAGCCGCAGCGGCGGTATCCAACCGCGGCGCTCGTGGCAGAGGACCTGCGGCGGTTTGCCGAGGGCCGAGCGATCCTCGCCCGGCGCAGGAGCCGCCTTGAAAAAGCCGGCAAGTGGGTGCGTCAGCACAAGGCCCTGACGACCGCGACGGCGGCGATGGCCGCGGTATGCGTGCTCGCGGTCGGGTTGGCGTGGAGCATCAGCGCCGCCCGCCACCGCGAAGCGCGGCGACTGCTGCGCGACGCCTACGAGCAGCTCGCATACTTCAACTATCGCGCACCCGAACTCGTGCAGGCGGACATCGACCGCGCCGCAGCGCTCGGGGCTGATCGGGATGAACTCGATCTGGTACAGGCGTTGGCCTGTCTCGGCGCGACCGATCAGGCCGGCGCGATCCGGCATCTTCAGGCCGGTCTGGAGACGAACCGCGGAGACCTGCGCGCGTGGTACTTGTTGGCCTGGGCGCAGCGGCGAGAACGGCAGGACGCCACGGCGCGCGACACGTTTGAACAGGCCGAACAGCGCGGCCCACCCACGACGGCCGATGCCTGGTTCTTCCGCGGGCTCGCGATCCACTTCGACGAGCCGTTGCGGGCCATCGAGTCGTACCGCCAGGCGATCACCCTGCGGGCGCGCGAGCAGGGGTTCTACCCCCAGGCGGTGTTGCATCTGGCCCGCGCTCGCAACCAGCAACTCTACACGACGCGGAGCCTCAACGCGTTTCTCGAGGCCGACGCCAGCCTGCGGCAACTCATCGAGCACGAGCAGTACGGCGCTTACCCGCACTATCTACTGTCGATCACGCATCGGCTGGCCGCGGAGATTTACCTGCAGACCGGCGCAAACCGGGACGACACGCTGGTCAGCGACCACTTCGCCCAGGCGCTGGACTGGGCCCGCCGCGGACAGGCGCTGGAGCCGAGCAACGATCGCCCGATCACCGCCGAAGCCGAGTGCCTGGAAAGCATGGGCCGCTACCCGGAAGCGATCGACGCTCGCACACGGGCGATCGCGGTGGCGGCCAGGGAGCAGGCACAGTGTGAGGGCTACCACTACCGCTGGCGTCTGTACTACTGGACGGGTGAGTTAGAGGCCGCCTTGGAGGACGTAGCCGCGCACGCCGACTGCGTGCCGCACAGCCGGCCTTACGCCCATGTCTATCCCGCCCTGATCCTCGCCGAAATGGGTCGAATGGAAGAAGCGCTGGCCCATGCCCGCGCGCTCGCAGACGAAGCGCCCGACAGCGCCCAAGCCGCCCTGTGGTCCGCCACCTGCCTCCGCCTGCTGGGGCAACCAGAGGAGGCGCAGACGTTGCTGGCGGAGCGCGCGAACACCGTGGATTACGCTGCCGAGCTGGTTCCCCCACAGTCACAAGACTGGGTGCGGGCCCTGTACGCGCATTGCTGCGAGGGGGGCTCGGTCGCGACGCTCGGGGCCCTCGCCGAGGCGGTGGCCGCGCCGCGGAAGTTGTGGGGCGAGGCACGCTTCCATGCAGCGGCGCTGCGGCTGGTCGAAGGAGATCGAGAGGCGGCTCTGGAGAGCTTTCTGCACGCTTATCGCTCCTTTGACAGCGAATTACGCTACACGTATCATGCCAAGCTCATCTGCAACAAAATGCGGGAGAACCCCGCTTGGCCCCCGTGGATCACTGCGTCGTGGGATCCTGTGCCCAATCCCCGGAGCAGTCCGGATGCGGAGGGGTTCGTTGCGCCTCCGCGCGACGAGGAAGGAGGAATCCGATGAAACCGATCACCGCGAACCGCGAGCCGATCCGACGGATCGATCTCCGGTCGTGCCTGTGGGCCTTGTGCTTGCTGGCCATCACCGCTCAGGGAACGGCAGACGCACCGATCGATCCGCTTCCGGTTCCCGATTACTCCTTCGACCTCACGTCGTGGACGCTGGGAGAGGCAGAGGACCTCGATGCTCGTGATGTCCTGTCCCTGGAATCTCCTCATCCCGGGGAACTGGTACCCGGCGATACCCTAGGTTTGGTCTCATCCGAAGACGACCTGAACGCTCTCTCAAGCGACAACACCTTCGTTACTCCCGAGGACAGGTTCGCCCTGCTGTTCTCGGTGGATGCGGACAGCGTGGGTGTGGTGCCACCCGATCCCGAGCTGATTGCGTTGAACGTGCCTTACAATGTGATGGATCAAGCCGCGCAGGGCCATGCCGCCGGCGATCAGTTCATGTCCACGCATTTGTTCACGCAACTGGGAACGCTGGGCGGGCTGATGTCCAACAACGTGTTGACTCGCAACAACTATGACGAAGGCGGCACGGATTTCTCCGCCCAACCGCCCACCTCCGCCTGCGAGCCTGCAACGGACGATACGCTGGATGTCGTGAACGCGATGGCGCGGCTCGCTCGGAGCGGTGATGGTGAGATGGTCCTGAATGTCTACTTCTCCTTGACGGCCGACTCGCCGTCGCTGGACGAGATGCCGACTTACGGCCTTCCCAGCGGTGCAGACATCTACTTCAACGAGAATCCGCTGGCGTACGCGCCCACCGCGCTCTACGCCGCCTACGAGCAAATGCAACTGGACCTGGATGACGACATCGACGCGCTCATCGTCTTTGATACGAACGACAACGCGTGCTTTGACGGATCGGACCTGGTGCTCTTCTCCCTGACCCCCGATTCACCTTCGCTCGAGACAATCCCCGGAGCCAGCCCGGAAGGCGCTGCCGCTGACGTATTTGTCGTGACTCCCGGGCAGATGCCCGCGGTGTTCGCGGCGGCGGCCGACTTCGGGCTGGGCGACCCGCTGGACAACCTCGACGCCCTGGACTTCTTCTTCTGCGACGACGTCCTGTTCTGCGCCGCCCAGCACGGCATTCGCTCTCCCCAGGGCGACCTCGACGGCGACGGGTGCGTCGATGAGGCGGACCTGGGCATCCTGCTGGGTGACTGGGATTGCACCGGCGGCGATTGCCCGGGCGACTGTGACGGCGACGGCGACACTGATCACGCCGACCTGGGCATCCTCCTCGGCCACTGGGGCGAAGGCTGCCCGTGACGCCGCGGGAGGCCCCGGCTCAGCAACCCACCCGACCGCCGGTGACGATATGACGGCAATGACGGTCGATCACTCACTCTCTCTGTGCGAGAGGGAAACCGGACAAAAAGAGGAAAGCAGGAGAGAACCGCCGTAACATCGTCATCATCGTCATACCGTCACGCCGGTACGGCCCGGGCGAGGCTGCAAGTGTTCGGAGCGCAGTCAGGCCGAAGTTTATTAGGGGTGCAAATGTCGGGAGACCACGACCGGCGGTCCTCCGGCTCCCTGCCTCACCGCTTGTCTTTGCCGTTCGCTACGATTGTCGGCGGAGGCTGGAATCAGACCCCCGATCGTCGATAATCCCTGCCAACCGCTGGATAAGGAAACCGTGTCGATTCTGTTCCTCGTGGTGTTTCTGGGCGTGGCGTGGTGCATTGGTGTCGCGATATGCCCGATCGCGAGCCGGCGTCGGCAGTCTGGAGCAACTTCGGTCTTTCGGGACCGCGTGGGTGACCTAACCGGGGACACCTCCGCCGGCGGGCCAGGGGGCGGCAAGCCATTTCCTGAAACCGGGGTCGTTGCGAGGCCAGCCGCCGCGCGCCAAATCGGGCTGTGGTCGGCAATCGCGGCCGTTGTCGTACTGCCGTTGCTCGCAGGTTGTAATCCGTGGCAAGCACCGGAGCCGACGGCGGGAGGACTGCACGCCGGTCTGGTTGTCCTCTATCCCGCCGCGTACAACAGCCAGTGGGAGATGAGCGGATTCTACGAAGGTCTGCGGGCGGCGGGACGTGGCCAAGCCATCCAAGTAGCCCAGTGGGCCGGTCATCTGGAACAATGGTTGGCACCCGCCGGGTTCCTCGAGGTGATTCGGGACCGGGCGAAAGCGGAAGCTGCTCGTATCGCGGGATACAAGGCCGAGCACCCGGGGGCGCCGGTGACGCTGATTAGTTACTCTAGCCCCAAAACAAGCGAGCTTTGAAAGCCTTTTGGCCGCATTTGGGCGGTCGGCGCGGGGCCGAAGCGACGCCCGGCCGACCGGGGCGGGGTCGAGCAGCGTCTCGCCGGTTGTGGTTCGGTCATCCGCG
>Ga0307380_10011180_pt1 | contig 11261 bp, 14 predicted proteins | sample UN3MG_FD_202239 | JGI IMG/M metagenome (GOLD analysis project Ga0307380, IMG submission 202239) | Soil microbial communities from Risofladan, Vaasa, Finland - UN-3 | ecosystem: Environmental > Terrestrial > Soil > Coastal area > Acid sulfate soil | place: Finland: Risofladan, Vaasa | collected... | reverse complement strand
ACGGCCAATAGCTCGCCCGTCATGGGTGGCGTTGGGTTTGTAATTGTCCTTCTCTGATTTCGGCAACCATGTACTATGGCAGCACGTCATACATTTGGCGTGAGAATCTCCCAACGGAGTGTCGCGCCAGTATTTGCAGTCTTTCTTTTTGCAAGCCTCTTTCACGTTTCCTTCCTGTCTTGGCCTGGAAACCCAACCAAGACATTCACGGTACGCGGATACGCGCCCGTGATGTCAGTCGTTGGGTTTGAAATCATCCGGCAAAGCGTGCTGTGAAGCCCATCCACATTTGTGACAGATGCCGTGACCTACCCACGCGACTCCGTTATGCTCTGCCGTGATAGCCATCTCTTCCTCGCATTCGGGGCATATTGCTGTGTCTGATTGTTCCATATCGCATCCTTTCCGCCCTGCTGGAAAACCCAACAAGGCCAATGGACGCTATCGGCTAAGTCGCCGAAGCGTCATTGCTGGCGTTCTGTCGCTCAAATTTGGCTACGGCGGGCTTAAATGTCCGTTCGTACCAGTCGCGTGCCGCCTCAATTTGTCGTTTCATTTCTGGTGTCACCATGACAATATTCTTGTCGTCACGCATCAACTCCGCAGTCATGCCAGCGACAGAACGAGACGTTGGAGAGGTATTCTCCATTTCGCTTAATTTGATTTCGCACATATAATACGACTTATTATCTTCGCTCAAGGAATTTGTTATTAATAACGGGATATAAGGACGACACGCCTCTAAGCCTATCATATCTATTTGAGGATAGTTGCCAACTATGCAATTATAACTAAGAATACATTTGTCTTTATGTGGGCATTTATCAGTTGTAAGGAATTTATGCATTGTTTTTATTCCTCATCAAATCAAATTTTCTTGGTTGACTGCACTTGTCGCATGTTAATTTTATAGTATTTTGTTTTAATACATTTCTATGTCCACATTTGCAATCCCAAAAACCTAGTGCCTGTAAATCTTGTTCTGCCATCATATTTCCTCTTCCGACAAATTCAACACATTCAACTTGATTCTCGCCAGTTTTCTTTAGACTAGAAGTTTTACAATGTTTGGGACAAACCTTACAAACCTTTTCATTACTTTCTCTTGAATCCAGCCCAAACATATCATCTAAAGTATTCTCAACTTGTTCTGGCGTGGCATACCCGAAAGATATAGTTGAACTAAACATTGGGCGAACTAATTGTCTTAGTTGACTATTGCTGAATTTTGCTTTTTGCTTCATTCTTTTCTTTCCTTCTTTTTGCAGACCTTCTTCCATTCAACTCGTTGTTGGGCTTCATGAACGCTACCCAGTGCGTTTGTTGCTGCTTGCCCGACTTGTGCCCGTACAGCGGGCGCTCCGGTGTCAGTTTCAGAATCTCACCAAGCGGCACACTGCTTTCCGCCCACTTGAAGATGAGCGTGCCACCCGGCTTGAGGACCCGGAAGCACTCGGCAAACCCCTTGCGGAGCATGTCGCGCCACCCATCGCAAAGACTGCCGTACTTTGTCCGCTTCCATCCTGCCGTGCTGTTCGTGACCGTGTGCGGCGGGTCGAAGACGACGTGCAAGAAGGACTCGTCAGGAAAGGGCAGGTCGGTGAAGTCGCCCATCACGTCCGGGTCAATCACGGTCGGGTTGCGCCCCGGTCGTTTGTCCAAGGTGTGCGTCTCGCGCCGCTTGTCGAGGTACACGGCCCTGTCGTCGTGTTTATCGAACCAGAACATCCTTGGACCGCAACAGGCATCAAGGACCGGAGGAAGCCCAACAATCGGAGCCACCGTACCATGAACCCGCTGGCGGGCGTTGTCCTCAAGTTCAAGCGTTTGTTGCAGCGAGTTCATGTCCGGTGCTCCGTGGCGTTGGGCGGACGTTGTTTTCTGCGGCACTCACGGCATAGCAATCTGCCGTTCTGCACCTCTAGTCCGTGAGGTTTCTCGTATCCCCACGACCATCTGTAATCACAGTGCTTCTTGCACACCTCACAAACACCTGTAGGCCAACTCATGTTCTCCTCCCGGCATCGCCCAACAAAGGGCTGGTGCCTACGTCGTTCCGCCGAGGCACAGCCCCGGCGTTCGGTGCAACTGGAAGTGGACACCATTTTGGTATGCGCGACGGTAACAGAATCTCCCGGCGCATCTTGTCGCAGTACCAGTTTATTTCGGAGCAATGCGGACAGTCGCAGCACAATCAAGAATTGGCATTCCCTTATACCACACGGTCCCGTCATGTCGTATTTCGGCAGGTGGCAGTCGCAACGTCACCTCGCCATCGCGCTTGCATATTACGGTTGCTGTTTTGATTGTATTTTTCCTTTCTTATATCTCGCCTGTTTTCACAAATTTAATAAGAGGATTGCATATCATTTCAATGTTGTCCATACGTCTTCGTTCATTGCTCTCCACCAATAAGCTTTCGTTACGTTAGATATATCGAAATGCTGTCCCACATAAAGAATTTTATCGTAAAATTCCTTAGCTTCATCTTCGAGCCCAAAGAACCTGAGACAACGAACGATACGGGTAATTCTAAGGAGATTATGATTAAATTCCTTACACCATTCTCTCTGAATATCTCTATCCCAACGATCTTGATGTATGCCATAAAATTTTTGCATACGATCTTGAGCCTTACGTAGATTCTGCTTAATAGCCGTATTGTTCTTGGCAGCTTCGACAGTCTCTTTTGTAAGGATGGGATAGGTTTGGGCGAACTTGGACTCTTCGTGGAGAGGAAACATCCATTGAACTTGATCGTGGCATTCTTCCATAACTTTATCCGAGTATGTAATGATCTCTTCAAAAGTTCTATCCTTATAGTCTTTGCCTTTGCCCTCTAGAAAGTCAATAATGGTTTGTTTATCTGTGATAATCATTTGGCAACTCCCGCTTGACTATGTATTTTTGTCCATCACTCTTTGGCTTTCAAATGCTGCTAGGGCAAATACTGCATCTTCTTTAACGGGGAAAAAACCAATAAGTCAATTTCTGTCTTTTCCATTAGTCTGCTTCCTTTCTTTCTAACGTTCACCTGTATTCTAACGTTACCACTTGTTCATCATGCCAAGGACTAACGTAGTACTCTTCGCCATCTCGAATGACAGGCTGTTGCTCGAAGTTTTCTCCAATGCCATCTGCCCATTGACACTGAGTATAATCAATAAGTTCCGCTTCTTCTTCGGGGGTCAATTTTCTTGTAACGTCATAAGCCGTGGTAGCTATCAATTCTTTCTTTTCGGAATCATAAACAAACTTAAGATAACCGCCGCTAATAACATCTAAAGGAAGGTCCAAGCCCATATAGTCAGAAAAACATGCCTGACCATATATCCCATGAAAAAGCTTCAAATCTATCGCTTCCACTGGATAACAGTCTGCATCGTCGTTTTTTCGAATAATAGCTTTGCCTTTGACAATAGCTAGCATTTATAACACTCTATAGGCTTTTTTGACTTTTTCAATCATGTTTTTGTCGCCAATTGCCTTACTGGGGTTGTCACTAAGCTTAACTACGGGCTTATTATTGCAATGTATCGCTTTGATAACAATATTGAGCCGAGTGGGATGAGGCGAAGTTGCGAGGGGCTTCAGCGAACAATCATTCGTAAGATCAGTACCAATGCCAAAGCTTACGCCAATAAGTCCTGTAAACTCTCGATAGATCCTCAACGCTTCAGGAATGTCAAGTCCATCACTAAAGACTAGGCTTTTCGTTTTAGGATCAATATTCATACCTTTGTAATGTTTGATTGCCTTATAACCAAATTCAATAGGATCTCCGCTGTCATGTCTTAGTCCTTCAAAAGCATTTGAAAGAATTGTGCCAAAATCTCTAAAGAATGCATCGGTAGTAAAAGTATCCGTAAGGACAATACCAAGATCGTTATCATATTCCATGAGCCATGTATACATCGCTTTTTTCTGAGCATTCTTAACATCCGCTACTAACGAAAGATGGGCCGAAAACCACTCATGAGCAACGGTTCCAATTGGCTTAAGACCAGTTTCCATGGCCAATGCAACATTCGAAGTGCCTATAATGTTGTGGCATTTCTCTACGAGGTTTTTGACGACTATATTCTGCCAATCTTTCGAGAAACGCCTGCGGGTGCCAAATTCAGCAAACTTGAAATTAGGATACGGTTTCAGCATTTCTATCTTTTCATTAAGCCTGTCATAGCCAATCTCGCAACATTCAACCCTATTGTTATCCTTAGTGGTAAGATGGCTAAAGTAAAGCTCATTTACAATAGCCAAAATCGGAACTTCCCACAAAATGTTGTCAACCCATTTGCCATCTATACCTATAAGAAGATTCCCATTCCATTTATCAACATTAATTTGTCCCGGGTCAAAACGATATTCGGTAAGATAGTCCAGATAATCAGAAGTTAAAAACGGACACGAAAGAAGAAGATAATTTCTTTCTTCGGGAGTCAAGCAAAGATTCTTCATCGCATCTACTTGTTCCCGAATTCCGTCTGCTAAAAACCCAAGTTGAACGTCCTTGTTTCGACATCTGAATTCATAATTAACTGCTACTTCAGGGTATTGGTGCAAAACGCATTGCTGCATTGAAAATTTGTAAAGATCCGAGTCTAATATCGAAGTAATAATTGGATAATCCATTGTCTATCTCCCATTTGATTAATACAATAATACCAAAAGGGAGCCCTTATTGCAAGATATATTTGTCGTATAATTTTACGTACTTTTGGGGCAATCTGTCATAATGGTTATAGAGAGTGGTTGGCATTGCATCAACAATTTCGGGTATGGTATAAGGTTCTTTCCCAACCCTATACCATGTACGCCTCAAAAGAACATAGTTGTGAAAATAGATGTATGCATTAGCCCCCTGAATATAACGAGCGATATTAATGGGCAATCTAAATTTCTTTATTAATCTAGCTGCTCGTCTTTCACAATCCAATTCAACATTTCTAGTTAAACGTACATATTTTTTTATATTTTTGGGAGAAAAACTTTGACCCTTGATCCATGCAAATATCTTTTCGCTAGTATCATTTCCCCTTAGCATTGAGTTTTTCCATACTTTGCGCTGATCTTTATGTTGACCAAAATGACCAAATTCATGAACCAACAAAGGAAGCCATTCGTTCCTAGATTTTTTGACCGCACAAACAAGAGCAAGATTGTCTTCGTCAAAATATCCATTTACCCTAGTTCTATATTCTACCACAAGAAATTCAGAATCTGCCATAATGAATTTAACATTTACTTTCTCGCATTCCCTTTTGACATGATTAATAAATTTCCTGATAGAGTTCTTTTTTACACATGTCATGTTTGCCCCTTTTTATGTGGCCCAAGGCAGAGAATTTACTATTGTTAATGATGGTTTATTTTGATATGGGGAAGATTTTCAAAAATATCACCATGCTCCATAACGCAGAAGTATAGACCATCTTCATCGCCATAAGCAAATATCCCAACAAACTGATTTTTATGTTCTTTAAGAAAACATTCAGCATCCACTTGAGCTATTTTTCCTCGAATCTTATTGGAATCTGCCCAATACTCATTAATTTTGTCCCAATATTTCTTTTCGAATTTTTTATACTTTTCATCTTTCTCTTTGCAAGCTTTAAGGGCATCAAAATACTTTTCGCAATCGGGATCTTTATACTTGCGAGGAACAAGATCATATTTCTTGTTAAGATATTCTACCATCTTACTTCCTTCCTCAGAATGTTTTTGACTAAGATTACCATATGCTACCTGAAGTTTTCTAAGTTTTTCAAGAAGCTCCTCGTCTCTGCCATAATAATCGTCCCGTCCATACCAAGTACCATAAGCACTTTTAATTGTGCCCGTTTTTTCGTCCCAGAAAGAAACGTTACGAGATGTTCCATAATGATAACGATCCTCTAGTTCTTTTGCTATTTTCTTAGGAGATGCCTTTCTTTGTTTCTGTATGTCGCTAAAAACTGTTTTCACGACTTGTAGATTGGAAATGACATAATCATCTCCATAATCAAGAGAAACGGCACCATCAAACCCTTTATCGCCAAACATATAACGAGCAAGTTCTTCCATTGTTTTGGGCCGCTTGGGAAAAGCCACTACAAAAGAACTACTTGAGCTATTACTTACAAATCCATTTCTTGTTTTCATTTATTCCTCTTCTTGCGAAATCAGAATTATAGAGCCATTATCTATAGACTGTTTTAACAAATCATTAAGGACATCATCTTGGTTAGAAATTTCAATATCTGCAAATCTCCACCCTTCGTTTTTAGCTTCTATTTCTTTCATTTTATTTTCTAACTCTTGTAACTCCGGCCCGTCCCATTCAAGTCCTCGGTTAATCAAAATATCTTCGATGCCTAAGGAACTGATAGCTGTGTCCGACATTAAAGACCCATTCTTCATAAAGTCTAAAATATCAGGATCTTTTCTGCCGCAGTGGAGACATACATCTCCGCTTTTAATGGCAATAATAAAACTTGAGCTTGAGCTATTACTTACAAATCTATTTCTTGTTTTCATAATATTACCTCTTCTATTGTTGTTGTTGGCATCGGTGTTGGTTATTGCCTGTTGGCGGTAATGAGTCCAGCGTCCTTCAACCGCCTGACCCACTCCGCCACCCATGTTGCTACGCAGACGCTTACCCAGTCGCCGTCCGGCAGGATGGACGTTTCGTCGATCCGTTGCAGGTCGGCAAATAACTCCGCCAACAAAGCCTTCGAGCGAGAAGCCGCTTCAGACTTTAAGACGATCTCGGGGTATCTGTTGTTGAATTGTGATGCTGGCCTCATCGGTGATCCTTTCTCGCCAGCGGCTCAGGGCCAGCGTTGGTTCATGTTCTGCTCTGCGCAAAATAGCGTCAGTATTCATTTTTTGTCATCCATAATAACACCTTTACCTTTACAGTGTTTGCATTCTTTTAGTGGTTCATTAATATAATTCATAAGTTCTTTCAAGTATTTACGTATATTTTCCCCTAGTTCTTCTTCATTTTCGTTACCTTCATTTCATCTCTCCTATTCTTTATTTTTCCACATAAAAAGCTAAAGCTGGTAACTCTTCTTTTTCTTGGGGTGTTTCTGCTTGACTTTGGCAGGGAGTTTCCTTATCCTCTTCCTCTTTGATTTTTTTCCTCTTAGACTTTATAAATGATACATTCTCTTGCGCCATGAGGATTATGAATGTTGGCCGTAATCTTCTTTCTAAAATCTTGAATCCGAGAATCATTCCATACGTCTGCCATAAAATCTTCGGACTTTTTAACATCCACGCCACATTCCCATCCCTTAACCTCCTCACAAAAGCTACAAGGATAACATAACCCTCTAGCGTCAACGTACCAACTAAAACATGTTGACTCGCAAGGTTCTCCTACTTCCTTGAAACGCTCATAGTCGGCATGGTCTGCAATTGCGTCAAAAAACTTACGACAACCACAACTGTCAAAGCCGAAACTAATCCCCTTTTCTAACGACAAATTAACCAACATAGAATACTGATCTTGAGTTAAGGGAGTAAACTTAACGCCTCGTCCCTTTTGTTTAAGAGATAGCATAACGATAGCATTCATTCCTTTTAATCTCTCATCAGTAACCATGTCATTAATAGTTTCAACACAGCCTTCCAAAGTTTCTTGAGAAATCATGTAATGTATATTTACTTGAGACATACCTCTAGAAACAAGCTTCTGGACTGTATCGTAACAAGAGTCCTTGCACTCGTACCGGCTAACTGCGACAGCACCCATAACGTCGGCCAACTTATCTGCCACTTCTTCCGAAACATCAGCAACAGTAATATTGGGAACAATTCCTATCTCCCTACAATACTTTGCCATCTTCCACAAGTCAGGATTAGAAGTCGCAGTAGAATCGGCACCAAACGCAACTTGAGTTAGGCAAAGAGGAACCTTGTCTATAATCTCTTTAAACGTTTCAAACGACATATTGATACCCTGAGGAGTATTGCTCTTATAACAAAAAGAGCAGGGTTTTCTAATCCATGAGCCATCCTTATTTTTGGATAAAGAGCCACTGCATTTGGTTGTTATTTCGATATCTGCTATTTCAGGACCAATAGGGGAATACATTGGATCATCTTCATAAGTTGCGCCCCATCGCCTGAATTCTCCGTCACGCTTAGAGAAATAGTAATTGTAATCAGGGCCGACAACTATCTTATGATACTTCCCGTCATATATGATGTAGGTTTTTCCACCTATAACATATTCATATTTTTGGCCTTCAGACAAATCCTTTTCGACACCAAAAACAAGATTCGTTACTGCTAATGCCTTTAGTTTCTCTTTTTGGAGAGAAACTGGTCCCAGTTTATCCCAAAAAGCCTTCATAATTATTTTTAAGACAGGAATTGGAATAGTTGTCTTAGCCATCTCTCCAAGCCTCCTCGTAAGTGCCGCATTTGAATTCTGCCCCCAAAAAAGTTCTCAAGGATTCTTCTATATTTTCTTTAAATTGTGCGCCTGTTTCGTTATCTCTAATCTCACTCCAATTGCGCCCTATGTATCGACCATCACCCTCAGGACCATAACACATAGAAAAACTATCCCCTAGGCAAAGCTGCAAGAACTTTTCGTCATGATCCTGCAAAAACTCTTCAACTATTCTTGTCTCATCTTCGTCTAAGTCCTTAATCCTTTTCAACATTTCCAATTGAGCTTTGTACGTTTTAGACCACCAATGTTTCTCGTCCTTTAATATCTTGTCGATTTCTGAGATAAATTTGTCGAGTGCGCCTCTCTTAATGCAACTTAACAAAGAGATCTCATCGGATGACTCTAGATAAGCTCCATAGATACAAAAACTAGTGGTACTGCTATTACTTACAAACCCTCGTCTATTCTTCATTTTCTTCCTCTCCTTTTTTTGACCTCTTCATTAGAATCGAACCACTTTGGGATTTCTTCGGCGGCAATAGCGGTTATCTCTACATATTGTTGTACGATGTCAATAACATGTTCTGGAACCTCGATTTCTCCCAAATATGTGGCATTTTTATGTCTATCGTTAGCATCGTCTATGAAGCAATTAAATCCTTCTTCCGTATTCAGAACAACAGACATTGCAGGAATATAAATCTCTATTATCTCCCTGCTAAATCCATGTATAGCTTCCATCGTTCCTGAGGATACAGTGATTTTATAGATCTTAGCTTTCATTGTTGAACTTTCTTAAATCTATCATACTGTTTATTGTAATTCAAGTAAATTTCTTAATAGCATTTACCAAAGAGATCTTATCGAATGAGTTTAAGCAAGTTCCATAAATACAAAAACTAGTAGTGCTGCTATTGCTTACAAATCCTTGTCGTTGTTTCATTTTTTCTCCTTTTGATCTTTCTTGAATCTATCATAATGTTTTTTATAATTCAAGTAAATATCATCTTTTTGTTTTTTTATACCGATTTTAATACCATATTCTTTACAAATGGCCTTAAATTCCTTAGGGGTAAGCTTATTCCTGTTAATTAAAGCCTCCGTAACATCGATATACAAAGGCAAATGCTCCTTCAAAATATCGGCGGTTCGAACAACAGAGTCTTGAATAATGTTTTCTATTAAGGGATTTGTTCCTTCTAAGTCTGTGTTAGAAAGCTCCGTATCATTGTCTGAACTGATCCATGATTTAACTCGATCCATACCTATTTGCCTCACCATTCTAGCGGCGTCAGAAGTAGCCTCTCTAAGATCGCATTGACCACCCCATGTACGATTGGCCTCTCCAAAAATTAATCTCTCCCCTTCTGCGCCAGCCAACCAAACGCAAATCTTATCCTGCATCATAGTCTTGGCTCCGCAAATAGCATGAGTACAAATAAACCCTTCTATTTTATGGGTAGCAGGAGTAGAAACTATTTGAGGAGGAGAAAGCTTAAACAATATAGCGTATACAACTGCATGGGCTGCTTCATGAACGGCTGTTAGAATTTTACGATTTAGATTCTTATTGCGTTCTGACTTAAGGTTATCCAAAACGCCCTTATATGCATAACGTATCGAATGACCTTGAATGTCGGCATAAATTGCATTATTCCGGTAACTAATTTTCAAAGAAGATTCCCTTTGGATCAATGCTTGCAATAAAAACTTAGGCATTAAACTTTCAAGAATTTCAGAAATAGTGGAAAAAACGGGGCGAACACCTTGGGTTGGGTATACACCATTGTCGTAGATTAATTGTCGAACAGAGGAATCTACTTCAACACTTATTCCATGATTGTTTTGGACTCTACGGACAATTTCGGCTACCTTTCTTTCAATAATAACCTCATATGTTCTTTGGCTTAAAGATGGATAAATAACATGGGTATTTCCAAATCTAGCTATTTGTTCAGGTTTAAACCTATGGGCCAAAGAGCGTTTAATATCTAATATATTTATTTTAAGAGACAAGTCGTGAAAAATATCAGCATTAACATCAACTTCATCTGCGGCTGTTGCAAATTCATATGCCTCATCCAAATTGCCAGAGACAAATATAAGTGCCTTAGTATAATCTTCTTCTTCGTACAACAACTTTGAGTCATTAATTCGAGCAGTAAGAACGGCCTTTTTCTTGAAGTCGTCCCATAAAGCAATTTCTTCTAGGGGCTCCTCCAATCTAAGGGCTTTCTTAAAATGCTTAAGAGTGTAATAATTCCACTCATCGTTGGAATCATCGTCGTCAGTAAATATAACGTCCTCAAGTTCTTTAACGGTCTTATAGCTAGCGAGAGGCTTTTGGTCATCTTTCGTTTGTTTTGGAATTCCTGCTTGGGCTCTTTTTATGCTTTTTTCATAATCCCACAACAACTGCATAATGTAATCTATGTCGGCCTCAAAAGGAAGTTTTCCGTCGCTCAATAGGGTCCACATATCTCTGAATTTGTAGTCCATAATCTCATGACCATGATCATCTTTGGTACGAAAATTCTGAATCTCATCAAGAAGAATAACCGAAGGACTCCCAGATTGAAGATTGGGATTAGAACTAAGAATAGAGGAAACACTACCATTAAAAGAATGAGCGGGGGATGAAGTTGACCCCTTATTCGTCATTTCTATTTCACAATAACGATTGGAAAACTTAAGTAATTTAGTCAATCTACGAACAAGATCGGTTTTGCCTACTCCAGTGGGACCCCATAGACATATGATAACAGGACGACTAAGAAGCTCAGGCATTACATACCAAGTTTCAATGTCCTTAATGATCTTGTCGATAATATGATCTAGTCCGACGAAGTGTTTTTTGAGTTCTCTGGCT
>Ga0307380_10011179_pt1 | contig 11262 bp, 11 predicted proteins | sample UN3MG_FD_202239 | JGI IMG/M metagenome (GOLD analysis project Ga0307380, IMG submission 202239) | Soil microbial communities from Risofladan, Vaasa, Finland - UN-3 | ecosystem: Environmental > Terrestrial > Soil > Coastal area > Acid sulfate soil | place: Finland: Risofladan, Vaasa | collected... | reverse complement strand
GAACCAGGACGCCGCCGTGCCGACGCCGTCGCCGAAGCGAAGCGGACCCTGGCATCCGAACACGCCAACACCAAGCTCACGAACCAAACCGTGACCACGTCCGTCGGTGACCACGCGGTCAGCGGCGGCGATGTCGGTGAACGTTCCTGGAGTGCCAGACGTACCGCCGATGATCGACATCGCGCACCCGTTGAAGGTGCTCGGCACGAAGAACCGCATGATGTCGAGGTACAGGTTCGGCGTCATGCCTGGCGCAGTGACGAGGCTGTTGGCGACGATCCCAACCTGGGTAATAGCAGTGAATGTCAGGTTGGCTTCGACGCCAGCACGCACGAGGAACGCGGGCCGGTTCGTCGTGTCCATGGCGATGTTGAACCAGGTCGTCGGTCCGGTGTCGTGCCTGAACCCTGAGACGTCTGCGCCAGCCACCTTGTATCCGATGCGGTCGGTGCCGTCGCCGAGGTGGATCATGAAGCCACCGTTGGCGTCGAGCGTGTTGCCAACGGCGAGACGAGACGCCACCCAGACGTAGACGAGCGCGTCGCTCAGATCCCATGAACCGCCAGTGAAGTAGCCGTCAAGGATGGCCACGCCGACGTTCGCGCCGACCCAGCCGCCCGCCTCAACGGGAACCGGATCTGTCGTGCCTGCGGTCGCCGTGCCGGTGTATCCGGCGATCGAGTCGGCCTGGGCGATGACCGTGCGGTGGTCAACGAGTGTTACTGCCACGACTTCCTCAAGCGATCGTAGAGGACGAGCGCACACGCCTGAGCAGGCTGGAGCAGCGGTGCCGCCTCACCTACGGCAGACTGGATGTGGATCGACGCGCCGGTCCAGCCGACCAGCGCACTCTTACCCGTGCAGCCGAAGACGTAGAGCGCGTCCGCAGGGTGAACGAACGCGTCGAGGTCCGTGGTGCCGTTCTCGTCGACCACGACAGGTGTGTAGCCTTCAAGGCTGGAAAGTGCGTGCTCCAGCGTGCCGCACTCGACGAGAGGCACGTCGTCGGCTGATGGTTGCTTCTGCCATGGCGTCTCGGGGATCATGCACAGACGCTCGACGCCGAAGAACCGCATCAGGAACCGCCAGTGGATCCCGTGCTCGATCTCCGGCGTCTGCCAGATGTCCCAATGTCCGACGACGCGGATCACTCGATGCTCCTTACAGCGGCATGTATGGGAACGTGGAGAGCGAGATGCTGCTACCGAACCGAGCATCCTGGAAAGCCAGGGCCTTCATCTGGATACCCACCGTCTGGTTGACCGGGAAGTCCTTGTCCCCACCCTCGATACACATACTGGGCACATCGAAGATGAAACCACCATCCTCGTTACGAATGCAGACTTCCATGGTCAGCGTCTCGTTAGCGCGCATGGCTTCCAGGACACCACTGTCGGTGAAGAGGATCTGACCATCGATCTCCACATCGAACAGACCGGCGTTCATGTACTTCCCGCCCAGGGTACCAAGAACCTTCTCTGGGCTGACGTTGTTCTTGATGGTTAGGGTCAGCGACTTGAAGTCCGTGGTGAGACCAAGCTCATCGACATCCGTAACACGGAGGCGAACAAAGTCACCAGAGGTGTTGATCGGAACCGTACCCACGGCGGGGATGGGAGTTGCTGCACCGGTCGCGCGGGTCAGTGTGGGATCCAGGCAGTCGGTTCCGATGAAGTTACACTTCATCGTTCCCTTGCTGGTCACCGGAAGATCAAAGACGATCTCATTGGCGAAGTTGCCCTCCGCGTACTCGTACTTGTCGACACCAGAACCGGCGAGGTTCTCGTAGCCGAGCTCGAAGTGGTAGGTACGCTCCAGGTAGTCAGCGCTATCCACGGCGACGTTGCGGATATACTGGCCCCAGAAGACCTGAACAGTCTGGGTAGCATCCGCCTCCACCACGAAGGTCGTCGACTTCTTGTCCAGTGTGAGGAGACCAGCAGCAACCGAGAGGACACGGGCAAGGCCACGGTTCACAGTGTTGGTGAAGTTCAGCGCCGAGGTAGTGCTAAGACCACCGATGAAGATGAACTGACCAACCTGGACATCCGTAGTGGTCCAGTTGAGGGCAGTAGAAACTAGGTTACCGCTGGCGTCGATGTCCAAGTCGCCAACAGCACCCTGAACACCACAGATCTCGATGATGGCACCGAGTGGCGGAGTAACTTCGGCCACCAGGCCAGCCGCTTTGACTTCCGTACCCGTGGAGACACCAGCCGCGATCTTCAGACCGTTATTTGCTGGATCAGAAAACCCACGGGCATAGAAAAGCGTACCGTCAGCGATTGCGCCACCGGAGGCAACAGTGTACCCCGTAGCCGTCACAGCAGTCGGTGTGAAGTTAACTCCACCCTTCGCAGTTGCGAAGAAGAGGCCCTCCACGAACATCCGCATGCGGTCGTAGGTGATGTCGCACTCGAACTCCACGCTGGAATCGAGATCGACAAGCGCACCCTTGCGTCGCTGGCGGTTCTTACTGATCGGCTCGCGCGCGATCTTCTTGAGCATCGGGCCGAACTTGCCGATGCTGTTCGGTTCGATGGTCTTCCACCCGGCAGTGGGCTGAATGCCGAGGGCAGACTCAGCAGCAACCTCGAGAGTGATCGTATTAGTTAGAACGCGACCCATGGGAAAGCCTCCTTAGCGAAGTTCATAATAAGTCAGGGGGATGATTACTGCTACTTCATACCAGCGTCCATCGGTCCCCAGAGGTACGATTTTAGCTGCTCCGGTTCCACTAATTTCGTCGAAGGATGCCCCCTCGAAGATATCCTTAGCCTTGTCGGCATAGCCCAGGGCTCGCGCCAGACCGTCGTCCAAGGGTACGTACACACGCACCCAGGCCGCTACTTCGCGACGGTACAGACGATTCTGAGGGGCTCCGAGAGTATGCTGTGTGCTGTCGGTGTATGCCAGCGATACCCGGCACCAGGGTGTGAGAGTAGCTGGCTCTACGAACTTCTTGTTATCGAAGACGAAGGGGATGGTTGGGAACGCAGCAGTCCACTCAGTCTTCCATCTAAGGTAGACTGCCTCCGTGGCCTGTGCGAACGTCAAACTCACTGATTACCCCCACACACCTTCTCTACTTCGTTCATAGTCTCAGCCTCGGCCCGTTCAACGAACCCCGGCTGTGCCTGCTTACTCCAACCATAGTTGAGTCTATTGATATGCGCAGCGTTGTTGGTGATGTAGATACCACCGGGGTGATATGTATATGCATCCACGGCTGCGATTCCTGCGTCTGAAGGACCCCTATTGGGATTACCCTTAGAACCACCAGTTTCCTTAGAAGGAGATCCAACAGATAGGATCCAGGAAGCTCTTGCGTATCCGCTCTTAAACGGAGTTCCGCCCTGGCTCGGAGGCGCGGTTAGGCGCGTATGGAGTTCCAGGGCGGCGAATTTTTGAACCTCTCCGATGAACTTTGTAAGAGTTCTCCCAAGCACCTCCGGGTTGTCTGTGACAACCTTCCGCGGGGGTCTAAACTTGGGAGACACTGATTACTTGGTTCGGGACTTCCCTCGGGCTGACTTCGCAACTGCCGGAGTAAGGACCGGATCTGGTTCTGGTACAGGCTTCACAGTGATACGAGCACGACGCTCTTCCATCTGCTCTTCCAGCCAAGGACCAGTCTTGTCTCTTCGGTAGCTACTGAGCCCAGGGCTGGGCTTGGTCGCGTAGTCCTGTAGGATGTTGCCATCCTCGTAGTGTTCGGGTAGGTAACCCGCAGCAACGAACTCCTCGATGGTTGGTCCATCAGTTCGCAGACCGTGCGAATCACGAGGCGGCTTTCGCGCCTGTGGTTCCTCTCGAGGAGGACCACCTTCGATCAGCTCGTGACCAACCAGGCGAAGACGGAACCACCGCTTCACCATCCCGAGTTCTACTTCTAGTTCCTTCCATGGGAGAAGTTCCCCCATGTTGAACTGGATGCCCGCCGCTTCGAGTTGTCGACGAACGTAGAGCGGGCTATCCTCTTTGAACGTTCGCCGTAGTTGGAACCGGCCCATACCTTGGTTCCTTACGCAATCATCTGGTCGACGAAGATACCGAGATCCGGCGCGATGATCTTGTGAACGAAGGCCGATTCGATCTCGACCACATCCGAGTGGGTCGGCTCATCACGCCACTTGAGGATCCGCGTGCCGTTCTTGTTACCAGCGTACTGCTTCCAGGTGATGGTGCGGCAGGCCGTGACCGACTCGATCTCCGAAGAGGTGTCGCGGTGCATGAAGAGACCCTGCTTACCGAACAGGTAGTCGCCTGTCATGGTGACGCCGTGGCCCGCAGTGTTCTCGACAGAGTTGAGAACGATGAGCTCTTCGATCTCGAAGAGCTGAGCGACGAGCTGCCTGGTCACCTGGGCAGGCGACCCATTCGTCGAACCACCGCTGATCCGATCGAGGATCTCCTGGTTGCTCTTCAGCGCGTTCCACACCGGAGCGCCGATAGCAAGAACATTGAAGTCGAAGCCAGTCAGCTTCTCCATCACGATCTTGAGATTGGCCACGTCCTGGATTGGAGTTGCTGCAGATCGGTTCCACTGCTCGAGCGTGCTGGAGGCCTCGATGGCCGACACCGATGCGTTGCCAGTGATGTCAGTGGACCACTTGCTGGTGCCCCAGAGCGACGCCTTGAACTGCTGCTCGCGATTCATCCGCTCCAGGCGGGTCACGAACTTCATGGCGGTGCGATCACCGTTGAGAGGAACATCCTCGTTGGCGCGGACCTGATCGTCGATGGACTTACCAACCGACCAGAGGTCAGTCAGGTAGGAGTCCTGCGACACACCGTAGCCAGCCAGGATGGCGCGAGAACCGACGCCCCGCTTACGCATCAGATCGCTGAACCAGTACTCCTTGTTCAGCTTGAAGTAGCTGTCCGACTTCTTGCTGACGGGCATGATCGGAGCCAGGTTATCCGCCTGGAACTTCGCCATGGACTGCATGTACGCAACGCTCATGTTCGTGAGCGGTCGGTTGACGTGGACGTCGCTCGTAGTGGGGGTCGACATTGCTGAGTGCTCCTGTTAGTATCTTGAAAGTTGGTGCAAGGGACGGGGCGACATCCGCCCCTAGCTTAGGATGGATTAGGTGAGGGTCACGGAGGTGAGGGTCAGAACGCGCCAGGCAGCGCCGGTCCAGACGAGAACCGCCTCATCAGCAGCCGCGTCGAACGCCAGCGAAGTGCCAGCCGCACCCGCCTGAGTGAGGAAGGTACCCGTGACCGAGCCATCCGGCGTGGTGGTAGCGAGATCGCACTGGAGGCGAAGAACCTGACCAGCACGGATGCCAGCAGGAAGCGCCGCAGTCTTCGTGCCGTCCACCGAGAAGTAGACGACATCGTAGAGCATCGCGGCATCGAGCGCGGCAGTGTCGAGGGCAGTGTCGAGAACACCACCGCCGGACGTACCTGCACCCGTGATCATGAGCTGGATCGCAGCCATCTGTCCAGAGGCCGCGCCGAGATGGCAGCGACCAACAGCCGAACCCGCGAGGATATCAGCCGCCGAAGCAGTGACACAGAGGCCAGCCGCATCCGACTTCACGTGATCTCCCTTGGAGACCGTACCACCACAACGCCACTCGGCGATGTCAGTGTGCTGGTAGGCAAGTGCCTGACCAGCGACGACCGTGTCCGTGGTGATACCAACGATGGGACCACCAGCGGAAGGAAGGACACCGTTACCGCTGGCGTCGAGGTTGATCGCAACACCGTAGGTTGCGAACGTCACACCAGCCGTGGTGCTGAGGATAGGACCGAGATTCTGAAAAGACGACATGTTTGTTTTGCTCCGAAGATCAGGGGAGGTTACTTAGTTCTGGGGACGCTTGGCGAACTCGATTTCCGAGTACAGCTTCTCGCCAGCGGGGGTGTTGAGGACCGCGTCGTAGGCCAGCTCCTCAGAGATGCCCTTCTCCTCGGCGTGCTTCTCGACCATCGCATCGAGCTCGGTCTGGGGATCACCACCGTCCTTCTTCGGGGTCTTGCTGCCACCAGCACCCTGACGAACGAAGTTCTTGCTCTCCTTGGTGTCCTGATCCTTCAGCGCGGCAAGCGCCTCGGCACGCTGCTCAGCGTTCTCGATACCCTCGATCGCACCGAGCATGGCAGCGCGGGCCTCGCGGGTACCGCTGAGGTGACCGAGCTCCGAATCGGCACGCGACAGGAGCGCAGCGTTGGTCACCGCGGACATCTGGGCCTTGTGAGCCTTGCGGTCCTCGTCTCGCTCCTTGGCCATCTCCACCAGGCGGGGATCATCGACACTGAAGAACACGGTGCCGTTCTCCGAGGTGTAGACCGGAGTCATGATCTCCACACGCTCGGCAGCCGTCTTGGTCAGGAAGGCCTCCTGATCATCCGACTGGAGCTTGAGGAAGTAGTTCTTCTCGTTGCCACTGAGGGCAGCGATCTTGGTGAGGCGAGCAACGCGAGCCTCGAGAGCGAGTTCCAGATCCGTCTTCATAGTCTTGTTCTCCAGAGTAGGGTTCGAGGTCGGTTCATCGGTAGGCTCGGTATCTTCATCATCATTGATGTTGATGCCGAGGGTTTCAGAGAGTTTGGTGCGGATACCATCGATCCGAGCAGTCGGAACCGCAGGCACAGGCACCGGCGAGGTCTCGAGGATCTCCGCAGAGTCGTAGACCCACTCGACCACGATGTCACCAGCGCGGTCACGCATCTTGCGCTTCACCCCATCGTCGCCAGTCTTCTCAGAAAGGCGATCTCCGGGCCAGTGCCAGCACTTGGTGAGCACCTGCTCATCGCAGGACGAGCACTTGACCGCACCCGTGGCACGCCACGAGATGGACACAGTGCTCATGAGATTGCGAAGCGCAAGCTCCACAGCCCACGGCGCAGTAAGCGTGACCTTCTGGCGAACCGCGTAGGAGCCTTCGCCCCGCTTCTCGGTTTCGCACTGCATGATCTTGCCACAGACGGCCATCGAGTTCTGGTGTTCGTGATCACGAATGAAGGGCTTGCCTGCACCCGTCTTCCCGAACGCCATCATGGCGCTGTCCTTGATGCGCACGTAGTTACGGTTCGGCTTGCCAGCTTCCTGCTCGTAGGCAAGAACATCGAGTTCCAGCTCCACGTACTGGCCGGACGAGCACTTGGCGAGAAGTTCATCTCGGAGCACATCGGTGACATCAGTCCCGTTGGACTTCAACATCACCACTGCGCCGTCAACACCTCCCAATCCGCACGCGTCCAGAGCGGCGATTCGCTGCTTGTTCTTCAGCGTCAGGAGGTTTGTGTTCTTTGCCATTGAGATATGTTTAAGCTGAGTTGATTGACAACACAACTTCCTTTTTCAGGTTTATTTTCATCCTCTGCACTGGCATTCCCACTTCGCCAAGGCAGCATCCGCAATCGCATGGATGATTACGTAGACCTCCGAGCCATTGGTGATCGTATCCCCAGGCTCTGGCTTCGCCCCCACCTTAATCAACGGGGCTGCGATGATGATAATCTTCTTATCCCCACGCTGGATATCAGTTTCCCACGTACTGGTGCGATTAAAACCACTCTCTGTCTTAGTATACTCACCGAGTTCATAGTGGGTGATGGCACCCCAGACTGAGTACGTGGTAACGGTCCCTGGGGTACCAGCACCAGAAAGAGCTCCGGTAACGGGAGTACTTAGAGCCTTCTTCGTTAGTGTGAAGTTGGGAAGATCAGTTTTCTTGGCAGCTCCTGCCACGACCGCTGAGATATCCACACCCCAGAACTTCTGCCCCACTAGATGCCCCGAGTCAGACCGTATAGGTCATTCGGGTTCGTGTCGCCAAAGGTTGACGACTCTCCCGTGCCGGAAACATAGCTGCCGCTGATCTCACCACCCTCTGCACCAGCCAGGTACTCTCCAATGAGTTCCTGGATGTTGGTGGGGAAGCGCCCAGTAATGCCCAGGGTGGGGCTGAAGAACTCGACGCCGACGCCACCACCCGCATCGACTCGCTTGATGTTCTGGCCACTGGTGGCATCGGTAACCAGCGAGGGGTTCTCGATGATCATACCAGCGAGCTCGTAGCAGGCCGTTTGGAAGGCCGTAATGGCATCGCGTAGGGAGAACGTTGCAGCGGCGTCTACGTACCGCTGCCTATCGAGCAGCCGAGTCGCTGAGACCAATCCCTTGGCCCTGGTGTCGTCATCGGAAGCCGCCCATAGGGTGGCCGTGTCGCCGATCGACCCATCCCAGTGGATGTCTGCCGCTGCCGATGTGCCGTAGATGGTGAAGTTGTTACTGTTGATGCTGACGGTACCCATGCTAGTCCTCCTTAGTGGGGGTCGGCTTCGCGGGAAGCTTCTCGCCAGGCGTACCGCCTGAATTTGGAGCCTTAGTCTCCACCTTCATGTCTTCGGTTACGAAAGGCTGATCAACCAGCCTCAGCATACTACGAATCTGGTTAATGACGGGGTCATTTCTATCCAGGGTCGCACCGGCGAGTGCCAGCTTGCTGAGCGACTCCACGATCACGGCCACACTGCGAAGCGCCACTGCGTCCGGGGTCAGCTTCGGGGTGAGCTTTGGATCCCACTTATTCAGTGCGACAATGCGATCGACGAAGTCGCGCTGAAGCGTATGCGAGATCTCAGAGACCGTAGCGTTGATCAGCTCGTGTAGGTTACGAGTTTTGTCTTCGCTGAGCGCCAAGCTACCCTTGGAAGAAGAGCCTAGCATGAACTGCTCGATGCCCAGGGCACGAGCGATCTCGTGGAGCTTCCGCTCAATAGCCACGTGGATCTCAGCTAGGCCAGTGCCGTTGCCCTTGGCGAGCTCGAGATCCCACATCCGCATCGCGCTAGGCGTGCGAACATTGTCCTGGCCGGTATAGGAGGACGAATCCAGCAGGAGACCTAGCGCCGGGTTCCTGATGTGGTTGGTGATGAAGCTCTGGATTCCCTCCAGCTTGGAATCAGCCTGGGCACGAGTCAGTCGGTTGGTCGCAACCATCTGATCGAGGATGGCCGTAGGTGCCCTACCGATGGGAACACCACGTAGATCCGTTTCGAACGCCCATCCCTCCAACTGCTCGAGACGCTTGAGCTGTTCACAGAGCTCCACAACGTGGCGCAGTAGGCCAACACCGTCCGGCTGATCGGTCAGGGTGTCATCCACAGCGTAGATGCACCGCGCGCGATCGAGTAGATGCTCCGCACCCGTGTTGGGATCTCGCTGCTGCCAGCCGAGCACCTTGTTCGACTGCTCCTCGAGGAACCACTTGTCGATGGTGGTCGTTGGTCGGTTCTCGATGGAGCCGATACCGATCATTCCTGGAGCAACCTCTTCCATCCGCTGGGCAATGCACTCCTGGATGCTCATGCCAATCCACTTGAACTGTCCAGTTCTGCGGACGACCTTATACCACGGCTGCTCCATGCGCGTGGTGGAGGTCTCGATCCAGTCAGCGTAGTTCTTCGCCTTGTCGCTGCTGGTCCAGGTATCCTCGCCGCCGTTTTCGCCCTTTTTCTTCACATCCTTCGCAGGTTGGAAGGTCCAGTTCACCCCACTGATTAGTGAGGAGAAGTAGCGGAGGCCTGTGGCGACGATAGCCGTGTTCAGGCTGATCTCGTCATAGACCTTCTGGCGACTGCTGGCGTTCGCCAACTTGGCGTTTCGCTCTGCACTGTTGAGATAACCACCGATTTCGGTGGTACCCCCTACGCCTTGACGATCGAATGGCGACCCAGCGGGTGGGGCCGACTCTTTCGTGAAGAAATTCGCGATGAAGCTAGTTAGTCCCACTGGAAGGCCCCGCTCGATGAATGATTGTAGAACCGCCGATCAGGAACAGACCGCCGCCTCGGCGCACGATACCACCATACGATCGCGATTGGGCATCCGGGATATCCTTAAAACGTCCCATCGGAAACTTACTGATGTGGTCCAGGTACTTTTTGTTCCAATCGCCCCTAACCAGCTTGATTTTGCGATTTACCTTGTCTCTAGTCTCAGCCTGGGCAGCAAACGGGCGAAAACGGACGACCTTATCGCCTGACTCGAGACTGAATTCGAAGTCATAGCCAGAGAAGATCTCCAGCATGTCGTCCACCTGGTACTTACCAGCCTGCCCAGGGTCTTGTGGTAGTGACTGGAAGACGTCATACCCATCAGCCATACAGGTGTTCTTGACGTGCTCGCGGAGCGCACCCGGTGACACCCGGTCCCACCAGACGTCCTCCACATAGAGATCCGTATGCCCGTCTGGCAACGCGACCTCTGCGGTGCGAACACTGGCCGACCCAGCACCCGACCCACCCTCCGTGCCGGCGAAATCCCACCCTCGGCAGCGAACGTGGGGACCTGGTGGAACCTCGTCGACGATCTCGAACCAGTCGATCTTCACCATCCCGCCGCCACGCGGCTCTGGGCGCTGCTCCAACTGACCTGCAACAGAGTAGGTTCCACCCCACGCCATCATCTGCTTGGTCATCTCCTCGACGTCTTCATGACTGACCCGCTCGGGCGCTGCCAGTTCCTCTGGCTCAGTCCTTGGATCGCCAGACCACCCAGACCACTGTCGCGCCTTGTCGATGTGGGGGTGCTCCGGATCATAGTGCATCGGGATGCAGAGGTGAGTGTACCCGAGCTCCTTCTCCAGAATGAGGCCAGCGACGTCTTCCTCGTGGACCCGCTGCATGATCACGACAAACGCAGCCGTCTTGGCATCGTTCACGCGTGTTGGCATTACCTCCGTAAACCACTGAAGGGCGGAATTACGCTTGGCATCCGATTCAGCTTCGAGAACGTTGTGCGGGTCGTCGATAATGACGCGATCGCCACGCTCACCAGTGCCAAGGCCGTGCACAGACGTAGCGATTTTGAATCCGCGGTGGTCGTTCGAGAACTTTTGCTTCGCGTTTTGGTCATCTGTGAACGAAAAACGATCTCCCCACATTGATTGATAGTTAGGAGAGGCGATTACCGATCTTGTACGGACGTTATCGCGGACCGTTAGATCCTGCGAATACGAGGCGCAGATGTAGCGAAGACCGGGCATATTCCTCGGTCCCCATTCCCATGCAGGCCAAAAGACGTCCGTTGCAAGAGATTTCATGAACCCTGGGGGCACGTTCATGAGAAGTTTGCGGATTTCACCCCGTGAGACAGCCTCTAGGTGCTCACACACCGCGCGAATGGCCCACCCGTCGATGAACGGTCGGGTAGGCTCCACTGCGGACCAGTTCTGCTTGATGAAGTCGATGAGGCTTTCCTCGGCATCGGCCTTATCCAGTTCCCAGAGCGCCTGGGCA
>Ga0307380_10011178_pt1 | contig 11262 bp, 6 predicted proteins | sample UN3MG_FD_202239 | JGI IMG/M metagenome (GOLD analysis project Ga0307380, IMG submission 202239) | Soil microbial communities from Risofladan, Vaasa, Finland - UN-3 | ecosystem: Environmental > Terrestrial > Soil > Coastal area > Acid sulfate soil | place: Finland: Risofladan, Vaasa | collected... | reverse complement strand
GTTATCGACTACGCCAGGCACATCATTGGTCCAATTCGCCGCGACACCCCAGTCGCCCGTAGCCGGCGGAACGATTGCATTGGCCGCAGGGTTCCAAACCGTAGCCGCGCTTGCTGCGCTCGCCAATAAAAAAATAATGAAATACAGATACGTAAAACAATTTGTGATCGCACGATACATCCTCCTTCAAAAAAAGGATCCGTTTAGGGGCTATTTTGATAGTATCGGGCAACACGCCCGACATTAAATACCCAATTTGCCTTGTTGAAAATATTTTATCGGGATTTCCCATACACACTTCACTGAAACACTCCTGCAATCTTCAAGTCTCATAATACCATAATTTCATCTCAATTTCAACAATATTCTGTCGGAATCAGCGAGTTCATTCGCAAAAAACGACAACGAAATCGAGCAAATGCTTCGAAAAGCCACTTTTTCCTCCGCATTTGCTATTTACAAAAAATGGCTTGAGCCGGTGCGTATGCCGGCTCAAGCCCTGGCTTACCTTTTTTCAGGCCTATGACGGCCTTTAATTTCTACTTGTCCATACTGCCCTGCTATTACTCGGCAGGCGGTGCAGCGACAACTTCGAACGCACCAATATCATAAGCAGCGCCTTGCGGGCGTGCTACTCCGTTATAGTCGGTCATCAAAGTAATACCGACAGTGGCCAGGTCCAAACCCGCGTCAATGGCAGGTGAACCTGCACCCGGAACGTACTCGGCATCCAACAACGGATCGGCCGCAACGCTGCCCGTCTCATCCGCCGGTCTCTGAGTGTTATCAGCGTCGTTACCGTTTTGAAGCGTGTTGCCAAAGAAGAGGCAATTCGTCGCCGCGATCGTAAAATCGGCACTGCGCGAACCGAGAATGTCGTCGCCATTGCCAACCACGTTGTTGGCGAAGATGCAGTTGATGACCTGCGTCGCATCAGCCGTTTCGTCATCGACGCCATTAGCGTCCGTATCCTCAACGTTGGCGTTGTTGTAAATCATATCCTGGTCTTCCTGGTTGTTACCAACGAAAGTGCAGTTGATGAACTTGCTGTTGCGATTCGTCTCGATCATCCGATTGGGCGAATTGTCGGCTTTCGTGATATTATTCGCGAAAATACAGTTCGTGACGGTGACCTCGCTTTGTTCATTGCTCATAAACTGTAATACGTTGCCGTTGCCCCAGGAAGTGTTTGCCTCGAACCAGCAACTGTCGAGACGAACAACATTGCCGACAGACGATGATTGAATCGCCCCGCCGTCATCGGACGCGTTACCATTCAGGAAAACGCATCGGTTGGCGATTAATGTTGTGCCGGGCGTGATAGCTGACGCAGAATTGCCCTGCACCTTGATATGGCCGCCGTCACCGTCCGAACCATCTACTGCAACGGATTCCTGAGATACCGCGTAGTTACCGTTGAACAAACAATCATTGATAGTAATCACCGAGAGGCCTGTAATATTAACAGCGCCGCCGTCATCTCCGGCATCTTTAGCAGGCGTATGATTGTTCAGGAACTCGCAGTTCTGAATGGTACCTACCGCGCCATTTTCGATGGTGATTGCACCGCCGTCGCCGGCTTCGTCACCAAATTCATCTTCTTTCAATAGTAATTGAGCATCCAATTCTGCCAGGCTGATTTCGCCGCTGGCATCGGTGTCGATATGCTCGAAACGGTGCAGGTCGTCATCTTCGGTGCCCTCGGTTCCGTCTGCGCCTGCAAGACGAATGCCGCCGACCTGGCCATTTGCTTCATTTGGATCGAGGCCGCCGCTCTCGTTTGCATCGAGCGTGACAAAATTGGTTTTCAGATTATACGCGGCACCTATGTAGGAGAACCGGTCGTTGGTATCCGCGACACAGTTCTGAACGGTCATCCCTTCCAATACCCAGCCTTTCGGGCCCGAATCATTAACGTTATTGCTGTCTTCATTGAAGAACCGGTCACCCCATGCGACGAATGCGCGTGTGGTGTCGTTGCCGTCGATGATGGTCAGCCCCGTTCCGGCGCCGCGATAGGTGACGCCGTCTTTGATTTCGATCGCCTCTGTGATGGCGTATGTGCCCGCGGCGAACTCAATGGTGTCGCCTGCTTTGGCAGCCGCGTTGGCCGCGGCGAGATCGCTGTTAGGATCCACAAGGATTGGCTCGGGAATGGCTGCCAATATGGCCGTGCCCCACTGAGAGGCATCGTTCCAGCCTTCTACGGCGGAAAATGAGAGCATCTTACCTTCACGCGAATCACCGCCGTCGTCGTCGTCATTGTAGTAACAGTCAATACCGATCAAGTCACCACCCTGGGGCACTACGCCCCATATCGACAGCCAGGGCATTTTTACCTCGATACGCCAGCCGGTGTCGGTGTCTACCTGGGCGTGTTCAATACCTTCGGTAGCTCCATCAATGTTGGTCCCCTGTATTTCGTCCGTTGTCCACCCAAACGTATACTGGTGGTCGTCTCCGGACAGCGGGGTGTTTACCTTGGTGTTGCCACCGTCGAAATATATCTCCACACTGTCGTCCTGCCAGGAATCGGCAGAATCATTATGCAGACTATCGTCGGTAACGTCCACCATAACATAGAGATTCTCAGAATCATACAACACCTTCCAGATACCGGAGGCATTGGCCGGATCAGCCAGAGGGACGAAATACTGCGTTGATGCGTCCGCCCAGATTTCATCGACCTGGCCATCAAGCACAGGAGGCTGCGCGGCAATGCCGATTTCCATATCGACCTCTTGCGCCGCCAATGGGCAAATCAAGCCCACAACCATAAAGGCAGAAACCAGATAAAACAATTTTCTAAACATGATAATCCTCCTTCAAAAAGAGTTAAAATAATTACGAATTACGTTTTGGCCACACACCAAAATATTCGTTATTTTCAACAAGCATCAACCAACCTCACCTATGAGTATTGCCCCTCCCCTCCGTTTTGCTTCACAAAAGCGAAGCAATATAAATGGGATGCGGCATTGTCAAACTTTTAGAGCCTCGTATCAACCACTCTCCCATATCTTGCTTCACAATCCGCAGTCCACAGGATGCCTTGCGGCAGAAGCAATGGGGGCCATTTACGTTTTCTATGGTTCTTCCGGTTCTGGTTCCGGCTCCGGTTCTGAAAGTGGCCGATATAGGCGAATATCGTCAAAGTATATTAAACCAGAACCACCAGGTTGCGAATTGTTCCTGTCACCAAAGCCAATAGCCATTTTATCGACATTGGCCAGATTCACACCCTGGTCTGCAAAACCGCCCGGGGCGGACAGGTCGATATTCCATTGGGTCCAAGTATCTATCAATGCTGCGTTGGGATTATCGTGATAGACCACCGCACTTCCATTGAGAACTACATACATCGGCTCCGCATAGTTACTGGTTATGCCGATGTCCTGATTGGTCCACTGCTGACCAACAGTTGTATCGGGAAAGCTAACATTGGAGAATTTGGCCTCGCACACTACGCCGGAGCTATGGCTGGTTAGCGCCAAACCTATATACATAGGTGTATTCATAGTGACCGGCCCAGACGTACCTAATTGTGTCCACGTGGTGCCGTTCGCCGAATAGTAGGCATTGACAAGGCCGCCTATGGTACGTTCTATTTTCATCCATTGCGGTGCTGTGATTCCGGCTTCGTTATCGCTGCTGCTGCTGCCACCAGCCGTCTCACGACGCCCGAACCATACTCCGTTACCTGGCGTGATGGCCACCATTGCGTGCCTTGAACCCGCCTCAAGTGTATCGCGAATCATCACACCGGCTTTGGCCCATTCGTGTGTGTTCTCCACGCTCTCAACCTTCGCTATAATCGTGCCTGCACCGGAAAGCTCCTTGTATGCAAAGTGGAGCTGGTCGGAGTTGTCCCAGATATCAACACCCTTTGCGGTCATCGTGTAAGTGCCGGTTGGTCCCTCCACGAAGCTGCCCATATACGCCGGATAACCTCTGAACCACAGCGACAATACTTTCATACCTTCTCTGGTCCAGTCCTGCGCAGGACTAAATGTGCGTTCTGCCTCTGAGTAATTTGCTGTACCACTGTTGTCGTAAAAATATGGCATCGACTGAGCGCCTCCGTGGACGATTGTTTCCTCAGTATAAGACGGGGTTGTTTCGTCGCCGACAGCCGAACCGGTGCCGTTACCGGGATAGGCCGGTTCATCACCATGCGCAACATAGCCAAGCCCATCTTTCCACGCCCACCATATCTCGTTGTTACCAACGTCGTAATCCTCAAAATCATCCACGACAAGGAAGTTGGCAGTCGTAAAGCTCCAGACACCGCCTACCCATGGACTTTCTGGGTTGGCGTCATTGACCTCATCAACCCGCCAGTAGTAAGTGGTATCCCACTGGAGTTTTCCAGGGTCATAACTCTCAGAACCAAGCTCTCTGGTACCTATATACTCGGGCGAACCTGTATCGGCGATGCGTACCGCCTCTTCATCAGTGCCGAAATAGACCTGATGCGAAACGGCCTGGTCTCCGGCAGCCCACTTGAGAATCAGTGTCTGCTTTACATCTATAGCACCATTAGCCGGGTTGGGGGGGGCGGCAATTCTGGAGTCTATGATTTCGATTACTCTGCCAAGCCCGGCACTCAGCAGCATTCTACTCCCGTCATCCACCACGTCAAAACCCCAGTTCGGGTTGGTATCTTCAGCCAATGCATCAAGTTCATCCTTAGTGTATCTGGTATGTAGAGTGCCCAAGGTGGTCGCATCGGTCATGTTGTAAATATAGATACCGTCATGGGTCGCATGGACATACAGGAATCCGTCCACTTCCTTGACAGTCCAGAGTCCCCAACTGCCGTCACCGGTTACGTTGAGGGTTCCTAACTGCGTGGAAACACCGGTAGCAAGGTCGATTGCCCAAAATCCTGCGTTTTCTGTACCGGCGTCACCATAGTAGGCGTAACCGTTGTAAACGTCCCCCGTGCGGACGTTTCTAATGCGCGCGGTTGCCCCGGTTGTTACATATCCGTTGGCATTCCAACTCGTGTTAGGAGTAACTTGAAACGGGTCGGGATTGATGTCCGTCAGGTATAAATTGGTCCTCAGTCCACTCGCGTAGCTGTTATGAATGATTGTGTCATCGTCCACCCAGTCGTAAGAACTGGGGGTCACATCCAGATTCGTCGCAAAAACCCGAGAGTCAAGGGAGAGGTTGGGATCGAACCTCGAAAAGAGATTGTTGCCGGAATCCCCCGCGGCAAGTATATAATCGGTGGTCTGGAACGAGCCGGCCATGCGAGTCCCGAAACCACCTTCATTACTACACAAGGCCTCATAGACAGCAGAATCGACCGGATAACAGCCAAACCCCTTGTTGTTAATCTGGACAATGTAGTTTTTATCACCAAACGAGCGAGGGTTGTACATGGAACTACGATAGCCAAGGTCGTTTCCAATATCAATGACCGTGCCAACTTTAAGTGACCCACTGGGCAAAGGCACGCCTAAAGCCAGCGTCGTTACTCCAAACGTCACAAGCAAAATAAAAGGAGTCAAAAGAGATAGTTTTCTGCACATAATAGTCCTCCTTCAAAAAAGATTGATAATATAGAAACGACTAATAAAGCTTTTACCTTCACTACGGTATTTGATAAAACTGCCAGGGGCATTCCGTGCCCTGTGATTTGATGTCAGCCTCCTTTCCATCCAATGTTAAATATGGGCAGTCAATCAAAAAGCGAAGAATCCGAATTCGCCACAAAAAATTCTCCTGCCGAACGACTGAAAATCCACAAACTCCATCAATTTTATTTATACCAGATAAGCCACCTATCCGTCAAGAAAAATTCTCGTTTCTTGTAATATCATGGCCCTTAAAAGTAGATTTTACCTGTTTTTTGCTGGTTTTTCCTTTTCGCATAGTCTATCGGCAAAAAGGTCCCAGCCAAACCGCCGCTAAGGCTTCGGCAACCTGCTCTGCTCAGCGTCTGTTGGCGGATAGTGTTTGAAGGTGGACCACATGCCGGGATTACCAGAATCCCACGCTTCTTTATTGAAAACCTTGTCTTTTTTCATATACGCGGCATGCCCGTCGTAAAAGGCCATGTTGACTCCCTCGCTGTGACGATAAAGCGTCGGGCCGTCAGTACCGACCTCTTTATAAGGTGTGATCGTATCCTGGCCGAGAACGTCCCATCCATCTACGTAATTGGCTCCCCACCACCAAAGCCACCAGTCATTGCTCTCGGTGAATATGAGTTCTCCGGCCGGACTGGGAACGGTCGTGTTCTTGTGGCCGGCGTATCCGATACCGAACCAGTCTGAAAAATACCAGTCCGTGATGTTATAGCCGTAGCTGATCCAGTTATCGTACTGAGAATCTTTTCTTTGCTTTATCGAAATAACATCGGCCGGACATAAATACTCCCTTGGCGAATTCCAGCCCTCGTTAGAAACGGCATTCTTGGGTTTATAACCGACTAATTCTCTAAAGAGCAGGTTGGCGGGCCAGTAGCGGTCATCGCCCAGCGTTCTGTCCATGATCGGAACATACCAGCCGTCTGCTTCATCGGAATAGAGGGTGTTGGCCAGCCCCAGCGTCCTTAAGTTGTTGCCGCAGACGATGCGTTTGCCGTGGTCCTTTGCACTCCTCAGCGCGGGCATCAGGATCGCCATCAATACCGCTATAATAGCGATGACAACAAGAAGCTCGATAAGCGTAAAAGCTTTTTTAATTCGCATTTCAGCCTCCTTCGGAGCAGATTGTTACCGGCCCGGTATTTATCGTATACTCGTGCATTTTCGTACTCAGTTACACAGCCGAATCTCTCATATAACATATTACCAAATATTTAGCGATAGTTCAAGGTTCCGGCTATTTTCGAAGCAATTTTGACAGTGGGTGGCCTCAAGCGGCAGTCCCTTGGGGATGCCTTATGGCGCTTGGGGATGGCTTCTTTCGCATTCACCATCCCCAAAGCCTTCGGCTTTGAGGCTGCCACCCGTCATGCCGTTAGTAAACGGCCCACCTTTACTCGCATTTATTCAAGAATTCCCAACTGCACGCCTGGGATTTTTCCTTGTGGATAGCATCTCATTTTGACGGCCGGGCTGTCGGCCGGCACGCGAAAATCCAGTGCTGAGAAATCATTCACCGTGAACTCGGTCAACATGCTGCCCTGTTCGAGTCCAAGTTCCTCTTGAACCTGCTCCAGACTCTGATATCTCTTGTTCTCCTTCCAGGCGACTCCCCAGTTGAATAACTCGGCGCCGGGGGCTGCGAAGTAAAGATTATCCCTGAGAGTCAGCGCAAGCTTTTCCAGCGACAATCCGTCGGCGTTACTATCGCCGGCCTTAGCGGGCCAGTGGCGATTATCCGGGATATCGAACCAGCCCCAGGTCTGAGCATCGCGATTGAGAGCGATGACATTGTTCCGTATGATATGGTCATGATTCCAGACCGGCACGCTTTTCCTGTCGTCGATTCGTGGCGTCGAGCGCGTCTGCTCGCGGAAGTTGAAGCCTTCCTTGTTGCCAACCAGCAGATTTCGCTCGATGAGGCAGTCCGGCGAGCTGGAGATGCTTATACCCGCACTGGCGCCCCAGGCGCCGGCTGTGTCGGCCAGACCGTTGCCCACGATGACATTGTCATGGGCGTGCAGGCCGTAGGAGATTTCGTAGAAGATGCCGGCGTCCTCATTGAAAGCGATCAGGCAGTTGCGCACGGTGCAGTCTTCGTTGCCGATATCGAACCATATACCGTTTCCGCGGTTCTCGGTGAAGGTGCTGTTTTCGAGCACTACGCCGCGGGTAAGACATATTTTGTTGCCGCCCGCCTCCCAGCCCCGATTGAATCCTTTGATATTGTTGTTTCGCACCGTGCATCCGGTCATTCGGAGCCCGTGAGAACGCACGGCCCCAAAGCCAAGCTGACCGTTGTACTGGAACGTGCAGCGGCGGACCGTGACGTCTTCGCCTCCGAATGCGGCGCCGCCGGCATTGGTATATTCGAAGAAACAATCCTCGACGGACAGATGGTTGCCTGAGAATTCGACGGCTCCTCGTTGAGCACGATTTGCGGCATATCGAAAGCGAATGCCTTTGATAGTGACATAATCGCCCTTGACGGTCAGAATTCGATCGCGTACGGAAGCCTCTACCGTCACCTTCCCGCTGCTAACGTCTTGATTGTCGTAGTTCCATACGTAGAGACGTTTGCCGTTAAGGTCGGCGTAGAAAGTCCCTCGTGCGAGCTTGTCACGTTCGAGGACCTGCCGGAGTGAGTAGCCATTGATAAAAACCTGCTCGCACCGGCCGATTAGGCGATGGTAGTCGTCGTCGGGATGAGTGTTGTTCTGGTTCCACGTGATGAATTTGTGCGGCCAGGGCGTGCTGTATATACGGTCATCGCCCTTCACCTCGGTCCATTCGCTGATATGGTCGGCGCCCGTCATAATCACGCCGGCCCCGGCGGCAGCCTGAAACGTAATCGCATTGTCCGGCAGCCCGCTCTTTTCGATTACGACCGCCTCGCGGTAGATGCCGCCATGAATAATCACGGTATCGCCCGGCTCGGCGAGCGCCGCGGCCTGGCCGATTGTTCGGGCCTGTTCCTGCTGCTCGATGCCGGCCAGCGTTTCTCCGGAGACATGCCACGTTTTGCCTTCCGCCGCGGCACAGAAAGACAATCCCAGCATTAAAACAAGCCCAATCCGTATCCCCTGAAAATGTCGATTCTTCATAACGCCTTACCTCGTCATTTTTAGACAACCCCTGTTTGCCGCACGCCGTATTGCTGCGAATATATAGACCGAAGGCCGTAGGGTGTGCATCGCACACCATTTATTGGCGATGATGGTGTGCAGTGCACACTCTACATCTTTAAAGGTCCTTCGGCATTACGAAAGGTTCGCGGTACGAGCATGTAATGTACTTGTTAGCCTTCTCGGCGTTGGCTCCGACAAAGCGTTCGGTCTTGCGGTCGTAGGTAAGGGCCGGCCCGAGGACAAATTTATCTTTGGCCGGATCGATTCCGTTGCCGTCCAACTGCACCAGCATGTCGTTTAGCGTATTCAGGGCGTCTTCGTGCTTCTTGACGCTCTCGCGGACCTCGTCAAGAGAGGCCTCTGCCCCGGCCCGCCAGGCGACGTTGGCCTGGTGACACACGGCGGTACCGAAATGCCCGACTTCGATCTCCGCGGCCAGGTCCTGCCTTCGGCCGCTGCGGACGCAATCGATGAAATTCTGGGCGTGATTTTCTCCGGCATCGCCCTTATATTGCTTGATGCGCTTGTTGTTGTTGTCGTAAGCCCAGCCGCCGCCGCGCGAAATTCGAATCGAGCCGTTCTCGCACTGGATCCAGTTTCCGCCGCGAGCAGAAAGATAAACCGCCCCGCTCTTGCCGCCCTTTCGTTTGGGGTCGGGCAGATTGCGAATATCGACAACTACCGGCAGGCCGTCATAATCGAAGAGCGCAAAGTGCATGTTGGGCGTCTCGCCGTTGTCGTCCCAGGCGAAGCGATTGCCCGCCGCAATTACCTTGGTCGGCACATCACCCCAACCGAGTATATGACGGAAATCGTCAATGTAATGAATTCCCCAGTTGGCCATCTCGCCATCGCCCCAGTCCCACTGCCAGTGCCAGTCGTAATGGAACTGCTTTCGCATCACAGGCGTCATCGGGGCGGGTCCGGCCCAGAGATTGTAGTCGATATTGCTCGGAACGGGCTGAGGCGTCGTTACTTTTCCGATTGTTTCTCTGGCTCCGAGCTTGGAACAGTGCACCCAGAGGACTTTGCCGTACTTGCCGGCCTGGATATCGGCAGCGGCTTCGATTACCGCCGGGCAGGAGCGATGCTGCGTGCCGGCCTGGACGATACGTTTGTATTTTCGTGCCGCGTTGACCATCTTGCGGCCTTCCGCAATCGAGTGGCTCACCGGTTTCTCCACGTACACGTGCTTTCCCGCCTGGCAGGCATAGACCGTCATCAGCGAATGCCAGTGATTGGGAGCAGCGATTACCAGGGCGTCGATGTCCTTACGATCCAGCAGTTCCCTGATATCAGCGTAGCCTGTTACGGAAGAACCGTACTTGTCTTTGAACTGCCCGACCCAGTCGCCAAGGATCTTGCTGTCGGGATCGCAGAGGGCGACAACTTTCACGCCGTCCAGCTTCTGGAAATTCTTAATGTGACCGCCGCCCCGGCTGCGAATGCCCGCTACCGCGATTCGGACTTCATTGTTGGCCCCCCGAACGCTTGGCATAAAGCCGTGATACGAAGATAGGGCCAAACAGGATCCCGCCGTGGCTGTGACACTACGTTTCAAAAAATTTCGACGACTGATTCTATTCATAATCTGATCCTTTACTCAAATATAATACAAAATAACCAGGTTCACGCGTAGCGGACTTCTGCCTTGTGCTGCGGACAATAAATCACGAACGCCCAAGTTCACTATACTAACAAATATGTCCGTATAGTCGAGCCTTTTTTCATATTGTGTATAGAGAAGATTTGTTCGCCGAATGGCTATTATTACCGCATTGAGTGATAATATGCAGCTCCTCGATATAACAATTCCGGCAGTTCCCGGCGTCAAGCTGTAAAAAACGATATAAAAAGCCCCCGCTCTGCACTCAGGAGAGAACTCCGAGTGCGAGCAGGGGCTCAACAAGAACTGCAAGCGTTGAACTCACAGCCTTTTCAAAATCGTATTCATAATAAGCTATGTATTACAGTGTTCTGCGTCTTCGCAGCCAGCTTACAAAACCTATGCCGATACCGCCCAACAAAATCGCACCAGGAACGGGGATAGGCCTGACTTCTACTACGCCAACAGTCCACGTCTGCATGTCCAAATCAGGCGCTTCGTCTCTCAAAGGCGTCCAAGTATCTGCTGTATAATGAACTTGTGACGCAACGTTGAAGTTCATCAGGCCATCGCTGGAGCCTAATGTACTCAAAGGGACCGTTATCTCGATTCCATCAGCCAGGTACGTGGCCGGAAGAGAGGGGAACGGGTGGGAGAAGGGGTGCAATGCATAGTAACCCGTTCCCTGAAAACCCGTACCGTATGTGCCAACGATGGCTTCCAACCCCATGCCGAGCCACGGGTCACCCGTTGAGGGATCCTTGTCAATGTCAAGCGAAAAGACCGTATAGGTTGTCGCTGGGTCGTAGCCGGCGGCGTAACTGGCCCGGAAGATCGCGTCGCCTGTCGAGGTGATGGAGATCGACGCGAATGTCAGGTCTGCCGACGCCGCCAAACTGTCTCCTACGGGATCCGTGACTTCGCCGTA
>Ga0307380_10011177_pt1 | contig 11262 bp, 12 predicted proteins | sample UN3MG_FD_202239 | JGI IMG/M metagenome (GOLD analysis project Ga0307380, IMG submission 202239) | Soil microbial communities from Risofladan, Vaasa, Finland - UN-3 | ecosystem: Environmental > Terrestrial > Soil > Coastal area > Acid sulfate soil | place: Finland: Risofladan, Vaasa | collected... | reverse complement strand
GGAGGATGGTCCCTGAGCAGAATCACATACCTCACATCCACACCAACGAAATAACAGCCCGCGGGTACAGGACAGTATCAGATCAGTTGTTAAAAGCCTTATATGAGCTGTACAAGAGCAGTTACTTTGGTAGGAAGTATGACGTTACCCCCACCCCACAAATAACATATAGTAAATGGTGGTTTTATTTTAACGCTGCATCATGGTGTCAGCACTTAATTGAGAAAGGATATACAATACGATGAGAGCAATAGTAACAGGAGGGGCCGGATTCATAGGCTCCCATATCGCAGAGAGGCTTCTATCCCAAGGAGTCGAAGTACTTGTTATCGACGATCTGTCAGCCGGTAAGATAAGAAACATCCCCTATGGCATAGATTTTCTAAAGATGAACATTCTGGATGTTACTAAAGAAACATTCTCCGGGGTGGATTGGGTGTTTCATAATGCTGCCAGTAAGAAGAATATATGTATCAAGGATCCTGAGTATGACCTGGAGGTTAATGGGAAGGGAGCGTTAAGGATGATCCGTGCCTGTGTGGAGGCCGGGGTGAAGCACTTCGTCCATGCCTCCACGGGCTCTGTGTATGGGGCCGCTGACCTCACAAATGAGGATACACCCTACAACCCGACCAGCTATTACGGGGTGAGTAAACTAGCAGGGGACCGCTATGTGAACCTCTACAAAGACAGAATACCCATTACGATATTGAGGTACTTCCACGTGTATGGTCCCCGCCAGGAGGATGACCCGAAGCTGGGGGGTGTGGTGGCGGTATTCAAGAGGCAGATCGAAGAGGGAGGGCCGATCACGGTACACGGTACCGGGGAGCAGAAGAGGGTATTCACCCACGTTGATGATGTGGTGTACGCTAATATCACTGCGGCAGACTACCGTATCACCGGCACCTTTAACTGCTGCTCAAATAAGCGGGTATCTATTAATGAGCTGGTAAAGGTACTGAACAAGGATAATCTGGAGGTTATTTATCAGGATAGGCTACCCGGAGATATCGACGATTTCCATATCGATAATTCCAAGATAAAATGGCACTTCGAGATGGAGTTTAAGAAACCAAGATTTTAAAGATGAGTTTATTCATACTACTAATTAAAGAAGGAGGATTACCATTCATACAGATTGGTATTTTTATACTGACTGTCATGTATATTGGATCTTTTATATTTGAACGAATAAATGACAGAAAAGAAAAAGCAGATAAACGAAAGAAGAAATGACACACCCAGAAATAGAGTGGGCTTGGCTACAAAACCAAAAAGCCCGTAAGGAGCCGAAGAAAGACAACATTATTAAGAAGGTAATCAAACGTGTTAAACACTGTAAGGTTAAATTACCTTTACAAAATAACACCGCAGTGTTAAAATAATGGTACATTATGAAGTATGATACATTATGAAGTATGCCTTTCACAGACTCAGGACCACATCTGGTGGTGAACCGATCTACGCTTTCGTGGATGAGTGGGGTCATACTGTGGTCCAGGCGATAGGTAATAAGAGCGCAAAAATACTAAATAAATATTTGAACTATGAAAAACTTGATTAAGTGGTTAGTGTATAAGATAGCCACATCCAGAGAAGAGTATATGAGAGCTACCCAGGCTGATAAGCTCTGTAGTTTTATGTGGGACTTCCAACAGTATCTAAGGGCACAATGGAAATACTCTTCAGAGGAATATCCACCGGACGATATAGATACCATCTATGAGAAGTGGTTTCAGATGATGAATGAGGAAGGCATAGATCTTGAATCAATATACTCATAAGTTTGAGCTCAAAAGCCGCAAACTACGTCCACCCACATACAGAACTATCGATGGCAGACTATATGCCACAGCCAGGGATTTATCCAATGCCTCAGGACTATGCTACGCCAAGTCGAGTAAGTATATTACACTATTAAGATACATTCTAAATAAGAAAAATATTACTGTGGAGGAAATGATGTATTATTTCAAGCTGGATGAGGGATTATGGGATCCAGTGAAAGGAAGATCATGGTTAAAAAATACCAGACTGTGAAATATGTCAATTATTTTTCGTATATTGTAGGGTTGTTTAATTAACTAAATACTTGCAAGTATGAAATATTTTGATCTGACATTACCCGGCCACGTAGAGGGCGAAAGCAAGCCAAAGATTCACAAGGTGGACTTTGACACTCTTAAGAGGGCATGGGTAACTTTTCCAAGACCACTAGCTGAGAGGCTGGTTGAGCTTGGATACGCCCGATGGGTACCATGTACCACAGACGGTAAGATTGTTGTTCCACAAGCCTTTATTTACCCGGAGCAGATAATCCTTCTTAACCTTAAAACACATGCAGTGAAGGCTGCTCATGTATACTCCCTAGTAGACGGTGTAGGACCGATTCCTGATGACCTGATATTCTTTGCCAGCAACCTACAAGCAAATGCCAGGTTCTCTCATGATCCTGCAGATATGGTAGATGCTGATGAGTACGACGCTCTATGTGAAGATAATGAAGAGGTAGGCCTAGAGCCAGAAGCGGATGATGTAATCATCTTTGAGCACTCCCCAGAGGATCTGGTGGATGCAGATGAGTATGATGCCTCTTGTGAGGATGATGAGCTGTATTATCTATTGGAGCCGATGCCTAAGCCTAAGAAGTAACCACCCCTATTTATTTAAAAATAGGCAGCCCGGATCTTACGAGGTCCGGGTTTTTCTATTATGCATCATTTTTGTATACAAATGGAAATAAAGACCCCAGAGGAAGGAATCCCCTGGGGCTACTCAAACGAACCTACCGAACTTATTCCACCACCTCTAATACTTTCTCCTGTGGATCCGGAGCTATGTCTGGTATCTCTGGTACCACCTCTTCAGGGAACTCGAACTGGTGCAGCTGTGGGGGCCCGTTGGCCTCTGCATTTTCTAGCTCCCGCTGCAGTACGATGTGAGCCTTACCAAGATTGGTAGATATGAGAAACTTCACAAAGGGTGCGTGGCCTATCCTCGTTCCCAGCTCTGAATCTTCCAGGATATCTTCCCTGAGAATATCGATCATAGTCTGAACGATGGCAATCCTGCCAATGTAGTCAGCAGCCGCATACTTCTTCTCGCTGACCAGCTGTTTTGCATAGATCTCCTTGCCAAGCTCATCCAGATCATAGGCACCAGCCAATACGTCCTTAATGAGCAGCACAGCATCATCAAGCTGGAAAAGGGCTATCTGTACATCATTAGTCCATTTCTGAGCTATCAGAGTAGAGATAACTTCATCCATGGATTTAAGGAGCCTTTTGTAATTGAGTTCATTCTGGCCGAGGGCACTATGCTCTGGCATAGATAGAGTGGCCAGGTACTTCTTGTCCTCCATATGCTTTTTGTATTCGTTGTAGATCTTCAGTGCTTTTATCTTTTGTTTTTCAACATCAGCTACAACTAATCCATACAGCTCAATTCCCGCGGTGGCTTGAATAAGCTGACCCATGTAGGCCAGCAGTAACTTGAAAATAGGTTCTCTCATTTGTCTCTTTTTAATTGGTTTATATCGTTGTAGCGGGAGGGGTAATCGAAACCCCCGGACAAAGCTTATGAGACTTTGATTGCACCAGCATTTCCCGCAATTATAAAAGGGTTGATACCGCATATATCATACCACGTTGAGCTCCTGGTAGGATTCGAACCCACGACCAGCTGAGTACAGATCAGCAGCTCTGGCCAACTGAGCTACAGGAGCAAACGGGGTTTAACTCTAACCCCGAGAACGGCTTAAGTTTTTCGGTGAATCATTCCTGACGTTATTGCCGGCCATCAAGCCCCCGAGTCGTTAAGCTTAGACTAATAAGTTTCTCCAGGAGATCGCTCAGACGCTAGGCGACTAACCACCCCCTGGAGACCTTTTCTACGCAGCAACCTTGTACTGGGCGAAAGGATTTAGTTGTACTACTTTGCCGTTTATAGGCTATTGATCTCTCTTCGTATTGTACTACTCTGCTGTCAAATCCAACTCAGGCCCATGAGAGTGTTGTTCACGGCACAACACTCAAAGCCGGGGGCTTGGCGGTTAAACCTCGCACCTCCACCACTCAGTTTTTAAGGAACTGAGAAACCTTCGTGGACCTGCCGGGGATCGAACCCGGGTCCAAACAGTCTTTCCTTTACGAGTCAATGAAATCAATGAAAAAGTGGGGAGGCGTGGTAACTCCGAGTTTCAAATCGGCACTAAACCTTTTATCTGCAGTTACTAGGATCATCCGGCTTCGGTTATGGCCTTAGCCTCACCCCACTTTATACTGTCGGGTCCGGACGCTTCCACCCAGACTGTAGTCAATTAGACAATGTTTGATGTAGTTCCGGACCCAATAAGGATGGGGGACTCAAGGTCAGCTATAACCTCGCCAAGCATGTTAACAGAACGTCCATTACGTAGAACTCAGATAGCCGGGATATAAAGCCCAACAGAAGAATGCCCAGCTACTAATTTACATCACAAGGTCCCCCAAAAATCGTATGTCAAAGAACTTAAAAAAACCAACCGAGCTACTGGAGGCCATCACTTTCCAACAACTCGGTTGGGAAATGTAAATTATGAACACAACAAATATATGAAAAATTTTAATACGTGTCAAGTAAAATGCAATCTTTTTTTGCATATTTTTTCTATCTCGCTATGGCTGAGGTGATATGAGTTCGTTCTCCTCTGCCAAATGCACTGAACCTACTTCTCCCAGGAGAGGTGCAATGATTGCATCGATATGCTGGGTATTTATTCACCCCAGTATAGTAGAATTTATCCGGTATGTAGGACAGAGCCGTGGATCCACACTTGTAGCACATATCAGAATCCCCCTTAAAGTACAGCCCCATGTTAGGATGGTTCTTGATGTAGGGGCGCATGCAGAGATAGATTTCCTCAGTTGGAATCAGGTCTTGTCGGTTATATGCCTCCATGTCAAGCAAGGCTTGTGGATCTCCTTCAGTGCATGCTATCCATCGCTCCATCCCCCCATTATCAGCTTTCCTCGCCACCCCAAACTGCTTTGCCAGATAGTCCAGCTTATTACTTGTGAACCCAAAGTTTCGTCTAGCTGCTATTAGAGTATCCACTGTTTGGAATGGCATTGGTGGGGGAAGACCATTGATGACACACCTGGTGTTTATCTTTGGAATGTCAAACCTTTCCAGGTTATGGCCAATGATGATATCTGCGGCATCCACATACTCCCAGATGGATTCCATGATTCGTTTATCATCCCCCTTTATTGCCTCTTCAGGAGTGAGTACATCTGATACCATGTCTTTTGGATCACTAAACAATCTCTTCAAAGCCCAGGAGAGCATGTACCATTCTTCGGTGATTGCATTCATATGGATATCCTGTTTCCACATTCTCCACACTCCCGCTTTTGTGAATGCATTTTCAACGTCCAGGACAATAACATTTGGATGGGATCTCTTATGGGGGATAGATGAAATGATCCCTCTGTATTTGGCTTCTTTGTAGTAGCGATCAATAGTATCTTCCTGAATGGAGAATTTGATAGCTGCAGCTTCTTTGCCTATCTCATCTGCCATATGTATCACTGCACTGATTCGTTTGTCTGAGTTATGCATAGACTATTTTTATCTGGGTTAGGAATTCTACTATTCTGCAAAGGTAAGTAAAATATTTGATATATTTGTCAATCTGCAAATCTTTTTTTAAATTTTTTAAATCGTGAAGGAATTTATTCTTTTTTTTCTATCCCCCCTTTTTTCCTCCCTTTTCCCCCAGACCCCCTTTTCCCCCCTATAGTCCCCCCACTCCCTACCCTCGTCGGCTCCGCTGCGCTACGCCGTCCTGAACGCTGCGCGTCCAGGATCTTTCATACTCCAACTTTTTTATATTCTTTTTTTCAAGAACTTTTCGGCTATAGTTACTATAGGGGGGTAAATTTTTTATGAAATTTTTTCATGTTGATACACAGATGTTTATAAATATTTAAATGGAGTTAACCCACGAGTTAACTAGAAATGTCAATTATTTTACGTATATTTGTATAGAAGTGAGTTAACTCGGTGTTTTGCAGAGGGAATTATCTAATACTTAATGTTATGAAAAAAGTAGTAGCAACAAAGGTGTCGGACGAACTATATGATAAGATCTCGGCCAAGGCGAATGGGAATATTAGTGCTTATCTCCATTCATTGATAGAAGTAGATCTTAATTTAGCTACTCCAATAACTGTGACTCCAGGTCATATCTGGGATAGAGTGGAAGCATATTCTCCTTCAGGTCGTCCCAGGAGAGTTACTGGCCTGGACCATTCAAAGGATGTAAAACTTGTAATAGTGCCCAAGGATGTCCAAGAAGAGGGATGATGAGCTCCAGGAGAGTATAGGCATCTATCAGAATCTGATGGAGGATATGGCTGACCTGGCTAATATCTTCATTGGTAATGAGACCCTAGATGATTTTAATGAGGGTGGTGATTATGAGCCGTTGTTGAAGATGGTAGCGGAGTTTCATTTCAATCCAGAGAACGCCAGACTATACACCGACCTGAAGCACAGAATAAATTTAATCAAAAAAAAGGTCCTAGATCTTAGTACACAAATAGATAGTAATCACAAAAAAGCTTTATTTATTTACAGGAAATCGTAAATCTTTCAATTTTTTTCATTATCTTTGTATTAGAGATTAGATAAGAAATGGAAGGATTTAGGCTAGATGTAACAAAATTGCAGGTAATTGATACTGGATCTTTATCTGGTGGATACTATTATTATCGGGTGGCAGCGATTCTGTCTAATGGTGAAGTTGATCTGGCCAATACGTTGAAGGTCTTCGCTCCGTACCGGGGTAATTCCATTGGTATATTCTGGGACGAAGTTCCAGGGGCAGAGGCATACAGGGTGTACCGCCGGAGGGATAGTGAGGCAGAGGGGTCTATCCTCATTGTTCCTCCGGCTTTCTTTTATGATACAGGAGTGCAGGAGTTTATATGAAACAGAAAGAATATGCAGAGAAGAAATATCTAGATCAGCTATTTAAGAGTTACCAGGCGGGGGTTCTTGACAAGCGAGGTATTGCTCTGCTAAAGGAGAAAGGATACATTACCGAAAGAGGTATTAAGTATAAGAAGCCCGGGGTGGACATAGAAGTTCCTCGGGCAAAAGTAGTTTCTACTGAGGAATGGCTTAAGATGATGAACCCATATACCCGGTGGAAGCAGTGGCAGCAGATGCGGCCGGTGACTAAGGAGCAGTGGCTACCAGACAGTAAGATTGATCACAGTAAGGAATTTGTTCATTGGATAGATTCTATGCTTTTGGGGGCCTTCTCAAATAAGGCATTCTATAAAAAGTTTGATTATTATAAGGCTCAGGCTTGGCAGTGGCTTCAGGATACAGATACCTATTATTCCTATAGGACTGATGATGAGCGAAGGGATTTTATTCTTCGGGAGTATGACAGGTGTCATGAGAATCTTTTATATTTTGCTGATAAGTATGGTCAATTAAAAGAAGGTGATGCAGAGCATGGCTTTCTAAACTACAAAGCCCGGGAGAGTCATGCGGTAGTATTTTATTTGGATGACTGTGGGTATAATATAATGTGTGGGAAGGGAAGGCAGATTGGTCTTACCTCAGCGCTCGGGTTAGGGGCTACCAGAGATATGGTATTTTCCTACAACTTCTTTCTGAAGTTTATTTCAGAGGATGAGGATACTTCAGAGGAGATTTTTACTGATAAGATAAAATACCCATTCAGTGTTCTCCCGAGTTGGATGAAACCAGTAGTGAGGTCTGATAGAGGAAACCGATTGTGGTTATCTGAGAAAAAAGGAAAGGGTGAGCAGGGTTATCCAAACTCAAGGATAAATGTTATTCCACCAAGGATAACCGGTATTAATGGTGGATCTCCACAAAAGGTTCTGGTTGATGAGGCAGCCAACATTGGGGTGCTTACTGAGATGATGAATGAGGGCCGGCCAACCATGTTCTGGAACAATCCGGAGACTGGGGAGTTCGAAATGAAGCGGCAGGTAATCATTTGGAGCTCCGGCGGAAATATGGATAAGTCTAAAGGAGCTTTTGAAAGAGAGTGGGGAAGGATAAATTCTTTATGGGAAGCTAAGAGATATAGACAGTCTGGATTTGTTCCAATATTTTTTACTTGGCATGCCAGGTTTAGTAAAGAGGAGTACGAGCGAGAGAAGGAATGGTATTATGGTGCCCGGGCTACTGAAGAGGATATCGATCTTGAAACATCCAAGACTCAGTTTCATCAGCACTACCCATCCTCTCCAATTGATATGTTCATGCGAACAGATAATACTCTTGTGAGCAGGGATGTTATATATGGAGGGATTGATAGGTGTAAGAAATTATCTCCTCAGCAGTCTCCGGTTTATGGACGATTTGATCCGGTATATGACTTTAATGACCCAATGCCTCCGGAGAGTGATACACCATACCGGATTATTGATTCTACGTTCATTCCACTTACTGATGAAGATAATCCAAAGCTGGCTACAACTATTATGTTTCAGCGACCACAGTCTGGATGGATGGATCGATATTGGCAGGGTACTGACCCAATAGCAACTGAGACTGGTCATTCAAAGATGTCTAGTGGTATATGGGATGATTACTATAAGACTATCCCATGTATAGTAAACTTCAGGAAGCAGCACGACCATAAGGATAGTTTCCTGCAGTGTTTACTAATGGGTCTTTATTATGATACCAAGCCCATAAAAACGGGAGTAAAAGATCTGACGGAGGCAAACATAGGTACCAACTATATAGATTATAAGCGAGAGAAGGGGTTCTTTGACACATTAGTATTCAATTCGGAATTACCAACAAGGGTGATAGGTGGTGTTAGGGAAGTTGGTGTTGATAAGAAGGGGAACAGGGCACACGCCATAATTGATTTTATGACAGAGATGTTCAGGGCGTTTCATACGCGGTTCTTTATAAAGGTCATTTTTGATCAGCTGTCCACATTTGTAAACAAAAGAACAGCGTCTGGCAAGGAGACCTGGGAGCCACAGAATAAGCAACTCCATTATGACGATGTACTGGATGCATGTACATATGCTTATATATGTAAGCTCTCCTTCCCACATAGGAGTCCTTATACGGAAACTTCTGAGCATGTCCGTACTAAGATTCGTCATGAGTTGGTTAGGATGAGTAATGGATCTCTTATTCGACAACCAGTTAAAAAGATTATAAGAGATACTAAAGTAATGAATGATATTCCAGATTTAGTAACATGAGATTAAGACTATTTAACCCGGAAGGATTAAAGGCTGTAGATTACAAAGCGGCGTATCCGGAGCTTGAACGGACTCCTGAATTTGAGCACATGAAGGGATCTGAGCTGATGTTTGTATGGTATTACAGTAATGCTACTTCACCACTTATGGAAATTATAGATAGGGAAGAAAGAGTGGTAGAGGCACTAAAGAGGTCCAGGTTTAACCCTGAGCCCTCAGAGTACGAAAGGATGTTAAAACTTCAGTTCAGTGAACAATTGGAAATAGCTATTGGTAAGATGTCTTCTTACTTGCCGGGTGCCCGGTATCTTGGGTGGAAGGCCCTTAAAGCTATTTTTGATCAGTACCAGGAGATTGCCAGTAAAGGAACCGATTATTTCAAGAAGACAGTCGGTACCGGAGAGGATGCTGTGGATGAGGTGGACTATAGTGCGTACACCAACACAACAACAAAGATTGTTGCGGCATTGCCTGGATTGATTCAAAGAATGGAGGAGGGGCTAGGTATTTCAATGGCCGGCTCGTCCGAGGATGGTGATGATGTACATGGCATTCATAGTACATGGTTCATCAATAGACAAGACAGGTAACTTTGTAAATTCAACGTGATGAATACTTTAATTGCAAGTCGTCAGACAAAGCCTAATCGCATAGAGACCCCAGAAGCTGCGAAAGGAAAGGATTACCATATTGAGTATGGTCGGTGGGTACTAGGATCAGGCAATTCCGTTAAGCACCGGATGCGTATTGATAAGACTCATATTAATCTGGAGTTCTATAAGAACAACCAATGGAATGATCCAGAGGACGCTGAGGCCTTTTTCCAGGATGAGACCGGCCAGGACCGGCATAGGATCCGGGTGACCAAGAATTACATCCAGCCAATGGTGGAGCAGTATCGGGGGAATGCTGATAAGATGCGTTTCGATATGAAGGTGTTTAATATCTCTCCATTGTCCAGGAGCCGGCGTGATAAAGCACTGGCCAGATTGAAAACTTACCAGTATGGGGCTGAAGTTAACCCAGGGTTTAAAGAGTATCTTAATACCAATGGGATCCCTGTCGGTAAAAATCAGCAGGAGACAGAGGATAAGTTTGATAATGTATATACAGATGAGTTTGTGGTGGCCGGTAATAAGCTGTTGCGGTCGGTGGCTGAGCTAAATGACCTGGATGGTTATAAATCTAAACTAGCATTGGATATAGCATGCGGTGGGATAGGTGTAATGAAGCCATACCCTCACGGCGGGGATTGGATGTTTACGCGGGTATCTCCAGATCAGTGGGGGTTTGATACCTCTGCTCAGAGTGAAACCTTAAAGGACTCTGAGTTTTTTTGGGAATGGGATCTGATGAGCCCAACTACTATCTATGAGCAGTATCCATTTCAAATAGGGGATATGGCCAGGTCAACTATTGAGGCTTATGTGGCTAATGCTACAGCTAAGTCCTTGGTTTCAAATAAATTTTATGATGTCCATGGGAAGGTACCGGTTTACACTGCTAAGTGGAGAGATTTACTTGTGGATAAATTTGGGTATGTTATGGACCAGTATGGTCAGAGGATATTGACCAGGATAGGTTATATTGCCCCCGAAGAAGAGGAGCCACAGTATACTATGAAGGATGTTATCCCAATCAAACAGCTAACCGGCCATCAGAAAAAAGTACTCAGAGGAAAGAGTACAGCATATCTCTATGTGGATAATTGGAGGTTTGCTATATTTATTCCACAAGAAGTAGTGTCTGTTCAGACTGATAATAAAAATAAGGATTTATTATTGGATTATGGGGTGATGCCTTATCAGGAGGCTGATCTTTATAGGCCTACTAATATGTATCCTCCTTATAAAGTAGGGATATGGTCTTACGTGAATGGTGAGGTTCTTTCACCGGTAGACGTAACTATAAATCCTCAGCGTATGATTAACAGGTTCATGTCCGTAATGGAAAACCGGTTAAATACCGCCGGTGGATCAGGCACTCTTTATGACAAGGATAT
>Ga0307380_10011175_pt1 | contig 11262 bp, 11 predicted proteins | sample UN3MG_FD_202239 | JGI IMG/M metagenome (GOLD analysis project Ga0307380, IMG submission 202239) | Soil microbial communities from Risofladan, Vaasa, Finland - UN-3 | ecosystem: Environmental > Terrestrial > Soil > Coastal area > Acid sulfate soil | place: Finland: Risofladan, Vaasa | collected... | reverse complement strand
CTGCTGCCCTCCGTCATCCTCTCGGGGTTCATGTTCCCCATCCAGAACATGCCGAGGCTGGTGCAGTATCTGACCTACGGCATCCCCCTCCGGTACTTCGTCGCGATCGTGCGAGGAATCTACCTCAAGGGCGTCGGAATGGATATGCTGTGGCCGCAGCTGGCGGCGCTCGCCGCGCTGGGAGGCGTCATCTTCACCCTCAGCGGGCTGCGGTTCCAGAAGCGACTGGACTAGGAGGAGAGCTCTTGGGCTTCACGACACGGCCGGTCATCATGGGCACCCACGGGGCGGTGGCGGCGGGACACTACCTGGCGGCGCGGGCGGGGCTGCGGATGCTGGAAGTCGGCGGCAACGCCATCGATGCGGGGGTGGCGATGGGGTTCGCGCTGGCGCTGCTGAAGCCGGACCAGAATGGGATCGGGGGGGAGTCACCCATTCTCATCTATGCCGCCGATCGGGCGAGGGTGTCGGCGGTGAACGGCCAGGGCTTTGCGCCGGAGGCGGCGACGATGGCGCGGATGAAGGAGCTGGGGATCGAGGACATCATCCCCGGGGACGGCTTCCTGCCGGCGATGGTGCCCTCGATGGTGGACAACTACGTCACCTCGCTGGCGGTGTTTGGAACGCTGCCGCTCGCCGAGGTGCTGGCGCCGGCGCTGGAGATGGCGGAGCACGGGTTCCCGCTGCACGAGGGGCTGCGCGGTTCGATCCAGTCGAATCTGGAGCGATGGCAGGAGCACTACCCGAGCACGGTGGAGGTGTGGGCCCCGGGCGGGCGGGTCCCGGAGATCGGTCAAGTCGTGACAAACCGGGACTGGGCGGCGGCGATGGGGTTGCTGGTGGAGGCGGAGCGGAAGGCGGCGCGGCGGGGCCGCAGAGCGGCGCTGGAGGCGGCGCGGGATGTGTTCTACAAGGGCGAGATCGCCAAGACGATCGTGACGTTCGCCCGAGAGACGGAGGTGATCGATGCCAGCGGCCGGGCCCACGCGGGCCTGCTGGCGGAGGCGGATTTCGCGGCCTTCCGGGCGCGGGTGGAGGACCCGATCGGCACCAGCTACCGGGGGCTGATGGTTTATAAGTGCAACACGTGGTGTCAGGGGGCGGTCTTCCTCCAGCAGCTCAATCTGCTGGAGGGATTCGATCTGGCGGCGATGGAGCATAACGGCCCGGACTATATCCACACGGTGATCGAGTGCGCGAAGCTGGCGTTCGCCGACCGAAACGCGCACTACGGGGATCCGGAGTTTGCGGAGGTGCCGCTGGGCCGGCTGCTGTCGAAGGAGTACGCGGAGGAGAGGCGGCGGCTCGTCGACGCGCAGCAGGCGTCGCGGGAAGACCGGCCCGGCGACGTTCCTCCGGGGCGGAGGCGGGAGCCGGCGGCGCCGGAGGGGGAGTGGCCCCTGACGCACACCGGCGATACGACCCGATGCTGCGCGGTGGACCGGTGGGGAAACATGATCTCGATCACACCGAGCGGCGGATGGTTCATGTCGTCGCCGGTGGTGCCGGGACTCGGCTTCCCGCTGGGGACGCGAGGGCAGATGTTCGAGTTAGACCCGGAGCACCCGAACTGCCTGCAGCCGCGGAAGCGGCCGCGGACGACGCTGACGCCGTCGCTGGTGATGAAGGAGGGGAAGCCCTGGATGGTGTTCGGGACACCGGGGGGAGATAGCCAGGACCAGTGGACGCTGCAGTTCTTCCTGAACTATGTGGACTTCGGGATGAACCTACAGGAGGCGGTGGACAAGCCGACGTTCCACAGCGAGCATTTCCGGGGGTCGTTCCATCCGCGGGCGGCGAAGCCGGGTTCGGTGGTGGTGGAGGGGAGGATTCCGGAGGGGGTGCGGAAGGCGCTGGAGGCGCGCGGGCACGTGGTGAGGGCGGCGGGGGACTGGGCGCACGGTCAGGTGGAGGGGATTCGGTACGACGCGGAAACGGGGCTCATCTCGGCGGCGTCGTCGCCGCGGGGGGTGAGCTACGCGATGGGATGGTGAGGGGGTCTACCGTCCTTTGGGAAAGAACTCGATGCGGGAGCGGGTGCGGAGGATGCTGTCCATCCGCGCCCGCTTGCCGTTGAGCGTGACTTCTTTGACCTCCTCCTCGAAGATGTTGAGCGTTTCGAGCATGTCGCGTATCCGCATGCCGCCGGTATCGGGGAGGGTGAAGCTCAGTTCGTCCTGCCCGACCCCGGAGGTCTGGCAAAGGTGGCCGTGCACTGAGATGGTGATTCTCATCGCGGTTCCCTAGTCGTCCGGCTCGACCACCGTGATGTCGGCCCGCCTGAGCTTCTCGGTGACATGGGCGCGGGCGGCGGCCACCACGCCCTGATACTCCCCTCGGTAGGAGCGAAGCTGCCGCGCGAGGGCACGCTGGGCCGCGCGCAGATTGGCGGCCTGGTCGGCGGTCGCGGCGATGCCCGGTGACCTCGTGGTGGCGATGTACGGCATGACTTGCTCGACGTATTCGGCCCGCGGGCCGCCTGGAAGCGTCGCCTCAACGACGATTCGTCCGCGGAAGGATATCTGATCGCCCCCCGGGATCGTCGTGGTGGCGACCTTTGCGGCGAGGGTGACCTCGCGCACGCCCTCGGCGGTGAGTGCGCCGATCAGATCATCGATAGTCTCGAACTCGTGTCCCAAGACGGCACTCCTCGAAGTTGGCGCCTCGCGCCCTCAGGCGCCAGGCCGGAGAACTGCGATCAGGAAGTCGCGGGAGACCTCGATGGCCTCCGTCTTATAGTCGAGGCCCGAAAAAACGTGGTCCGCGCCCTCGACCATATGGAGTCGGCACTGCCCGCCAAGGGCGACGCGATAGTCTGAGGCGTCGGAGGGGGAGACGGTCTCGTCATTCGAGCCGTGCACGACGAGGCCCGGCCCGACATAGTTCGCCACCTGCGCGAGAGGCCGGATCTGGGGCAAATCGTCGAGAAAGGCGCGCCCGAGGGCCCAGCCTTCCATGTCGAAGACGTCGGCGCCGCCGAAGTCGGGGGCCAGCCTGTCAGCTATGCGAGTGGGGTGGGCCGTCGCCGCCCAGAGGACGAGGGCGCGCACCCGCTGATCGGTTCCGGCGAGACAGGCGGCCACACAGCCGCCGAGGCTCAAACCGAGCACGCCGACGCGGTTGGCCTCCACCTCAGGGCGCGATGTGAGGCAGTCGAGGGCGGCGCGAGCGTCGTCGATCTCGCGGGAAACGGTCATTTCGTGGAACTCGCCCTCGCTGTCGCCGGAGCCCCGGAAGTCGAAGCGGAGCACGGCGAGGCCGTGTCGGGTGAAGTCGCGGGCGGCGTCGACGAAGAGGCGGTGGGATTCCGCCTTGTGTCCGGTGAAGCCGTGGCACATGATGATCGCCGGGGCCGGGGTGGTCTCAGGGAGGTGAAGCACGCCGAGGACCTGCTGATCTCCCGACCGAAAACCGACTTGCAGCTCCATGAAGGTGCCTCCAGGCTCGCAGCACGGCATTTGGGGCGCTCCCAGCAGCTCCCGGCCGCGCTCTCCCGCGCCCCGGCCGGGATAAGGCCGGCGCCCCGACGGAGGCGGACGCCGGGGCGCCTATGGGTGGTGGGGGGTTGCGGTCCCCATTGGTTGCCCGCCTTGGGCGGGCGCCCGACAGTAGTTACCGCATCTTCGACGGGCATTCTCAAAGGGGGGTGTTATTCGCCGGGGAGCGTCCGAACATGGGGGATATAGTAGGCAAGAGCTGTCCCGCCTATCAGGAAGAGCCAAGCAAGCGGGCCGAGCCCGCTCAGATAGCCCGGGAAGGCGTACAACGCCCCCAGAAGCGAGGAGTCGCCGGTGAGCTTGACGTAGGCGTGAGTCTCGGTTCGCACGAAGACCAGGAAATAGGCGGAGACGGCGCCGACCAGGGTAAGGAAGCAGGCGATTTGCTGGAGGGTGTAGCCCCGCTTGTCGCCGGCGCCCCGCATGACCCCGTAGCCGACCATGCCGCCCAGGACGAGAGAGCCGACAGTGAAGGTGGTGCGCGTCAACACCGCGATCTGCGACCAGGCGATCGCCGTGGCCACGGCCATGACCAATCCGAGAAGGAAGCCGCAGGGGCAGTTCACGCGCTCGGTTTCAGCCTTATAGCGGGCCGCCCTCTGCTCCCGGAGGCGCGTCACGCAGACGGGACAGATCGAGTTTCCGCGCCGCTTCGTCTCACAGTCGACGCAGATCGGGTTCCGGCACAGGAAACAGTTGTAGATTGGGTCCTGGCTGTCGCAGCTAACGCACTTCATGGCCGACCTCTACCGACAGAACGGCGGATACCGGTCGGGGACAGGAATACCCAGCGGGAATGGTCGAAGCTCAGAAATCCTGCACGGCCCGGGCGGATTCTACCCCGACCTCGGGGCGCGGGTCAAGGTCCCTCAGTTGCGCGCGGTGCGGCCGGGGAGGCCGGCGGCCGTGTCTGCCCGCGCGGAGGTGCGGAAGGAAGCATCGGTTCCGATCACAAACTGTAAAGCAGAGGTGACAGCGGATGCCAGCAAAGAGAACCGTGAAGAAGCAGTCATTGCCGGTGCGGTGGGAGGAGCTGACGGCGACGGATTTCCCGGCCGCGGTGAAGAAGGCGAAGGGGGTATGCGTGCTGCCGATCGGCGTGATCGAGAAGCACGGACCCCACCTGCCGTTGGGCACCGATGTGATGGCGGCGCGGGCGGTCGCCGTCGGGGCCGCCGCGAAGGAGTACGCGGTGGTGTTTCCGTTCTACTACTTCGGGCAGATCCTCGAGGCGCAGCACGAGCCGGGATGCATCGCGACTCGGCCGGAGCTGCTGATGGCACTGCTGCAAGACATGTGCGACGAGATCGTCCGGAACGGCTTCGAGAAGATCATCATCGTGAACGGCCACGGAGGGAACGACTCCTGGCTGGCGTTCTTCGCTCAGACGCAGCTCGCGGACCCGAGGGATTACGTGGTCTACATACCGCCGCGCGGGCACATGGACGAGAAGACGGCGAAGGAGATTCGGGCAAGGCGAAAGACCGACTGGGGCGGGCATGCGGATGAGCTGGAATCGAGCTGGATGATGGCGATTCGGCCGGACCTGGTGAAGCTGGAGTACGTGAAGCGCGAGGACGGCCGGCCGCGCCGGAAGCTGAAGCACCTGGGAGAGGTGCACACCGGCATCTGGTGGTATGCCGACTTCCCGACGCATTACGCGGGGGATGCGCGCGGGGCGAACCCGGACCTGGGGAAGCTGGCGGTGAAGGGGAAGGTGAAGGCGCTGGCGGGGGTGATCGAGGCCGTGAAGAAGGACACGACGGCGCCGCGGCTGCACGATGAATTCTTCGCGGCGGCGGTGAAGCCGGTCGGGGGACGAGGAGGGGCGAAGAAGCGGTGACGGGTTGGTTGCGGCGCCGCCTTCGGTGAAGCTCCGCCAGAGCGATCGCTCGGCATGACATGGGAGTAGGCAACCGCAGAGGCAGGGGGATGCCGGCGCTGATTTTGCTCGGCCTGGGCGCGGCGGGGGCGATCTGGTATACGGGGTCGGAGGCGCGCGGGACCTGGGCTTCCGCGTTCCTCTGGGGGTACGCGGGAGCCTGGATCTGCTATGCCATCGCGGGGATGGTGGCGAGCCGGTCGCGGCGCCTGCCCCGGTGGGCCTTGGTGTGGGTCGTGGTGGTCGCCGTCGCCCTGCGGCTGATCGCGCTTGAGCGCACTCCTCCCCTCTCCACGGATGTCTGGCGGTACCTCTGGGACGGCCGCGTGGCGAATGCGGGGATCAACCCATTCCGGTATCCCCCCGACGCCTCCGAGGTCACGCATCTTCGGGACGCCAACTGGCGGTGGATCAACTTCAAGCACATCTCGACGATCTACCCACCCACGGCGGAGATGCTGTTTGCGGGCCTGGCGCGGGTGAGGGGCTCGGACGCGGAGGTGTTCCGGTGGGCGTTCGCGCTGTTCGACGTGGGGAGCGTGCTGCTCCTCATGGCACTGCTGCGGCGGACGGGGAGGCCGCCGGAGCGGGTGGTGTGGTATGCGTGGTGCCCGCTGGCGGTGACGGAGGTGACGGCGGGGGCCCATGTCGATGCGGTCGGGCTGTTCCTGCTCTTGCTGGCATTCCTGCTGTCGTCCCGCAAGGAGGGGAGGCCGGGGCTCGCCAGCGGGATCGCCAGCGGGATCGCGCTGGCGGCGGCGGTGATGGCAAAGGGGCACGCGCTGCTGGCGGTGCCGTTCCTCCTGCGGCGGGGAGGGTGGAGGGTCGCGGGGGCGTTCGTCATTGCCTGCGCGCTGCTGCTCCTCCCCTATCTCGGCGCGGGGAGGCAGCTCTTCGGGGGGCTGAGGGCCTATGTCGGCGCGTGGGAGACGAACGCGAGCATCTTCCTGGTGGTGGATCGGCTGCTGGAGCGCGCCACGGAGGATCACTTCGGGTGGGCGCGGGCGCTGACGGTCGGGGCCGTGCTGCTGATCGTCGCGGTGCTGGCGCGGCGGCAGAAGCCGGGGCTGGAGCCGATGCTGGGGGCGAGCTTCGCGGCAATCGGAGCGCAGCTCTTCATCGGCGCGCCGACGCTCCCGTGGTACGCGATCTGGGTGATCCCGGCGCTGTGCTGGTGGGCGATTCCGGGGCTGGCGCTGTTTACGCTGACGGTGTCGGCGCAGTATTACGCGCGCTGGCTCTATCCGGGAGATACGGCAGCTCATTACGCCTTGCTGTGGGCGGGGTATGTGCCGGTGTATGCGCTGTTGGTGGGGCAGGGGATGTGGCGGTGGGTACGGAGGCGGCGACAGGTCAGGTAAGGGAGATGGCAGGAGGCAAGCCGCCGCAGCGGCCAGGGCCGCTGAAGCAAGGGAAGCGGTTCGGCGGCGATGCCAAGATCCTTCGCTACGCTCAGGACGACATGAACGGCCGGCGGGCATGGGAATGCCCGCCCTAACTGAGATCAGCGTGCGCGATACGGTGAATGCGCTTCGAGGGGGGAGGGACCCTCCCCCCTCGATTCTTCCCCCTCCCCAACGGCCTGGGACTGCCGCAGAGCGTTCGCGGGGGGATGCACGGCCGGCGGGCATGGGAATGCCCGCCCTACGGGTTGGTCAGCGCGAGACGTCGTTCAGTGCCCAGTCGTACTCCATGAACTCGACGGTGTAGTCCGCTTTTTCGAGCTGGGATCTCGCCGGCTCATCGAGGTGCTTGGCGACGTAGCCCTGGAGCGATCCGGGAACACGTGGGCGGAGGGCGCTACGGTCTCCACCAGAGCAGCCGGAAGGCGGTGGCGAGGATGATGACACTCGCCTGAATGGAGGCCTTGAGGGAGCCGGTGATCTTCGAGCGACCGACTCGTTTGCGGTAGGGCACGGGGACCTCGACGGTGGGGAGGTGGAGCCGAGCGGCCTTCGCCTGCATCTCCATGGTCCAGCCGAAGCCGCGGTCGGCCATGTGGAGGCGTTCGAGGGCCTCCCGACGGAGGGCCCGGAAGGGGCCGAGGTCGGTGGTCGGCTGGCGGTAGAGGTGGGTGAGGATCAGGCCCGCGAGCCAGTTGCCGAAGCGCGAGTGGGCGGGGAGCGCGCCGGGCTCCCGCGGGCCGATCATGCGGGAACCGATGACGAAGTCGGCGCGACCGGAGACGATGGGTTCGATCAGATCCGGAAGCAGGGCGGGGTCATCGCTCAGGTCGGCGTCGAGGAAGGCGACGATGTCGGCGCCGCGCAGGGCGGCGATGCCGGCCAGACAGGCGGCGCCGTATCCTCGATGGGGCTCGGTCACGACCCGGGCGCCGTGGGCGGCGGCGACTTCGGCGGTGCCGTCGGCGGAGCCATTATCGACGACGACGATGTCGGGCGCCAGGTGCTTGGGGATGGCGTCGATGGCGCGGCCTATGGACTGCTCCTCGTCCAGTGCCGGGATGATGATGGCGAGCCGGGGTGCCGGTCCGCTCATGTGTCTTCGTCCGGTTGGAGGTGGCGGAGGCAATCCCAGGTGCGAGGGCAGAAGATCGGTTGAGAGCCGAGGGCCTGCCTCGTGAGGTGGTCGCGCAGGCGTTCCAGGTCGTCGGGTGTATCGACATCGTACCACGGTTCGAGGAGAGCGACGGTGAGGCGGAGGTCGCGGGCGCGCTGGAGGGTGTCGGAGAGGACGCTGGCGGAGCTCCACTCGATGCCTGAGAAGAGGGCCGGAACCGGGGCGCGCAGGCCGATCAGGTAGTAGCCGCCATCGAATGAGGGGCCCAATACGAGGTCGCGCTCGGCCGCGAGGCCGAGGGCCTGGCCGACGAGGTGCGGGGGAAGGCTCGGGGAGTCCGTTCCGATGACGGCAACTCGCGGGTGGCCGCGGGAGAGCGCTTCTCCCGCGGAGTTCGCCATGCGCTCCCCGAGGTCGGCGCCGGACTGAACGATCAGCTCCGCCCCGGGGCAGACGTCTCCGGCCAGGGTGCCCAGCGTCTGAGAATCGCTTTCCGCGGCGGCGGCCACGATGACGTGCGCATCGAGATGGCGCAGATTGGCGAGCGTGTCGAGGAGGAAGCAGCGGTAGAGCTCGGCCGCTCCCGCCGGCCCGAGCGCGGGGATCAGGCGGGTCTTCGTCCTGCCCGCACGGGGAGCGCGGGCGAACACGATCACGGCCGGCGGTACCTGCATACCGGTGTCTATTGGCCCAGGCGCGACCCCGATCCTTCAGTCGCGCGGGCACAGGGAGAGAGACGGAGACCCCGGCTCCGTCTCGCCCGAAGCCGGGGTCAGGTGCGTGTTACTGCAACGTTGGAAGGAGGAGGGGGTGTGGTATTACTTCCAGAAGCGCAGGAAGCCGAGCGCCGCCTTGGGGCGGTGTCCGGAGCGCTTCAGTTCTCCAAGTTCTTTCTCGGCGCCCTCGTGTCCAAGCTCCTTCGCCCGGGAGAAAGCCTCGAGGGCCTGGTCGCGCTGGCCCAGCGCCATGAGCGTCTTGCCCAGGAGGAAGCGGAAGTCGGCGTTGCTGGCATCCATGTCGATAAGCTCTTGATAGCAGATCAGGGCCTTCGCATGGTCTCCGTTGCGTCGGTAGCCGTTCGCCCTCAGGAGCACCTCTGTGATCCGAGCGGGATCGGCGAGCACGACGTTCCGCCGGGTTTTCTCCTGGCGGATGCCGAAACCCAAGTTCCCCACGAAGAGGCCGCTGAAGTCCAGCGCCTCCACCTCGGGAAGAAACTGGGCTCTGAGCCAATCGGATTTGCGCGCGTAGTCCTTGCGTTCCCGCTTCTCTCCCTTGGGCTCTTCCTCGAGCCTGTCGGCGACGATGGCGAGTATGCTTCCGGTCGAGGTCCCGCCGGCGGGTGAAGCCGTCGGTTCAGAGGCAAGCTCGGCCGGCGCGGTTTCCGCCGACGTCTTCGACTCGGGAGCTTCGACTGGCGCGGCCCCGGGAGCCACCTTCCGGCTCTCCTCTGCGAGGGAGACAGGTGCACGTCCGGCCGCCGCGGGAATCCCGTGGAGGACAGGCGCTTCAGCCTCTCGCGCGGCAGGCTCCGTCTCCTTCGGCGCGGGCTCCGACTTGAACTCCGAGCGTGGAGCCTCGGGAGCGGTCGATGGATGATCGGCGCGCGTGGTCCAGAAAGGCGCAGAGCTTGCCTTCTCCGCCGGCCGCTTCCCCGCCGGCTGCTCCGCCGCCACCGAGGAGGCACTTGGCGAGGGCTCTATGACGCCTGCCATGAGAACGGGTCTCTTTGGCTCGACCTCCTCCGTCAGCGGCGCATAGGACCGGCGACGGTCGTCGCCGAGGGGAGCGGCCGCGTCCGGAGCCGAGCGGACCTCCAGATTGACGTTCAGGAACCGGTTGCCCTGAGTGCCAACTTGCTCGCGTGCGACAGAGCGTGCCTGCTCGTCGAGAGAGATGTCCTGATGAGAGGCAGTCCCCTTGCCTGGGGCCACGACCCGGCAGCAGTCCGCCGAGAGAAGCTCGCCGATCGCCAGCGCGGTTGGGCTTTCCGATTGCAGTTGGCTGATGGGGACGCCGACCGAGAAGAGCGAGTTCGGGCTGATCACTCGCTGGATGAGCTCTCGTACTGTCAGGCCCCTGACGACGTCCTCGGAGTCGCTCAAGCGACAAATGGGGGTTGCGGCCTCCGGCGTGCTGATCGTTATCAGGACCGATGCCTTCGTTCGAGGTGGGTTGAGAGTGCTGGTTGCGCTCGCTTCGCCTGTCATTATCTTTCGACCTCCGTAGGGGGCCCTAGCCCCCCTGCGCCGCGGTTACGCCGGCCATCGGGATGAGCGCGCCGACGTCGTGGCTCAGCTTATCGAGGACCTCTGCCGCAAAACTGCAATAGGCCTGGGCCGCGGGCGACTCCGGGTCGCGCATTGTTACGGGCAGGCCGCCGGCCTCGGCTTCGCTGACGACGACACTCTTGCTGATGACCGTCGAGAACACGTAGTCTCCAAAATCGCGTTCGATCCTCTCCTTCAGCAGGCGGTAAATCGTCATATCGAGCGCGGTCTTCTTATCGAACATCGTCACGAGAATACCGAGCATCTTCACCGAGGCGCCGATCTGTTCGTGCAGGGTGGCGACCATGTCCCCCAGAAGCGCCATCCCTTTGAGGGCGTAGAACTTGGTGGTCACCGGCACGACCATGTGAGTGGCGGCGGTGAGCGCGTTGATGCTCAGAAGGTCGAGCGAGGGGGGGCAGTCGATCAGGATGAGATCGTACTTGTCGGTGAGGACGCTTCGGTAGAACTCCCGAATCTTGCTTCTCAGTCGCCCCTCGCGCCCCACCTCCATGACCAACGTCTTGTTGCAGTCCGCCAGCCGAGCGCTCGCCGGTACGAGATCCACCTTCTCGATCTGAGTGTGCACGATCACGCGCTCCAGCGGGAAGCGGGCCATGGTGAGGAGACAGTGCGCTTCACGCTCGATTGCCTGCTCGGCCGACACGCCGAAGGCAGTCGTTGCGTTCGCCTGCGGGTCCAGATCCACGCAGAGAACGTGCTCATTGCGCTGGGCCAGAGCCGCCGCGAGATTGACACACGAGGTCGTCTTGGCAACGCCACCTTTTTCGTTCACGAAGGCGATAACTGGTGTATGGCCGTAAGGAGCGACCTCGTTTCCCGAGCCGTTGAGACGACCGCTATCCATGATTACGAACCCTCCGCCTTGTGGGATCCGCTGGGCATCAGACGCGCGTGAGGGCCCTCCGCTGCTCGAACAAATCCCCCCGGGTTGTCAAAATAACCTCATCCCGGCTACCCCCCTTGTTCCACAAAACAGTCGCTTTTGAGAGGTTTGGCTTAGTTTTTGGCCTGGCGACAGCCGACTGGTGGAGCCTGTGGGGGGAGAAGAGACGGAGGAGGCACCTGGATC
>Ga0307380_10011172_pt1 | contig 11264 bp, 7 predicted proteins | sample UN3MG_FD_202239 | JGI IMG/M metagenome (GOLD analysis project Ga0307380, IMG submission 202239) | Soil microbial communities from Risofladan, Vaasa, Finland - UN-3 | ecosystem: Environmental > Terrestrial > Soil > Coastal area > Acid sulfate soil | place: Finland: Risofladan, Vaasa | collected... | reverse complement strand
GTTGCTGCCTGGGTGTCCTGGAGGTTTGTGGAAAGCCCCTTCCGGGACCGGACGCGCGTATCGCGGTCGGCCGTTTTCTCGCTGACTGCCGTAGCGGGAACGACTGCCGCGGCGCTCGGCGCCGTCACGTTCTACATGGACGGGTTTCCCGCGCGCATGGGCGATGAGGCGCGAATTGCCCAGCGCGATGTCGCGCAGGTTAAGCAACCGGCGCGATGCTTCGTCGATGACTGGCAAGACTGGGCCGGTGACGCGTGTTACCTGGCTCGCGGCGACGGACCAACGATCCTACTCTGGGGCGACTCTCACGCCGGGCATTACGCTCGGGTGATCCGGCGGAACGCGCCCGAATTTGATGCCAGTATCCTTCGTTACACGAGTTCAGCATGTGCGCCGGTACTCGGTGTCCGGTTTAAGGCAAAACCGGAATACCAAGCCTTCAACGAGCATGTTTTCGAGGTCATCCGCGCCTATGGCGTCAAGCGGATCGTCCTGGCAGCATATTGGGACTATGGGTTTGAAAAGAACGGCGTGACGCTGGGAATGTTCGAGCGCAGCTTGGCTACACTCAGGGAAGCGGGCCTCGAAGTCGACGTCATCGGCGACAACCCAGACTTTCCGTTCAAAAACCCCGCATATCTGGGCGTGCGCCTCGCGCGACGCGATGACCCGGATGAGCCCTTTTTCTCCAAGGTCCGAAACGATTGGAATTTCATCGCGCGAATGGCAGAGATTGTTGGCCCGGACAATTTCTACAACCCGATGATCCCGCTCTGCCGCGGCAAGGAATGCCTTGCCTACGAGAACGGCGAGCTGCTGATGGGCGACAACTCGCATTTTTCAACCTATGGCGCGACGAAGATGCTCTCGGACCTGAACCTCCGGCGGTTCTTTTCTTGGGACAAAGTCAATCGGAACGCACTAGAACACCTTGGCGGAAAATCAACGGCGACGCCTCCCAGCGGAGCGCCGATCTCCAATAAATGAAGCCTCCAGTCACTCGGCGTAGAATGCGCGCTCGCACGCACCGCTCTCTCGTTGCCGATCTATGCTGCGTGTGCGCATCCTACGACGGTAAATTCAACCGGCGTTTTAACAATCGTTTATAATCAATATCTTAACACCATGCCCAACCTTGGGCACTCCGCATTCACGCCCGCAAGCGGGTCGCACGCGGCACCGGGGTGGCGCGATTCCACAATGCGGGGCGGGTTCTTGGCCGGGAGCCTCAGCCAATCATCCCGGCCGCCGCGTCCACCGCCAGATCATAGCCGCGTGGGCCAAATCCAGCGATGATGCCGGTCACGCCGAACGACACATAGGAGTGGCTGCGGAAGCTCTCGCGGCGGTGGATGTTCGACAGGTGCAGCTCGATCGATGGGATCGACAGGGACTTCAGCGCGTCCAGGATCGCCACCGAGGTATGGGTGTAGGCTCCAGCATTCAGGATCAGGGCCACGGCTTCGGTGCGGGCCTCCTGGATCCAGGCTACCAGTTCGCCCTCATGGTTCGATTGGCGGAACACCAACTCCAACCCGTGGCTGGCGGCACGGGTGCGCGCCGCGGCTTCCAGGTCAGCCAGGGTCTCGTGGCCATAGATCTCCGGCTCGCGCGTCCCAAGCATGTTCAGGTTCGGGCCGTTCAGAATGTAGATCGGTTGTTTCGCCGTTGGGGCCATCGGGCGCGCCTTTCGCTGAAGCCGGGGCCGAGCACCACACTGGCCACCTTCTTGGGCCGCCTTCTTACTCGGCGGCGGGCGCTGCCTCAAGCTCGATCACCGGCAGCATGGCGTTCAGAATATCTTCGCTCAGATGGCAGGCGATGACATGGCCGTCGCCCATGTCCTTGAAGGGCGGCACCACGCTGTCGCAGGTTCCCTTGATCACATATTGGCAGCGGGTCTGGAACGGGCAACCCGGCAGCGGGGTCAGCGGCGACGGGATCTCGCCCTCCAGCACCACATGACGTTTCTTCACCCTTGTGTCGGCGACCGGCACCGCTGACAGCAGCGCTTCGGTATAAGGATGATAGGGCGGCGAGAAAATCGCCTCGGTCGTGCCCTGCTCCATGATCCGGCCCAGATACATCACCACGACGCGGTCGGCGAGATAGCGCACCACGCCCAGATCGTGGCTGATGAACAGCATGGTGGTCCGGTGCTCGCGCTGGATATCGGTCAGCAGCCGGGTAACCGCCGCCTGCACCGAGACATCGAGCGCCGAGACCGGCTCGTCCGCCACCACCAGTTTCGGATGCCCGGCGAACGCGCGAGCGATACCGATGCGCTGTTTCTGGCCACCGGACAGCTGGCGCGGCATACGGGTGGCGAACTCACGCGGCAGTTTCACCAGGTCGAGCAGCTCGAGCATCCGGTCACGCCGGGCAGCGTCGTTGTCGCCGATCTGGAATATCTCCAGCACCCGCATGATCTGATTGCCGATGGTCATTGACGGGTTCAGCGTGTCGAAGGGGTTCTGGAACACCATCTGCACCTGGCTGACCGTCTTCGGGCCGCGCTTCTCGACCGGCAAATGAGCAATATCCAGATTGCCCAGCGTCACCGTGCCGTCAGTCGCAGTCTCCAACCCCATCAGCACCTTGGCAAAGGTCGACTTGCCACAGCCGGACTCGCCGACGATGGCGACGGTTTCTGCCTCGCGGGCTTCGAAGGTCAGGTCTTCGTTGGCTTTCACGGTGCGGGTATCGCCACCGCCGAACATGCCGGTCGAGATCGAGTAGTGCTTCTTCAAATGGTTGACCGAAACGACGACGTCGCCGACCACGATTGGCTCGTCGATTTCACCGGCAACCTCCTCGGCGTCCCAGTCGATCTCGCCGATCCGTTCGCAACGGCTGCGATGACGGTTGCCGAGATCGGTCATGTGGACCAGGCCCTTGTTGCAGACCGCCTCGACATAGTGGTCGCAACGGGGGCCGAAGTTGCAGCCGACGGGGCGTTCGTGGGGCAACGGCAACTGGCCCGGGATCGCCACCAGCGGCCGCGAGTATTTGTCCGCCCCTGGCACCGGGATCGAGCGCAGCAGGCCTTTGGTGTAGGGGTGGCGCATCTTGTTAAAGACGGTCTTGATGTCGCCTTCCTCGACCGCCTCGCCGGAATACATCACGGTGATCCGGTCGCAGGTCTCGAGGATCAGGCCGAGGTTGTGGCTGACAAAAACCATCGAGGTGCCGAATTCCTTGGCCAGATCCCGGATCAGATCGACAATGCCCGCCTCGACCGTGACATCCAGCGCCGTGGTCGGCTCGTCGAGCAGCAACAGTGCCGGCTTCGACAGCAACGCCATCGAGATCACGACGCGCTGCTGCTGGCCGCCGGAAAGCTGGTGCGGGTAGGCGCCGAGGATGCGGTCCGGGTCGGGCAGGCGGACGGCGCCCATCATCTCGGCGGCGCGTTTCATGGCATCCTGTTCCGAGATGCCCTCATGCACCGTCAGCACCTCGGACAATTGCTTGCCGACCTTCATTGCCGGGTTCAGCGAGGCCATCGGCTCCTGATAGACCATCGAGATCTTCGAGCCGCGAATGTCGCGCAGCTCGTCGTCCGACAACTCGGCCATGTCGCGGCCCATGAACTTGATCTTGCCGGATTTGATGTGCCCGTTATTGCCCAGATAGCGCATGATCCCGAGCGACACGGTGGACTTGCCGCAACCGGATTCGCCGACCAGACCCATGGTCTCGCCCGGCAGCACTTTCATCGAGAAGTCCATCACCGCCGGGATCTCGCCCTTGCGGGTGTAGAACGAGATATTCAGGTCGTCGATTTCAAGGATCGGTTCGGTCATGTGCTCCTCCTCAATCCTTCATCGATTCTTCGCGCAGGCCATCGGCCAGCAGGTTCAGGCCCAAAACCAGGCTCATCAGCGCCAGCGCCGGGAACAGCGCCAGATGCGCCGTGTTGGCGAGCCGAACGAAGGGCCGCCCGTGGTTGATCATCGACCCCCAGTCGGCGCTTTCGGGTTGCAGGCCCAGGCCGAAGAAACCCAGCGTTCCCAGAAGGATCGTGGTGTAGCCGATGCGCAGGCAGAAATCGACGATCAGCGGGCCGCGGGCATTCGGCAGGATCTCCCACAGCATGATGTACCAGGGCCGTTCGCCGCGGGTCTGTGCGGCAGCGACATAGTCACGGGTCTTGATATCCATGGTCAAGCCGCGAACGATCCGGAACACACCGGGTGACGAGCCCAGGATCACCGCCGCGAACACATTCAGCATGTTCGGCTCCATCGCCAGCACACCGAACGGGTCGCTGTTAAAAACCAGTGCCGAATAGGCCCAGAAACCGATAACCAGCGTCACCCCGAGGTAGCTAATCAGCTTGGCCTGATTGTTCTCGTACTTGGTGAACCACATGGTGCAGATGAAGATGATCGGGAACAGGAAGAACACCGCCGCCAAACCGATCGGGATCGACCAGGGGATGGTGAACAACCCCAGATCGACCGGATGCGGCGTGCGCACTTCCGGTGTCACCAGCAGGTAGAACAGCAGGATGATCGGGAAGGCCAGGATCAGGTTCGCCAGAAATGACGAGATACTGTCAGACCAGCCCTGGAGGTACCCGGCGGGCAGTCCCAGTGTCGCGCCGACCATGTAGGCGATCAGGGTGGCCGCCGGTGCGACGATCAGCACGATCCGGCTGCCATGCACCACGCGGCTAAAGACATCGCGTGCCAGATTGTCGCCGCCCCACAGGAAGATAATCCCGCTTTGCGGGTCGGTAACGCCGGGCGTGCCCTTTTTCATGCCGGCCGCGAAGGATTGCTCAAGCGGGCCAATCACGGCGATGGCGTCGGCGAAGATCGCCGTGAACACCCAGAACAGCACGATGATCAGTCCGCACATGCCGATCATTGAGCCGTACAGCCGGCCGAACACGCCCAGCCGTTCGCGCAGCGGCCAACAGACCGCTAGTGTGATCGCAATCGCCAGCCAGGTTGGCCAGAAGCGGGTAACCGAGAGCAAAAGAATCTCGCCGGTGCCGATATACTCGGACATGTCTATCGCCTCTCGCTGTTATTTTACGCGGATGCGCGGGTTGAGATAGGCATAGCCGATATCCGAGATCAACTGAGTCACCAGGACCACGATCACGGCGACCCACGAGATTGCCAGTAGCAATTCGATGTCGTTATTGCCCGCCGCCTGGATCAGGGCGAAGCCGAAGCCTTTGTAGTTGAACATCGCCTCTACCACGACCACGCCGGTCAGCAGCCAGGGGAACTGCAGCATGATCACGGTAAAGGGTGTGATCAGGGCGTTCCTCAGAGCATGCTTCAGCACGACAGACCGGAAGTTCAGGCCCTTGAGGCGGGCGGTACGAATGTACTGAGAAGTCATCACCTCGACCATCGAGGCCCGGGTCAACCGGGCAATATAGCCCATGCCGTACATCGCCATGGTCATCACCGGCAGGGTGAAGTTCTCAAACGTCACGTCGCCGGCCTTGGCGATGCCCTTGAACCAACCGAGGTAGCTGGCAAAGATGATGGTGAAGACAATTCCGGTGACATATTCCGGCGCCGAGGTCGACGCGATCGAGCCGACCGACAAACTTCGGTCCAGGAACGATCCCTCGCGCATCCCAGCCATGATACCGATGATCAGCGACATCGGTACCATCACGATCATGACCCAGAACATCAGGATGCCGGTGTGGCCCAGCCGTTCGCCAACCACCTCGCTGACCGGCTTGCGGAAGACCCGCGAATAGCCCATGTCGCCCTGCACGGTGCCGACGATCCATTCGCCATAGCGGATCAGGAACGGGCGGCTATAGCCTTCCTTTTCGAGCCAACTGGCGACCTGTTCGTCGGTCATCCGCATATTGCCTTCGGTCTTGGCGATCTTTTCCAGATTGCCCGGAAGGTTGACCAAGTAGAAGACGATGAAGGTCAGCGCGAACATGGTCGCGAGCATCGCCCCAATACGGCGAAGGACAAACATGAACATGTGATATCCCCTGTTGTTACGCCCGCCGGCAGTGATTTTGTTTTATTGTGCGGCGATGCCGCATCCGTGCGGGTGGTACGGGGGCAATCCAAAGACTGCCCCCGGTATTAAGATCAGCTGTCGAGCCAGACCAGGTCGAGGTGCTGCTCGAACGACTGGTGCATCTCGAAACCGTTCACGCCTTCGCGGTTTGACCGGTAGAGCGAGCGCCAGAATGGCTGGATGATCACACCCGAGTCGCGCAGGTTGGTTTCGATCTTGGCCATGATCACGCGGCGGGCGTCGGCATCCGGTGTCGCCAGCGCCTGGTCAAGCAGGGCGTCGAACTCGGCGTCCGCATAGGCCGTCTCGTTCCACGGCACGCCACCCTTGTACGCCAGCGCCAGAACCTGAACACCCAACGGGCGGGCGTTCCACTGGGTCGCCGAGTGCGGATACTTCGCCCAGTTGTTCCAGAAGGTCGAGCCTGGGATGACTGTCCGCTTGACGTTGATTCCGGCATCACGCATCTGGGCCGCCACCGCGTCTACGGTATTTCGGTTCCAGTCGTCATCAACCGAAATCAGCTCGAATTCGGTGTCGGTATGCCCGGCCGCGGCGAGCAACGCTCTCGATTTCTCGACGTCGCGCACATGTGGTCCGATATCCGCATACTCAATATGCACTGGGCCGACATGATGGTTCTCGGCCACCTTACCAGCGCCACCGATACCGAGTTGCAAGATGACATTGTTGTCGACGGCAAATTGCATCGCCTGGCGCACCCGGACATCGTCATATGGCGCGCCCGCGACATTCGTCCGGATTACAATGGTCGCACCGGTGGCGATCTCGGATGTGATCATGCCAATCGAATCGACTTGCGGGATCGAGTCTGCCTTGGTTTCGTAAGTGGCATCGACTTCCTCAGACTCCAGCGCCGCGATCATTGCGGTCGGATCCGTGCCATGGTCGTTCCACTGCACACCGTCAAGGTAGAATTCGCCGTGCCACCAAGGTGTGTCCTTGCGCTTGACCTCGGCACCGACACCGGCATCCCAGCGAACCAACTCACACGGCCCGGTCGAGATCGCCAGCGCTTCCAGTGGGTCAGCGCTGCCGTCATAGCTGCGATGCATGACCAGGGCGGGATAGTCGGCCATGCCAGCGATCAACGTGATGTCGGGTGCTGGCAGGTTCAAACGAACCGTATGGTCGTCGATGCGATCCATACCGCCCGCGCGCAACACCTTGGTTTCCGGATCGACCAGCCCGCCCATGCGTGAGGCCATCGAGTTGCCTTCAACACTGCCTTCGCACCAGCGGGTAATATTATGCACCAGGTCGTCGGCGTTGAATTCGTCGCCATTCGACCACATGACACCCTTACGGGCAGTCAGCGTATAGGTCTTGGCGTCGTCACTGACCTCCCAGCTCTCAAGCAGCCAGCCCTCGAAACTGAAATCGCGGTTCCAACGCACCAGATACTCATTGACCTGACGCGAAGGTGTCGCGAGCTCGGACCAATCGAACGTGCGCGGATCCTTGAACGCTTTAACTGCCATCGAAATCCGAAAGACGCCGCCAGATTTGGGCGTCTGTGCCGCCGCCGGGGTCGGCACGATGCCGCCCAGCGCAAAAGCGCCTGCTGCCGTCACGCCGAAAGCCGCCATCGTCGCCAGGTATTCGCGGCGGCTTACCTTACCCGCCTTGAAGTCCTCGGCGGCCGGCGCCGCCATCGGATGCAGCGCGCGATCGGTCATCATCATCTTGGTCATCATATCCTCCCAACCCGGTGTGATCCCGGGACACATTGTTCCTATGCGGCTACCTAAACATGGCAGGCCCGCGCGGCCAAGAGCGAATTTTCTCCGCCGCCACGAGTATCGCAGATAATTTAGCTGCGTGGGGACGGATATGGGCGACATATCGTGGCGTGTCTGCGACATGCGCGAGGAAAGTTGCCAATTTGATCGTGAGGCCAATCTGATTCTGAGGATTGTTAAAAGCCAAGTTTATCGGGATCGACTTGGAGGAGACGGTCGGAATTGTAATCGTCGTGCGCGATTGCATCGACCTGCTTCGATCGCGCAAACTCCGCGTTGGAATCACCGGCACGCCTGCGCGCCGTTTCGCCGGACGCCCGGCGAGATCTGGCCCAGAACGATTAGAAAGGATCTTTAACATGGACATTCATTCCCCGAACGGCCGCATCTCGACCTGGCTGGCGAAGCTGTCGGAGGCGCTGGAAGCGCGCGACAGCGCCGCCGCCACGGCGCTTTTCGCGCCCGACAGCTATTGGCGCGACATGGTCAGTTTCACCTGGAACATCAAAACCATGGAGGGCCGCGACCAGATCGCCGCCATGCTGGATGCGACCCTGGGCGACGTGCAGCCCAGCAACTTCACTTTGACCGGCGATGCCTCCGAGGCCGGTGGCATCACCGAGGGTTGGATCAGCTTCGAGACCGCCTCGGGCCGGGGCGAGGGGCATCTGCGTCTCAACGACCAGGGGGCCTGGACGCTGTTGACCACGCTGAAGGAGCTGAAGGACCACGAGGAGAAACGCGGCCCGACCCGCGCACTCGCGAGCAGGCCGAGCTTGGCAACAAGGCGCAGCCCTATGTGGTCATCGTCGGCGGCGGCCAAGGTGGCATCGCCCTCGGCGCCCGTCTGCGCCGCCTCGGCGTTCCGACCATCATCATCGAGAAGAACGAGCGCCCGGGCGATAGCTGGCGCAAGCGCTACAAGTCGCTGTGCCTGCACGACCCGGTCTGGTACGACCACCTGCCGTATCTGCCCTTCCCCGACCACTGGCCAGTATTCTCGCCCAAGGACAAGATCGGCGACTGGCTCGAGATGTACACCAAGGTGATGGAGCTGAACTACTGGACGAAGGCCGAGTGCAAGCTCGCGGACTACGATCCCGCGAAGCAGGAATGGACCGTCGACGTGGTCCGCGACGGCAAGCCTGTGACACTGCGGCCCAGACAACTGGTGCTGGCCACCGGCATGTCGGGCATACCGAACGTCCCGACATTTCCCGGCATGGACAGCTTTGCGGGCGAGATCCGTCATTCCTCTGGTCATCTGGGCGGCGACGGCTATCAGGGCAAGCGTTGCGTCGTGATCGGCTCGAACAATTCGGCCCACGACATCTGCGCTGATCTTTGGGAGCACGGCGCGGATGTGACCATGGTGCAGCGCTCGTCGACCCACATCGCCAAGTCCGAGACCCTGATGGAGCTGGCGCTGGGGCCGATCTATTCGGAGCAGGCGGTGGCCAACGGCATCACCACCGGGATGGCCGACCTGCAGAAACCGACCTATGCCGAGATGAAGGAGCGCGACAAGGACCTGTATGACCGGCTGGAGAAGGCGGGTTTCCTGCTCGACTTCGGCGACGACGACTCTGGGCTGTTCCTGAAATACCTCCGCCGGGGTTCGGGCTACTACATTGATGTCGGCGCGTCGGAGCTGGTCGCCAATGGCGACATCAAGCTGAAGACCGGGCAGGTCGAGGCGATCACGCCGAAGGGCGTACGGATGGCAGACGGATCGGAACTGCCCGCCGACCTGATCGTGATGGCGACCGGCTATGGTTCGATGAACGGTTGGGCGGCAAAGCTGATTGGCCAGGATGTCGCCGACAAGGTCGGCAAGTGCTGGGGTCTCGGCTCGGCCACGACCAAGGATCCCGGCCCCTGGGAGGGCGAGTTGCGCAACATGTGGAAGCCAACCCAACAGGATGCGCTATGGTTCCATGGCGGCAACCTGCACCAGTCGCGCCACTACTCGCAGTTCCTGTCGCTGCAACTGAAGGCCCGGATGGAGGGCGTCCCAACCCCGGTCTACGGGTTGGCCGAGGTGCATCATCTGAAGTGAGCGGGATCGGGAGAATAATTCTCGCGTCGTTGCAATGGATCGGGCTGACCTCCCTGGCTCGCAAATAAGAGCAAAATACGCTCAGAGCCTCCTGCGCGCCGAGACAGAAAGTAATCGTCCGGCTATGCCGGCAATGGCCGCATTCCGACGATCCGCGCCTCGGTGGCAAAGCCCCGAACCGGATCAAACCGGTGGAGATAATAGATCGGACGCCCCTCCGCTTCGGCCGGATACTCACCTTTGCGCAGCGTCGTCGCGATGCACGTCATCACGGTCGCCGGGATGCTCCCGACATGACCCGCGGCAGCACGGTGAACATGGCCGCTGAAGATGGCAACAACCCGCCCGGAGTGTTGCAAGGCCCGGCGCAGCGCCGACATGATCTCCTGGCTCTCGAAATGAAGCCGATCCGGCCCGACCATGACCTCGAATGGCGGATGGTGGGCGAAAACCGCAATCGGTTTGGTGGTCTCGGCGTCGATCAGGTCGATCAAGTTTCTGACCCTCCGTTGGCAGAAGTCACCCTTGCTGCTGGTTGGGTTCAAGGTGTCCAGCATGATCAGCCTGACTGGATAATCCTCGATTGCATAGTCGATGAAGTCGGAATTGGTCGCCAGATACCTGCACGCCGAAAAACCCCCACAAACCGAAAAGGCCCTGCGCAAATTTGCCCGGTCATCTTTGTTGCCCACCATCACATAGACCGGCGCACGCGCACCCGCGAGTATAGCAACCGCCTGAGCGTATTCGCCTCGCCGTCCGTTATGAACGATATCGCCGGTATGAACGATGACATCCGGCTGCGGCTCGAGCGCATTTATGTCTGCAATAGTTGTCTCGAAATCCCGTATTCTCTGATCGGCGTCGGGTGTGTCCAGGGCAATATGGGTATCGGAGATCTGCGCAATGATCATGATGCCGGCCCCTATCCTGCCGATCGCAGACTAGCGTAATATTCCTTGAGAATCGCCACCACCTCCGGCCGGCTGAATTCGGGCGGTATCTCCGCATCGCTCAATAGCATTTCACGCTGCTCGGTGCCGGAGATTGAAATGTGATGCTCGGGGCCGTGCGGGCAGGTCCTGCCGGTTGCCATTCCATAGCATTTCCGGCAGTAGAAGGTGATGTCGATCTTCAGTGGTTTCGTCTGAAGCGCGCCCTCCCACAACTCGTCGAAGATGTGATGCGCATCGAAGGGGCCGTAGTAGTCGCCAACCCCGGCATGGTCGCGCCCGACGATCAGGTGCGAGCAGCCGAAATTCTGCCGAATGAGGGCGTGAAGCAGTGCCTCGCGCGGGCCCGCATAGCGCATCTCGATCGGATAGCCCGCCTGAATAACCGTGCCAGCGCGAAAGTAATTGTCGATCATTGCCTGGATCGCCCGGGTGCGAACCTCGGCTGGAATGTCGCCAGCTTTCAACTCCCCC
>Ga0307380_10011171_pt1 | contig 11264 bp, 2 predicted proteins | sample UN3MG_FD_202239 | JGI IMG/M metagenome (GOLD analysis project Ga0307380, IMG submission 202239) | Soil microbial communities from Risofladan, Vaasa, Finland - UN-3 | ecosystem: Environmental > Terrestrial > Soil > Coastal area > Acid sulfate soil | place: Finland: Risofladan, Vaasa | collected... | reverse complement strand
GCTTCGTATCATTTGTTACCTCCTGATACGCACATATTCATTCCGGCCGGTCGGCTAATCTTTGGCCGGGCAGGATTCATACCTGCTGAATTGCACCAGCTTATCTTGGCGCACGCTTTGTTTTTTCGCAGCACAAAACCACAAAATTCCTCATAATACCCTTTCATATAGATACTTACTTTCATTTTGCCCTCTCGTAAATTGGGTTTGTTTTTTCAAACTACTACAAAGCTGCTTCGCTTTCTAAGGTGCAAAGGAGCAGAGGTTCAAAGGCACAGAGATTCAACTGATTAAGCCCGCCGAATTCTAAATTCACCATTCTGTATTCTGTCTCCTGGATTCCGGCTTCTGTTTTTCTTCTCCATTCTCAATTCTACATACAACATACGATATACGAAATTCGATATAAGTATGTTATATGTATATTATATCATATAATATGTTTTATTTCAAGTGAAATCCATAAAAATTCTCCGTGACTCGCCGCTCTTTATTCTGCCACAGAGAAAGCTGATAATTAAGCAATAATCATTTTCATTAATCGCTGATAAACACCGATAAACACGGATTTTTGATGCTGGATGCCCATTATTCTAATTCTCCAATTCGCTAATCAACTCACCTTTTATCCTCTCTTCTGGCTCCTGAATTCTCCGTGAGGAGTCCCGAGTTCTTGCTTTTTCCTCTTTCTCTCGAAAAAGCGCTTGACAGGCCGGCTGTTCGTGGATTATTGTATATCTATGTTGTCGTTTTGGCAATCTGTATTGTCGTGTTGACAATGATTCTGGAGGAACGGGTGACAGTCGTTTATCCCCAATGGTAGGAAGGTGAGGACGGTCTTTTTCCCCACGTAGAACTACGTGCCGGACACCTTCGATTCCACTTCATCCGGGGAACCCTTTCTTTAGCTCGGAGTTGCTTTTATGCACATGCACAGCTTTGCAGAGGCTAAGATTCTCTCCGGGAGCAGGAAACTCTCGGGATTTCCCTCAGAAAAGGTTTTGCGAAGCACAATTCGGCTCACATACAGATTCTTCGGCCCGGAAACGGGCGTTTTCAATACGGCGAAACAGTTACTCGTAAACAGTGGCATTTTGTGAGAGGGTGAAGAAATGAAGCTGCAAAAGAATTTAACAGTGTTGTTGTCAGTGTCGATGTTCGTCCTTCTTGTGGTGGGCCCGCGAGCATTCGCCGGACCTGACATACCTTATTATTGGGCCCCACCGGAGGCTCACTTTGTCGGTAATCAATCCTGGGGTATTTTGAGCGGCGTGGATTTTGACTGTCCGGAGATAACAACGCTCAAAATCTACGACCTCAACACGAACATCGAACCCTCACCATTATTTCCGCTCTCCGTTTGCGGGATCGGATTGTCTCATCTGGCGGCGAACGGTGGGAATGGTTCGAGCGGTATCTGGGGTAGTGCTGGTGGTAATGGGGCCGGTGGGCAAAACCTGATGGTGGATTTTGATTCTCCCATTTTCGGTATCGAGTCCACATCTGGCATATTTGCTTCTGGCATCGTCGCACAAAGTGAAGGTGGCGATGGCGGAAATGGTGGAAACGGCGTCGGAATCATTGTCTCGTACGGTGGCAATGGCGGCTACGGAGGCTACGGAGGGGCAGTAACCATTACCAGTAACGGCAGCATCCAGACCGAAGGCATGCTTTCTTCTATCGGTATCTCAGCACTGAGCCTTGGCGGCAATGGCGGCAATGGAGGCTGGGGTACGCTTGCATTTTACGCCGAGGGCGGTGACGGTAGAAACGGGGGCAATAGCAACGACGTGACTGTCACTAATTCCGGCAGCATCCAGACCGAAAGCACTACCCCTCTTTCGATATCCTTCGGCATCTCCGCACAGAGCCTTGGCGGCGATGGCGGCAATGGCGGCTCGGCCAACGTCGGCGCCGCCTCCGTTGGCGGTCATGGTGGAGCAGGGGGCAGTGCAGGTGACGTGATGGTCAACAACTACGGCAGCATCCACACTGAAAGCCCTCCTTCAATTTTTTCGGTATCCTCCGGCATACACGCACAAAGCCGAGGCGGCGATGGTGGCAGTGGCGGTTCCGCTAATGTCGGTGGCGGCTCCAAGGGCGGTCATGCTGGAGCCGGGGGAGATGGCAGCAACGTGACTGTCAACAACTACGGCAGCATCGACATTGTCGGCGATTCTTCTTTCGGCATTAACGCAGGGAGCATAGGCGGCAATGGTGGAAATGGCGGCTCAGCCACTGTCGGCGGTGACGCCAGGGGCGGTCATGGTGGAGCAGGGGGCGATGGCAGAGATGTGACTGTCAACAACTACGGCAGTATAAACACTAACGGCGATTTTTCTCCCGGCATCTACGCACTTAGTCAAGGCGGCGATGGCGGCTATGGCGGCTCGGGCTCAGTGGCCGGCAATGCCGTGGGCGGTAATGGTGGTGTAGGAGGCAGTGGCGGCATTGTGACTGTCAACAACTACGGCAGCATCGAGACTACCGGTAATTCCGCTGACGGGATCGTTGGCTTGAGCCTCGGCGGTGCTGGTGGGGATGGTGGATCCGCCGGCGGTGTGGTCGGCCAGGGGGGTGGCACTCTTGGCAGTGGTCCGGGCGGTACAGTGGAAATCGATAATACGGCAGATATCCAGACCTCCGGCACGGACGCCCGCGGCATCTTCGCACAGAGTGTCGGGGGCTTCGCCGGCAGCATCGGTGGCGCCGGCGGCCTGGTCGGTTGGGGCGGCAGTGGAAACAGTGCCGGTGACGGGGGACCTGTCACGGTGACAAACAGCGGGGCTATTACCACCGGGGGGGCGCGTTCTCACAGCATTTTCGGCCAGAGTATCGGCGGCGGCGGGGGCAGTGCCGGCGGAACCGGTGGACTTGTATCCCTCGGCGGAGGCGGTTCATCCGGTGGCAATGGCGGTACCGTCACGATCACAAACAGCGGCCAACTGCAGACCACGGGATTATCCGCCCGAGGGATCTATGCCCAGAGTATCGGCGGCGGAGGCGGGGATGGCGGCGCATCCGGGGGACTCGTATCTCTCGGTGGCGGATCGAGTACCGGCAGTAACGGCGGCAGTGTGACGGTCACGAACGATGTCGCCGGAACCATCTCGACGATGGGTGATGATTCGGACGCCATTTTTGCCCAGAGCATCGGCGGCGGTGGCGGCAGTGCCGGGCATTCGGGCGGAGCCGTTTCCTTGGGTGGCACGGGTTCAGGTGGCGGCGGCGGCGGCGAAGTAGAGGTTACAAACAACGGTGAACTCACAACCTCCGGCGAGCGGTCCCGAGGGATCTTCGCCCAGAGTGTCGGCGGCGGCGGCGGTTCGGGCGGAAATTCCGTCGGCGCCATATCCTTTGGCGGTTCCGGCAGTAGCACAAGCGACGGCGCCGCTGTGACCGTGACGAATAGTGGGGATATTCAGACTCTTGGGGGAGCATCTGAAAGCATCTTCGCCCAGAGTGTCGGCGGCGGCGGTGGTTCAGGCGGCACCAGTGGCGGCCTGATTTCTTTCGGTGCCTCGGGCGGTGCCGGAGGCAACGGCAATACCGTCACGGTCGACAACTCCGGCAACCTCGCAACGGCCGGCACAGATTCCAGCGCCATTTTCGCCCAGAGCGTTGGCGGCGGCGGCGGCAATGCAGGCGGCAGTATCAGCGTCAGTGCCTTTGCCGGTTTTGCCCTCGGCGGCAATGGCGCACTGGGTGGCGACGGTGCCAATGTCGATGTTGACAGCGGCGTTGCTACGATTAACACCCAGGGAGATCGCTCGCACGGCATTTTCGCTCAGAGTCTCGGTGGTGGCGGCGGTAACGGCGGCTTTGCCGTCACGCTCACCGGCGGAGAAGGCGGCTCCGTCAGTATAGCGGCCGGCGGGACCGGCGGTGGCGGTGGCGACGGCAGCACTGTCGATGTCGATAGCGACAGCACTATCGCCACTCTGGGCAGCGATGCGCACGGAATCTTCGCACAAAGTATCGGCGGAGGCGGCGGCAACGGTGGATTTAGCATTGCTGGCGCCGGCAGTGACGGTGTTGGCGTATCTCTTTCCTTTGGCGGAACCGGTGGAGGCGGTGGCGACGGAAAAGCGGTCGATGTTACAAGTACAGGTGCCGTTAACACATCTGGAGATCGTTCCATAGGCCTTTTTGCCCAGAGTGTCGGCGGCGGGGGCGGCAACGGTGGATTCAGCATCGCCGGTGGAGGCGGGGGCCTGGGTGGCGGCGGACTGAGCCTGGGTGGATCTTCCGCCGACGGCGGTCACGCCGACACCGTGAATGTCAACAGCAGTAGCGACATTACGACACAAGGATACGAAGCCCACGGTATCTTTGCCCAGAGTGTAGGTGGCGGCGGCGGCAACGGCGGCTTCAGCATTGCGGCCGGAGGCGGAGGCGTCGGCGCAGGTGCAATCAGCGTAGGCGGGACCGGCGGTGGCGGCGGCAACGGTAAGAGCGTTACCGTTACCAGCTCCGGTGCCATTAACACTTCAGGCGATAAGGCTATTGGCCTTTTCGCGCAGAGCGTGGGCGGCGGTGGCGGCAACGGAGGCTTCAGCATATCCGGGGCCGGCGCGGGTACAGGCTCCGGATCGGTTAGTGTCGGCGGCTCTGGAGACGTCGGTGGTAGCTCAGATGACGTCCTGGTGAACAGTGAAAGCGACATCACGACACAAGGAGACGAAGCACACGGGATATTTGCCCAGAGTCTTGGCGGCGGCGGCGGCAACGGCGGCTTCAGCCTGGCCTTAAGCGGCGCGGGCACGGGCTCCGGCACTATCGGCATCGGAGGCTTCGGCGACGGCGGCGGCAACAGCAAGAGCGTCACCGTCACCAGTTCCGGCACGATTGATACATCAGGCAAAGGCGCTATCGGTCTCTTCGCCCAGAGCGTGGGCGGTGGCGGCGGCAGCGGCGGCTTCAGTATATCCGGCAGCGGGGCCGGAACAGGCTCCGGGGTTTTCAATCTGGGCGGATCCGGCGGCGGCGGCGGTAACTCAGATGCCGTCCTGGTGAACAGTGAAAGCGACATCACGACACAAGGATACGAAGCCCACGGGATCTTTGCCCAGAGCCTCGGGGGCGGCGGGGGCAACGGCAGCTTCAGCCTGTCCTTAAGCGGCGCGGGCACGGGCTCCGGCGCTATCGGCATCGGAGGCTTCGGCGACGGCGGCGGCAACAGCAAGAGCGTCACCGTCACCAGTTCCGGCACGATTGATACATCAGGCAAAGGCGCTATCGGTCTCTTCGCCCAGAGCGTGGGCGGCGGCGGGGGCAGCGGCGGCTTCAGTATATCCGGCAGCGGGGCCGGAACAGGCTCCGGGTCTTTCAGCCTGGGCGGATCCGGCGGCGGCGGTAACGCCGACACTGTGAATGTCGACAGCAGTAGCGACATCACGACACAAGGAGACGAAGCACACGGGATCTTTGCCCAGAGTCTTGGCGGCGGCGGCGGCAACGGCGGCTTCAGTATTACCGGCGGCGGCGCAGGCACGGGCTCCGGCGCTATCGGCATCGGAGGCTTCGGCGACGGCGGCGGCAACAGCAAGAGCGTCACCGTCACCAGCTCCGGCACGATTGATACATCAGGCAAAGGCGCTATCGGTCTCTTCGCCCAGAGTGTCGGCGGCGGCGGCGGCAGCGGCGGCTTCAGTATATCCGGCAGCGGCGCAAAGACCGGCTCCGGTACGTTCAGCCTGGGCGGCGGCGGTGGCGGCGGCGGTAACTCAGATTCCGTCCTGGTAGAAAGTGAAAGCGACATCACGACACAAGGAGAAGACGCCCACGGGATCTTTGCCCAGAGCCTCGGTGGCGGCGGCGGCAACGGCAGCTTCAGTATTACCGGCAGCGGCGCAGGCACGGGCTCCGGCAGTATCGGCATCGGAGGCTTCGGCGGGGATGGCGGTGACGGCAAGAGCGTCACCGTCACCAGTTCCGGCACGATTGATACATCAGGCAAAGGCGCTATCGGTCTCTTCGCCCAGAGCGTCGGCGGCGGCGGGGGCGCCGGCAGCTTCAGTATCGCCGGCAGCGGCGCAAAGACCGGCTCTGGTACGTTCAGCCTGGGCGGTGGCGGTGGCGGCGGCGGCACCGGCGAGTCCGTGATCGTCAATAGCTCCGGAGACATTTTTACTCGCGGCATACTCGCCTATGGGATTCTTGCGCAGAGTGTCGGGGGCGGGGGCGGCTCCGGCGGCTTCAGCTTTACCGGCGGTGTCACAACCAGCGGCGGCGGACTCAATGCCAGCGTTGGCGGCTTCGGCGGGGCAGGCGGCAATGGCGGCACTGTAGATGTCACGAGCGGTGGTTTCGTAACGACGACAAATGACGGCGCGCATGGGATTCTCGCGCAGAGTATCGGCGGCGGTGGTGGTGCCGGTGGCTTCAGTGGTTCCGTAGCCGCAGGCACGGGCGACAAGCCGAACGTGGCCGTGTCGGTCGGTGGCAGCGGTGGCGTAGCCGGGGACGGCCAGACGGTGTCACTCGGGAACGAAGGGCTCGTCCATACCCAGGGGACTGCAGCCTACGGTCTCTTTGCCCAGAGCGTTGGTGGCGGCGGCGGCGATGGTGGCGGCAGTTTCTCAGCCGCTCTTGGCAGCAATGAAGGTGGCTGGAACGGGTCGGTGTCCGTCGGCGGCCTCGGCGGTGCAGCAGGCAATGGCGGCGATGTGGATGTCGATAATGCCGGTGATATAATAACCGAGGGAATCAAATCCCACGGATTGGTTGCCCAAAGTGTCGGAGGCGGCGGCGGTGCTGGTGGATTCAGCGCCACTGGCACGCTAAACATAGGGACCGAAGCTAAACAAGTCGCAGTAAGTATCGGTGGCACAGGCGGCGCCGGCGGAGACGGCGGCAATGTTGATGTTCAGAACACAGGCAACATAACCACGCAGACAAGCGTTTCCGGGGATATTCCTGATGGCCCGTACGATGCCGAAGATCCTTTGGACGCCTTTGGAAATGGAGCCAATGGTATTCTGGCCCAGAGTATTGGCGGCGGGGGCGGCAACGGCGGGTTCAGTTTCGCCGGATCGTTCGCCGGTCCGGAGGCCAAGAACCTCTCCGTCTCCGTTGGTGGTCTCGGCGGCGCCGGCGGAAAAGGGATGGGGGTTGACGTTGCCAACGAGGGTGTGATCGACACGACAGGGGCGAATTCCCACGGTATCCTGGCACAGAGCATTGGCGGCGGAGGAGGTAACGGCGGAATGAGCATTGCTGTTGATTTTGGCATTTCCAATGAAAGTGGTTCCAACCATAATGTCGCAGTCTCCGTCGGGGGTGGAGGTGGTAATGGTAATACCGCCGGGCTGGTCAATGTGTTCAACCAAGGTGATATCACTACGCGTGGTCCTTCCTCGCATGGGATTTTTGCTCAGAGCATCGGAGGCGGCGGCGGTAATGGCGGGTACAGTCTGTCAGGTACTATGTCTCTCGAAACAGGGGAGGCAAAACAACCTCTTAACATCGCTATGGCGATTGGCGGCGGCGGTGGAGAAGGTAATAACGGTGGTGCTGTGGCGATCGAAAACAGCGGCACAATCAACACTCAGGATGACGGTTCCAGCGGCATATACGCCCAGAGCATCGGGGGCGGTGGTGGCACCGGCGGTGGCTCCAGGGCAATAGTTCTTGATGTTGACCCGACCGACTGGATACCGACATTTGCGGAAAATGGTCTCAATGATTACGTGTCAGATTTGTTAAGCAGCTGGAATATCGCTGTTGGTGGCAATGGGGGCGGCGCCAGCGACGGCGGCACCGTAACGGTCACGAATACGGGTGACATCTTCACGCGAGGCGCGGACTCCTACGGCATCTTCGCCCAGAGCGTCGGGGGCGGCGGCGGCGTAGGTGGCGATGCGTCACATGGTATCCCCGGAGTGCCGACTTGGCTCGAACCGTTTCTCGAATTGACCCCGCTTAAGAGCCTCGAAGACATGCAGATTGTTGTGGGAGGATCCGGTGGGAGCAGCGGCAATGGGGATGCTGTAAACATTTCCAATGAAGGCAATATTGTGACTCTGGGTAATGGTTCCAGCGCCATCTTCGCGCAAAGCATCGGGGGAGGCGGCGGTGTTGCCGGCGCCGGTGCCGTTGGTTTGGTCGGGAAAGTCGGCATCGGGGGCGAGGGCGGCGCCGCCGGCGACGGCGGCGATGTCACCGTTTCCCATGAGGGCCAGATCGAGACCTTCGGGGACGCCGCCTACGGAATCTCCGCCCAGAGCGTGGGCGGGGGGGGCGGCGCGGCTGGTGACGTGGGCAGAGGAATATTTGATTTCGGCTTGAACGTGGCCTTCGGCCAGCCAGGCGGCGGCGGGGGCGATGGCGGCGCGGTGGACGTTCTGAGCGAAGGTGATATCACCACCCACGGGACCGGCGCCATCGGCATCTTCGCGCAGAGCGTTGGTGGGGGCGGCGGCATCGCCGGGGACGTCGGCACCGGCATCGGCTTTGCCGGCAGCGTGGGTGGCGACGGCTCGGGCGGCGCGGTCAACGTCACACACACTGGAAATATCACCACATTCGGTGACGCCTCACACGGCATCTTCGCTCAAAGTGCCGGAGGCAAAGACTTTGGTGGCACTGTGAATGTCACTCTCAACAGTAACATTATCGCATACGGCGAGAATTCTACTGGAATCATAGCACAGAGCAGAGGGGATATGGGTGCGGGCGACATCTCAGTGAACCTTTCGGATGGCGCCCTCGTCCGGGGCGGATCGGGCGCAGGCGCCGGAGTGAATATTGACGGCGGTTTCAACAACACGCTAAACAATGCCGGCAGTATCTCCGCGCTTAGCGGCACTTCGATCATCGGGGGCGTCGGCAACGAAACAGTCAATAATAACGGCGTCGTCACCGGCTCAGTCAATCTCGGTGCGGGTGCCAATGCTTTCAATAACAATCCGGGCGCAACGTTCAACGCGGGTGCACTCGTCAATCTTGGAGCGGGCAATACACTGACCAACGCCGGAATTCTCGCGCCCGGCGGTTCAGGAGCGGTGGTCGATATGATCCTTGACGGCGATTATGTTCAGGCGGCCGCCGGTCTTATGGAAATAGAAATCGGCGGATTTACGCCGGGGACATTCGACTTTATAGACATTACAGGTACGGCCAATCTGGCGGGCGGCAATATCAACTTCTCATTCATGCCGGGCTACGATATTGCTGCGGATATTGCCCCGGGACAAAGCATGACACTTCAGTTCTTGAATGCAGATAATATCGAGAGCTTTGCGTGCTCTGTCTCATATGATTTCTTAGGCACACCTTTAATGTTTAACTATAATGTATTTCAAGCTGATAACGGATTGTACTTTGAGGCCACTAACGCCATTCCCGCTCCGGGTGCTTTTCTGCTTGTGTGCATTGGCCTCGGCTGTATTCGGGGGGCTCTGCGACGCACAAGGCAATCGGCGCAATCCTGATTTCCGGATATTGTTGAGAATTAGAGGAGTCCGGCATGCTCTGTAGAAAACATTAGTCCGTAATATGTCATTGCGAGCACCTGACCTGATTCTCAGGATGCATAAAAAAGAAAATAGCCCACGAATGTCATTGCGAAGGAGCGCAGCGACTGCGGCAATCTCAATCCTTCCGCTGCAGAAACCGCCTATTTTCTTAGGAGCCCTTCGACTATGCTCAGAGCCTGCCCCATTCAACTTCGTTCAGGGCAAGCTCTGAGGAATTCGAAGGGATAAACTCCGCGAAGCAATCTCAAACGCAACGATGACTTTTTCTGCTTATAACGCAGGAGATTGCCACGGCCCTTCGGGCCTCGCAATGACAAATTATAGAGCTTTTCAACAGAGCAAGTACGGCACATTTTTGGGCCTCGGTCTCGGAGTTCTTCTGGCCGAAGCAATTTGTGCTAATGTTTGTGATTTGTGCTGAATTGTTCACCCGGCAGTAAAACCATTCTTTTGCATATTTGCAACAGTGGTAAAGAAATAATACACATAATTGCGGGGCAATATCTTTCTCTCGCGGTATAATGGATAGTGAGGTGATAAGTTAATGCCGATATCACCGACTTTACTGTTTCGCTTACCATCAAGTCTGCTATAATTGCCTTACATCAATCCGGTTAAAATGAAAGAGAGAACGATTATGCATAGACGAGATTTTTTAAAGGCTGCCGGCGGTATAGTCGCCTTAGCAAATGTATCGAGCCCAAACGTATCGCCTTCAAGCGTTGCCGCAACGAGCTTAGCTGCAACAGAGAACAAACCGACCTCAATGCGTGTGGAAGAGCATAAAATCATTATTGACACGCACACTCAATCGGCGGTTATTGAAAAGGGATTTCTGACCTCGCTGGCGAGCAAAAAAACGGGTGAGCAGTTCATCAAAGGCGTGGCAGTAGATAAAGCAGCCGCGCTGCAGCTTATCTATCGGGGCGATGAAACCATTTCCATCGATGAAAGCAAGTTCGGCAATATCACGACCCGTCAAATCTCCCCGCTCAAAGCGGAGATCGTTTTCCATAGTTGGGATGGCGATGGCATTATTTCCATTTCCGTGGAACCCGAAAGCGGTGCTATCCTTATCGAACCATCGGCTTACTCATCGCGTCCCGGAGTATTAGCCTGTCGATGGAACATGGCCGGCATTCGTCCCGATCTCCAGCTCGTCGCCCCTTTCTTTCAGGGAATCAAACTCAAACCGGATGATTCCCTGATCGCAAACACCCACTGGGAATGGCCGCTCTATTGGGAGGCTGGATTGGCGATCCTGCAATCGAATAAAGGGGGCTTCTGGGTTCATACCCGTGACAACCGTTATCGATATAAGGCCCTACAAGTGGGTTCGGGAGCACAGAAGAATCATTTAGGATTCGACACCCAGGCATACGGCCCGATAGATGATAATTTGAGTGCCGGCGGACTCGTCTGGCGTATCAACGTGTTCGAGGGTGATTGGAATGTTCCGGCCGAACTTTACCGCGGCTGGTTGTGGGATGCTTATAATCTCCGGGCCGAAGAACAAAAGCGTCAGGACTGGACAAGAGACGTCAAATTCGCTGTTAGCTGGTGCCCCGGCGAAGGAAGTATCCTGGATGCGATTTCGAAAAAGGTGAATCCCAAACATTGTCTGATTCACTATCCGAACTGGCGCACAGATCCCTACGATGAGAATTACCCCACCTATATACCGAGCGAGCCGGCCAAGGCTTTTATCAAAAAAGGCCTGTCCATGGGCTTTCGAATAATGCCGCACTTTAATGCAGTCGATATGGATCCGTCACACCCCGCATA
>Ga0307380_10011169_pt1 | contig 11265 bp, 3 predicted proteins | sample UN3MG_FD_202239 | JGI IMG/M metagenome (GOLD analysis project Ga0307380, IMG submission 202239) | Soil microbial communities from Risofladan, Vaasa, Finland - UN-3 | ecosystem: Environmental > Terrestrial > Soil > Coastal area > Acid sulfate soil | place: Finland: Risofladan, Vaasa | collected... | reverse complement strand
CGGGCATCCTGGCCGTGATCGCCCGCTGCGAGGACGACCTGCCGGGCGACAACCGCGCCGTCCGCGTGGTCAACGTGATGGACGAGCTGCCCGTGCTGGTGGTGGAGGGCAAGGGCTCGACACGCCCGCTGGACGGGGACGCGGCCTTTCTGTCGCTGGCCCTGGCCCCGGTGCTGGAAGACGCCAAGGCCGAGGCCAAGGACCACCTCATCCGCCCGACGGTGATCCAGGCACACGAGATCGGCAAGGTCAAGCGGTTCGAGCCCTACCGGGTGGTGATCCTGGCCGACGTGCCGCGGTTGCCGGCCTCGACGACGGAGGCGCTGGTGGAGTACGTCGCCGCCGGGGGCGGGCTGCTGATCGCCCCCGGGGTCAAGGCGGACAAGGCCTTCTACAACGCCTGGCTGGGACGGGACCAGAGGCGCGTCACGGGCTGCACCCTGACCGCCTTCGAGGACGCCCCGGCCACTCCCGGCGAGCCGACCAGGCCGCTGCGGGTGGCGCCGAACACCATTGACAGCCCGGCCATCCGGCTGGTGGCGGACCCCGCCGTCAGCGACCTGTCGCGTGCCCGCGTCTGGCGGCGGTGGGTGATGGCGGTGGATCGCGAAGGCGGGGCATCGGTCGGGGCGTCGCTGGACAACGGGGACCCGTACCTGATCCAGCGGAAGCTGGGCGATGGGGTGGTGATCACCCTGTCGGTGCCGCTGGACGCGGAACATTCCGACCTCCCCCTGCACGAATGCTACCCGGTGATGATGCACGAGCTTACGTACTACCTGGCGGCGCCGCGGCAGTACCCGATGAACGTCCAGCCCGGACAGCGGCTGGTCTGGCCCGTGCCGGGCGTGGTCAAGCCCGGCGACACGGCCGTGGTCCTGGCGCCGACCCGGCGGCGCTGGCCGGCGAAGCTGACCCGGCGGGAGGGGCGCTGGATGGCGACCTGCGACCGGACGGCGGAGGCGGGCCTGTACCGGCTGATCCTGCCCGACGCCGCCCTGGGCGAGCTGGCGACCCGTCCGGCCGTGGCGGCGGCCGACGCCGGGGCGGAGCCGGGGGTGCCCTTCGTGGTCCTGGACAACCCCGACGAGACCCGGATGGAACCGCTGACCGACGCGGACATCGCCCTGGCCGGGCAGTTCCTGAACGTGGAGCGGGCGGAGACGTTGTCCCAGCTCGTCCACGCCATCGGCGGGGGCGTGCCGGGCAGCGAGATATGGAAGCTGCTGGCGGTGGTCTGCGCGGCCCTGCTGGCGGCGGAGATCGCCCTGACCCGGCTGATCGCGATCCGGAGGCAGGTCCACTTGGCCAGGCCGGTCGCCTTCGGCACCGACCAAGTGGACGCCGACACCTTCCGGCAGGAGGCGCGGCGGATGCTCGCGACTCCGTCGCCCGTTGAGCGGAAGAGGCCCGCATCGTGACAACCCTGGCGCAAACCCTGGATTTCTGGAACCGCGTGCCGACGCCCGTGCTGGCGCTGGCGGCCGCCGCCGCCGTCGCCGGCTGGGCGGGCTTGCACCGGCTCGCCAAGCCGTCGCCGTCAGCCCGCCGCTTCACCGGCTGGGCCCTGGGCGGGCTGCATCATGCCGCCCTGCCAGCATGCAGGGCGCTGACGGGCTTTGCCGGGCTGTGGCTGGCGATGACGGCCCTGGGGCGGGTGCTGTTGCTGAAGACCACCTGGCCGATCTGGCCGGTGGCGATGGGGGCGGCGGTGCTGACCGAGGCCCTGGTGGCCCTGTACCGCCTGGAGCGGACGATCGTCTCCCGCCGGGCGGGGGCGGCCTTGACGGGGCTGCGGATCTCCCTGGCGGTGCTGCTGGCTCTGATGCTGCTCCAGCCGGTGTGGGTGTCCCTCTGGACCGAGACCCGCCGCAAGACCGTGGCGGTGCTGGTAGACGTGTCTGCCTCGATGCAGATCCCGGACGCCCAGATGCCCGCTCACAGCAAGCTCCGGCTGGCGGAGGCGTTCTCCCTCCCCGCCGCACGCCGCCCGTGGCGCCTCGAGGAGCAGGTGCGGGCCCTGCGCGACCTGGGCCGAAGGCTCCAGGGCGAGCTCGATCGGCTCAACATGCTGGCGAACGACCGCACGAGCGATCTGAAGGCCCGCCTGGCGAATCGCCGGCCCCGGCTGCACACCCAGCTCGCCGACGCCGTCGAGACGCTGGGAGAGCAGTTGGCGCCGCTGGGGCAGGTGGTGGCGGACGTGGTCGATCTGCCGGCCCCGGCCAAGGTCGCCCTCCGCGACGCCCGCGCCGCGCTGGCGGGGGCGGCGACCGACCGACTCCGGTCTGCCGTCGCCCTGACCGACAAGGACGCCGTCGAGGAACTGCCCGCCCAGCTGGACCGGATCCGGGGCGACCTGCGGGCGGCCGTGGCCGAGCTGGGCAAGGCCGTTCCCGCCATCGACCAGGCCTCCGCCGAGCTGGACGCGCTGCTGTACGCGCAGCTCAGCGACGCCGACCGGGCCGCCATCGACGCGGTCGGGCGATTCACCCGCGCCGAGCTGGCCCGGGCCGTGCTGCTGCACAGACCCGCCCGCACCGGCGGCGACGGCGACGACAGCCTGCTCTCCCGGCTCGCCGAGCAGTACGCGGTGCGGGTGTACACCTTCGCCTCGGCACCGGCCGAGACGGAGACGGCCTCCTGGGCCGACCCCACGGCGGCGGCCGCCGCCACCGCCCCCGCCAGCCGGCCGGGGGAGAGGCCGTTCGAGGACACCGAGCTGCGGACCGACCTGGCCGGGGCGTTGAAAAAGGCCCTGATGGACGCCGGCGGCGAGGAGCTGGCCGGGGTGATCGCCCTGACCGACGGGCAGGACAACGGCAAGGGCGACTGCGAGCCGCTCATCCGCCAGCTCGCCGCGCAGGGGGCCGCCTTCTGCGCGGTCGCCTTCGGCGCGATCCGCCCGCCCGTCGACGCCGCCATCATCTCCGTCGACTGCCCCGACACGGTCTTCAAGGAGGACCGGATGTACGTCGACGCCGAGCTCAAGCTCGACGGACTCAGCGGCAGGACGGTCCGCGCCACCCTCCACGACGGCAAGCGCGTGGTGGCCACCAAGGACATCCCGGTCAACGCGGACGTCCTCCGCCAGCACATCCAGCTTGCCGACGAACCCAAGACGGCCGGCGTGCATGACTACCGGATCGAGGTCAAGCCCCTCGATGCCGGCGGGCAGGCCGTCGAGGAGGTCTTCCCCCACAACAACGCCTTCGACCTGACGCTGACGGTCACCGAGGACCGCACCCGGCTGCTGCTGATCGACGGGCGCCCGCGGTGGGAGTACCGCTACCTCTGCAACCTCTTCCGCGGGCGTGACAAGACGGTCAAGCTCCAGCACGTGCTGATCCACCCGGACACCTTCGCCGGCCAGCCCGAACCCGCCAAGCCGACCTACGCCTCCGCCACCCGCCCCCTCGGGCAGGAGGAGGCCACCGACCTGCCGGAGAAGGACGAGGACTGGATGAAGTTCGACGTGATCATCCTGGGCGACCTCACCCCCGACGACCTGGGCCCGCGCCTGGGCGCCAAGGACCGGGCCGACCCGGCCAAGTCCTCCGCCGCGAAGGAGTTGGCGGCGGAGAGGATGAAGATCCTCCGCCGGTTCGTCGCCGACCGGGGCGGGTCGCTGATCCTGATCGCCGGCGACGGCGGGATGCCCGGCGCGTTCGCCGGGACGGAGCTGGCGGAGCTGATCCCGCTGGAGCTGGCGGAGCCGGACGCCAAGAGCCTCGGGGACAAGGGATTCCGGATCGCCCCCACCCCCACCGGGGCCGATCACGTCGTCCTGCGCCAGGACGTCGACCCCGAGCAGTCCAAGTCGATCTGGAAATCGCTGCAGCCGGTCTACTGGCACAGCCCGTATCTCCAGGCCTCGCCCCGCGCGACGGTGCTGGCGTACGCCCTGGCGCCCGACGCCCCGAAGTGGCTGACCGAAGCCGACCCCGCCACCGAACCCGCCGGCCTGGAGCAGCGCCGGCGGAAGTATCAGCAATCGCACGCGCTGATCTCCGTCGCCGGACACGGGCTTGGCAAAGTGATGGTCCTGGGATTTGACCGCACCTGGCGTCTGCGGTACCGTGCGGGCGACACGCGCCACCATAAGTTCTGGGGCCAGGTGGTCCGCTGGGCCACCGAAGGCAAGCTGCCGGCCGGGACCGAGTTGGTCAAGCTGGGCACGGACCGAACGCGGTATCCGCCCCGAAGCCGGGCGGTGGTGCGGGCGAAGATCGTCGAAAGCGACTACCGCCCCGTGATCAGCGACCAGGTCTCGGTGAAGGTGCTGGCCGGCAAGAAGGTGGTCGGCCGGTTCCCGATGCGGTACCTGCCCGACTCGTCGGGCATGTACACCGCCACGCTGGACGAGCTGCCGGCCGGTTCGTACCGGTTGGAGCTGGACGCGCCCGAGGCGCGTGCGGGCGGCGTCGACGGGACCGAACCGGTTGCCACGACCATCTCCGTGGACCCGTCCACGCCCCAGGAGCAGGTGGAGCTGGCCTGCAACCGCGACCTGCTGTCGCGCCTGGCGGGCTCCAGCGACGGCGGAGCGGTGCTGTCGCCGGAGGAGGCCCGCAGCGTGCTGACGGCCCTGCCGGCGGGAAAGGTCACCCAGGCGGAGTCCGCGGAGTTCGCCTTCTGGGACTCCTGGCTGCTGCTGGGGCTGTTCTGCACCGCCGTGACGGCGGAATGGATATTGCGAAAAAGGGTTGGGCTCACATGAGGCGATCTGCGGTCCAGGCAGGGGAGGTGCGGCCATGACAGTGACAAGTACCGCCAACTATGACGATTCGATGCTCAGGCCGATCCGGCGGACGCTGCGGAAGCTGATCTGGCGCACCCGGATGGCGATGGTGGTTCGCGGGGTGATCGCGACGCTGGCGGCGGCGCTGATCGGCATCCTGGCCGCGATGGGCGTGGCGGCGCGGTGGGTCATCGAGGACGTATGGGCCGATTACGCGCTGACGGGCCTGTGGGTGCTGGCCGCGGCCGTCGCGGCCGTGCTGACGCTGATCCGCCCGCTCGCGCGGGCGTTCACCCTCCAGGGGATCGCCCGCGTCATCGAGCAGCGCCACCCCGAGCTGCACGAGCGGATCAGCTCGACGGTGGAGCTGCTGACCAGCCCGGACGCGCCGGAGGTGCGGGGCTCGGAGGCGCTGATCGGCGCCTTGGCGGCCGAGGCCGGCAGGGACATCACCGGCGTCCAACCCCGGCGGGAGGTCACCTTCCGCAAGGCGCGGACGCCCCTGGCCGTGCTGGGGGGGACCGTGGCGGTGATCGTCGCCCTGCTGGCGATCTTTCCGCAGCAGGCCTCGCCGCTGCTGGCCAAGACGATCGTGCCCGTGCTGAACATCGGCAACCTCCACGCCGGGGACATCGACGTGACCCCCGGCGACAAGCGCAGCGTGGTGCTGGCGTCGGGCCAGAGCCTGGAGGTCACCGCCGCCCTGCCGCAGGACGGGGCGGCGCGGGTCAAGACCGTCGAGCTCCGCCTCGCCGCCGGCGCCGCCGAAGACGAGGTCCGCGAGATGGCCCCGGTCTCCGCCGGCGTCTACGGCCTCAACACCGGGCCGCTGGAGCGGTCCGTCCGCTACCGCGTCCGCGCCGCCCGGGCCCTGACCCGCTACTACGACATCACCGTGGTGCCCCGGCCCGACGTGGAGTCCATCGAGGTCGGCTACGACTACCCCGAGTACATGCACCGGGCCAACGTGTCCCCGCGCCCGGTCGGGGACGCCAAGAGCGGCCGGATCGAAGGTGTCGCGGGCACCGTCGCCCGCGTCCGCCTGACACTGAACAAGCCCGTCGAGACGGTCCTGGCGACCTATGAAGGCGAGGCCCTGCCCGTCGAGGACGCGGGGCCGCGAACCCACACCTTTCAACTGCCCCTGCAGCTGGCCGCCGCCGGCAGCAGCAATCCCAAGTGGCAACTGCTGCTGACCGACCGGTACGGGCACAACTCCCGGCTGATGGAGTTCGACGTCCGCGTCACCGCCGACGCCGCACCGGTTTGCAGGCTCAACGCCGTGGAGAACCGCCCGGAGAAGGTCCGACCCAACGATCAGGTCCCCGTGCCCTACACCATCACCGACGACTTCGGCATCGCCCGGGCGGACATGCTGGTGCGGGTGGACGAGAGGCCCGCCGTGGAGGTGCCGGTGTCGATCGCCGCCACCGACACCGCCCCCAGCCGCCAAGGCCCGCCGCTGTACGTGGCCAACACCGCCATGCTCGATCTGGCCTCCCTCGACCTGCGGAGCGCCCGGAAGGTCTCCGTGCGAGTGGAGGCCTTCGACAATCTGCCCGCCTCGCTGGAAGGGCCCCAGAAGGGCGTCTCCGGCGAGTTGTCGTTCGAGCTGGACGTCAAGGCCGACCGGTACGCCCTCCAGGTGCAGTTGGCCGAGGAGCTGCGCATCCGCGAGGCCCTCCAGCGAATCTACGAGGAGCTGACCGCCGCCAAGAAGATCTCCGACCCGCTCCGCCGGTCCATGCCGGCGACGGTCCGGCTGACCGAGGCGACCACCGGGAAGGTGGACCTGCTCCACGGGCACCTCGTCGAGGCCGAGGACGTCACCCGCCGGCTCGCCGACGCCACCGCGGGAGGGACCTACCCCAAGCTCTCCGAGACCCTCGCCGACCTGGCCGAGACGCACGTCGGCAAGGCCCGCGAGCTGGTCGGGCTGATCAAGCTCACCGACGATAAGGACCAGCGGGCGGCCCACACCGACGAGGCCGATTTCCAGATTGATCGGTCCATCGCCATCGTCTCGGACCTGCTCAAGCAGTTCGCCGTCTGGACGGCGGAGGCCCGCATCGCCGCGACGCTGGAGGACCTGGCCCGCCGCCAGGAGGAGCTCGCCGCCGCCCGCGCCACGACCCAGCCGGCGGACGAGACGACCTCCAACGCCGAGGGCCAGACCCCCGGCGAGGACGACCAGAAGTGGGAGGACGCCCAGGAGGAAGTCGCCCGGGACACCGCCCAGGCCGTCCGCCAGACGCCCGGCGCCACGCGCGAGAACCTTAACGAGCAGGGCAAAAAGACCACCGATCTGTCCCAGGAGGCCGCTTCGCTCCAGAAGAGCCAGCAGGCCCTGATGCAGAACACAGCCGAGACGCAGAAGATCGAGGAACTGAAGCAGCAGCTCGGCAAGCTCGCCGACGAACAGGCCAAACTGGCCGGGGAGATCGGAAAGCTCCAGCAGCAGAGCCTGCCCATCCAGCCCGCCACCCAGCCGGCGGGGCAGGCCCATGAATCCGCCGCCGAGGCCGCCCAGACGCTGGCGACGACCCAGCCGGCCGGCGCCCTGCCCCAACAGGACGCCGCCGCCCGGGCACTGGACGAGACCGCCCGGAAGGCGGGCGAGGAGGTCGCCCGGTCCGCCGCCGCCGACCTGGCCAAGGCGGCGGAAGAACTCGCCCGCAAACAGGACGAGCTGGCGGAACGGTCCGCCGCCGCCAAGGCCCGCCAGGAGCAGGCCGCCCAAGCCGCCGATGCCGCCAAGGCCCACGCCGCACGGCAGCAGGAGATCGCCGGGCAGATCGCCCAGCGGTCGCAGACGCTCGCCCAGCGCCAGGAGGCCTTGGCGGCCGAGTCGCGCAAGGTCGAGGCCCAGGCCGACGCCCCCAAGGACGCCCGGGCGTCCGAGCCGATGGCCCAGGCCGCCCAGGACCTCCGCAAGGGCGACCCCGGCGCCGCCGCCCAGCAGGCTCGCCAGGCCTCCCAAAAGGCCCGGCAGCTTGCCGACTCGACCGACCGGCAGGCGGCCGCCAAGGAGCAGGACGCCCGGAAGCAAGACGTCGCCGCCCTCGGCGAGCAGCTCAAGCAGGCCGCCCAGCAGGCCCAGGCCGGCCACCAGCAGGCCGCCCAACAGGCCCAGGCGGCGCGCCAGTCCGCCGACCGGGCCGCCCAACAGGCCCAGGCGGCCCAGGACGCCGCCCAAGCGGCCAAACAGACGGCACAAGCACAGGGCCCGCCCGAGCAGGCCCGCGCCGCCGCCCAGGCGGCCGAGGACGCACAGAAGAAGGCGGCCGCCGCCGCCAGCCAGGCCCAAGCCGCCGGCCAAGCCGCCGACGACGCGCAGAAACGCGCCGACCAGGCCGGCCAGCAGGCCGAAGCCGCCCAGCGCCTCGCCGCCGACCCCGCCGCCGAGGCCCGCCGGCGGGCGGGGCAAGCCGAGCAGGCCCGCGCACAGGCCCAGCAGGCCAAACAGGTTGCCGATAAGCAGGATGCCCTGGCCGGCGAGATCGCCCAGGCCGCCCAGCGCGAAGCCCCGCAGGTGGCCCAGGCCGCCCAGGCGGGCCGGCAGGCCGCGGCCGAGACCGCCCGGGCGCAGCAGGAGGCTCGCGCCGCCGCGGACCAGTCAGCCAAAGCCGCGCAGGACCAGCAGAACCTGGCAGCCCAGGCCGACCAGCTCACCCAGGCCGCCCGGCAGGCGACGCCGCAGGCCCGCGACGCGGCCGCCCGGCACAACCCCGCCCGCAACATGCAGCAGGCCCGGCAGCAGCTCGCCCAGGGCAGGCCCCAGCAGGCCGAGCCGCCCCAGCGCGCTGCCGCCGAGCAGCTTCGGCAGATCGCCCAGGCCGCCCGGCAGCCGGACGCCCCTGCCTCGCCCGAGCTGGCACGAGCGGCTGAGCAGGCGGCCCAACAGCTCGCCCAGCAGCAGCGAGACCTCCGCCGGCGGACCGGCGAGGTGCTCGGGGAGCTGGCCCGCACCGAGGCCCGGCGCGACCAGCAGGAGCTGACGCGCCTGTCGGCCGAGCAGCAGAGGCTGGCCCGCGAGGCCGCCGAACTGGCCGACGACGTCCGCGAAAACGCCCCCCAGCCCGACCGGGCCGACACGCAGGCCGCCCGCGCCGCCGCGGAGGCCGCACAACAGATGGCCAATCGCCAGCTCGCCGAGGCCGCCGAGTCCGGCCGGGAGGCGGCCGGGCACCTTGGCCAGATCGCCCAGCGCCTCTCCCCACAGGGACAACCCTCCGACTCCAGCCCCTCCGGGCAGCCTTCGCACGCGGGCCAGGAGGACCCGTCGGGACAGGTTGACGCCGCTGACCCGACCGCAGGCCAGGCCGGCGAGCAGGCCGGCGGGGACCCCGCCGCCGGCGAGCAGCGCGCCGAGCTGGGCCGCCGCGCGGGCGACCTGGCCCGCCGGCAGCAGCGCATCGCCGAGCAGGCCCAGGCACTGGCCGAACGCCGCCGCGAGGACCTGCTGGCCAGCCGGCAGGGGCAGATCGCCGAGAGCACCGAATCGGCCCGGCAGGCGGCCGAGCTGATCGGCGACCACGTCGGCGACCTGATGGAGGGAAATGACGCCCAGCAGTTGGCCAACCAGGCCTCCCAGGCCCTGGCCCAGGCCACCCAGGCCCAGGCCTCCGCCCAACAGTCCATGGCACAGGGTCAGCTCGCCCAGTCGGCCGCGCCGCAGCAGGCGTCGCAGGCCGCGCTGGGCCGGGCGGCGCAGGCCCTGCAGCAACTGGGGCAGCTCGTCCGCCAGCAGGCCCGCCGGGCCGAGCCGGCGCCGCCCGCGCAGCCCGGCCAGCAACCCGACGACTTCGCCGGCCGGCTGGCGGAGGCGTACGACGCCACGCGGGACGCCGCCGCCACCGGGGCCGAGACGGACGCCTCCCGCGCCGCCCGGCTTCTGGCGGCCCTGGCCAGCCAAGCCAACCAGCGGGCGCGGCAGATGGGCCTGGAGCCGGGACAGGAGGGCATGCCCGGGATGCCCGGCATGTCGATGGACCCCAAGACCGGCATCGGCAGGATGGGCACGGACCTCAGCCCCGGCCTTCTGAAGGAGCTGGGCCTCAGCCAGGCGGACTGGACGCGCCTGCCGGGCCGGCTCCGCGACCAAGTCCTCCAGGCCTCCCGCCACGGACAGCCTGAGGCCTACCGGGGCCTGATCAAGCAGTACTTCCAGGCGATCGCCCGGCGCGGCGCCGAACCGGGCAAGTGGGAGGACAAGCCATGACGCGCCGACGGGCCAACGTGCTGTGGCTGCTGCTGCCGCTGCTGGCGATCGGGCCGGAGGCGTCGGTGGTCCCCGCCCGGGCCGACGAGGCCGAGGAGGCCTTGTCCAAGTACTTCGGGCCCTTGGACAAGGCCCTCGACAAGGCGCTGGCCTACCTGGCCAAGCAGCAGGCGCCCAACGGCAGCTTCCAGGGCGGCCAGAGCCCCGTGGCGGTGGCGTCGCTGGCGACGATGGCCTTCCTGGCCAAGGGCTATACGCCCGGCACGGGACCCTACGGCCAGCACATCAACCGCGGCATCGACTTCGTGATGGACTGCCAGAAGCCCAACGGCCTGATCAACGGCCCCGGCGACCGCGGCATGTACAGCCACGGCATGGCCGCGCTGATGCTCTCGGAGGTCTCCGGCATGGTCGACGCGAAGCGCCAGGCCAAGATCGACCAGGCGCTTCCCAAGGCGGTCGCACTCATCCTGACGGCGCAGCAGGTGGCCAAGCCCCCGGTCCACCAGGGCGGATGGCGCTACAACGCCAACAGCACCGACAGCGACATCTCCCTGACGGGCTGGCAGTTGATGGCGATCCGCTCGGCCCGCAGCAACGGCGCCCAGGTGCCCAGGAAGGCGATCGACGACGCGGTCGGCTTCGTCCTCCGCTGCCGCGAGCGGCGCGCCCCCGCCAAAGACCCCAAGACGGGCAGGAGCCGGGGAGTGGGTTTCGGCTACCAGCCCGGGGGCGCCCCCGGCCTGGAGCGAACCGCCGTCGCCGTCCTGTGCCTGGAGCTGTGCGGGCACCACCGATCGCCCGAGGCCGTCGCCGGCGGCGACTGGCTGCTGGCGAACCTCTCCTCCCGATTCGGCGCGGGCTACTTCTACTACGGGCTGTACTACAGCTCCCAGGCGATGTTCCAGTTGGGCGGCGAGTACTGGCAGCAGTTCGCGCCGTACCTGTACGAGATGATGCTGAAATTCCAGCGCGACGACGGCTCCTGGCCGCAGGGCTCCAGCGGCGAGGCCGCCGCCGGGCCGTGCTACTCCACCGCCATGGGCGTCCTGTCCCTCGCCGTCAGCTACCGCCAACTGCCGATCTACCAGCGATGAGCGGCCCGCCCCTCCGCGCCCGCGGCGCTTGACGCAAGAGGCATCCGCCCCTCCAATGCGCTCATGCTTACGGTTCACATGATCGGCAACGCGCATCTGGATCCGGTCTGGCTCTGGCCGCGGCAGGAGGGAATCGACGCCGTCCTGGCCACGGCACGAAGCGCCTGCGACCGCCTGGACGAGTATCCGCCGTTCGTCTTCACGTG
>Ga0307380_10011168_pt1 | contig 11265 bp, 22 predicted proteins | sample UN3MG_FD_202239 | JGI IMG/M metagenome (GOLD analysis project Ga0307380, IMG submission 202239) | Soil microbial communities from Risofladan, Vaasa, Finland - UN-3 | ecosystem: Environmental > Terrestrial > Soil > Coastal area > Acid sulfate soil | place: Finland: Risofladan, Vaasa | collected... | reverse complement strand
ATTCAATGTAGTCGATTAATTTGTCATCGCTGTATCGCGCACCCTGCAAGAATCCCAGGACGTTGTTTCCACGGGGGATCTCAATTTGTCGGGTTGTTGAAGCGACACAAGACCAATTATCGATCTCCGTGGATTTAATGTAGCCTTTCATCTGTGACGGTGCGCCATTCTTCCAGATCAAACCACTAACAGCGGTTCGGATCGTTGGGCTTGCCATCGCAGCGTAGGTTTCTCCATCGACGGTTGTTTGGCTGAAGTCGTAAGTGATCCGCAGCTGTGGATTGCTGTATTGATCCATGTCAAGCATGTATTCCTTATCGCCAGGGAAACGCCCAAACAGGATTGGACAATGCCAAAACACTTTATCGCTGGTTATGTCCTGTCTGTTGTAATATCCAAGCTGTGACAGATCGAATCCCCAATAATGAGCTAACGCTCGGAGCTGCTTCATATCGTAGCTTTTCACAACCTTCGATCCATCAACAAGGACCTCGAATTTTGTGAACGCGCTCCAAATGTCAAGCCCTGGGGTTGTCGAAAACGTGGATCCACCGGTGACATCAACCATCAGGCTCGATAGTTGACCTTTTTCCGGGAGATCTTGATAGACGGTTCCAACTGTCGCAGCTGCAACTTCTCCGGTGATAGGGCGAATACAGATATTATCAAAATGTCCCATTTTGTATCACCCGATTCCTCTACTGGCCTTTTGTCGCGTTGTGCACGGCTCGACCGACTGCTTTCACTCTCTCGTAGTTCCGCTCGTCACCAGCTGGGCCTCTAGGTGGAAGTGTCACGCCACTAATGGCTGATAATACTTTTCCCATCCCACTCTCGTATTCCGGTTGTGCTTGTGCAACCCCGGAACTCCAGCGGCCAGGTCCCTTCTCTGTGGTGTTTTTCTTCCATTTCTCGTTACCAGCTTTAGCGACTCCTTTGCCGAATCGTCCCTCAGAGGCGGCCTTGGTTACGGCCTCCTTATAGGTGGCTTCTGCCTGTTTTGTCGGTCCGGCCCAATCGACGCTAGGATCACTTACTCCCTCTGTGTAATCCTGGGTCGCGCCATCAACCCGGCGTTTCCATTTAGCGCTGACTTCTCCAGCGCTTGGTACTTTAATTCCCATTCTTGTCTTACTCCTTTTTGAGTAACAACATGTTTTTGGGTGTCTAAATATTTTTTGGGAAGGTGGCCCCCATAGTCCGCCTATGTCACGGACCTATGTAGTTTTTAAATACCTCTTGTGCTATTCAGTCTCATGGCTGAAACTGAGAATGAGTTGCGACAATTAGCGCAGCGTATGATGAAAGAAAGCTGGGACTACAAGAGTCAAACAAAGAAATACGTTCGACAGGTCATGGGAGTATACGACCAAGGGAAGCTCATGGCCCTGCTTGATGATCTTAATTATAAGGAGCTTAAGATGATCGCTGGCTGTGGTATCCCCGGATCTGCCTGGCGGTATTCCGTTGATCTCCTGGAGAAAAAGAAACGCCAGGTCGATCTGTTCATTGAACAAGACGGACAGAACGCGAAGGCCACCGTTGAACATGAGGATCTCCCCGAGGTCGATAAAGATGGTTCAACAAGAATATAAACACCTAAAGCCCGATGAAAAAGAGATCGCCAAACGATTCGTAGAAATAGGATACCTCCCTGGGGTCTACGAATACGACGTGAAACTCGAAACCCCGGACGTCGTGTTCCCTGCCCACTGGACCAAGAAGGATCTCGAACACTGGTCAGCACTCCGAGCGAAGCGAATCGATATTGTCGTGCACGCGGAAGCTGCCGTTTGGATCTTAGAGGTCACACCGAAGCTTTCAAAAGCCGCGATCGGAGGCGTCGTCACCTATCGAGAGATGTATCTTAAACAATTCAAACCACTGCACCCGGTTCATCTTGGGATCGTGGTCGAGGTCGACGACCTGGCGTATCACGCGACATTAAACAAATATGGGATCCGCCTTTGGGTTGTTTAGCATATAAAGAAAAAGGCCCAGGGATTAACCCCTGAGTTGTCTGATCCATTGGATAGAGAAAAAGATCATACACACCATTGCCGCTATCTCTAAAAAAACCTCTATCCAAAACTCACCGATGCTGTTTGTTGTCACCGTTATTTTATAATTAGAGAACCATGAAAGAACCGTCGTGAGCGTGACTGTGATCGTGCAGCCTGCCATCATTACAAGCATGTAGCATTTAAACAAAAAGGTCTTAGACATAGGTATTTCACCCCTAAAGCCCGGGGTTTTGAATGAGAATCTTCGTTATCAACGCTTTATACATTTTTATGTGCTTGCAGCGGCCATGCACACAAAAACCGATGCAATCGCAATACACACGCGGAGGATCAGTCTCAATCACAAACGTATACTCTGTATCAATATCGCTTGTGCTGTGGATCTTAAAAGTGTAGATCGACATAGAAACACCTTTGGGGAGGAAAGGACCGTTGAAGTGAAAGCCCCTCAAAGGAAAAAATATAGGAGGTATACCAGGGAGAAATCCTTCAACAGTCACAATACCCGACTAAAGTATCACGCCTTCGCATTTATAAGTTTCGACAATTCCTTCTTCGTGCACTTCTCCGGGATCTCGATACCCAGATCCTTCGCATACGAGATTTGTTTGTCGCTGGGTGGCTCCTCTGCGCGCTCCTGTTTCTTCGCGTATCGCTCGTTCTGCTGACGGTTGATCGCCTCGTTCATCTGCCAGTTATGCACCGCCGTGAACACCGCGATCTGGACCTCAACCGGACATGGTGACTTGATCCGGGCTGCTAGCTTATCCTTCACTAACACAAAGAGATCCGCTTGGACCTCCACCATCGCCTCGACGCTCATTGAAACATCTTCTCCAATCGTTCCAGCTGTTCAGCCAAATGTTCAACGTCATGCGACAGAACATCTACCGTCACTTTCAAATGAAATATCCGGTCTTGTATCTTGTTCACTGTTTCACCTTCTTTAATTCAGCTATCTCCACCCTCAGGTTCCAGATATGAGTCTCTATGGACATCATGCCTCTGAGGACTTCATCTAATTTTATTTCAACCTGGCTCACTTTCTCACCTTAAATGTCTTAGTGGCATCGTCCAATTTTGTCGTGAGATCCGTGTGCTGCTTTTCCTCCTCCGGCTGCATGTTGTGCTTATCCAGAACTGTCTCAATGGCGGACATTGTAAGGCTTAACTCGACGGTAATCGCCGTCGTGTTCTCGCCGTAGACGTCCACACCAGAGCAATACCAGATCCCCCGGGCCGTCTGCTCCACCCGGACATGCGTCTCATTCTTCACGCCGTTCATGCTCTACCTCCTTGATTACAAGGGATACAATACCAGGCGTTCATCCTGAAAAAATCATAACCTCGTTCAGGGTCGCCAAGATACAGACTAGCAAATTTGTATAACTGTTCTTTCGTCATCTGTCGCTTGCATACCGGACAACGAGGTGTTTTAGTAAAAATCCGTGGTGGATTCATCTTAAAACCCTTTCCTCTTGACAGTCTTTTTCTTCCGCTCGCCCACCTCTTCAGCCCACGACGCTGATTTTAAGTGTTGTCGCCTAATCTTCTCACTATTTGATAGTAAAGACTCCTGGTAATCCTCCTCGAGCGTCGTCTGCTGCTCCTTCTCAGCGAAAAACAAGAGCTCAGTCTGCGCCGGAGTCCCCGGCTTAATCGTGTTACGCACTAATCGCGTAACGATCTGCTTGGAGCAATACGGACATTTCGTCCTCTGCTCAAAAATAGTTTTTTCCGTTGGTTTTGTCATACTCGACTACTCCCTTCTTTGAGGGAAAATCTGCTCACTGAACACGCCCCCTCTGTTTCACGTCCAGATCATCGCCAAAGGTAGTTATACGTAGGTATACACCTGTCAGTATAAATAACTTTCCAGCATGAAAAAGCATGTCGAGATCCGGACGACCATTTCCTACTTATGGATTTTCTTACCGATCCCAAGGATACCAAGGCCCACGCCAAACGTCACCACAAAACCGTTGACGTCGATCGGGTTCCCGTAATACCAGTCCACACCGACCTTACAAACTGCGCCTATACACACGCAGAACGCCCCGATATAGGTCTTTTTGCCCTCTAACAAGTCAGTCATAGAGCTCTAAAATCTCATCAGAGGTCATAAACCTATCCCCAGCCGCGATAATGACCTTCCAACACCTATAAACGCCCTCATAATCTACCTTCTCATCAACACAACAGAAAGGAAAAAGAGTCTCCCCACGACGGAGGAGCATAGATTCAACACCGCTGTAAATACTCGGTTTACCAACCATGACGCTTCCTTGTATGTTTATCCAACCAGTATAATGTCCAAAATTCTTTAGAACATTCTAGACATTTATACTTCATGGTCGCCTCACACGCCGAAGGATCCTCATCGCCAGCTTAAAACACATGAACAAGAACAACGGACCAGCGATAAGACCAATACTAAAACAAAGGATCCCAAAAAGAAACGTCGCCATCATGGAGCCCACCTTCGCACCCGGGGATTATCATGCGTGCACCCGGCGCACACCGTTCCACACCTGAGACAACTAATAAAACCATGCACAAAGGAAACACAACCCGGCTCATCACAACAATAACTAGAGTCCACACTAGGCGGATTACCAGTTGAAGGAAGCCCACTCTGCGTCTGCATTAATCACCCTCCTCAACGACCGGTCCCTCAACACGCTTCCCGAACTGCCCCGACAAAGGCAAACCATCCTCACCCATCGAACAAAGACGCGGATCACCAGGGCAATACCCAAAACTCGCCTTCAACTGACGACGATACTGCGCCTCCTCAAGCAAACGCTGTATGCCCCATGGCAACGAGTCAAAATTCGGAGGCAAACCATTAAAGCTTTTTGCCTTCGTCATGTAACCTAACCTCCAAATGCAGCACCCGTTTACATAAATCATTAAGTTTCGCCTGCATAACCAGCTGACGAACAGAAGTATCCATCGACTCGCGGTCTACAATATCCATCCGAGTGGCCATACTAACAAAACCTCTATTCCTTCTTCGCAACATGATCCACCACCACATACCAAGTCATACGCTTCAACATCTTACCCTTCAAACCAAGCTCCCACAACTCAGGCAAACGCTCCTTCATCTCATCAGGGACACTCCGATGCAGAAAAACACGTGTAAGCCGCCCCTGACGCTCCAACATACGCACATGATCGAAAACCGTCTGACGATTCACACCCGTATCACCCACGATCTCCGCAGGATAACTAATTTTCCTAGTCGCCACGGCCTCTAAAATAGAGGCGTCAACCGATGCTGCTTCAAAACGCTCCTTAGGCGGCGTAAGCTCACCTAACACATCCAACTCATCCATACCCCACCGTAACGCTTACTACCATTATATAATTTACCATCGTGTTAACAATTACTGTGACTTTCAGGCTGCTCTACCCACCAAAAAACTACAAACCCTATAATAAAAAAACATATAATAAGGAGAACTGTACTCTTGACTTGAATACTTACAATAGCTTTAGACAGTTTTTATATCTCCATAGTCAATCCAGACCATAACAGTAAAACAATAGTAGATGATAGTAAATATCCCAAGAGAAAAAGGAAGGGTTGCCAGGAATGGCCATCCGAAGGACGCCTGACACGGCACGGATCCCTTCCAAAAAAACGTCAAAGGGGAGAATCCGAAGCGAAGCTTCCTAAAAGTTTAAACTATAAACCGGGCACAAATTACCCGAAAGGGCGTCACAACACAACACGGTGCGCGCGGCTTGCGTCCGCGCGCCAGGCTGAGCCGCAGCGAAATCATGGCGCGCTTCCATTGTTACTTCAAATATTCGTATTCGTTCTTCCGGTTCCCGTTGCCTGTGTTTCCGGCGGCGTGCATGTCGCAGTCAGAGTCTTGTGCGCCGCCTCGAGCACGGCGCACTCTGACGTGTCCTGACACCCACTATCGCGCTACAAGACAGGCCGCACAAAGTCCTGTAAGCGAAAGTGTAAGTCAGGATACGCAGCCGCTAGACATGCACGACGACTCTTGCATACCCACCGTGCAGCCTTAAATGTTTAGAAAATATTGTTTCTGTTACCGAAAGTAAATTTACCGTCGTTCCCTCATCCGGCAAAAAAAAGGAGCTGACTTGCGCCAGCTATTCTTGATTTCGTTCGAGTTCTTCGATTGTCCATGTGTATATGTATTTTACGATTGCTTTAACTGCTGTTTTGTGCTTGGGTTCGATGCCGAATAAGTAACCTGTGTCTGAGCCGTAAACTGAATACAAGGCGTCAAAAGCCTCGTCTGCTGTCTGCATTGTCATGTTTACACCATCTCAAAGAAGCTGAATATGCTCGTCTGACTTTCGTCGTTTAGTTTCCGCACTATGAGCGAACATGCTGCTCTGAGGCTTTTTAGTCTTGCTTCGAGGTAATCGCGTTCCAGCTGATCCATTTTACCGCACCCTCTGGCCGCTGAAATGGTGGACCACGTATTTCGCGTTGTTATCTTCGAGTGCTGCTTGGTAGTCTTTGATGCTTGGGTATTCTGCTAGGATGAGGTGATCTTTGCGGAGGTCTGCGTCGAGACATGAAGCGTAAAGCTCCACATCTCTGATGATCCCCTTAAATTCTATTATCAGGACATCAACCATTTTATTCAACTCCGATCTGTTTCATGTATTCTTCGCAGTCGTGATGCTCGGGTTCGTGCTTCATATCTTCAAGGAAGCCTTCGTGGCCGCAGTAGGAACAGTTAAACCATTCTTCGATTGCGTCTCCGTTCATCATCCAACATTTGTAATCTTCGTCTGAGAGGAATACGCACCCGGAGTTTCTGTTGAAGGCGACGACGACTTTTCCGTAGCTGTCGATTTCTTTAACGTGACTGAGTAGCTCTTTCGCCAGGTCGATTTCCCGGTATCCGAACTCGCTCCAATCTTCTGTGACGATGTTCTCCATTTTACTTGCCTCCGTTTAGGACCACGGAGGCGTTCTTCATCTGCTGTCTTAGTTTGCTGTTCTCCTCTTGGAGTTGCATTATTGCGTTCCATAGACGGTCGATGTTCTTATAGAAATACTTGGTGTAATCGCCCTTCCTGGGTGATGTGTTACCCGGATCCGCCGGGCTCGTTTCTTGAGCACCTGCTTCTATATCGGTTGCTTGTGTTGTTGTCATGCTTACCTCAAAGATTTTTCGGGTAAGCATGTAGTATTGGATTTGTATACTGCAAAGTCGCGCACCCGGAAAAAGGCTCACGACGTCGTGAATCACGCCCGACGGTTTATACTATTTTCCGGTTCTCAGCGTCAGCCGCTTTCTTAGGCTGCGTGCTTTGCGTAATAAAATTGTATAAACCGGAACTGCGCGCATTCAGTATATCGAGTGCTCTCGCAGTTAGGGCGCGCTCCGAGTGCGCGAACACCCGGGTTTTAAACTGATAGGTTTAATCCTGGGTGTGTCTTTGATGAAACATCTCCCGATCTCCGCGTATCCATCCCTTTATTTTCAGGTAGGATATCCTTTTCGTATGAATAAAACAACTGTGCGCAAGTAGTCAGGGTCGTTGTTTGTGATGCGTATCGTCCTCTGATAATCGTCTAGTTCTCGTTCTTCTATGGAGATTGATTCTAAGCCTTCGTTAGATGTTTTGTATCCGTGGAGATATTCGTTCTCTTGTATATCGAGGAGATGTAATGTTGATGGCTTTATGGTTACTTTAACGGTCCGGCCCATTGTTTCATACAAAGGGTGTTCTTCTGTTGTCATACCTAGGGGTATACCTCGAAGGTTTAAATGTCTTTGTAAAGCCAGGGGTTTCGGACCAAAGGAAGCATGATAAGGCTTGTTTTGTTTATATACTCCGGGCCGAGGCAAGTACCATCAACGTCGTAAAAACCTGGGGTCGTTTCATTATTGGCATAAATACAAGGGCGCGCTTTCATCGTTAGCGTGCGCGCCTCATTCCAATTACAAAACCTTTACCGGACCGTCTTAGAAAAGCCCGCAAAATAGAGAATAAGGGGGGGGTCTATACCGTATTTTTATCTAAAAAATGGTGGTCCTGCACCCAGCTACGGGAATCCGGGCTGATCCCGCGATATCCCGCGACGTGTTTCTTCGAGAGAAGCTTTCTGCAGAAAAAACGGCGCCACTATTATTCTTGGATTATTATAGTAGTGGGTGGGGGGTGCACGGTTTGGTTAAACGCCCGGATCCTGAGATACATTTAATCGCCTCTCCAAACGATACCGGGGGTCGCTGGGTTCCAGATCCCAAGCTGCCTGGTCTTAGCGATCGATTCGGCTTCTTTGTATCGTGTGGGGTCGTAGGTTGCGTCACTGAATATGTTTGCTTTCGCCAGGCCGTTCGCTATTGAGGATACCGCGACATTTTCATCACGGTATGTTACCACGGCAAGGGTCCTCCCATACGTGTCGATAGGGAGATGTGTCTGTATTTTTATGTCGACTTTATGATCCAGGAGTTTACTCGCCATGAAGTCCATACTTTCCTGTGCGATCGGCTGGCCTGTCTCGGGCGCGTCCATCCCCAGGATCCTTACTCGTTCTCCGGTGTTCGTCTCGAATGTGTCTCCATCGATCATTTTAACGCATGTAACGGTTGTCTTGATAAACTCCGGGAGTTGCGGCTTCTCTGCCTCGTCCTCGTTCCCTGGGGCGATGACGTCATCGAGCGTTCCTTTCTCGATGTGCAGGGTGACTTCTTTTTTCCGTCCAGCGACGATCTCGATGGTCGTCGCATACGAGTCCATTTTCTTGGTTGTCGTATTGTATTTTGATACCGCGATATCATGCAAACCTTCCGGGAGGTTCTTGAATGTCTCCGGTGTTTGTAGGTTCAATGCTTTTCCATCCATGTAAATATCCGCGTAGGTTGGTATGCTTTTAAGGGCCAGGGTTCCAAGTGTCTGCTGTTTTAGAATGTCTTGGGTTGCTCTGTCGCTTTCCGCTAATTTTATTAGAATTATTAGATCCTCGGCGTCTTGCTGCGCCGGGTTGTCGATTCCCAGGGTCCGAGCGTCCCGGACAAGCTGGGTGTGCATAGCCTGGCCCATCAGAGCCCGGCTTTGTTTCGCTGCTTGTAGGTAGATGACGACTGATCCCGCGCCGATCGGGTTCAGGATCGCAAATGTTTTCGCTATATTCTCGTAGACGTCAAGGGTGTTCCCCCAGGTCGGCATAAACGCTGAGAGATGCTCCCAGTCTTTCGCGCCATAAAGAAAGTATGCTCCCATGCCGACGCTCTGCGCAGATTCCTCGATGAGAAACGCTGCGATTCCGAACGGCTGCGTGATGAGTCCGATTACAAGCTGGCTGATCGTCCCGGCCCAGTAGAAGATCTTGCCGATTAGATCGTCAGGTTCCTTTCGATACGCTAGCGTCGTGTAAGTGTCTGCCAGGTCCACGCCGATCTTTATCCCATCCCAGCTGATCCCTAGAGCGTCACGCTGGGAGTGATCGGTGTCCATTATTATGTCCATCCATCCTTCAAACATGCTGTTTCACTTCCTCTGAAATAACTCCTCGAGCTGCTGTTTCGCAGTCTTTTGTTTCTCCTGTATCTCCGTTATCACCGGATCTTTCGGGTATTTCCCGGTTATCGTGTCATAGAGTCCGCCGATGAAGTCAATGACTGTTTGCAGCCCAGGTATACTTTTTATTAAATCCATAATTACACCTTCTACGATCCCCGGGACCGTATCAAATATAAAATCTTTAATACCAAGTGTAGCTTCATTTATTAATCCTGGGATCATCGCAAACGTCGTATCCCAGCCTCTTTGTAAAATCCCTATTTGATCGGAAAACCAGGTCTGGATCCCATCGACGATATTATCCCATCCCCTGCGTAAGATCCTCACTTGGTCGTCCCACCAATCACCCAGGTTGTTCCATTGTTCGCCGATATACCCGCTGAAATCATCCCAAACGCCACCCAGGGTGTCCATGATGCCCTTCGACGTCGATGCCCACCATTCGCCTATATTCTTAAATCCGCTGTCTATCCACGCGGAAAGGCCCTTTATCGCGTTATTAATGAGATTCGGGATTGTTGCGAAAGTCGTGTTCCAGCCGCGCTCAAGGATCCCGATCTGATCGTTCACCCAGGATTTAACGCCATTAATGATATTATCCCAGCCGCGCTGGAGGATCTTCACCTGGTCGTCCCACCAGGATCCGAGTGCTTTCGTGACCTCACCGGCGATCGATGACAGAGAGGCATACACGCCGTCCAGCCAGCCTCGGAGGCTTTTCAATGGATCCGCGATGAACACGGCCAGCTGCACCATGAAATTATCCTGGAAGTGCTTAATGCTTAATAGAAGGTTCGCGAAGCCTCCGGTCATAAACCCGAGTAAACTCTCCCAGGCCCGGGAGATGACCGCGACAATCCAGCCCGGGAAATCCGTAACAGGATCCGGCATTTTATTCTGCGCGATGCAAAAAGGTAAGTTCTTTGTTTCCAACACCCAATCTGTCCCTGTCGAGTTACATCGATAGAGATCATTCCCGATACATTTAGGTTCCCCCGCCATGCAGATCACCGGTGGTGGACCTGGAGGCGGCGGCGTTGGAGGTGGCGGCGTAGGTGGCGGTGGTGTTACTTGTATCACCGTTATAGTGACGTTTTTCTTCTCTATGATGCTTTGCCATTGAGCCGTTAACGTGTAGGTCGTCGTGACCGTTGGATAAACCGTGACGGTTCCAGTGATCCCGACGTTCCCCATCCCGGAGATAGAACACTGCGCCAGGGGATTAGAAGCCCAGGTTAACTTAGAATAAACTCCGCGTAGGATCGTCGTCGGGGATCCCACGAAAAACGAGATCAGAGGCGTTTAAATCACTTACTGGAGTAAACCGCTGCGATCTTCGCGGCCTCTTTCTCGATAATGGCCCTGCTTTTCCCATTCTCGAAATCAACCATGCTGATCTTCAAGGAATGCTCCATACCATTGACTTTGAACTTCGCTCGCTTAAACCGATAGAACTTACCGTTGTCGTCTATATCGGTTCCTTCCCCAAATCTTACATCTGTTAGTTCCATTCCGTTTCCACTCCTTTTATTTATTTTATCTAAATTGGTCCTCGATGACATGGACATGTGCAATCTGGTGTATGCGAATGACCCATGTTTCTACATTCTTCACACATCATATCCATTCCATTCCATTTATTTATCGTTTTTCTTAAATGTGATCTTGATATCGCAGTTCTGGTATAAAAAATCCATCTTCTGCTCAA
>Ga0307380_10011167_pt1 | contig 11265 bp, 7 predicted proteins | sample UN3MG_FD_202239 | JGI IMG/M metagenome (GOLD analysis project Ga0307380, IMG submission 202239) | Soil microbial communities from Risofladan, Vaasa, Finland - UN-3 | ecosystem: Environmental > Terrestrial > Soil > Coastal area > Acid sulfate soil | place: Finland: Risofladan, Vaasa | collected... | reverse complement strand
GCGCCGTCGCCGCCGACCAGCGTCGGCACCAGCACGTTCTCCAGGACCGTGCACTGGGGCAGCAGATGGTGCAGTTGAAAGACGAAGCCGATCCGCCGGTTCCGAAACCGCGCCAGGTCCGCGTCGCTGAAGTCCGCGAGGTCGCGTCCCTCAAAAAGCACGCGGCCGCCCGACGGCCGATCCAGACCACCGATGAGGTTCAGGAGCGTCGACTTGCCGGACCCCGAGGGACCGACGACGGCGAGGGACTCCCCCGCCGCCACGCGCAGGTTCACGCCCCGCAGGATCTCCGGCCCGCCGGTCTCATACCGCTTGGCCACGTCCACGAGTTCAAGAATTGTTTCCGCCATCGTCACACCCTCGCAATGGTCTGTTCGAAGACCGCGACCACATCGCGTGCCGTCCGCCGCGAGTCGAACTTCTCGGCGACGGCCCGCCGGCCGCGCTCCGCCATGGCCCGCGCCTTCTCCGGATCCAGTAGGAGCGCCGCCAGCGCCTCGGCGAGCGCCGGCGGGTCGTTCGGCTCCACGAGGAGACCGCCGCCCGTTTCCTCCACGAGTTCGACGATTCCCCCGTGCCGGGGCGCGACGACCGGAACCCCCGACGCGAGGGCCTCCAGGACGTACATCCCGTAGGCCTCGGGCCGTTTCGTCGGCACCGAGAGGACCGAGAGCGTCCGCAGAAAATCCTGGCGCTGCGCCCGGCCGAGGTTCGGCAGGAACTCGGCGTCGGCCTCGAGGGACCGCGCCGCCAGACGCCGACGCGCATCCTCAACCCCCTTCGCGTTTCCTGCCGGGTGGCCGCCCGCGGCACGAAGTCTCAGGTTCCGCAGGCCGGGGCGGTTCTTCAGGTCCGCGAACGCCTCGACGAGCGCCCCCAGGTCCTTGTTCGGTTCCGCCGCGCCCAGGAACCCGATCACCGGCGGGTCCGGCCGCGCTCCCGCGGGTCGGTATCCTTCCGGATTGATGCCGTAACGGACCACGGCGACGCGGGCAGGAGGGAGGCCCAGCCGGCGGATCATCGCATCGCGATAATAGGAACTGACGGCAACGAACCCGTCGACCTCGGCCGCGCAGGCGCGAAGCAGGTCCCACGCCGGTCCGCGGTGCGCCTCCGGCAACGCGTCGAGGAACGCATCTTCGTCCTGAAGCAGGCAGACGACGGGCACGCCCACGGCTTCCCCAATCGGCCGCGCCAGAGCCGCCAGGAGCACGTTCGACAGGCAGACGACGTCCGGCCGGTGCCGGCCGGCGAGGTATTCGACCAGGCGGCGGACTTCCTTGGCCTGGCGTCCCGCTTCGCCGCGCAGCATCGAGAGCGTCGTCTCGCCCAACTCGTGGGCGCTGGTCATGCCCACCTTGCGCGACACCCACTCCAGCAGCCTTCGCGAGTCGAAGAGGCGGTCGAGCCATCGCGGCGTCTTACGGAAGAAGGCCGACTTCTGTTGCAGATATACGTTGACGCCGCCGAAGAACATCGGCGTCTGGGTGACGGCGGCCTGGCCGTCGGCGAGGAGAGGCAGGTAGAGCGGCACGAGGTCGGCGTCGTGGCCCAGGGCGCGCCAGGTCTCATTCAGGTCGTAATCGCGCAGGCAGTTCTCGCAGTAGAAGGCGTTGCACGTCCCGGGGACGAGTTGCGCGATCTTCATGCGGCCCCCTGCTCCACCATCCGCCCGGCGCGCCGCCGGCGCCGCGGCCCGCCCTTCACGGCTTGGCGCCGAAGGCGTACACCGCGCCGTCCTCCGACCCGACGACGATTCGGCCGCCGGCCACGGCCGGCGAACTTGAAACCGCCTCGCCGATCTCGAAGGACCACACCGCCGCGCCGTCCGACAGCCGGACCACAACCACCCAGCCGCCGTTCGAGCCGACGACGACCTTGTCGCCGCAGACGGCGGGAGAACTATCGACGTCGCCGCGCATCCGCAGCGCCCAGCGTTCGGCGCCCGTGGCGCGATCGAGACAGTGGAGCCGCTGGTCGCGGCCTCCGACGACGACGGCCGAGCCGCTCACCGCCGGCGAGGAGTAGAACGCCACGTTCTCCTTCTCAAACGTCCAAAGTATTTCGCCGGTGCTGAGGTCCGCGCAGAGGAACCGCCCTTCGTAGTTGCCGACGTACGCGCGGCCGCCGGCCAGCGCGGGCGAGGCAGCGATGTAGGCCCCCGCGTCAATCGCCTTCAACTCCTTGCCGTCCGCAAGCGACACGGCGTGAAGGAAGGCGTCGCACCCGCCGAACACCGCCGCGCCGTCCGCCACGGCCGGGGCGCCGTTGATGTAACCGGCGGTTTCGCAGGTCCAGACCTTCGCGCCCGTCCTCGAATCCACGCAGTGGAGTCGGCTGTCGTAACTGCCGACGAGAATCCGGGGCCCTTCCCCACCGGGCGGGCGGGCCCAGTTGGCCGCCCCGAGGATCTGGCTTTCTGTCTCGTACTTCCATTTCAAGCGGCCCGTTGCCGCGTCGAGCGCATACAGAAACCCGTCCGTGCCGCCGACGTACACCGTGCCCTCGAGGAGCAGCGGGGCGGCCTCGACGCCGCCACCCGTCTCGTAGGCCCAGACCTTGCCGCCCCGGATGAAATCAATCGCGTAAACGCACCCGTCGTCGGAACCGACGAAGACGCGCCCGTCGCCGACGACCGGCGACGACTTGACCGCGCCGCGCGTCTCGAACCGCCACACCAGTTCGAGACGGTCGGGCAAGGTTCCCTCGGCCAGGCCGGTGAGCGCCGGGTCGCCGTGGAACATCGGCCAGCGCGCTTCCTGCAGGGCCGCGAGCGCCGCCGCCGACTCCTTCCCCCCCGGCGGGGGCGGCCCGTCCTCGCGGCAACCGACGAGCACGAATGCGAGCGCCACGGCGGCGCACCAGCGCCTCCGCGCTCCTCGCCTGGACCCATCCCGTCCGACGTGCCGCAACTCGCACCTCCGCAGACGCCATCAGCCGGATGACGTTTTTCTCCGGCCGGCTATTTCGCCCGGACGTCGACGCAGACGATCTTGCCCTCGTGGTTGCGGCAATAGATGCGGCCGCCCGAGAGCACCGGCATCGTCCAGCAGGTTTTTTCGAGGACCTTCGCGCGGGCCAGTTCCCGGTAGGCCGCGGGCGAGGCCTCGGCGACGACCAGTTCGCCCCGCTCGCTGATGACGATCAGTTTTCCGTCGGCCAGCATGAGCGAGCCGGTTCCCAGGCCGCCCTGCCGCCACTTGCGTTCGCCCGTCTGGAAATCGAGGCAGACGAGTTTCCCGCCGCCGCCCACCTGGCCGTCGAAACCGTACAGATGCCCCTCCCAGAGGATGCAACTGTTGGCGTGGTTCCGCATGTTCTTGTTCTGGTAAACCTGCCTCCAACCGCTGTCGCCCAACTCCAGAAGGGTGCATCCCTTCCCGTACCCGGACGAAAAGAAGACGCGATTGCCCTGGACAATGGGTGTGGCGACGTTGGCGCCGTAACTGGTCTCCCACCGCAGGCGCGCCAGTTCCTTTCCGTCGGCCGCCTGCCGGAGGATCGGGCCGAACTCCGGAAACACCGCCAGGAGCGTTTTCCCGGCGACCTCGAACACCGTCGTCGACGCGTAGCCCGCCTTGTCCTCCCCGCTTTTCCACACCAGCGCGCCGGTCTGCTTGTTGAGCGCGAGCGTCGGGCCGGCGTCCAGAATGAGCCGGTCGCCCAGAACGAGCGGCGAGCAGGCGAAGCCCCACCGCGCCGGCTTCGCGCCGAAATCCTTCGGAAGCTGTTTGCCCCAGATGGGGTTGCCCGACGCGGCGTCCAGGGCGAGGAGGTGTCCTTCGCGGCTCAGGGTGTAAACCACTTTGCCGTCCACGGTCGGCGTCGCCCGCGTGCCCGGATGCTCCCCCGCCCCGCACGGGTACGACTGGCGCCAGACGATCTCGCCGGTGTCCGCGTTCAGGCAGAACACCGTGTCGTTCTTGTCCGCGTTGCCCATGGTATAGACGCGCCCGCCGACGACGGCGAACGAAGAATAGCCCGCGCCGACGTCGGCGCGCCAGAGGACCTTGGGCCCGCCCTCGGGCCACTGGGTCCGCCAGCCGGTTTCTTTCGAGATGCCGTCGCGATTCGGTCCGCGCCATTGCGGCCAATCGTCCGCGCGTGACGCGCCTGCCGCCCAAGTCACCACCAGTGCCGACAGTCCCATCACCGCCGCCTTCCGCCTTGCCATTTTCATGGCTTCTCCGATCGTTCTCCCCTGGCGCCGGCCGTTCAAGACCATCATAAGGTCGGCGCGGCCTCCGAGTCAAACCCCCGCGCCGACGGCGGGTGCGCCGGCGCGATCCCGGCGCATCTGCCGTGGCACGTGCCATGCCGCGCAAACATAACCGGGTGCTCCCGCACCCGGCTCGAACGGCGGGATGTCGTGCGAGCCGGCGGCGGCAATGCCGGGGGCGCGCCGAGCGGCCCCCGGCCGCCGAACGCGCCTGCCATCGGATCAGGCGCATTCCCCGGGCCCCGGGGGGAATCAGTCCTTGTCGAAACTCGGGACCTTCATCTGCTCGCCGCCTTTGAGCGACGATTCCATGGCTACGATGCCCGGCACCGTCATGGCGAGCGCCTCGTACAGGTCGACGGCGGGGGCACGCCCCTCGACGAGTGCGGCGACGAACTCGTGCGACAGGAACCCGTGCGAGTTGCCGTGACCCGTGCGGATGCGCATGGGCTCGGGCAGCAGGTCCATGTAGTCGGGATGCTGGCGCAGGTCCGGCTTGCCGCGCTCGCGGATGACAAACGGTTGGCCGCTACTGGATTCCATGTACATGGCGAGGTTCTCGCCCAACCACTGGGCCCGTTCGCCGTCGGCATGGATCCACCAAAGGCTGTTGCAGCGGCAGATGTTGCCGCCCTCTGTGCGGAACAGCGCCACCTGGTTGTTGAACGGGTTGTCGTAGGGGTTGTCCTTCAGCATGGGGTCGTCGTTGCCCCATCCCAGGCACGAGACCTCCGTCAGCCGCTCCCCCGTCACGCCGACGTGGTAGGCCGTCGCGTGCGTCGGATACCACATCGGCGGGAAGCCCCATCGCCAGCCCTTCGGCGTGGGTTTGCCCTTCCAGAGTGCCTCGGCGGCGCCGACTCGCTGGACGTTGTGGTGGTAATACTCGACCTCGGAGTAGAGGAAGGCGCCGAATCGCCCTTCCTTGCTGAGTTGCCGGGCGAGGATGCAAGGGGCCTGGTAGTAACTCGTCTCGGCCATCATGTAAGCCAGGCCCGTTTTCTCTTGGGTCTCCTTGAGTTGCTGCGCCTCTTCGAGTGTCAGGCAGGCCGGCACGGCCGAGATGACGTGCTTGCCATGCTTCATCACCTCGACGACATGCCGCGCGTGGTCCGGCGCGCCCGTGAAGACGGCCACGGCCTCAATCTTCGGGTCGAGGACGAGTTTCTCAAGCGACTCGTAGGCCTTCTCACACCTGTACACTTTCTGGAGTCCCGCGCGGCGGTCGGGCCGGAGGTCGCTGACGGCCTCGACAATACAGTTCGGGTCGAGGTGCCACTGGAACGACGCACCGAACCCTCCGCCGACGATGCCGATGCGGACCTTGCGGTCGGAGGCCGGCGGCGGCGCCGCCAGAGCCCCCGCCGAACCCATCAGTGCCGCCGCGCTGACGGCCGCCAGAAAGTCGCGGCGGGAAAGTCTGGAACGTGCGTTCGCCATGGTCGCTCCTCTCGCCCCCCCTTTGAGAACAGCCCGTCCGAAAACATGATAAGGTTCCCGTCACCTCCGAGACAAACCCCCGCGCCGGCGGCCGCTGGAAGGTCCGCCGGAGGCACCAATACCGCGGGCGCGCCGAGCGGCCCCCGACCGCCCAGCGCGCCCGCAGCGAAATCTCACGTCCCTTCGTCAGCCGCCCGCTTATTCGGTCGGCTTGATCTGCAGGCCCGCGAGGGGCTGGCCGGACCGCGACACGATCTTCGCGCAGGCTCCCCACTCGCCGGTCCCCTGCGCGATCTTCATCAGGAGCGTGTTCCACCCTTTGACGAGTTTCACGTCCACCTTGTCGCTGCCCGGAGTACAGCCGCGCGACGTGTTATTCGCGTGCACGACTTTGCCATTCAGCCAGACCTTCACGCCGTCGTCGCTCCCGAGTTCGAGCCTGGCGTCCTGGTCCGCGGGCGAGTAGATGCGCGTCCGCAGATACGCGACCGCGTTACCCCCGCCAAAGAGCCGGCCCAGGTCAACTATTATCCCCATCCCGCCGACCGGTTTCCATTTCACGTCCGCCCCGGCCTTCTCCGGCGGGAAAGCCACGTCAAACAGGGCCGGCCCTCCCTTGTTCGCCTCCCGGTACGGCCCCGCCACCACCCACGCCTTGATATAGTCCCTGTCCCGGCGTATGAGTTCCAGGACCGACGTGGCGTCCTTCCTCGTGCCTTCCACCTTGGCGACCTTGAGCACCTTCTCCAGCGCGGCCTCGGCAGGACCGGGATAGGTGCCCGAGGTCTGGCCAGCGGTCTTGACGGCCGCTGCCGCCGCTTCCTCCTGCAGCGCCGCATCGTCCAGGTACGACATCACGAAGTCCAGCGCCTCCGGGCTCGCCACGCCCCCCGCCGCGCCCAGCACCAGTTTCTTGTCATCCGGGCGCTTCGCCAGTCCCATCGCTTCGGTCAGCATCTTCACCTTGGCATCGTCCGTCGGCTGCTTACCGGCAAGGCGCACATAGCCTTGAAGCGCCAGCACCTGGTGCTTTTGATTCGCGGCCGACTTCGCGAGCGCCAGCAGCACCGGCGCCACCGACGCATCCGACCAGCTGGTAAGCATGCGGACGGCTTCGTCCTGGACGGACGCGTCCGCGTCTTTCGTGGCGGTCTGGACCGCCCGAAGGGCTTGCGGCCCGCCTGCTCGCCCCATCGCTCTCAGCAGCACCATCCGCGAAGCCACGTCGGCCCCCGAGAAGCCCGCGACGAGGGGGGCGGCACATTTCTCGCGTCCGCGCCCGCACACCGCCAAGAGTGCCTCCTCGGCCGCCTTGCGCTCCGCGTCGTCCTTGGCCGACTTCACGGAACTGACGAGCGCCGGCGCCTGGGCTTCGCCCGCGAGGACCTTCGCCGATTCCAGCGCCGCCAGACGCACCCCGGCATCCGAATCCTTCGCGCACTCCATCACCGTCGCAACGGTTTCCGCGGCGGAGCGCGCCCCGAGGCTCCGGACGAGCGCGGCCCGAGCCCCCGCGTCCGCTCCCTTGATGGCGGCCACGATCGCGGCGTTCACATCGTCGCCTTTCAGGAGAGCGAGGCCTTCGGCCGCCACCGTCTTTTCCGCATCGGCGCCCGAGGCCGCCTTGCCGGCCAGAACCGTCACGTCGGCCGCACCGCCCACGGCACACAGCGCCTTGAGGGAGGCCACGCGGACGCCCTCGTCGGTGCTCTTCATCACGTCAAGGACCGCCGGCCGGGCCGCTGGGTCGCCGCGCTCTTGCAGAACCTTCAGGAGTGCCACTTGGCCTACGGGCGGCAGTTGGGGGAGCGCAGCGGCAAACGCCTTCGTCGCTTCCGGACCCGGCGACTCCTGCATCAGGCGGACCGCCATGCTCCGGAGTCCTTCATCCTTGTCCCCCAAGGCCTTGACGAGGCGAGGCGTGGCCTCGGTCGGCTTTGCCATCACAATCCCCCGGAACGCCGCCATCCGCACGTGCTCCGGTTCCTTGTCGTTGTCGAGCGTCTCGTAGATTTTGGCGGCGGCATCGACCTGGCCTCGCTTCAGCACGCGGGCCGCGGCATCCAGACAGGCATCGACGGCGCTGGCCTGGAGGGCCGCAGGCGCCTTCGCTTTAAAGTTCAGGAGGGCAACGGCCGCCTCGGGCGTCGCAATCCGGCCGAGCGCCGCTACCGCCGCCGCCACAATCTGCGGGTCCGAATCCCCGAGGAGCAGCAGGAGGGCGCCGGCCGATCCCGCGTCCTCGCGCATGCCCAGCGAGTTGACGACGCCGACCTTCTGCAAGCCGCTCACTTTCGGAAGCGCCTCCCGCATCGCCTTGACCGCCGCCGGGTCCGTAATCCGCTCCAGCGCGTAGCGGGCCATGTGCGACAGGTCCTTGTCGGGCAAGAGGGCCGCGAGCGCCGGCACGGACGCCGACGTGCCGATCAGGCTCAGTTGGCGGCAAGCGAAGTCTTTGACCGCCCGCGTGGCATTGGCGCCAAGGACAGCCGCCAACCGCTTCTCAAGGTCCGCCCGCGCGGCCGCGTCGCTATGCGCCGCGACGACCGCCTTCTCGATCTGGTTGAGGGCGCCGCGATCCTTGCCCCAGTCATAAGAGGGCAATTTCTGGAAGGCCTTGGCGAGGGCGGCTTTGTCCACCCCGGCGGCCCCGGCCAACGGCGCGAAGCCGACCATCCCAACCAGCACCAGCACGGCAGCAACAACGGTGTTGCGACTCATCGGCAGTCTCCTTATCCCTTGGTTTCTGAAGATCCCGTATGGCCGGTCCTTCCGGACGCGGCTTCGGTCGGCGCGGCATCGTCGCGCCCGACGTTACGTTTGGCGGTCCAACGGATGGCGCGGGCCATGATCCGGCGGAACGGCTCGCTCGTGAAGACCTGCGGCCCGTGGCCGATCACCGTGCAGAAAACGCGCGCGTTCTTGTACGTCCGCACCCACGCAATTTGTTTGTCGCTCACCGCGTTGTCGGTCGAAAGCAGCAGGTGGTTGTCTTGGGCGTGAGGCAGTTTGCGGTACCCCTCGTCGCGAACCTGGAAGTCCGCGAGGCCTTTCGTAATGGGGTGCTCCGGATCCTCGACGTGGATCGTAAAATCCACGCCTTCCCGGTAGGCGCACATCGGGTGCGTGACGCCGTCCACCACCATTTCCTTCAGATAGTACCGGGTCCCGATGATTTTCTCAAACTCCGGCCAGTCCTGAAAGGCGCCAACCGCATGATGCAGGACGACGAGGCCCACGCCGCGGTCCAGGAGGCCGAGGAAGTTCTGCCTCCGCTTCTCCGAAATCTTCTGCGTCATGTTGTAGAGGACCACGACGTCGTAGGGCCAATCGGCGACGTCCTCGAAGATCTCGCTGTCGTCCTTCTGGGGCTTGAACTCGCAGACGATGTCGGGGTGTCCCTCGAAAAGTTTCGGGAACGCCTTTTGGTCGAACCCGTGCCCGCCGGTGACGATGACCGTGCGAATCGGTTTGGTCGGCGAATCCACCGGGCCGGCGGCCTCGGAACCGCGAAGACTGTTCCACGCCAGGCCCACGACGCCTGCCGCCACCGCCAGAAACACCGCCCCCGCCAGTCGCTTGCCCGTCATACGTTCCCAGTCCTTCCTCAGAGTCAAAGCCGCCACGGCTCGCGCCGGGCCCGATCGCGCAGGCGATTCGCTTCTTCATCGCCGATGAATTGCTGCTTCGCGGCATCCCAGGTCAAAGAGCGTCGCAGCGTATTGGCGATGGTTGCCATATGACAGATTGCTGTCGTGTTGACAGCCAGTTGGATGTCGCGGAAAGGTTTCTCGCGGGTCCTCACACAGTGGATGAAGTCCCCGCAGATACCTCCTGTGCCCTTGTAGCCCGGCGTCGGTTTGGGTTTACGTTTCTCGCCCGGGGTCCCCTCGACCTCCATATTGCCTTTGCCGGGTCTGCAGTGAGTGATCTTCAGTCCGCTCGGATAGCAGAACTCCAGCCACATCTTGCCCATCTCTTCGTGATAGATGACTTTCCCGGGCTGCTGCTCGCGGACGTCGACGACGAACGTCGCGCCCCCGAAATGGTGCGCTCCCCAATCGGTAATGTCGCCGCCGGAGTAATCGGAATAGGCCCGCCAGGCATTGGCGGCTGTATTAAAACTGCCGCTGCACCGGTTGGCGTTGTAAGGAGCCCACGGCGCCGGGCCAAGCCACATATCCCAGTCAAAGCCGTCTGGAACGGGCTCTGCGGGCAAATTGCATAAGTACGAAAAATTACGCGTAATGACGTTGATCGATTTAATCGTGCCCAGTTCGCCACTCCAGCACTTTCCGACGATGTTGTTATAGTCTTCGCGAACACGCTGGCTGCCGCCCGAGACGACGCGGCCATAGCGACGGGCCGCCTCGACCATCAACGAGCCTTCGCGCAGCGTGAGGGTTTCCGGCTTCTGGCAAAAAACGTCCTTGCCCCTTCGGCAGGCCTCGATCACCAGGACCGCGTGCCAGTGGTCCGGGGTCGCGACGTGGACGGCATCGATATCCTCGCGTGCGAGCATCTCGCGGAAGTCGTTGTACGCCTTGCAGTCGTTGTTCCCGTAGCGACCGTCCACCCTGCCCTTGGCAGCGTCGCGGACTCCCCTGCGGACGTCGCAGACGGCAACGTACTGGACGTCGCCGCGGCCGAGGAAGGCGCCCTGGTCGCCGCCACCCATGTTGCCGATGCCGATGCCGCCCATGACGATCCGCTCGCTGGCGGCCGGGCGGCCTCGGGCCCCAAGGGCCGTGGACGTCAGAACGTACGGCGCCGCCACCGCCGCCGCAGCCGTCCTCAAAAATTCCCGACGCGTGCGACGAATACCCGAAAGCGACATGCTGCCTCCTTTCGCATATCCCTTGAACATCCGCGGACCCCGGCGGTTTCGGTCATTCTCACCGGGCCGACGCCCCGGCGGGCGCGAACCGCACCATGTTACCGGACCCGACCGGTTCCGCAAGGAAATTGTTGAAAAGGAGCGCGAAGCGTGCGGCAACGTTTCCCGGCGTCAGCCGGCGCGTCACGCCATCCCTTTCGTGCCATCGCTCCATCGCCTCTAAATCCGCCACGGCTCGCGCATCGGCCGACCCATCATGCGGGCGGCCTCGGCGTCGCCGACAAACTCCTCCTTGACGGGGTCCCACTTCAGTTTCCGGCGCAGGCGCGTGGCGATGTCGCTCAGGTGGCAGAGCGTGTCGGACCGGACCGCGATCTCGATCGGCGCCACCGGGTCCTGCCGCGACTTGACGCACTCCAGAAAATTCTGATGGTGATTGTTGCTGACGGGCAACCGGATCTCGTCCGGGCCGGCCGGCCGGCGCAGCAGCGACTTCGGCTCCGCATCCACCGTGCCGCCCAGGTGCCGCTCCTTCACGAACACCCAGCCGTCGGAGCCCTCGAAGCGGACGCCCAGCGGGTTCTGGTTACCGTCGGTGAAGTTCATCGTGACGCCATTAGCGAACCGCAGGTCCACGTTCCACGCCAGGGCGCAGTCGCACAGGCCGTCGCGGGGGAACTCGCCCGTGCCCTCGACCTCGACCGGGCCCGTGCGGTCCGTCCCGTTCCCCCAGGCGGCCATGTCGATCGTGTGGATGCCGCAGCCCGCG
>Ga0307380_10011164_pt1 | contig 11266 bp, 15 predicted proteins | sample UN3MG_FD_202239 | JGI IMG/M metagenome (GOLD analysis project Ga0307380, IMG submission 202239) | Soil microbial communities from Risofladan, Vaasa, Finland - UN-3 | ecosystem: Environmental > Terrestrial > Soil > Coastal area > Acid sulfate soil | place: Finland: Risofladan, Vaasa | collected... | reverse complement strand
GAGCTGGGTACCGGCGTAGTTGGGACATTCTTCTCCAAGTTCAGGCTGATGCCCGAAATCGCTGTTAGCTTCAGAGAATCTTTCGACTGGCAGGACTTCTCCTTCCGGGGTAATTTCACCATCCCGGATATAGCAGAGAAGGGCCAGAAATATAATCTCCGTGCCACGATTCAGACCTTTATGGAACCGACCAAGGAGAGCGAGACCGACTGGGGTGTTATCGAGATCACCGCTCTACCGTCTATTCCCTCTTCAAAGTTCTCCCGGGTAGAGATAGACGCTGCCCTGGGATTCCCCGTTGTTCACACCGGTGAAACCCTGCGTATTCCTGTTAACTATACCCACCTCGGTAAGAGTGACACAGCCAGGGTCTACGCTGCTATCGGTGACTGGGGAACTACTTTCGGCTTTGATGAGAAGGCTCATGGTGAGACACCAATTACGGTACCTGATGATAGCGTGATAAGAACCCGGCAGGCCACAGTTAATATCACCATCCCAGCTGGTCTTAAAGCAGGTCGCATTGATGTTTATGCCAAGGTTAACGGAGAGCAATCCTCTCCTGTACTGGACAGGATTCACATTGCCGAAATCGTGCCACTCCCGCCTTCTGAGTTCTCAGGAGTCTCCGTCTTCAGATGGCCTTCTTCGACTCCACGAGGAGGAACTCTTGAATTGGCTGTAAGCTTTAACCACGAAGGGGAGGGCGAGAGCGAGTGGCTCTACGCAGCCATAGGGAATGAGGGCGTCTTCGGCTTCGACGAGAAAGTAACCAACCAAAGGGCTATCACTGTCCCCGGTACCCCTGGGATAGCTGTGTACCGCGAAACCATAACCATTCAAATCCCGACTACCCTATCGCCAGGAACCTATGATGTCTATGCCAAGATTGGCAAAGGCTTCCGCCCCAGAGCCATCTCCCCCACCAGGGAGAATGTAATAAGGATAACCTGATGATGGAGAATATCGCCAGGAGTGACTCTAAATGCATGATATAGCCGGAGTAATAGGTGCCGTCACAGGCTGTATCTCCCTTCTGGGGATAGCTTATCTCTTTGGAGTCTGGCGAGGTAAGGTTGATAGTGCCTTAAAAGATTTCACCAAGTCTCTGGAGCAATATCCTCCTGCAGAGATGTGGACCATGACGAAAACTCTGTGGGACGTTTATGTTGTCTCAGCTCTTGGTCACCGGCCCGACCTGGCCGAGCACGGCAGCGGGTTCAGGCTAAAACAGGAGGGCGAAGACCTCATACCCGACCACCTGAAGGTCCTGTTAAAGCGTATCCCCTGCCACCCGGACAATAATGAACTTATCGCCAGCGGCTACCTGGTGGTGAAGCATATCGGCATTGACCTCATTAACGAAATGTCGAAGCAAAAGATGCTCAGCGTTCAGGAGGCCATCGCTATCATGAGCTGCTATCTTGAGGCGCACAGTAACTCAAATCATCCCACTGCCTAGTTAAAACTCCCCTCAAACTTCCCTGATATTTCCCAGTAAAACCCTTGACAACAGCACCCCAAACCCTTTATTCTTATTACCGTGTTCATAATATTACGAAGGAGGTGCTGTCATGGCAGAAGAACACCCTATACATCGGAATGTAATCTGTATCTCGGACATGCCACCCGACCTGCACCAGTGGGTCTTAGCTGAAGCCAAGCGACGCGGTAAAGAAATCGGTAAACGATACTCCGCGGCGCTTGTTTTCCAGGAGGCGATCCGAGAACTAAAGGCGAAGCTCGATAATAACCACACGCCGCAGGCGGAGGTGAACCATGGATGAACTGACCGCCGGCATGGTCGCTCAAATCCACGAGATTGAGCAGAAAGACGAAAATCAGGTTATGGCCGAGCTCGCTGGGGAAACCGTAGAAGAGTACGTCTACGAGATCATGGTTAAAGACCCCAAGACCCATCAGAAAGTCCGCAAGGTCAAATTATCATGGGTCGGGACACGGGAGGTTGCCCGTAATAGAGGTAATATCGTCCTCGACATGCCCGATGTCGTCGAGAATGACGAGTCATGGCGCATCGTCTCCCGTGCCACAGACCTCTTGAGAAACTTCACTGTCTTTGGCGGGTGTCATCAGCTGAAGCAGATGAAGGTTAATGATTACGGTCAGGCACCGGGCGAGATTATCGGTTCTCACTATGAGACCGACGATTACGCTTTCCAGAAGGGCTTGAGTAAGGCCCAGAGGAACGCTCTCAGCCTGTGCATCCCCGGAGAATATGCCGCCAGAATGATTGACCGGTATCTCCGGGCTTCCGGTAAGAACCCTCTTTTGACTCATGGTAGCAAGGCTATAACGACTAGAGGCCAAAAACAACCCCCTCGAAGTGTCAGTCCGAAGCAGGCAGACATAAAGCCTCGGGAGGAGTGGGACAAAATCACCCAGGAGATGGTTCCTGACTACCCACATCTGGAGACTATCCTCTGGAATCTCTGTAAGCTCCAACCGAAGGACATGTATGTCGAGCTGGGCGGTGGCTCCCGTAATGAAATGACCGTAGCTGCCTGGCCATCCTTCATAACTTTGAAGGAACGCTACTCACCTATCCAAGCATAGCAAAAACATCTGAAGGGGGTTTGTTTATGGCTGAACATCGGACTCAGCCGAGAAGCCGTATGTTTCAAGTCGGTGGGAAGCCGATGAAGACATGGAACATCCATGTCGGCTGTGATTTCCTTTGCACCTACTGTAGTGCCCGGAGGACCGCCCTCACCCGCTTGAGGAACTCACCACGATACAAGGACGGCTTCAATCCACACATGGTCAGAAGTGAGTATGGCCGCCGGTTCAAACCCGGCGACTTCGTATTCGTCGGCTATATGGGTGATATCGCCTTCGCCAGCCGTCCCATTATCATTGACCTCTGCCGTGTTATCCATGAGCAACCAGAGGTCAATTTCCTATTCTGTACCAAGAGTCCCCTCCATTACTTTCACTGGGACTTGCTTTGGCCCGAGAACCTATATCTTGGAGCCACGATAGAGACCAACCGAGACTACCACCTGACCAGGGCGCCCGCCCCACTATACCGCTACATAGCGATGCGGGCATTGGACCACCCCAAGAAATTCCTCAGCATCGAGCCCATCTGCGACTTTGACCTGGACGAGATGCTGTCTTGGATTAAAGAAATCGACCCCCAGATTATCGAGGTCGGAGCGGATAATTACCACAACAGCTTGCCCGAGCCTCCCTGGGAGAAGGTCGAGAAGTTACTCGCCAGTCTTACATCTAACTTCCCGACAGTCGTAGAGAAGGTGGGACTAGAGAGAATGAAGAAAATAGCGTAACGGATAATCCGTTACACCAAATAAAGGTGTTGTTAAAGTGATATGTAACGCTTTATCCGTGACAGGGGGCCGTAATGCCCAGAGATAAACCTTGGCTCAAGATGTGGACTGACTGGCTAGGTGATGCCAAGATGGACAGACTCTCACTGGCCGAGCAGGGCGCCTGGTGGCGGCTGATAAGCCTGTGCCATGAGTGCTATCACAAAGATGAGGCCGGTAAACTTGATGGTGCTCTGGTTGTCGCTGGCTCCCCTCTATCGCTAGCTGAAATAATGAAGAGCCTCAAAGTCTTCGAGGAAGCTGATAAGACCGTTTTCAATCAGATGCTTGAGAAGATGACCAGCAGCCTAAAGTGGGACTCAGATATTCTATACGTGATTCACTATGAAGAGCGTCAGCGTGCCGCTACGGATACAAAAGAAGCCCGTCGTCAGCGGCAACGTGAGCTCCGAGAAACTAAGAAAAGAGAAGTTGAAAAGAACCCCTCCCCTCCCCTTAATAATATAGAGAAGAGAGAGATAGAGGGAGAGGAAGAGACGCACGCTCAAAGTTGTCACGTTAATTCCGTGACATTGATTAAAGAACTCTCAAAATGTTACGAGAAGTATATCGGTCTACTTAATCCACTTGATGTCGATAGGATGAGAGAGTTTTCAGAATATTACGAAAGTCACCAGGGTAAGATAGATTGGGTGGAGAAGGGTTTTATGAAGGCACCCGTAAACAAGCGCCGATGGCCTTATGTACAGGCTATCTTAGAGAGATTTATTGAAGAAGGAGGGCCAGATGGAAAAGCAGGACAGGGAGAACGAGAATCCCGGCAACCTGGAGCCGATAGGCGACATCCTCAAGAGGCAGATGGGGGCCGAGGCTGGGCAGGGTGGGAAAATGCCGCAGCCGGCAAACCAGAATCCCCCCCGGAAGGAGATAAGGCGTGAAGAATGCGAGTGTAAGAGCTGCGGGAACAAGTTTCAGGGCGAGGTAATGATTCTAAACAACTTCCGGCCGCCGAGAGAGTATCGGGACAAGGAGTGCCCTGATTGCAGGTCAAAGCGTGAGGAGGTTGAGAAACAGCAACAGGAGCAGGAAGAAGAGGCCAGAAGAATGGGGCTCCGCGTCAAGTGGCATCGGGAGTGTGGTCTGCCTATACAACTCCGTAATATCCACTTTGGCGACCTCGACAGAAAGTATAACCCCAACCCCCAGAAGCTGTGCCATGAATGGGTCGATAGCTTCGAGCTTGAGAATCCAGCCGGTTCACCGTCACTGGTTCTCTACTCCGCTGTACCGGGTGTGGGCAAGACTACTCTCATGGTCTGCATAGTCAATGCCGTATTGGAGAAATGGAAGGGCTCAACCTCAAGTAAAGGGTGTCCAATAAGGTTCATCAGCGGACCTGAGCTGGTGAAAAGAATCCGGGCGACCTACGGTATCCGCAAGGATGATAATGTCCACGAGAGAGAAGAAGATGTCTACCGGGAGCTGACCGGTATAAAGCTCCTCCTCTTTGATGACGTCGGGAAAGAGCGCCCAAGTGACTTTACGAGGGAAACTTATTGGTATATCATCAATGAGAGGATGAACGCTGGCCTCCCAGTCGTGCTTAACTCAAGATTACCGATCACCGGTGGGAACTCCCTCAGTGACCTTATGGGTGTTGATACGGCCGACAGGCTTTATGGGATGGCTGAGGGCAAGTATGTTAACCTGGAGGGCCCGAGCTACCGGTGGCTTCATAAAACACCTTGAATATGTAACGGATTATCCGTTACAATGGGAGTCATGAAGGATGGCAGTAAGGCATGGATTACAAACGGTCAGGTGGCCTGGGAGATACCACCCGGGCGGGTGGCCAGATTCTATGTCCGTCGGGCTTACTTGCCCCCGGAGGACTGGCGAGTGCATGAAGGGAACCTGCCCGAGAGCTGGGACCGGGGCGGTTCAGGTGAAATGAGAAGAGGTAGCCATGAAGGTAGCAGTGATAAATAGTTCCTACTTCGGCATGAAGCCGGCTGATAGAATCTATAACCTGGGAGTGGACAAGATAGCCCAGTACCACCGATTGCGTGGTGATGCGGTGTACGCTGGTCGCTGGGAGCCGATGTTCAACTTCTACGATAAATATTACTTCAGCGTCATCTTTACCTGGGACATTCCCGAGATGATTAGGTCGGTCAATATGGTCCTGAGCTGGGGCAGGGAAGTAGAGATAGGTGGCCCGGCCGCCACCTTTATGCATAAATACATACATACACAGACCGGGGTAGAACCTCACTATGGACTAGATGAACGCTTCGAGCATATCCCACCTTTGAGCTGGTTGAAGGACTATCGTCCCAGCATGACGGGAGGTGATTACCAGCTCACTTTCACCTCCCGCGGCTGCCCTCACAAGTGCCGGTTCTGCGGGGTGAACAAGGTAGAGCCCTTGGCCATTGAGTATGATGACTTCCCCATGGCTAGTATGATAGGAGATAATAATATACTGGCTACATCATGGGAGCATCAGGAGCTCGTGGTCAACAAATTCGTCAACAATGGACGGGAAGTTGACATCAATTCGGGCTTCGATGTGAGGTTCTTCCAAGAGAAGCATAAGAAGCTGTATTCCCAGCTCAAGCTAGCTTACTGGCGGTTTGCCTTTGACTCGATGGAAGTCGAGCCTGATGTTCGCCGGGTGGCTGCCATGATGAGGGCTAACGGCCTCGACCGCCACCATGTCACGTTCTACTGCCTCATCGGTTTCCCGGGGCAGACCCCGGAGGAATGTCACTACCGCCTGCAGACCCTCATCGGACTGGGAATGAACCCCTATCCCATGCGGTTCTGGCCACTCAATTCCCTTAACCGCAAGTATGTCGCCCCGGGATGGACGGAGGATCTGCTTTACCGAATGTCGATGTATTATCAGACACCCAACATCTGGATGTCGGATAGCTGGGAGAACTTCAAGCCCGGGAAGAAGATTCGGGCAGTGCCACTCGGGCAGGCCACATTATTAGGGAAGGAGGCATAACTATGGGACTGCTTAACTATAGCACGAGGATTCCGGCAGCCCAGACCGCTGGCGAAGTCCAGAGCATATTGGGCAAGCATGGCGCCAAGGCGGTAATGATAGAATATGGGGATGATGGCAGCGCGGAGGCTTTGTCCTTCCAGATAAAACATGGTGATAAACCCCTGGGCTTCAGGCTGCCGATAGAGCCAGACCGGGTATTAAAGGTTCTTCAGGGTCAATACGATAGTGGTAAACTGCGAAGCCATCAAGGAAGACCCGACCGAGAGCAGTCAGTAAAGGTCACCTGGCGTATCCTGAAGGATTGGGTAGAGGCCCAGATGGCCTATCTAGAAACCGAGCAGGTTACCATTGAACAGCTATTCCTGTCCTACATGCTCACCAGAGATAACAAGACACTTTATCAGGCGATGCTTGATAGGGGATTCTACCTTCCCGAGGGAAGGGGAGAGGCTAAATAAACAAAAGGAGAATACAATGAATCTGAAAACCATCGTGGAAACAATTCACAAAAGAAGACCCTTCACCCCGTACAGCATGCACATGTTCATGTTTCCCTTGCCTTGCCTGCTCTTGGGAGCCTTTCTCGCTCCAGCGATAAACTGGCTCCACCTGGTCCTGCTTATCCTGGCCTACTGGATTGGCCTTGAGGTCGGCGTTCATAACCTCGACCTATCTACCGGCTGGAGGCCGAAAAAAAAGTATGCCCCTTTTAATACAGGTGATGAAGCCCTGTGGCCATTGGCCTCTGCCCGATGGGGATGGTCGGGAATAATTATCGGTCTCGCTATCGCCATCGCTCTGGTGGCCATGACTCAATGGTGGCTAATCTTATTCGTCATCATCATGCTGGCCATCGCCGTGGGCTACGGCAAGGATATCTGGCCTTTCCATACCTACACGGGCTTCGGACTGTCCTATGGTATGATTCCGGTCTGGGGCAGCTACTTACTCCAGGTGCAAACCTTTGACCTGAGCTCCGTCTATCACTGGGGCGTTATCATCCTCTCCGCTGGTGTCGGCGTAGTCTCCGCTGTCTGTCTCTCTTACCTCCCCAGGTCGACAAACCCGGTGGACTATATCTCGGTAGGCATAGATTCAGCCGGCAAGCGTTATAACCCGCCCGAGCTGGAGGCCAAAGGCATGGTGATGAAAGGGCTATTCATCATTTTCGGAGCCACCTGGTTATGCGTCATCGGCGTTATACTGATGAGGGTGGGAGGATAGAAGTGGAAGAGCTAGACTTTCAAGGGTTATTAGATCGGTTTGGTAAGGACGGCTATACTCGAGGCGAGCAGATAATTCTGGCCAACTATGGCACCAACCAGACCCTTCTCACCCTCATCTTCGGTACACCCTGCGAGGTTACGGTCATCAAGCAGAAGGACAGGGGTGACGACTACATACGCCTGGTTCATATTATCGGTGATGGGGAGATTTTGTGTCACGCCTCTACGGTTATCCCAAAGGCTAGGAACCGCCCTGATGTACTCGAGGATATCCTGGCTAAGAAGCTGGGGCTGGGGCAGATCGTGGTCACCCATGACATTCCTAATCATCGGAAACTTCTGAATATCGGTCACGACCGTACTGCCTTCTGGCGGACGTATGCCTTGGAAGGCCCAGACCTTTACCTTGAGATAACCGAGAAGTTTCCCATGGCGCCGTTCGAAAGGGAAGGCTTCATAAGGAGGGACAAAGCATGGTAGACAGTATTTGGGAAAAGATAATCGCCACAGAGGTAGAACACCAGAACATGCAGATGGAGTACTTCACCAAGAGGGAAAAGGTCGGCCCGGTCATGAATCCGCAGGTGTACCAGCCCAAGCGTGAGCCTGAAGAGGGTAACCTGGTGGCCATATTCGTAGAGCCCGGAGCTGCTCACCTGGTCTTCAGGGACGAGATTGCTCCGTCCAAAGAGCTAGATGAGGAATATCGGGAGATAAGGCTAAAGGTATTTGGCCGGGCGCATGATGTGGAGAGCGTAGAGTTTACCGAGGAGGGAGTCAAGTTCGTTAATAACGCTGCCTTCCTGAACATCTACGAGTCAAGCCTGCACTGGACAGGGGTGGAGCCCTATAAGAACGCCATATTCTCGGAGACGTGGAATCACATGCTCTCTGCCGGCGGCAAGTGGATTAACATTATGCGCGGCGGGTACCGGTTGGTGGGAGCAACGATTATCCCAGGTGACAGGCAAGCTGCGGAAAAGTGGGCACCGTAATATGACAGAAGTAGCCTGGTATGACATAAAGACGAAGGGCTGGTTGAGGGATTTGTTAATCATTCTCCACCCGCCTTACACGCTCTGGCACCTCTGCTACGTGCCTATCGGGGCAGCTCTGGCACCCGACCTGAACTGGGCTACTCTCGGCTGGACTTTACTGGCCTTCTTCCTTGGTATGGGAATTGGTGGCCACTGTCTGGATGAGCTTAGCGGGCGCCCGCTGCGAACAAAAGTCCCAGGGGCTCTACTGTGGACGTTGGCCATTGTATCTATTGCAGGCGCCATCGCCATAGGTGTCCTTGTCGGGGTGCGGGAGACGATATGGGTCATTCCCTGCGTAGTCTTCGGCGGTTTTATCGTCTTTGCCTACAATCTGGAGTGGGCCCGGGGCTTCTTTCACCATGACTTCTGGTTTGGCTTCGCTTGGGGTGCTTTCCCGGCGGTGACAGCCTATATCGCCCAGGCGCATACGGTGAGCTGGGGCGTAGCTGGAGTAGCCGTTGCCTGCCTGCTCTACAGCATGACTCAGCGTGTCCTCTCGTCCCATGCCCGTGAATTCCGCAGGAGGGTTCGTGGCATCGAGGGAGTATATTACCACTATGGGTTCGGGCCCATATGCCCTGGCTGTGCCGATGGGGGCGGAATCTTACCACTGACCACGGAAGTAATTATCGGGCCGGCGGAGGTCGCCCTTAAGTTTATGACATGGACGGTGGTAGCGGCTGCCATCGGCCTGCTATTATCAAACATATAGAAGGAGGTTAAACATGGCTAAGAAGACGGAGAAGGCCCAGGATGCCGAGAATCAAGCTCTACTGGACGAATACAAGAAACAGGCGGAGAGGCTCTATTTCCTCAGCAAGTTCAATGTCAGGCAGTTTATGGGCACAAGAGAAGAAGGCGATCCCCGGGTGACTTACCTGGCCGGTCTCGAGGGATTCAAGAATCTGGTCAATGCCCAGTTAGCCGGTATAATCCGTATCCTGACTATGATGCTCGGGGACAAGAAGGCCGAGTTTCATAAAATCATGGCTGAGGAGCTCGGTAACCAGGTCAAGTCTATGGAAGAGGAGGTCGGCATAACCGGATGGACCGATGATGGCCAGCCCCAGTTCGACCTGAATGTACTGAGAGAGAAAACGAAAGGATGGCCACAGTAATGGATATTAAGGAAATCATACTCAACTGTACCCGGGTTAATCACAAATATATGAGACTGCCGGCGGGTAAGGTGGCCGGGCTGGAGGCCATGACTGACCTCTACAAGCGGATAGCCGAGCAGAGTATGGATTGCGCTAGGGATTGGAAGCTGGGCATATCTTGTCGAAGCCACGAGCCCGCCACGGATGCCTTCTGGTGGGGAGTCGTGGCCTGGTCTGATGCTTTTGGCCTCTCTATGGGAGTCGATATGGAGGAGTGGGGGCAGATGTTCGTCTTCCCGCATGAGCAGTTCGCTAATTACCTGCGTCCGGGAACGCCCCCAGCGCCTCTGGAGCCGATATTATGTCCTCTTCATTCGGCGAACGGGTCGCCGGCGAATGTAATCCTTACACTTGATGCCCAGTGGACAGAGCTGGTGATAAAGCTTACCGCTCAGTGGGGGCTCTTTCATCACCTCAAGGACCATGGCGCTATGTTAGAGGCTCAGCGTCTCCAGGTCGAGTTGAAAACCCCGGGAAGCCCGACTTACAAAGCTTTCCTGGAGTCTGACCTGGTCTTTTTCCGTAATCTATTCAAAAACTTCCCATTCAGCAAGCAGACCCAGCAATACATCAAGGACTGGCTGAAGAGGGCAGAGGAGGCATTGTAATGGCTGAAGAGAAAGAACCCAATCGTGCTGATAGGCGGAGGCAGGAGAAAGAGGAGGCCAAGGGCAAGATTAAGGCCACATGTTCAGACTGTGAAGAAGGCCCTTGCGATATAGCTCCCAAGGTTTATGACAAGTGCCCGGTCTGTGGCTGTCCCGAAACCTTCACGGTAAAGGCCATGGTGGGTGACATGCATATTCAGGGCAATCCCGCTCTCTTTTCCTTCGAGAAACTCTACGATACTCCAACCGATACGATAAGGCTGGTAGCAGTCGGGGCGAGCTGCGCCCGCTGCGGTGTTTTCCGTACACTGGCTCGGGACAAGATGAAAAGGAGAACTATAATCGCTCCACCCGGGAGTGGTGGTGGACGTAAACTACATCTACCGGGAGACGGAGGGTAAAGATGATAATAAAGGCACCGGCCAAGATTAACCTTGAATTTGAAATACTCGGTAAGCGTGAGGACGGTTACCACGACATAAGGACGGTCATGCAGACCGTTGACCTCAACGATTACCTGGAAATAGAGAAGTCCGAGGCGTTCAGCCTCACCGGTACCATGGTGGCTCCGCCCAGGGAGACCACTATCTACAAGGCCATGACGGTGATGGAGGAGACCTTTGCCCAGGATTTCCCAATCAGCGTGCATCTGGACAAGATGATACCGGTTGCGGCCGGGATGGGTGGCGGATCTTCTGATGCCGCGGCGGTCCTCTATGCGATTAACAACCTTTATGAGCTGAAGGCATCCAAAGAGGAGTTGCAGGGACTCGCTGGTAGCGTCGGAGCCGACGTGCCCTTCTTCATCGTGGGCGGTAAGTGTCTCTGCGAGGGGTTCGGCGAGAAGGTGACACAGCTTCCCGCTGATGAGGAGCCAGGCTACTACATCATTTTCCGGCCTCATA
>Ga0307380_10011163_pt1 | contig 11267 bp, 8 predicted proteins | sample UN3MG_FD_202239 | JGI IMG/M metagenome (GOLD analysis project Ga0307380, IMG submission 202239) | Soil microbial communities from Risofladan, Vaasa, Finland - UN-3 | ecosystem: Environmental > Terrestrial > Soil > Coastal area > Acid sulfate soil | place: Finland: Risofladan, Vaasa | collected... | reverse complement strand
GCGGTCGGTGATGTCGTGTACGACCTGGGAGAAGCCTTGAACGCGTCCGCGGGCGTCCCGCAGGGCCGTCAGCACGGTCATCGCCCAGAACCGCGAGCCGTCCCTGCGGACCCAGAGCCCCTCGCTCCCGCAGAAGCCCTCCGCGGCGGCCTTGGCCAGCGCCTCCTGCGGCCGGCCGTGCTCGGCGTCCTCGCTCGGCCAGAGGAAGGACACGTGCCGGCCAAGGGCGATGTCCCTGTCGTGCCCCGTCAGCCGTTCGGCGCCCTCGTTCCAGGTGACGATGTTCCCGGCCGGGTCCAGCATGAAGATCGCGTAGTCCTTGACGCTCTCGATCAGCGTGCGGAAGCTCAACTCGCTCTGCTGGAGGGCCCCGCGGGTGGCCTGGTGGCCGTCCCGCTCGGCGGTCAGGGCCAGGGCGCGTTCGGCCGCCGTTTTCGCCAGCCCGGCCGCCAGACGCCTCAGGTTGGACAGCAGCAGCGCGACGATCAGGAACATCAGCAGGCGGGCGGCGGCGTTCCAGAAGGCGATGGCGTGATGGGAGTAGTGGGGCGGGAAGAGATCGGCGATCAGCCAGACTCCCGCCGCCAGGGCCGCCGTCAGCACGCCGCCCCTCGTGCCGGCACACCAGGCCGCCAACGCGATCGGCGCCAGGTAGAACGGGGAGAACGAGATCTCCGGGCCCGTCCAGTGGTCCAGGAAGCCCACGGCCACGATGCTCCCCAGCGCCGCGGCGACCACGGCCTTGGGGTGTCGGGCGATCCGTTCCAGCACTCGCATCATCGACCTTCGCTCCAGCGTGCCGGCCGGGGAGTCCCGGCAGAGCGCCTCGTGGCCTCAGTGTCTCCTGCGCTGCCCCAGGAGCACAAGGTCCCGCAGGCCCTGTTCGTCGCGGGCGGCCAGCCATCTCTTCTCGAAGTCCGGCTCCTGGACGACCTGCGCGATGGCGGAGAGGGCCTGGAGATGGAAATTCCGCTCGTCCCGGGAGCCCGCCAGGACGAACACCGCGCGGACGCCCCCCCGCTGCGGGCCGAACACGAACCCCTGGCGCGACCGGGCCAGGAGCACCTCGAAGACGCCCTCGCCCGCCACCACCACGTGCGGCACGGCCAGGCCCGGCGCGATCACCGTGCTGCTTTCCCGCTCCCGCGCCCGCAGGGCCTCGTACACGGCCGCGCGGTCGATGCCCATCCTCTCCGCGAGCCTGGCGGCCGCCCGGTCGAACAGCTCGTCGGCCGGCAGCGGGTCGTCCGTGTCGAGGACGAGGCAGCCCTCCACGAGGCCGTCGAACCGGTCCAGGACGATCTCGTCGCGCTGGCGGATGATCTGCTTGAGCTCGGCCTCGAGCGTGCCGGTCACCAGTTCCCGCGCGGTGATCCTCTGGACCAGGTGCAGCAGGGCGGAGTCCTTCTGCGCCCGGGCCCGTCCGTAGAACCAGTACAGGCAGAAGCCCGCCACCGCCAGCAGGGCGCTGATGGCGAACGCCTCCACCCCCATCTCGAACAGCACGAAGACGAACCCGATCGTCCCGGCCACCTGGACCCACGGGTACAGGGGCGAGCGGAAGACCGGGCGGTAGTTCTGGAGGCCGCTCTCCCGGAGCAGCACCACCGACACGTTCGCCAGGATGTTCGTCAGGATCAGCCCGATCGAGGCCGATTCCACCAGCACGTGCAGGTCCACGAACAGCGGGAGGATCACCAGCCCCCCGGTGACGAGGATCGCGACGTGAGGTGTCTGGAATCGCCTCCCGACGCGGCAGGCGGCCGAGGGAAGCAGCCCGTCGCGGCCCATCGCCAGCAGGTAGCGCGAGCCGGTCATGATCCCGGCGTTGGCCGTGGTGAGGAAGGCCAGCGCGCCGGCGACGCCGAGGGCGACCTGCCCGCCCCGGCCCATGAAGGCCATCGCCCCGTCGGCGATCGGGGTCAGCGACCCGTTGAGCTGCCGGGCCGGCACCACCCCGACGGTGATGAACACCATCAGGGCGTAGAGGGCCGTCGTCACCACCAGCGAGAGGACCATCGCCCGCGGGATCGTCCGACCGGGGTCGCGGACCTCCTCGGCCACGCTGGCGATCTTCAGCAGCCCGCCGAACGAGACGAACACGAAGCCCGCCGTGGAGAACACCGCCGCCGCGCCGTGCGGGGCGAAGGGCGTGTGGTGCGCCGCGTTCACCGCCGGCAGCCCCCATGCCACGTATAGCAGCATCAGGACCAGCAGCCCCCCGACCATCGCCAACTGCACCCGCGCCGCCTCCCTGACGCCCACCAGGTTCAGCCCCACGAAGCCCAGCCCCAGCGCCACCCCGGTGACGCGCAGGTCAATCGGGGCGAACAGCCGCACAAACGCCCCCATCCCCACCAGCGCGAAGGCGCTCTTCAGGGAGAACGAGACCCAGTTGAACAGCCCCGCGACCGTCCCCGCCGCCGGGCCGATGCCCCGCGTGATGAAGAAGTAGTCGCTGCCGGCCTTGGGCATGGCCGTGGCCAGCTCCGCCGTGCTGAGCAGCCCCGTCGCCGCCAGAAGGCCCGCCAGGAGATAGGACACCACCACCGCCGGGCCCGCCCGCGCGTGGGCCAGCCCGGGCAGGACGAACAGCCCCGAGCTGATCATCGCCCCGGAGGCGATGCAGAACACGCCGGCCAGCCCGATGCCCTTCCTCAGCTCCGCCATACGCCACGCCCGATCCGCCTCAGGGGAGGTCTTCGCGGCAGAACGCACGACCCCTGGCGATCGTGCATCGTACCTCCCCGCCCGCACGACGGTCAACGTCGGCGGGGCCGCTTGTGCGGTGCCCCGGGGTGTGCTAGAAGCCCGGCATGGGTTGCCTGGCGGAGACTTGGCTGGGCTCGGCGCTGGCGGCGACGCTGGCGGCGTTCGGGCTGATCCTCCTGCTGACGCGCCTGCGCGTGCCGCTGGCTGTCGGCGTCCCGGCCGGGGCCGTCGCGCTGGGGGTGCTGTTCCGCCAGGGCCCCGGGCAGATCGCCTCCATGTGCGCCGCCGGGGCCGTTGCGCCGCAGACGGTCGGGCTGGTCGTCGTCGTGGTGATCATGCTCGTGCTTTCCGAGACGATGCGCCGGGCCGGGCAGCTCGACCGCATCGTCGAGCTGGCGCGGGCGTTCCTACGCCGCCCCGCCGTCACGATGGCCGCCCTGCCCGCGCTCATCGGCCTGCTGCCCATGCCCGGCGGGGCGCACCTGTCGGCCCCGATGGTCGAGGCCGCCGCCGGCGGCGCCGAGGTCAGCCGCGAACGCCTCTCCGCCATCAACTACTGGTTCCGCCACATCTGGGAGCACTGGTGGCCGCTGTACCCCGGCGTGATCGTCGCGACGGCCCTGACCGCCAGCAGCCCGGCACAGTTCGCGCTGTACCAGCTCCCCCTCGGCGTGCTGATGGCCGCCGCGGGGCTGTGGATCTTCCGCGGCACGCACCCGGACCTGCACCGCACCGCCGGCCGCGCCCCGGCCGGGCACGCCTGGCGGCTGCTATGGGCCACCAGCACCATCTGGGTGATCCTGCTGGTCTGGACGGCCGTGCGCGCGGCCGCGGCCTGGGCGCTCGGCGAGGGCGCCCGAGGCCCCTGGGCCGAGGCCGCCGGACGCTATGGGCCCCTCGCCGCGGGGCTGGCCGTCAGCCTGGCGTGGACCGCCCGCGTGAACCGCCTGGGCGCCGCCGACCTGGCCGCCGTGCTGAAGCGGGGGTCCATCTACAAGCTCGCGCTGGTCGTCGTGGGCGTGATGGTCTTCTGGCACGCGATCCGCCAGGTGGACGCCGCCCGCCAGATCGCCGTCGAGCTGCAACGCCTGCGCGTCCCGGCGGAGATCGTCGTCGCGGCCTTGCCGTTCATCGCCGGCCTGGTCACCGGCCTGGCTGTCGGGTTCGTGGGCACGAGCTTCCCGATCGTCCTGGCGGTCGTCGCGGCCATGGGCGACGGCGGCTCGATCCGCCCCTACGTCGCGCTGGCCTACGGCTTCGGGCACCTCGGGCAGATGCTCAGCCCCCTGCACGTCTGCCAGATCATGAGCAACGAGTACTTCGGCGCCGCCGGGCGGCGGGTCTACCGCCTCCTGGCCCCGACGGTCGTCCTCATGGCCGCGGCGACGGTGGCGTATTTCGCGCTGCTGCGACTGCTGCTTCGCTGAGCCCGGCCGGGACGGGGCGGCGGGGCTACTGGCCCTTGGTGCCGCAGAGGTAGGCCACGATCGTGAGCCCGGACATGAAGCAGAGCAGGCTCAGGGGGGTCTGGTTGGACCGGAAGGCCGCGACGAAGCCCAGGCCCATCAGCACCAGGCCGATCGCCCAGAACACCTCGCGCACGCCGACGTGCACGCGGTCTCGCCACGAGGCGCGGTCCGCCTCGGCCGGGCGGGGCAGCGGGCGCGTCACGTCGATCCCGTCGGCGTTGGGCGGAAGGAAGAGGTAGTGGCGGTCGGCCTTGCGGCGGAGGCCCTCGGCGGCCTCGACAGCCTCGGGATGGTCGCTAAGCAGGGCCGCCAGGGCCTTGGCCTGGGCGGGCCGGCCGGTGCTGTTGAGCAGCTCCGTCATGGCCACCATCGCGCGGGAGTTGTCCGGCTCCAGCTCCAGGGCGCGGCGGAGGCCCTTCTCGGCCTCGTCGTACTGGTGCATCCGGTAGCGTGCCCAGCCCAGGGCCACCCAGGCCTCGGCCTGGTTGGGGTCGGCGTTGATGGCCTCCTGGGCGGCCTCGACGGCGACCCTCGGCCCGCGGAACGCCGCCAGGAACATCGCGTACTCCGCCAGGACCCACGCCCGCCGGCTCGACGCCGCCAGCGCCCGCTGGAACGCCACCTGCCCTTCCTGGATCCGCCCGACGTGCGCGGCCGCCCAGGCCAGGGGCATGTACCCCGCGATGAACCCCGGCGCCAGCTCCACCGCGCGCCGGGCGGCCTCGAGGGCGTCCTCGAACCGCTCCAGGCCCATCAGGGCCCGGCACTGCCAGTAGCGGTAGTTCGCGTGATCGGGGGCGGCGGCGACGAGCTGGTCCAGCAAGGCCAGTGCCTTGGCGGGGTGGCCTTGGTTGAGGGCCTCGGAGGCCTGGTCCGCGATGCGCTGGATCTCGAAGTCTTCCATCGCTCCACGCCGCTGCACGCCGCGGGGCGGCGACCCCGCGGCTTCGAGGTCGCCTCTCCCCCAGCTCCCGGTTCCCGGTTCCTGGTTCCTCGTTCCTGGGCCGCCTACACCGTTCGGGCCTTCGGCACGGAGTCGAGCACCTGGCGGACGAGGTCGTCGCCGTCCACGCCGTCGGCCTGGCCCTCGAAGGACAGGATCAGCCGGTGCCGCAGCGCCGGCAGGGCCACGGCCTCGACGTCGTCGAAGGCGACGTTGGCCCGCCCCTTGCGGAGGGCCAGCACCTTGGCCGCCAGCAGCATCGCCTGGGCGCCGCGCGGGCTGCTGCCGTAGCGGACGTACTTCCGCGTCGCCTCGGGGGCCTCGGGCGTCGTCGGGTGCGTCGCGCGGACCACCCGGGCGATGTACTCCTTGACGTGCGACGCCGCCGCCACCTGCCGGACCAGCGACCGCATCTCCAGCAGGCGCCGGCCGGACACGACCCGCTCGACGCTCGGCGTCTCGGCCCCCGTCGTGCGGTCCAGGATCGCCACCAGCTCGTGGGTCTCCGGCGTCTCGACCCGGGCCTTCAGCAGGAAGCGGTCGAGCTGCGCCTCCGGCAGGGGGTAGGTGCCTTCCATCTCCAGCGGGTTCTGCGTGGCCAGCACCAGGAACGGCTGCGGCAGCTCGTGCGTCGTCCGGGCCACCGAGACCGTCTGCTCCTGCATCGCCTCCAGCACGGCCGACTGCGTCTTCGGCGTCGCACGGTTGATCTCGTCGGCCAGCACCAGGTGGGCGAAGATCGGCCCCTGCTGGAAACGGAAGGCCTTCGAGCCGCCCTCGGCCGCCTCGACGAGGTACGTCCCGGTGATGTCGGCCGGCATGAGGTCCGGGGTGAACTGGATGCGGCTGAACGACATGTCGCTGACGCCGGCGAGGGTCCGCACGAGCAGCGTCTTGCCGATCCCCGGCACGCCCTCCAGCAGCGCGTGCCCCCCGGCCAGCAGGCACGCCAGCACCTGGTGGACCACCGCCTCGTGCCCCACGATCACCCGCGCGATCTGCCCGGCGATCCGCTCGTAGTCCTGCTGAAAGGCCTCGATCCGCTGCCGGGCCTCGGTTGGCGTTTCCTGCTCAGCCATAGCGTCGTCCTCAAAGACCTGCGGGGCGATGCGCCGGACTTCAGCATACTGCCGGCCGGGGCGGCGGGCCAGATTCCATTTACGAATCGGCCCGGCATGGGGGTATCATGACGGCCCGAAGGGACTTCTGGATACGCCGACCCAGCGGCGTCGGCAGGGAGCCGGTCCGATGCTCACCGAACTGAGCGTGACAAACTTCAAGTCGTGGAAGCAGATCAGCCGGATGCGCCTGGCCCCCATCACCGGCCTGTTCGGCACGAACAGCTCCGGCAAGACGAGCATCCTCCAGCTCCTGCTCATGCTCAAGCAGACGGCGGAATCGGCCGATCGCGCCCAATCCCTTGCACTTGGCGATGAGAAGTCCCTTGTCGACCTGGGGAGCTTCTCCGAAGTCGTGTTCGCCCACGCGGACGCTAACACCGTCGCTTGGCGAATCGGGTGGGATTACAGCAGGCTCTACAGTCTCACGGGCCCTGATGACGTCTCGCACCCGCTGTTCCTCGGCCGGCAGATGGCCCATGAGGCTGATATTTCCCAAGGAAGAATGGGCCGTCCTGTTGTGGACCGGATGGCGTACGAGTTTGCTGAGATGAAAGGGCCCATCCGCTTTGCCCTGACGCGCAAACCCGATGTCGGGTCCCCACACAGACTGGAAAGCGAGGGCCTAGGCTTCAAGTTCGAGCCTGTGTCCGGCAGGTCCCTCGACCTCCCTGCTCCCGTGAAGTGCTACGGCTTTCCCGACCAGGTGAAGGCGGCATATCGGAATGCGGGGTTCCTGGCTGACCTGGAGCTGGCCTTTGAGGAGCTCTTCGGGCGTTTACACTACCTCGGCCCTCTGCGAGACCCTCCCCGGCGCGCGTACCCGTGGGCTGGGGCCCAGCCCACGGACATGGGCCGGCGCGGCGAGCGCGTCGTGGATGCGCTTCTCGCGACGCGCGAGGCGGAGGCGGACGACGAAGGCGAGCCGTCTCCGGAACTACACGTGGCCAGGTGGCTGCAGAAACTCGGGATGCTACACGAATTCCGTGTCGAGCCGATCGCGAAGGGAGAGAACTACTACAAGGTCCTGGTCCGCAAGAACCCTCAGTCCGCAGAGGTCCTCCTTCCCGATGTGGGTTTCGGCGTCTCCCAGATTCTGCCTGTCATCACGTTGTGCTATTACGTCCCCGAGGGCTCGACGATCCTCCTGGAGCAGCCGGAGATCCATCTCCACCCCTCCGTCCAGGCCGGTCTGGCCGACGTGTTCATCGACGCCGCCGAGAAGCGCAACGTGCAGATCATCGTCGAGAGCCATAGCGAGCACCTGCTCCGGCGGCTCCAGCGGCGAATGGCGGAGGGAAAGACCACCCCCGAGCGCACCGCCCTGTACTTCTGCGAGATGAGCGATGGGGAATCCCACCTTCGGGAGCTCGACATTGACCGATACGGGAGGATCGCCAACTGGCCCGACGGTTTCTTCGGAGACGAGTTCGAGGAGATGGCCGCGACGGTGACCGAGGCGATCAAGCGCCAGGCAGAGGGGCGATGAAGGCATTCGTGGTCGATACCAACGTTGCCGTCGTCGCCAACGGCAGGGCGGAGCAGGCGGGGCAATCATGTGTCCTGGCGTGCGTGGAAGCGCTCCGAGCGGTCCGTCGCGGCAGGCTTGTGATCGACGATGCCCTTCGCATTCTCACCGAGTACAGGAAGAACCTCCGCATGTCCGGGGAAGGCGGCCCCGGGAACGCCTTCATGAGGTGGGCCTGGGACAAGCAACTGGATCCCGCCAGGTGCGAAAACGTCGCCATTACGCCCAAGGCCGGGGCTGAGGATGACTTCCAGGAATTTCCCGACGATCCGGCGCTGCGGGGGTTCGACCGGTCCGACCGCAAGTTCGTCGCCGTCGCGCTGGCCAGTTCCCTCGGGCCCGAGGTCCTCAACGCGACGGACTCGGACTGGTGGGACTACCGCGAGCCCCTCCGCAGGCACGGCGCCAAGCTCTGCTTTGTCTGCCCCGAACAGTTCCACGGGCGTCCCTGACCCGTCTCCCCCGACCCCCGCGATTGCCGGGCCTCGCCCGCTCGCCTATAATCCCCCCGGCCTGTTCGGGAGAATTGCATGAACGTTCTGTTGACCGGCGGGGCGGGGTATATCGGGTCGCACGTGGTCCGGGCGCTCCAGGCGGCGGGGCACACCGCGGTCGTGCTGGACAACCTCTGCAAGGGCCATCGCGCAGCCGTGGGGACGGCGGCGCTGATCGAGGCGGACGTGGCCGACGGGGCGGCGCTGCTGGCGGCGATGAACGACCATCGGATCGACGCGGTGATCCACCTGGCGGCGTTCATCGAGGCGGGGGAGTCCGTCGTCCACCCCGACAAGTACTTCCACAACAACACGATCATCGGCATGACGCTGCTGGACGCGATGCGCCAGGCGGGGGTCGAGCGGCTGGTGTTCAGCTCGACGGCCGCGGTGTACGGCACGCCGCGGCGGGTGCCCATCGAGGAGGCCGACCGGCTCGAGCCGATCAACCCTTACGGCGCGAGCAAGCTGTGCGTGGAGTACATGCTTCGCTCCTACGCCCCGGCATACGGGATGGGGATCGTCTCGCTGCGGTACTTCAACGTCGCCGGGGCCGACCCGGGCGGGGGGATCGGCGAGGACCACGACCCCGAGACGCACCTGATCCCGCTGGTCCTCCAGGTGCCCCTCGGCCGGCGGAAGGACGTCAAGATCTTCGGCGAGGACTACGACACGCCCGACGGGACGTGCATCCGCGACTACATCCACGTCTGCGACCTCGCGGCGGCGCACGTGCTGGCCCTGGAGGCCGTCGACGCCGGAACGGTGAGGGTCTTCAACCTCGGCAACGGCGCGGGCTTCTCCGTCAAGGAGGTCATCGAGACCTGCCGCAAGGTGACCGGCCATCCGATTCCCGCCGAACTCGCCGGCCGCCGACCGGGCGACCCGGCCCGCCTGGTGGCGTCCAGCCGGAAGGCCAAGGACGAGCTGGGCTGGCAGCCGAAGCACCCCGACCTCCAGACCATCGTCGCCCACGCCTGGGCCTGGCACCAAGACCACCCCAACGGCTACGGGGACCGGTAGGGCTGCTGTCCGTTTGGAGTGCGGGGGCATGACCCCGCTTTGGCTCGTGCGCGACCGGGCGCCCGGGAATCCATAGCGGCGTCATGCCGCCGCACTCCAAGGGGGCCTGCCCACCAATCACGAACGGAGCGGCTACTTCATCGAGGGCGCGCCGGCGCGTTCGACGGGCAGCTTCGCCTGGGCCCACGCCCGCATGCCGCCGTCGATCATGCCCAGGTCGGTGTAGCCCTTCTCGATGAGCACCTTGGCCGCGTAGTCGCTGAACGTCGGCACGTCGGGGCACTCGCAGGTCTTCCACCAGCAGTAGAACACGACCGGCTGGCCTTTCCGCGGAACGCGCCCGCGGTTGATCTCGGGGTAGAGGATGTTCTTCTCCAGCCCGTGCCGCAGCGCGGTGGCGGGGATGAGCACGCTGCCGGCGATGTGACCGCGGTCGTAGTCCTCCTTGCCGGCGACGCACAGCAGGAACACGTCGCCCTTGCTGCGCAGCTCCTCCTGCGCCTGGCGCGGGGACAGCAGGCGGACCTTGGGCCCCGGCCGCTGCGCCCGGGGAGCGGGGGCCGGCGGCGAGGTCGCAGGCGGATACGTGGACACGTGGCCGTCTCGCCCGGGACAGCCGCCGCAGGCAAGCACCCCCGCGGCAAGGATCGCCCAGGTGCCCCTCCCCGGTCGTAGCGCGCGGCGGTTCACAGGACTCGCGCGACCTCTGCGAGGGTGGTCTGCCCGTCGGCAAGGCGCCGGGCGGCCAGCCGCCGCAGGGCCTCGACGCCGCCCTCGCGCCCGGCCGCGGCCAGGGCCGCCGCGCCGGCGCGCGAGCGGACCAGCCGCCGGATGCCCTCGTCCGGCACGAGCACCGAGATCAGCCGCAGGACGCCCGCGTAGCCCGTGCCCCCGCAACGGGCGCAGCCGACGGCCCGGCACAGCCGCCCGGCCAGCGGGGCGGGGTCGATGCCCAGCCCGGCGGCCTGGTCGGCGGGGACTTCCGCCGTCTGCTTGCAGGCGTCGCACAGCCTGCGGACGGTCCGCACCGCCGCCACGGCGCTCAGGGCTGAGGACAGCGGCCAGGGCTCCAGGTCCATCTCCGTCAGCAGGTCGATCGCCTCGCCGGCCGTCGCCGCCCGGACGCCCGCCAGGACGGTCCGCCCGGCGAGGGCGGCTTCGAGGGCGGCCGTGGCGGTCCGCGGGTCGCGGAGCTGGGCCACCAGCAGGGCGTCGGCGTCCTGGGCCAGCATCGCCGCGGCGGCGTCGGAGAACGTGTAGCCTTCCAGCGGCTCGACCCGCGACCGGCAGGAACCGGGCAGCGGGCCCGAGGCGTCGGCCTCGACGGTCAGGACCGACCGCCCCTGCGCGGCGACGAACGACGCCATCGCGCCGAGGACCGGCCCCGCCGCCGCGTAGGACGGCCCGGCCACGAGCACCAGCCCGCCGTCGGGCCGGGCCAGCGCGCCGCACAGCGCCTCCCGAGCCTCCGCCGGGAGGTCGAGCTGGGCGAGGTCGGGCGCGGGGGCCCGCGCGTCGCGTACGGCCAGCACCAGGCGTGGCCCGTGCGTCGTGGGCAGCGACGACAGTTCGAACGTCACCTCGCCGCCGTCGATCGTCCGGGCGAACCGCCCGGACCGCGGGCGGTGGGCCTCGGAGGGCGCCACGCCGGCCCAGCCGAGCAGCGCCTCGATCAGCGCGGGGGCCAGCTCGTCGGGCAGGCGGTCGCCGAACCTCGGCTTGGGCCGCAGCACGCCGTCGATCCGGACGTGCAACACGGGCCCGTCCGGCGAGGTCTCCAGGTGCACGTGACTGGCCCCGCGGGCGACGGCGTCGGCGAGGATCGCCTCGGCCACCTGCTCGGCCCGACCCGGGGCCGGCGGCAGGGGCTCAGGCGGCTCGACGGGCTTGGATGCCTGGGCCTGTGGCTGGGGCTCGGGCGGTGCCTCCGCTGGCGGGGGTGCCTCCGCCCGGGGCGGCTGCGGAACGCCCTCGCCCTGG
>Ga0307380_10011162_pt1 | contig 11269 bp, 12 predicted proteins | sample UN3MG_FD_202239 | JGI IMG/M metagenome (GOLD analysis project Ga0307380, IMG submission 202239) | Soil microbial communities from Risofladan, Vaasa, Finland - UN-3 | ecosystem: Environmental > Terrestrial > Soil > Coastal area > Acid sulfate soil | place: Finland: Risofladan, Vaasa | collected... | reverse complement strand
TATCCAGTTATTCCCGCCTACCACCCATCTATCCAAACCAACGACATTATCTGATTGGCTTTCCCCAAGTAAGCACTATTAATGCTTCAGGGGTTGACCATTGGCATCCTTGCGGTAATCGCTGGCAATGAGAATAAGGTCGCTAAGCCACCAGACACCAAACATACCCAACGTAACCAGCTTAACAATTCCTGAGCGTGTCCTGCCAATGTAAAAACGGTCAATCCCGAAGAAACCAAGGAATATAGATAAAAAAAGCGCTGCCCACCAGCTTTTTTGTTTAGACACAGTTTGTTCAGACATAGCTTAAATTCCTATTCCCACCCAGCGCAGCAGAGAGCGTAAGCCAAAGTAACCAGCATAGGCAATCATCATGTTTTTTACTGTCTTGCCAGCCCAGCATAAAAAGAAAAACCTGACCAGTCCGAAACGAAGCATCCCAGCTATCGCTGCAAATGGATAAAACAAGGGGTTCAAAATAGCTGACATAGCAAAAACGGTTACCGAGCCACGACCGCGTATCCAATCGCTAAACTTAGTAAAAAACCGGCCGTTAAGGTTCTGCGCCGCCTTTTGTCCGCCATAGCCACTGAGGTAAATACCAATGCCACCAGCAGCTTCACCAAGGCCAGCTACCACCCCAAGTATGGCTGGATTCAACACACTACCTAAGGTGAATATAACCAAGATACCTGGTATGGGGACAAAAACAGTTCCGCCAGCAAGAAGACTGATAACAAAGGCACCAAGGTAACCATACTGCTGAGCTTGCTGCACATAATCCCAGAAAAAAATAACGGCAACACATAAGGCGATAGTAAGCGCTAACGCTACACCACCTATAATGTATTCTGTCTTTTTTGAGCTTGTCTTCGCTGCCTCCGTTATCTCCGAGGAATCTCCCATTTAAGTAGCTACCTTAGCTTTTTTCTTGGTGCTAAAGATTAGCCCATCGCCACCCACGCTGACAACCACGCAATCTCCCTCTTTAACCTCTCCGCTCAATATTCGGCCGGAGAGAGGATTCTCTACATAGCGTTGGATTGCTCGGCGCAGCGGACGAGCTCCATAGGCTGGCTCATAGCCTTCCTTGAGCAGCCATGATTTTGCCGCATCCTTAAGTTCCAACTCCACATTGCGCTCAGCTAACCGCCTCTCCACTTCTCGAATCAGCAGGTCAACAATCTTCTTCAACTGCTCCTCAGTCAACGGCTTGAAGATGATAATGTCGTCTATCCTGTTCAGGAACTCAGGGCGGAAAGTCTGCTTCAAGGCACTCTCTATAACGCCTTTCAGCCGCTGCTGCTCACTTTTCTCCTGGCGACTAAAGCCAATGGCTTGACGCTGGAATTCCTGGGTACCCAGGTTGCTAGTCATTATTACCACCGTATTCTTAAAGTCAACCGTTCTGCCATGACCATCAGTCAGCCTGCCATCCTCCAGCATCTGAAGCAAAATACTAAAAACATCAGGATGGGCCTTCTCAATCTCGTCAAAAAGAATAACCCGAAACGGACGCCGGCGCACTGCTTCAGTTAGCTGTCCCGCTTCTTCGTAACCCACATATCCAGGTGGAGCACCGATAAGCCGAGACACGGTGTGCTTCTCCATGTATTCCGACATATCCAGCCGAATTATGGCATCTTCGTCATCAAAGAGAAACTGAGCAAGAGCTTTGGCCAGTTCTGTCTTGCCGACACCCGTAGGACCCAGGAAGATAAAACTACCTATGGGTCGTCGCGGGTCTTTGAGCCCAGCTCGCCCCCGCCTGACGGCCTCAGAGATGATTGACACTGCCTCCTCTTGATTGATAATCCTGTCATGGAGCCTTTCCTCCATATGAAGCAACTTGTCGGCTTCGCCCTCCAGCATCCGCGAAACTGGTATGCCCGTCCATTTGGAAACCAACTCAGCTATGGTCTCCTCATCCACTACACTATCGATTTTCTCTCGCTGAAGCCACTTGTTTTTCGCTTCATCGTATTCCTCTTGTAAGCGCAACCTTTGTGATTTTAACTCGGCTACCTGTTGGTAATCCTCCCTCTGGGCAGCTGCATCCTCTTCATTAAGCATGTGCTGTATCTGCTGGTCTAATGATTTAACATCAGCCGGAGCACTTTCCATATCAATGCGCAATTTACTGGCTGCCTCATCAATGAGGTCAATCGCCTTATCCGGGAGAAACCTGCCAGAAACATAACGCTGGCCCAGCTGAGCGGCAGCTACCAATGCTGAGTCATCGATTTTAATTTTATGATGGGCTTCATACCTGGGGCGTAATCCATGCAGCATCTCGATAGTTGCCTCAATGCTCGGCTCACCGATAAACACAGGTTGCAGCCGACGTTCCAGTGCCTTATCTTTCTCAATATGCTCTCGGTACTCATCCAACGTAGTTGCCCCAACACACTGGAGCTCACCTCGCGCCAACGCCGGTTTCAACATATTGCTGGCATCAATCGCTCCCTCAGCAGCCCCGGCACCAACGACAGTATGCATCTCATCGATAAATAGAATAATCTCACCGGCAGCCTGGCGAACCTCGTCCATCACCGCCTTCAATCTTTCCTCAAACTCACCGCGAAACTTGCTGCCGGCAACCAGCGACCCCATATCTAGAGCGACCACCTTTTTCTCCTTAAGAAAATCAGGTACATCACCAGCCACAATTCGCTGGGCCAGGCCTTCAGCAATAGCCGTTTTGCCAACACCAGCCTCGCCAATAATCACCGGGTTATTCTTGGTTCGCCGAGTTAATATCTGCATCACCCGCTTTATCTCGTCATCGCGCCCAATCACCGGGTCAAGCTTCCCTTGACGAGACAACTCAGTAAGGTCACGCCCATATTTTTCCAGAGACCGATACTTACTCTCAGCACTGGGACTATCAACCCGGTGACTGCCACGAACATCTTGAAGCGCTCGATAAATCTTCTCCTGGTCGATGCCAAATTCATTGAGAATTTCGACTGCCTCGCCTTTATCCTCCCCAGCAATAGCAATCAACAAATGCTCAGTGCCAATGAATTCATCCTTAAGCCGGTCAGCCTCACGGGTAGCATTCCCCAGGAGACGGGCAATTCGAGGGGTAGCATAAATCTGGGCAGCTTCATAAGCCACCTTCGGGGCACCCTCAAGGCTGGCTTCAACTCGCTTTTTTACCGCAGCTACATCTATACCCAACCTCTCCAATATATCCGAGGTCAAGCCGCTTTCTTGCTCCAGCAAAGCCATCAGGATATGTTCCACATCCCACTGGTTGTGGCGATAGCGGCGAACAAGCTCCTGCGAAGCGGCCAGTACTCCCTGCGCCTGCTCAGTAAATCTCTCCTGCTTCATAAGCCCCTCTACTATCTATTTGTTGTCAGACTCTTCCTGAATCAGTTTATCTCGATAATCAATAACATAGGAACACTCAGGCCCAGCACATTTCTCTACCTTGAGTCTAATTGCCTTATCAAATTTCTGCTTCTTGTCCTCAAGAGCTTTCTGCTTATACCGATTATGCCAGGCACACTTCGTCGACCAATCATTGTTGACCATAATAGTGACAAAGTCATCGACCAAATCACACCTGATAGTGGTCGCCGTGATTTGCCATTTGGCTGGCTTAAGTTCCGCCTTTGCTTCAACCATCGTTAATCTCCTCTCTTCCTATTTCTATCCCAGCTTGCCTAAACTGCTTGACCTCAGACTCCATTTCCTCAACCCGGCGCTGCATTTCCGCCATTTTCTCTACCATGCGCATTATCATCTCCACCCCAGCTAAGTTAACTCCCAAGTCATTCATCAAGGTCTTAACATGACGTAGACACTCAATATCTCTCTCTGAATAGTAGCGAATATTCCCTTCGGAACGATACGGCTTCACCAAACCACATTTTTCATAATAGCGCAAGGTATGGCTCTCAATGTCAACCATCCTAGCGGCGATACTTATAACGTATCTAGGCTCCGAATCCTGTAGGCTCACTCTATCTTATCACCTCAATAACATGTTATCAATAGCTAACCGGGTCGGGATACCCGCAACTGCTCAAAGAGCTGTCTCTCCTGGTTAGTCAATTTCGTTGGCAGCACCACCTTCACCCTGGCAAAGAGGTCACTCCGTGAGGAATCACCCAGATGGGGCATACCCTGTCTTGCCAGGCGAAACACCTTGCCATTCTGAGTCTCCGGCGGTATTTTAAGCACCAGATTGCCCTTAAGCGTTGGCAATTTCATCTCGCCGCCAAGTATGGCGGTAACCAAGGGCACAGAAACCTCAATGTGAAGGTCATCTCCTTCACGCTTAAAGAGCTTGTGAGGTAATATCTTTACTACCAGATAGAGGTCGCCTTTAACTCCCTTATAGTCTGGACTGCCCTGGCCTGCGATGCGAACCTTTGAACCATTTCTAACCCCTGGCGGAACTTTGACCTCAAGGCGCCTGGGTCTTGTCACGCGACCCGACCCACCACAGGCAACACAGGACTTGTTTCGAATGCCTTCCCGAACCCTACCAAGCCCACCGCATACAGAACAAGGCTCTTCACTCCAAACTTCCAGAACACGTTTTGTGCCGTGGTAAGCCTCCTCCAGGGTCACCTCAATGGGATGCTCCACACTTTTAGCCTTACCAGAGCGACGGACTGTCCCGGAGCCGGCCCCAAAGCCACGATACAGATTGTCAAAGATGCCGCCTAAATCACCCAAGTCACCAAAGTCAAAAGTAGTATCCGTGCCACCCCTACTAAAATCCCGCTGAGCTCCTCGCCCCGCTTTGGCAAATTGCTCAGCATACTGCCACTGGTCTCCAAAGCGATCATATTTCTGCCGCTTATCTGGGTTAGACAGAACCTCATAAGCCTCGTTTATTTCTTTAAACCTGGCCTCAGCCGACTTGTCTCCAGGATTAACATCAGGATGATACTTACGTGCAAGCCGACGATAAGCTTGCTTTATTTCCTTTTCAGCAGCACTACGCCCCACCCCCAAAACCTTATAATAATCTTTCCCTGCCATGCTCCTCCTTTGACTTTATTATAAATAATTTCTTAACCTATGTCAAGTTACTGAGTTAGAAGATTTAATATAATTGTTTATAAAATGTTGACAAATTTATTAAACTATCTTATAATTTATTATGAGTGGAGCTCAAAATAACAAAGCCAAGGAGGTAAAACTATGAACGTGATACGTTGGGAGCCTTTCAATGGGCTAGTAGGTTTAAGGCAAACTATGGACAGGCTATTTGAAGACAGCTTTGTCCGACCTTCTCATCTGGCCTCTATCTTCGGTGACGGTCTAGCTCCAGCGCTTGACGTGTATGAAACCAGCAATGAAGTGGTAGTCAAGGCAGCTTTGCCGAGTGTCAAGCCAGAGGATATGGATATCAACATCACTGGCAACACTCTAACTATTAAGGGTGAAACGAAGGTAGAGCAGGAAAACTACCTTCGCCAGGAATGTCACTATGGTGCCTTTTCCCGAAGTCTAAATCTCCCTACCGGGCTTAAGACAGGCAAAGCCGAGGCGAGCCTGGAGAACGGCATACTCACCTTGACCATACCCAAAGCTGAAGAGGCCAGGCCAAAGGCTATCAAGGTCAAGGCAAAGGGAACTACTGAGGGTAAAAAGGCAGAAGGTGAAAACTAAGACACTATCAGCGAGCTCCACTCGCAAGTTGGAAAACTTCCAGAAACTGTTTCAAAATCCGAGCTGTAGCTCCCCATACACACCTACCACCATATTCATAAGAACAGGAAAGGGCAACCTGACCGTTGATAACATAACGCTCCGGCCTGATATTAGCTTTATGCAGCAAGGTTGAAACAGGCATATCAAAGATTTCGTCAATCTCTCTATGGCTCACTCTAAATTCATAAGGATAAGGGATAGAGGCCACAAATGGTGATATAACAAAGCCCGTAGTTGTGGGAATATCATCTAGCTCCCCCAAAATCTCCACATCTTCAGCTTCCAGGCCAACCTCCTCCCAACTCTCCCGGATAGCTGTATCCAGAAGATTCATATCGCTTTCACTGCGTGTCCCACCGGGGAAGGAAGCCTGCCCCTTATGATAAGCCACTTTATTACTCCTTTGGGTAAACAGAATGTGACATTCTCCCTCCTTACAAAAAATCGGGAGAAGGACCGCTGATTCAGTCAGCCTTATATCGCTTATGCTATTCTTCTGGAGCGAAGAAAGAGCTTGCCTGATCTTTTCCTTCATCTAACAATCAATGATACATCACACTGGTCTGCAAGACAAACCCTTCCACTTTGATGGCCCACTCTATCTAAAGTTTGTCAAAAGGTCGAATTATTAGCTATAATGAAAAGTTAGGGTTGATAAGTTATGCCAGTAAACCGAGACTATTACGAAATACTTGGGGTACCCAGAGGTGCCAGCGATGAGCAAATCAAGAAAGCCTTCCGAAAGCTGGCTTTTCAATATCATCCTGACCACAATAGAGAAGCTGACGCCGAGGAGAAGTTTAAAGAGATCAACGAAGCCTACGAAGTTCTCTCCGATGCCGAGAAACGAGCTTCCTATGACCGCTATGGTCAGGTAGCCACCTCAGACTTGTTTGGTTTCGAAAACTTTAATTTTGGTGGCTTTGGCGATATCTTCGATGCCTTCTTCGGTGGGGCAACTACCACAACTCGCCGTCGTGCACCCCAAAAAGGAGCTGACCTGCAAACCAGGCTCAACCTCTCTTTTGAGGAGGCTGTCTTCGGCACAAATACGGAATTCGAGATATGGCGCACCGAAAATTGCTCTTTGTGCCACGGTATCGGTAGTCAACCGGGAACAAACCCTCAGAAATGCCCTGACTGCAATGGCATCGGTGAAGTGCGCCGAATCCAGCAAAGCCTTTTTGGACGTTTCGTTCAAACTACCACCTGCCCACGCTGTCATGGTCAAGGCACAATCATTGCCCAACCCTGCCCCCAGTGCAAAGGCAATGGCAGAGAAAAGGTAAAGCGCAAGCTGACAGCCACCATCCCCCCAGGGATAGACGAAAACTACCGTATGCGCCTCAGCAACGAAGGCGAAGCTGGAATATATGGTGGCCCGCCAGGTGATGTCTACATCACTTTTTCCACAAAATCCCATAAATTATTCGAGCGAAAGGGTATTGACATTCTCTATACGTTATCCATTAATTTCGCTCAAGCTGCCCTTGGAAATGACGTAGAGGTGCCAACCCTGGACGGCAAAACAATATTGAAAATACCGCCAGGCACCCAGAACGAAAAGGTGTTCCGCATCAAAGGCAAGGGGGTGGCTAAACTCGGTAGCAAGAGCAGGGGAGACCAAATAGTCATAATTCAAGTAGTAACTCCACAATCTCTGGATGACGAGCAACGGCGACTTTTTGAAGAACTAGCTAAGACACTACCACAAACCAAAATTCCCGAAGACGAAGATAAAGGAATAGTGGATAAAATCAAAGGCGCGTTCAGCAGCGACTAGACTATTGCCCCAGATTCAGCCCGCTCCTAAACCGAGTTAATCCCTCAATTGGTGACAAAGATTCAAATAACACCCTGTAGATAAGGTCAATAATTGGCAACTCCAGCCCTAACCTGCTCATTAAATGATGCGCAGCCATTGCAGTATCAACCCCTTCAGCGATGTTAGATATAGATGCGGTTATTTCGCTCAAAGAACGCCCTTTGCCTAACTCGTAACCTACAGAGTGATTACGGCTCAACGGACTTTGACAGGTAGTTATCAGATCACCCAACCCAGCCAATCCATAAAAAGTAGCTGACTTAGCACCCAGGGCTATCCCCAGTGAAACAACTTCAGCCCAGCCCATAGTGATAAAAGCTGCCTTGGCATTGTTGCCCAAGCCCAACCCATCAAGCATCCCAGCCCCCAAAGCAACAATATTCTTCAATGCGCCGCACAGCTCAACGCCGATAATATCATCACTAACAAAAACAGCAAAATTAGCTGAGTCAAGCAATCTCTGTACCTTCTTTGTCACCTCAGCATCCTGAGCAGCTATCACCGAGGTAGCAGGTAAACCCTGGTCTATCTCTTTAGAGAGGTTAGGCCCAGAAAGGGTACACACCCTTTCACAGAAAGCAGCAGCTACTTCTTCCACTATCACTTCTGACATCCTTTTACCGCTGGCCGCTTCCAGCCCTTTAGCTGCATTCACCAGAATCATAGAAGCGGTTAAATAGTCTCTAACCCCCCTCACATTCTGTCGCAGGCTTTGAGCCGGCACCGCCCAGATTACAAACTCAGCCGAATGCAATGCTTCACCAGCATTAGCGATGAAAAGAGGGGGGGCAAAGAGGCCAACTTTTGATGAGCGGTTTTGGTGTTCCTGCCTTAGCTCCACAGCCCTGGCCTCATCCCTCGCCCAGATAGTGACCTTTACTCCTTTACCTGCTAACAATCTGCCCAGCGTATTCCCCCAGGTAGTAGCGCCAATAACAGCAACATTAGCCATATATTCTAAGCCCTGAGGGAGGTTGAGTCACAAGTCTCACTTCTCAGCCTTATTAAAAAGTTCCAGCTCAGTGCCTCTCTGTAAGCGACCGATGTTGCCCCGGTGTTGATAAATAACCAAGGCGGCTGCTACCAGACTGTAAGCCAGGTAAATAGGTGGGAATTCGTAAACTAGGGTAAGCAGTATCAGTAAACATATGATACCTATAGCGCCCAAGATTGAGCCTAAGGACACATATCTACTGTGCAGAGCTGTCAACAACGTAATCACACCACCAAATAAACCTGCTGCTGGACACATAGCAAACCAGCCACCATAATAAGCAGCCACACCTTTGCCACCCCGGAATTTGATATACGCCGACCAGTTATGTCCCACCATGACCATCAGGGCAGCTACGACCTGTCCAACCTGCCAGTGGAGAGGAAAACCAGCTGCGAGCAGCACACCATCACCTATAATTACTTTAGCCAGCATCACCGCCCCAGCTCCCTTAGCTATATCAAGAGCAGCAACTAAAACCCCTGCCTTTACACCCACAGTACGCAGCACATTGGTACCACCAATGTTGCCACTGCCATACTTAGAAATATCAATCCCACCCATCCGCTTGCCAATTATCAAACCGAAAGGAATAGCCCCAAGAAGATAAGCAATGATTACAGTAACAACAAACTTACCGACTATCATGATTTTTAGCCTCTTACCTTCTGCCGCTTTTTTGATGATGCTTTTTTGAAAAGAAGCCGCAACGAGGTGCCGGAAAACCCGAAGGTCTGTCGAAGTCGATTCTCCAAATAGCGCTGGTAGGAAAAATGCACCAGCCTCGGGTCATTAACCAGGAAAGCAAAACTCGGCGGGTTAATGCCCGTCTGATAAGCCCGAACAACCACCAGCCGCTTGAGGCCTTTTCGTGGTGGCGTATGAGTCGCCACCGCCTCTTTAATGAGCTTATCAACAACAGGATTGGGTAATTGTTTCTGCCTTTCTCCCCATACCTCCAGAGCCTTAGGTATTATCTTATCCACGCCATATCCAGATTTAGCCGAAACGTAAAGGGCAGGCACATGAGACATAAACTTTAACCGCTGCTCAATTTGCTCAGCATACGCTTCCTTCGACTGCCCAAAAACAAGGTCCCACTTATTAATCACCAATACCATCCCTTTACAGGCTTGCTTAACGTAACCAGCGATATGAACATCCTGAGCAGTAATAAACTCAGCAGCATCAGTAACTAACAAGGCAATATCACAGCGATTAATGGCGCGCAAAGCTCTAATCAGGCTGTAATACTCTATTCCAATGCCAATGCGGCCGCGCCGCCTGATACCAGCAGTATCAATCAGTAAAAACTCCTGACCATCATAATGAAAAACAGTATCGACAGCATCTCGAGTTGTCCCTGGGACTTGGTCGACGATGGCTCTTTCCTCACCCACAATAGCATTCAGCAACATTGATTTACCAACATTAGGCCGTCCTACAATAGCCAGCTTGGGGCTTTCAGAATCAACAAAACTGGGTGGCGACTGAGGAAGAAGGGGAATGATCTTATCCAAGAGGTCATCTATACCCCGACCATGATGGGCGCTAATAGCCAGTGGAGCACCAACACCTAACTGATAGAAATCGGCTGTCTGGCTCTCCAATCTGGCATTATCTGCTTTATTAGCCACCAAGACTATCGGCTTATCACAGCCACGCAGCCGGTCAGCTACCTCCTGGTCAGCAGCAATCACCCCATCCCGAATATCCACCAGAAAGATAATAATATCAGCTTCAGTGATAGCCGCCTCCACCTGGCCTTTAATCTTTTGGGCCAATGATAAGCCCGGCCTTGGCTCCAAACCGCCGGTATCAACCAAAGTCACTTCCTGCCCTTGCCAGGAAGTATCGGCAAAGACACGGTCACGCGTTGTTCCCGGCAGGTCTTCAACAATAGCTACCTGTCCGCCTACCAGGCGATTAAACAACGTCGACTTGCCAACGTTAGCTCTACCGATTATAGCTACAATAGGCTTCATAAATCACTCACTCTCACCAATAATAACCATCAACTGGAGCACTTAAAGGATAACACCTGCTACCGTTCTCGTCCAGCCTGATGAAACATCTCAGCCAGCAATGCCTTTTGCAGATGGAGCCTGTTTTCAGCCTGGTCAAAGGCTACCGAGCATGGGCTATCCAAAAGCCCAACGGCAACCTCCTCACCATGATGGGCTGGCATAGGATGCATAAATATAACATCCTTTTTAGCTAAAGATAACAAGGGGGCGTCAACCTGGTAACCGGCAAAGGCGATGCGGCGTTGCTCAGCCTCAACCTCCTGCCCCATGCTCGTCCAGACATCAGTATAAATTACATCGGCATCTTTCACCGCCTGGCGAGGCTCCTCAGTTAAGACAATCTGGCTTCCGCTATGAACAGCCAATTCTCTAGCTGTCTGCAATACTTCCTCCTTCACCACGTAACCAGTCGGGGAAGCGATATGGAAATTAACGCCGGTAAGCGAAGCTGCCAGAAGCAAACTATGAGCTACATTATTGCCATCGCCAACAAAAGCCAGGGTTAAGCCACGCAGTTTCCCCTTTTTGTCATAAATAGTAACCATATCAGCTAAAGCCTGACACGGGTGCTCTAAATCGGAAAGGGCATTAATCACCGGCACGCTAGAGTAATTAGCCAGGGTCTGCAAAGTCTGGTGGGAAAAAGTGCGAGCTATAATGCCATCAACATAGCGGCTAAGCACCCGAGCCACGTCAGAAACCGGCTCTCGCTTGCCCAGGCCTACCTCATCAGGTGACAGGTAA